>Ga0209490_10005304_pt1 | contig 11777 bp, 12 predicted proteins | sample MAT06_FD_187209 | JGI IMG/M metagenome (GOLD analysis project Ga0209490, IMG submission 187209) | Freshwater microbial communities from Lake Fryxell liftoff mats and glacier meltwater in Antarctica - MAT-06 (SPAdes) (version 2) | ecosystem: Environmental > Aquatic > Freshwater > Ice > Liftoff...
TTCGCGGAGGACGCGTACGCGGGATTCGCCTTGGAGGAGGAAGTTGTATCGGCCGTCGGGGAGGCGTTCGTGCGAAAGGATCTTGCCTGTGCAGATGACTTCTTCGATGGGCGGGATGGACGTGGGGCGTTTGTCCCAGCCGGGGAGGAGGCGGGCCAGGGCAATTCGGCCGTCGGTTGCCAGGGCGTCGGCGGTCATGGACTTGTAGCGTTCCTCGAAGATGTGAAGGGGCATGACCGCGCGGGGCAGGAGCACGACCTCAGGAAGGGGGAAGATGGGGAGGAAATCTGCCACGGGTGTGCGAGTCGGTTACTTGCAAAGGAGCTGGCGTTCGGCGGCGAGCCAGTGGTCGAGAGGGCCGCCGGGGGCGCCTTGGGCCCACATGGTGTTGGCGAGGTGTGTGATTTCGGCGTGAGTGGCGGGATGCAGATCTGCGGGTGGGGGTGTGGGGGCGATGGGGGGGCCGGCGTTCAGTAGGGAGTCGGTGAGTTGGGCGAGGTGTTCGTCGAGCGAGGCGACGTCCGGCGCGGGAGAAGCCGCGACGACCGCCGGGGGTGCGATAAGGGCGGCCCCGGGTGCTGGGGGGCGGGCGGGGGGTCGGGGATCGGCCGTCGCCTGAGGAACGGTTGGAGGTTCGGGCGTGGGGGAGGGGGCGGCCGCGGCGGCGATGGAGGCGGCGAGCGCCTCGAGGTCGGCGATGCTGCCGGCCTCGTGCGCGGCGACCTCGACGGCGGCGTGGCCGGCGTTGATCTCGGCGAGCAGGGCTTCGACCTTTGGGCCGAGGTCGTCGCTACGCTGCGAGGCGGCGGGGTTGTCGGTGATGGGCGTGGACATGCGGAGGTCGATTCCCGAACGGCACGGGGCGCGACCTTGGACATGATCGGCCCGGTGCCCCCAAGACTCAAGTCGCCACCCGAACGGGGAGGGAACTGAGGGCGTGGCGGGCGTGATCCCGGCGGAATGGAGGGTGGGTGGCGCGGCATTGGATCTACTTTCCGGACGTGCCCGCCGCGGGGCGGGTGACCATCACGGGGCCCGAGGCCCAGCACGCGGCGCGGGTGAAGCGGCTTGAGGCGGGGGACGAGGTGACCCTCGCCGGGGGGCGGGGCGTGGTGGCGATCTGCCGCGTGGTGGAGACGCGGAAGGAGCGGCGGAGCGGGGAATGGGAGATGGACGTGGACGTGACCGAGCGTCGGGAGGCGGCGCGGGCGCGGCCGGAGGTGCGGGTGTACGCGTCGCCGCCGAAGGGGGATCGGCTGGAGGAGATGATCGACGGGATCAGCCAGGCGGGGGCGGCGGGGTGGGCGGCGTTGATGACGAAGCACACGGTGGTGGAGCCGCGCGAGGGGAAGCTGGAGCGGCTGGAGCGGACGGCGGTGGAGGCGATGAAGCAGTGCGGGCGGGCGTGGGTGCTGGAAATGCTGGGACCGGTGGCGTTCGGGCGGGCGCTGGAGCGGGCGGCGCGGCCGGTGATCGCGGATGCGTCGGGGGGGGCGTATGTGGCGAGCGGAGCGGAGGCGATCGACCTGTTCGTCGGGCCGGAAGGTGGGTGGAGCGAGGAGGAGCTGGCGGCGGCTCGGGCACGGGGGGCCCAGGTGGCGCGGTTCGGGCCGCATGTGATGCGGGTGGAGACGGCGGCGGTGGTGGGGGTGGGGGTGGTGATGGCGACTGAGGGGCGGGGGTGAGACTGGGGCGGGCGAGGATGGTCGGGGCGGACTGGTCGATTCGTACACTGTGATGGGGGCCGGAGCGTGCGCATGAGCGGGAACGAATGGATGGTTCGGGCGGTGGTGGTCGGGGTGTCGGTGTGGGGTTTGAGCTCTGTCGCGGCGGGAGTGGAGTTCATCGATCCCGAGGTGGTGACGGTGCCGGCGGTGCCGCGGGGAAGGACGCTTGATGCGCCCGACGCGGCGGCGGCGCGGGGGATGATCGTGCGGGCGGTTGGGTATCTGCGGTCGCGGCAGGACGTGGGGACGGGGGGGTGGGGGGTGAACCCGGGGGGGCCGAGTTTCCCGGCGATCACGGGTCTGGTGGTCAACGGGATGCTGCTTGATCCGGCGATTGACGATTCTGACCCGGCGGTGGCGCGGGGGGTGTCGTACATGCTGACGCACCAGCAGCCCGACGGGGGGATCTACGACCGGGTGTTGCCGAGCTACAACACGTCGATCTGCCTATCGGCGCTGTCCCGGGTGGGGACGCCCGCGGCAAGGGACGCGGTGGTGAAGGCGCAGGACTTCCTGCGGTCGCTCCAGTTCGGCGAGGGGGCGGTGCGGCACGAGGGGCTCGACGAGACGGCGACGCCGGTGGCGAAGGAACACCCCTTCTACGGGGGCGTGGGGTACGGGCGGCACGGGCGGCCGGATAATTCCAACCTGGGATGGGTGCTCGAGGGGCTGCACAACTCGGGGGTGGACGCGTCGGATCCGGCGTTCCAGCGGGCGCTGGTCTTCCTGCAGCGGACGCAGATGGTCGAGAGCAAGAACGGGATGATCATCAACGACGCGCCGTACGCGCGCGGGTCGTCGCAGGGCGGGTTCATCTACGCGACGAGCGTGAACAAGGACGAGCGGGGGGTGGGGCAGAGCTTCGCAGGGACGATGGAGGAGACGCTCAGCGACGGGACGACGGCGAGCCGCCTGCGGGCGTACGGGTCGATGACGTACTCGGGGTTCAAGAGTTATCTGTACGCGGGGCTGAAGAAGGACGACCCCCGCGTGGCCGCGGCGATGGAGTGGATCCGGCGGAACTACACCGTCGAGGAGAACCCCGGACTGGGGACGGACGGGATGTACTACTACTACGTGGTCTTCGCGCGGGCGCTGCGGGCGGCGGGGGAGCCGGAGGTCGAGGTGGTGCTGGCGGACGGGACGACGGAGAAGCGGGCGTGGGCCCGGGACCTGATCGAGCGGCTGGCGATGCTGCAGAACGACGACGGGTCGTTCCGGTCGGTGGATGATCGGTGGATGGAGAACGACCCGGTGCTCATCACGGCGTATGCGCTCAACGCGCTGCAGCACGCGGCGGCGGAGTGAGGGGGGGAGCCCCGAGCGTGAGCGAGCGGGAACTCAGGGGACGTCCGGCGTCCCGCTCGCTCACGCTCGGGGTTCGTAGCGGCATTCGCATCGAGATTGGCGTGTCATTTCGGGGGTTGGGAGTACACTGGGCCTCGCACGAACCTTGGAGACTCGCATGACGATCGCGACCGCGTCAACCACCTCGGCGATGGCCGAGCTGTGCGGGCTGCTCCGTGAGGCCGCCACCCTGAATTCGGTGGCCTCGCTGATCGGCTGGGACCAGGAGACGTACATGCCCCACGCCGCGGGGCCTGGGCGGGCGGAGCAGCAGGCGCTGATGGCGGGGTTGGTGCACGAGCGGAAGACGAGCCCGCGGGTGGGCGAGCTGCTCGCGGCGTGCGAGGAGGACCCGGCGCTGGCGGGCAAGGAGGGAGGCAAGGGCGGAGGGGAGTGGGGGGCGTGCCTGCGCGAGATGCGCCGGGACTACGACCTCGCGACCAAGCTGCCGGCGGACCTCGTGGCCGAACTGGCGCGGGTGGGGAGCCAGGCGCAGGAGGTGTGGAAGGAGGCGCGTGCCAAGAACGACTTCGCCATGTTCGCGCCGTGGTTGGAGCGGATGATGGGGCTCACCCGTCGGCGGGCCGAGTGCCTGGGGTTCGCCGAGGGGGGCGAGCTGTACGATGCGCTCCTGGACGAGTATGAGCCGGGGATGACGGCGCGGGAGGTCGAATCGATCTTCACGCCGCTGCGGGCCGAGCTGGCGACGCTGATCGCCAAGGTCGCCAAGAGCAAGCGGAAGGTGAGCGGCAAGCCGCTCGAGGCGAAGGTCGATCCCGAGCGGCAGCACGCCTTCGGGCTGGCGGTGCTCGCGGCGATGGGGTTCGACCTGACGGCCGGGCGGCTCGACGTCACGACGCACCCGTTCTGCTCGGGGCTGGCCCCGGGGGATACGCGGCTGACGACGCGCTATCGGGGCGAGCGGTTCACCGATGCGTTGTACGGCACGATGCACGAGGCTGGGCACGGGCTGTACGAGCAGGGGTTGCCCAAGGGCGCGACGGGCAAGTTCGGCCCGATGTTCGGGACGCCGCTGGCCGAGGCGGTGTCGCTGGGGATCCACGAGAGCCAGAGCCGGATGTGGGAGAACTTCGTCGGGCGGAGCAAGCCCTTCTGGAAGTGGGCGTTGCCGCTCGTGCGGGAGCATTACGGGAAGAAGTTCGAGAAGTGGGAGGCCAAGGACCTCCACGCCGCGACCAACACGGTGACGCCGACGCTGATCCGGGTGGAGGCCGACGAGGCGACGTACAACCTGCACATCATGATCCGCTTCGAGTTGGAGCGGGCGCTGATCGGCGGCAGCCTGAGGGTGGCGGACCTGCCGGCGGAGTGGAACCGGCGGTACAAGGAGTATCTGGGGATCGACGTGCCGGATGATCGGCGCGGGTGCCTGCAGGACACGCACTGGTCGCTGGGGCTGATCGGGTACTTCCCGACGTACACGCTGGGGAACCTCTACGCCGCGCAGTTGTGGGAGACCATCGGCGAGCAGATCCCGGACCTCTCGAAGCAGATCGGGAAGGGGGAGTTCGGGGCGCTCAAGGCGTGGCTGAACGAGCACATCCACCGGCACGGGCGGCGGTACCGGGCGAAGGATCTGTGCAAGCGGGTGACGGGGCGGGAGCTGGAGGCGGCGCCGCTGCTGCGACACCTGAAGGGGAAGGCGGAGGCGGTGTACGGGGTGTAGGATGCGCGACGACGCGGAAAGGCGGCCTCCGGTGGATTGGCATCAGTACATCGTGATGGACGAGACGGTCCTCGCGGGGAAGCCCGTGGTGAAGGGGACCCGATTGTCGGTGGAACTCATGTTGGGTTTCCTCGCCCAGGGTTGGACCGAGCGGGAGCTGCTCGACAACTATCCTCAGCTGACAAGAGACCAGATTCTCGCGTGCCTCTCGTACGCCGAGGAGAGGCTGCGCTCGGAGCGGGTCTACGTGGTGGCGGGGTGACGCCGCTTCGCCTGCTCGCCGACATACCGCGCGTGGTGGTCGAGGCGGTGCGGGGCATGGCCCACGATGTGGCGTGGATGATGGAGGGGGCGGCCGGCGTTCCCGACGATGTCGTCCTCACGCGGGCCCTCGCGGAAGGACGGACCCTCCTCACGCTCGACCACGACTTCGGCGAGATCGCGTTCCGCCGGGGTCTGCCGGCGTCGTGCGGCGTGATTCTCGTTCGGATGAACTCCCGAGATCCCGGCGTTCTGGCCGCCGCCGTGGTCGCCGCGCTTGGGACCCTGCCGGACTGGGCAGGGCACTTCAGCGTCCTCGAACCGGGCCGCATACGACGCGTTCGACTTCCCGATTAGGAGCCCGCATCATGGCCAAGGGCCAGCATCTCTCGCACCACCAGAAGGGCATCGTCCGCAACTACTACGAGCACCAGAACACGATCTTCACGACCAAGCTGGCGACGATCGTCTCGGACCTGGCGGTGTGCGCGAGTCCTGCGGAGAGCGGCAAGCTGTGGGCCCGCGCGGCGGAGTTGCTGCTCAAGTGCCAGGTGGACGCGCCCAGCGTGGCCAAGATCAGGGCGGACAAGAACCTCGAGGCCTTGGCGCGGATCGTCGGCGACCTGAGCGTCGGGAAGCAGCCGGCGAAGGTGCCGGGGGCGGGCGCTCCGCCGGCCGCCGCGGCGCCGCCGGGGGGCATCGTGGACCCGGACGCGCCCGCCGCGCCGGCAGCCGGGGGCGCGGCACCCGCGACGCCGGTCGCGCCCGAGACGCTCAAGGCGGCACTCACGGCGTTCAAGAAGCGGCTGAAGTTGACGCGGCTGAACGAGGAGTCGCGCTTGTCGCCCCGGCCGATGACGGGGGGAAAGAAGTCGGAGATCGCGGGGATCCTGCCGCCGGACCAGTTCCCGCGCCCGGTGTGGGACGAGCTGGCGCGGCAGGGGAAGCTGACGTACCTGGGGCGGGGGTTCTTCGAGTTGGTCGAGGGGGCGTGACGGGGTGGGCCTCCGTCAGAGCCTCTGGCGCGAGCCAGAGGGCCGGTGGTCGCACAGTTCGGCGGGCATCTTCTCCGTTTGCGTCTTTCGGGCGCGGCCGCGCCCGGAGTGCGCTGCGTGAGAGGATGTGGATCAAACAGTGCGAGTGCCGGCTCTTCTGGCTCGCGCCAGAGGCTCTGCTGAAGCTAGGCGCTCGCGCGGACGCGGTGTTCGCGGGCGAGCTCTTCGCGGAGGGCGTGGGCGAGGCGTTCGTACTGGGCCACGGAGTTGTAGAGCTGGGCGGAGATGCGGACGACGCGGGTGTTGTCGCTGGGGAGGCGCCAGACCGGGGCGACGATGCCGTGGCGGTCCTTGAGTTCGTCCTGGAGGGCGTCGTCGTAGAGCGTCGGCCGGTCGGCCAGGCCGGGGCCGGGCTCGGGGATGGGGAGCGTGGCCATCGTGCCGATCATCGTCTCGGGGGCGGGGGGCTCGATGCCCAGGACGTCGCACAGGACGCGCCGGCCGGCCATCGCCAGGTCGTGGTTGCGGCGGAGGAGGGCGGGCCAGCCGCCGGGGAGGATCGCGCCCATCGCCTCGATGGAATGCGGCAGGGTGAGCATGGCGGAGTAGTCGTCGGTGCCCTGGTAATCGAAGTCGCGCAGGAAGAGGGCGCGGTCGGGGCGGATCTTGGCCGCGCGGCTGGAGAGGGCGACGGGGCGGAAGCGGGCCTGGCGGTCGGGGCGGACGTAGATGAAGCCCGTGCCCTTGGGGCCCGAGAGCCACTTGTGGCCGCTGCCGACGAAGTACGTCGGGGCGAGGGCGTGGACGTCGACCGGGACCTGGCCGGGGGAGTGGGCGCCATCGACGACGATGTCGACGCCGCGGCGGTTGAACTCGCGGACCACCTCGGCCACCGGGAAGACCAGGGACGAGGCGCTGGTGATGTGGCTGATGAATCCGATGCGGGTGTGGGGTGTCACCTTGGCCAGGAAGCGCTCGGCGACCTCGGCCTGGGAGGCGATGGGGAAGGGGATCTCGGCCTTGACCACCCGGGCCCCGCTGCGGGCCGCGATGCGCTCGAGCTCGTTGGTGAGCGAGCCGTACTCGTGGTCGGTGATCAGCACCTCGTCGCCCGGCTGCAGGGGGGTGTTGGCGAGGATGGTGCAGAGGGCGAACGTGGCGTTGCAGACCGGCGCGAGGTCGGCGCCGCGGCAGTTGAGGAACGCGCCGAGCCGCTCGCGGCAGCCGTCCATGAGGGCCTCGAGGTCGACCTTGAAGAACCGGACCGGGTCGCGCTCGATCCGCTCGCGATAGTGGGCCTGGGCTCGCAGCGCGGCCCGAGGCACGCTGCCGTAGGAACCGTGGTTGAGGAAGGTGATCGACGGGTCGAGGGTCCAGTAGGTGCCCGCGACGGGCGCGAGGTCCGGGCGCGTCGGGAAAACCAGCCGGTCCGCGGTGGCCAGAACGCTCCGGCAGAGGTCTGCGGTGGGCAGGACGTCCGTCGCCGGAAGGGGGCGTAGGGACGGGGAGTGGACGGCGGCGGCGGAGGGGGAGAGCGTAGTCACGGAGCGACTATCGGCAAAGCGTGCCGCGGACGGGCGCGAAAAGGATCGTGGATTCGGCGCGTCGGATCCTTCCGCACGCCGGACGGCGCGGGGTGAAGGGTTCAGCAGGGAACGTCGTCGGCTGGCGCGTCGTAGGCGCCCGCGCACCCGGCCGGCGCGCCCGCGGCGAAGTCGTAGGTGCGCATCTTCTTGATGGGGGGGGAGTAGATGTGCAGCGTGATGAGGTCGGTCCCCGGGGCCTGCATGTTGGCCACCTGGTGGATGTCGTCGTCGGCCGCGGCGCAGATGTGGCCCGGCTCCATGCGGACGGCGCCGACGGGGCAGATGAGCCCCGACGGGGTGGGGCGGAAGCGGATCTCGGTCCCTTCCCCTTCGAGGATGCGGAAGGCGCAGCTCACCCCGGCGTGGTCGTGGATCGGGGTGCGGTCGCCGCTGCGCCAGCAGAGGGCGAGGAGCTCGTACCACGGGGAGGCCGCGATGGTGTTGCGGCGATAGCCCCGGACGCCGAAGATGCAGGAGGGGGCGATGTCGCACCGGCCGACGTCGAGATGGCTTAAGAGATCGGCCAGGGCGGAGAGGTCAGCCCGCTCGTGGAGGGAGTCGAGGTAGGTGATCAGGGCCGCGAGCTTGGGGAAGCGCTCGGCGGCCGGGGCACTCGGGGCGGAAGGGGCGGAAGCGGGAGTCTCGGCGGCCATAGGGGTGTTCCCGAGGCGGTCGGACCGACCGCTCTCTAAGAAGGATATCCGCCGTTCGCGGACGGCTGGTTGAGCAAATCCCGCGGAGTTCGGCGAGTGTTCAGGTCCGCTCCGCCGCGAGCTCGGCCTTGAGCGCCGTCGCGAGGTGGGCGTACTGGTCGATCGAGTTGTAGAGCTGGGCGCTGATGCGGAGGAAGCGGTCGGGCTTGCCGGCGAGGCCCCAGACGGGGACCTGGACGCGGTGCCGGGCGATGAGGGCGTCCTGCAGGGCGTCGTGATACCGGGTGGGTCGGGCGGCGAGGCGTTGCCGCATCTCCGGCGGGTGCGGCGGCAGGACCATCGTCGCGATGGAGCCGATCATGGACTCCGGGGCGGGGGGCTCCATCCCGATCGCGTCGCATAGGAGGCGTCGGCCGACGAGGCAGAGGTCGTGGTTGCGGCGCATGACCTCGGGCCAGCCCCCGGGGACGAGCGCGGCGACCTCGCGGATCGCGTCGGGAATGGCGAGCAGGGGCGTGACGTCCTGCGTGCCGACGTAGTCGAACTCGGTGAGGAACTGCGGGCGGCCGGGGACCGGACGTTCGGCGTTGTTGGAGAGCGCCAGGGGGCGGAAGCCCGCCTGCAGGTCGGGGCGGACGTAGAGGAAGGCCGACCCCTTGGGGGAGCAGACCCACTTGTGGCAGTTGGCGGTGTAGTAGCTCGGGCGGAGGGTGGAGAGGTCGAGGGTGGGCACCATGCCGGGGGCGTGGGCGCCGTCGATGAGGGTGCGGACGCCGCGGCGTTCGAGTTCGGGGACGAGCCGCTCCACGGGCAGCACGAGGCCGGTGGGGCTGGTGACGTGGCTGATCATGGCGAGGCGGGTGCGGGGGGTGACTTGGGTGAGGACGGCGTCGAAGGCGGCATCGGGAGAGGCGATCGGGAAGGGGATCGGCGCGACGATGACGGAGGCGCCCCAGCGGGCCGCGCACCGCTTGGCGGAGTTGCGGCATGCCTCGTACTCGTGCTCGGTGAAGAGGATCTCGTCGCCGGGATCGAGGCGGAGGTTGTCGAAGACGGTGGCGACGCCGGTGGTCGCGTTGGGAACGGGGGCGAGATCGGTCGCGGGGCAATGAAGGAAGCGGCCCAAGGCCTCGCGCATGGTGTCCATCAGCGAGAACAGCCGCTCGACGAAGAAGGCGACGGGCTCGCGCTCCATCTCGGCCCGCAGGCGCGACTGTGCCGCGAGGACGGCGCGGGGGCAAGCGCCGAAGGAGCCGTGGTTGAGGAAGACGATGGAGGGGTCGAGGTCCCAGTGCGCGGCGAGCGGCGAGGGCGCGGGGAGGGGACTCGCGGTGGGGGCGACGCTGGGCATCCGCGGGGTCGTGGGGGCGGTCGTCGGGGTCCTCAAGGTCACGGGACGTAGAGTAGCCGCCCGTGGAGAACCTCCCGCGACCAGCCGACCCGACCCGTCCGATGGATGTCGCCGCGCCCGCGACGGAGGGGACGCCGCGGCCCGAACGGGTGCCGGCGTGGCGGATCGCGCTCTTCATGCTGGCGGGGGCGGCGTGCGCTTCGCCGTGGGCCTCGCCGCCGGTTGCGCTGGTGGTAGGCATGGCCCTCGCACTGCTCGGGCTGGCGACGTTCGAGGGCCCGTCAAAGCGGCTATCGCGCCTGCTCATCCAAGTCTGCGTGACGCTGCTGGGATTCCGGATCGACCTGCACGAGCTGTTCCGGCGCGCTGGGGAGGGGTTCCCGCTCGCGGCGGGGACGATCGCGGGCACGATGGCGCTCGGGCTGCTGCTGGGGCGGGCGCTGCGGGTGGGGCGTGAGGTGAACCTGCTCACGTCGTCGGGGACGGCGATCTGCGGGGGCTCGGCGATCGCGGCGGTGGGGGCGGCGATCCGAGCGACGAGCAGCCAGATGGCGGTGGCGACGGGGGCGATCTTCCTACTCAACGCCCTGGCGCTGCTGGTCTTCCCGCCCATCGGGCACGCGCTGCACATGACGCCCACGCAGTTCGGCACGTGGGCCGGGGTCGCGATTCACGACATCTCGTCGGTGGTGGGCGCGGCGGAGGCGTTCGACGCGGGCGGCGCGATCGGCGCGGGGAACGGGGCCGGCGCTGGCGGTCACGCCGCGCTGGACACGGCGAACATCGTCAAGCTCTCGCGCGTGCTGTGGATCTTTCCCATCGCCCTCTTCGCGTCGTGGTGGATGGGGCGGGCGGAGGTGGCTGCGGGGGGAACGGCGTCGCGACCGCGGGTCGCGGTGCCGTGGTTCATCCTGACATTCCTCGCGGCGAGCGGAGTGAGGACGTTGGTGCCCGCCCTCGCGGCGCAAGAGGCGGGGGTGATCCGCGTGGCGGGGCTGGGCTTCCAGCTCGCGCTCTTCCTCATCGGGGCGGGCCTCTCCCGCGCGGCGATCGCCTCGGTGGGGTGGCGGACGCTCGTGCAGGCGGCGGTCCTGTGGGTGTGCGTGGCGGGGGCGTCGCTGGCGGTGATCCGGGCGATCATCGAGTAGCGCGGCGGGGAGTCAGCGGAAGACGCCGCGGCTCGTCAGTGCCGACTCGACCTGCCGCGCCGTGTCGCCGGTGTGGTCGATGAGGGCGCCTCGCCACCCGCAGCGTTCCGCCGCGGCGATGTTCTCGGTGAGGTCGTCGAAGAAGAGGACTTCAGGCCCGCGGAACCCTGTCTCTCGCTCGAAGGCCCGGTAGATCGCCTCGTCGGGCTTCGCCGCGCCCAGCAGGTGGCTCGCGTGCCGGTGCTTGAGGAGGGCGACGGTGGGGAAGTCGGCGTCGCGCCCCTCGGCGGCGATGTGCCGCAGCCAGTGCTCGCTGTTGGTGTTCGACAGGAGAGCCGTCTCCACGTCGGGGACGAGGGCGAGGCGACGAATCACCTCGGCGATGCCCGGGTACTCGCCGGTGAGCCACGCGTCGTGCAGCGTGCGGGTCTCGAGGGCGGTGTAGAGCCCGTCGTTGGCGGCCTCGATCGCCGCGAAGAAGGCGTCGGGCTCGATCTGCCCGCGCTGGAAGCGGGCGTTGAGGGCCCGCCGCTTCGTCACGCGCTCGGGCGCGTCCCACCCTTCGCGTAGGGGCAGCCCCGCGGCGGCGCACGCCTCGCCCCACGAGCGGCAATGGGCGAGGATGACCCCGCCCCAGTCGAAGCAGACGCAGCGAATGGGCGTCGCGGTCGGGGGCTGGGTGGGGGGCTGGGTCGGAGCGGTCATTCCGGCTCCTCCCATTCCGGGGGCGCGGCGGCGGGCTTCATGATCTCGCGCAGGACCACAGTCGCGAAACTGCCCCGGGGGAGTTCGAACGCGCAGCGGACGTAGGGCCCGTGTTCGTCGAGGCCTCCCTCGACCTCGGGGTCGATGACGGGCACGCGCAGCGGCCGGCGCTTCCCCTCGAGGCTCAGGCGCGAGCGGAGCGCGGCCTCGCGCAGGCCCTCGGGCGTCGTGCCCACCGCGGCGAGTGCCGCGACCTCCGCTGCGTCGGTCGCGCCCGCCGCGCGGAGCATCCCCGCGCCCCAGAGCGGCCCGGAGGG
>Ga0209490_10005308_pt1 | contig 11774 bp, 8 predicted proteins | sample MAT06_FD_187209 | JGI IMG/M metagenome (GOLD analysis project Ga0209490, IMG submission 187209) | Freshwater microbial communities from Lake Fryxell liftoff mats and glacier meltwater in Antarctica - MAT-06 (SPAdes) (version 2) | ecosystem: Environmental > Aquatic > Freshwater > Ice > Liftoff...
AAGCCTATTACAAGGCGCAGAATCTCTGGGGCATCCCGCAGAAGGGGCAGATCGATTATTCCCAAGTGGTGGAGTTCGATCTCAGTACGGTCGTCCCCAGCGTGGCCGGTCCGAAGCGTCCGCAAGACCGCATCGAGCTGAAGAATCTCAAGCAGGAATTCACTACGGCGTTTTCCAAACCCGTCACCGAAAATGGCTTTGGCAAAAAGGCCGAGGAGTTCTCCACGATAAGTGCGCAAGTAAACGGCCAGAAAGTGGGCCACGGCTCCGTGCTCATTGCGGCGATCACGAGTTGCACGAATACTTCCAACCCGAGCGTCATGCTGGCCGCTGGCTTGGTCGCAAAGAAAGCCGTTGAGAAGGGACTGAAGGTTAATCCGATCGTGAAGTCCTCGCTGGCACCAGGCTCACGTGTCGTCACGGATTACCTGAACAAGACCGGCCTGACGCCGTATCTCGACAAACTTGGTTTCCAAACCGTGGGCTACGGCTGCACCACCTGTATCGGCAACTCGGGCCCGCTGGCGGCACCCGTCGAGGAAGCGGTGGTGAAGAACGATCTCGTCGCCGCCTCCGTGCTCTCCGGGAATCGCAATTTCGAGGCCCGCGTGCACCAGAACATCAAGGCCAACTTCCTGATGTCGCCGCCGCTCGTCGTCGCCTTCGCGCTCGCCGGCCGCGTGGACATCGATCTTTCGAAAGAACCGCTCGGCAAAGATCAGGCCGGCAAAGATGTTTTCCTCACCGATCTCTGGCCCACGTTGCAGGAAGTTCGCGACCAGATGGCTGCCGCGCTCAAGCCTGAGGTGTTTCGCAAACTCTACACCGATTTCGCCGCGCAAAACCCGAAGTGGAACGAAATTCCCGCGAGCACGGGCAACGTCTACGCGTTCGATGCCGCTTCGACTTATATTCAAGAGCCGCCGTTCTTCACGAACTTCTCCATGAAGCCCGGCTCCATCGCCGAGATCACGGGCGCGCGGGCGCTGGGCATCTTCGGTGACTCCGTGACGACCGACCACATCTCGCCCGCCGGTGCCATCAAGAACAGTTCGCCCGCCGGGAAATTCCTGCTCGATAACAAAGTCTCCTTCGAGGACTTCAATTCCTACGGCTCCCGCCGCGGCAATGATCGCATCATGACGCGCGGCACCTTCGCCAATGTCCGCATCAAAAACTTGATGCTCGGCGGCAAGGAAGGTGGCAACACCATCGGTGCCGACGGCATCGAGACTTCCATCTACGATGCGTCCATGGCGTATCAAAAAGCCGGCACGCCGTTGATCATTCTTGCCGGCCAGGAATATGGCACGGGCTCTTCCCGCGATTGGGCCGCGAAAGGAACGAATCTGCTCGGCGTGAAAGTCGTCGTCGCGCAGAGCTTCGAGCGCATCCACCGCTCCAACCTCGTCGGCATGGGCGTGCTGCCCTTGCAATTCAAGGAAGGCACGACAGTTCAAACGCTGGCACTTGATGGCACGGAGACCTACGATGTCGTGGGCCTTACTGCGGCGATCAAGCCGCAGCAGGATTTGGTTTTAAAAATCACGCGAAAAAATGGGGCAGTGGAAAACGTATCCGTGCGCTGCCGCATCGATACGCCAATCGAAATTGATTATTATCAACATGGCGGCATTTTGCCCTATGTCCTGCGCCAAATTGTATCCCAGAACTAAACGCGCGGACTTCACTCCAGCCGGATCGGGGCCGTGACCCCGACTATTCCCCAACCCATGCCCAATCCTGCCAAACCTGTTTTTCTTGTCGATGTCTCCGCTGACCCGGTGTTGGTGCGCATTGAGGGCCGGGCGTCGTTCATGAACAGCGGCAGCCTGAAGGAGTTTTTCACGGAAATGGCCAAGCAGGGCAAACCGCGGATCGCGGTGGATTTTCAAAACTGCACGAGCATGGACAGCACGTTCCTCGGCGTTCTGGCTGGTGCGGCTCTGGCCCTGCGCAAGCTCGTTCCGGCCGGCACGCTCACGCTGGTCCGGGTGGGTGAGCGCAATCTCGAACTCATTCGCAATCTCGGATTGCACCGGCTCGCGACCGTCGAGGCGGGGGCCTTCTCGATGGACTTGGGGGGTGGAGCCCAAGCCTTGACCGAGCAGATGCGCACGGAAATTGAGCGAACCCGGATCGTCCTGGAAGCGCACGAAAATCTGATTATGGCCGAGCCGGCCAACGCCGCCAAGTTTCAGGACGTGATGGCCTTTTTGCGCAACCAACTGAACACGCCCTGAGGGAGCGGACTTCGTCGCATGAACTCCTTCTCCTGCGACGCGAGCACGGACTCTTTTGGAGTAGCCGCGTTTGAGGGCGCAGCCCGAAAGCGCGGGTTGCACGCCAGCCGGACCACATTGTCGCTTTGCTCCCATGCGGGTACCGTGCCGTCCACCGATCAGCGCATTGGGGTCAATACGCTCCACCTGTCGTGATCGTCCCTGCTAAGTCCCACTCATGATGTACTTTATTCTCGGCCTGATGTTGGGCGCGGTGCTGATCTACCAGAGCTATTGGCGGGCGCGCAGTAAGGCGGTGCGCTTGGAAGAGGAAAAACTCAGTCTGCTGGAAGAGCGGACCATCGTGCTCGATTTCATGCACAACATGGTCGATGCCGTGGGCGACCGGCTCACCCGCGACGAACTTTTTCAACGCATCGTGCATGCTTCCATTCTCAGCACCGGGGCGTTGAGTGCGTGCATTTTTGAAAAACGCGCGAACAACATGATGCGTGGGGTCGCGGTCGAGGGATTGTTCCCGCCGCACCGTCCGATACCGGATGAAGCCAAGCTTCGGATGGGACGGGCGAAGTTTATCGAACAGGTTTTGAAGTCCGAGGAATTTCCCGTCGGCGAAGGCGTGGTCGGTCGGGTGGCGGCGACCGGACAAGGTGAACTCATCGGCGATGCGCCATCTGATCCCCGGGTGGTTCGGCACGATGATCCCGCACTCCTCGTCCGTTCGGTAATCGCGGCGCCCATTATGGTGCGCAAGCAATTGATCGGCGTGTTATGCGTGTGCAACTCCGCCGACGGCCTGCCTTTCACCCAGACCGATTATTCGCTCGTCGCCGCCCTCGCTGAGCAGGCCGGTCTCGCGGTCCACAACACCGATTTCATCGACCTGCAAGTAGAGAAACAGCGCCTCGATGTGGATCTCTCGCTGGCCAGCGATGTGCAGCAATTACTCCTGCCGCACACGATGCCGCAGGTGCCCGGACTCGAGGTGGATGCCCGCTACATGGCGGCGCAAAAAGTGACGGGGGACCTCTACGATGTTTTTCATCTCGGTGAAGGCCGGTTGGGCGTGGCTGTGGCCGACGTCTCCGGCAAAGGGGTGTCCGCTTCGCTGCACATGGCGATTTGCCGCACGCTCCTGCATCAGATCGCGGGTCGCTACGATTCTCCCGCCCGGGCACTGTCAGAATTAAACCAAGCGCTGGCGGCCGATATCCGTAACGGGATTTATATCACGATGGCTTACGCCATCATCGATCCGCAGGCGGGCCACGTGATCATCGCGCGCGCCGGCCACGAGCTGCCACTGTTTTTGAGACGCGATCGTACCACGGGCCTGCCGGTCTGCGAGTACGCCGTCTCGGAAGGCATGCCGCTCGGATTGGTGCCGCCTGGGATGTTCGACCAAGCAATCGCCGACAAAGTGGTGCCCTTTGTCGCAGGTGATGTATTGGTCCTCTACACCGACGGTCTGACGGAAGCGCCCAACCACGAAGACAAGGAATTCGGCAGCGCGCGACTATCAGATGCCCTGCGTGGTGCCTACCAAAGCGACGCGAAAGGAATCAACGACGCCGTCCTGCAAGCCGCGCAGCGTTTCACCGACGGCACCGGCCTGCGTGATGACTTCACGCTGCTGACGATCAAGCGGGTGTGAGGGGGAAGCCACAGGTCGCCGTGCCTGTGGGATTGGGCGGGATCTCGAAGGTTGCGAGCTTGTCTCGTTCTGCTGGCCAGCAGAATGGCGCGACAAGCTCGCCACCTACCTGAATGAGTCGCCGCGTTGAAGCGCAGCGACAACGCGGATCGGTTCTACACTGCTGCCGCTCCCGCGTTTTCGCCTTCGGCTCAAACACGGCTACCAATCCTCGGCAGGCCGGGACGCCGGCCGCTCCGGTTGAGATCATAACTCTAATTTCGCACTGGTAGGGCCGAAAAAACCGGGCTAGTCATTCAGCCCTATGTCAGCCTCCGCTACCACCGCCGCTCAGGCCTCTCGTTTCAACCAACCCGATGCGTCGGGGCATTTCGGCCCCTATGGTGGGGTGTTTGTCCCTGAGACGCTCATGACCGCGCTGCAAGAGCTGACCGCCGCCTATGAGGTGGCGCGCCACGATCCGGAATTCCAAAAGGAACTGCGCCATCATCTGAAGGAATTTGCGGGCCGGCCAACCCAGCTTTATTTTGCAGAGCGGCTCACTGAACTTTGCGGCGGCGCGAAGATTTATTTGAAGCGCGAGGATCTGTTGCACACGGGCGCGCACAAGATCAACAATGCACTCGCGCAGGCGATTCTCGCGAAACGCATGGGCAAGAAACGTATCATCGCCGAGACCGGTGCGGGCCAACATGGCGTGGCGACCGCGGCGGCGTGCGCGAAATTTGGTCTGGAGTGTGTCGTCTACATGGGCGCGCACGACATGGAGCGCCAGGCGCTGAATGTGTTTCGCATGCGGCTCATGGGCGCAACAGTCGTCGGCGTGGAAGCCGGCCAGAAGACGCTTAAGGAAGCGATCAACGAGGCCATGCGCGACTGGGTAACCAACGTCCGCCACACGCACTACATTCTCGGCACCGCGTATGGTTCGCATCCGTATCCGATGATGGTGCGGGATTTTCATCGCGTGATCGGTCAGGAAGCCAAGGAGCAAATCCTCGCCCGCGAGGGGAGGTTGCCCGATGAACTGGTCGCGTGCGTCGGCGGCGGCAGCAACGCCATCGGTCTCTTTTTCGAATTTCTCGATGAGAAAAATGTCCGTCTGTTTGGGGTCGAGGCCGGTGGCCACGGCATCAAGCGAGGCGAACACGCCGCGCGCTTCGCCGGCGGACGGCTGGGGGTGTTGCAAGGCTGCAAAACATTTCTCCTCCAAGACGCGGAAGGGCAGATCGAACTCACGCACTCGGTCAGCGCCGGGCTGGATTACGCGGCGGTCGGGCCCGAGCATGCGTTCTATCGCGATGCCGGCCGGATCGAATTTGCCTACGCCACCGATGATGAAGTGCTGGAAACCTTTCAACTTTGCTCGCGGATGGAAGGCATCATCCCGGCGCTTGAGAGCACGCACGCATTGGTGCATGGGATGAAGCGCGCCCGCGCCCTGGCGAAGGATAAGATCGTGATCGTGAATTTATCCGGACGCGGGGATAAAGATGTCCAGCAAGTGCAGCGACTGCTGGATGAGAAGGCATAAACGCCAAATCACAAAACTCCAAAACTCCAAACGCCAAACCACTTAAATGGCTGAAAAAATAAAGGACTTGGAGGAAAGGACGGCGCTGTTTGCCGAGGCCGTTCGACGTTTTGTGCGACAGTTGCCACGAACGACAGCGAATATCGAAGATGTAAAACAACTGGTGCGGGCATCTGGTTCGGTGGCTGCGAACTGCATCGAGGCTAATGAGGCGCTTGGGGGCAAGGACCGGGTCATGAAATTTCGTATCTCTCGCAAGGAAGCCAAGGAAAGCCAGCTCTGGCTTCGATTGTTGTATTTGGGTGATAATGCCGCGATGGAAACTGGCCGAAAGGAACTTTGGCAGGAGGCGCATGAGCTGAAACTGATCTTCACCCGTATTATTAAAAAACTAGAATGAAGCACTTCACTTCGGGTTTTGTTTGGCCTTTGGCCGTTTGGCGTTTGGACTTTCTCCTATGAACTCTATGACCGGTTTTGGCCGTGGGACGGCTTCGTTGGATGCGCACGCGCTTACCGTGCAGATCAATTCGGTGAATCGCAAAGGGCTCGATCTCTCGGTGTCATTGCCTGATGCGTGGGAAAGCCTCGAAGGTGTGGTCCTTGAGCAAGTCCGCAAAAAAGTTTCCCGCGGTAAAATCCATGTCGTGATCGAAGTGGATGGCGGGGCCAAGGAAACGGATTGGAATGAGAGCAAGGTTGCGGAGGAACTGGCCCGACTTCGTTCGCTGGCCCAGTCTCAAAAAATCACTTTCGCGCCCACGGCCGAGCTGTTGTGGCGGATTGCCCAGGATTCCACGGGTCGGGAGAAATTGCCCGAGGCCGCGAGTGCCTGGCCGGAAGTGGAACCGGCGTTGCAAGCGGCTCTGCGCGGACTGGCGGCGATGCGGGCGCGGGAAGGCGAGGCGCTGCTGATTGATTTTCTCGGACGCTTGGAAAAAATTCGCGCCCATATTGAGGTGATCGCGCTGCGGGCGCCGCAGGTCGTCAGTACTTACCGGGAACAGTTGATGATGCGACTGAGGACCGCCGGTCTGACGCTGGACGTGAGTGACGATCGGGTCCTGAAGGAGGTCGCGCTGTTTGCCGATCGTTGCGATATCGCCGAGGAACTTACCCGGTTGCGCAGTCATCTGGCGCAATTCAACGAATTATTGCGGAGTAGCGATGAAGTGGGGCGCAAGGCTGAGTTCATTTTGCAGGAGATCGGGCGCGAAGTTCACACGATCGGCAGCAAGGCCAACGATCTCCAGATTTCCCAGCGTGTGATCGAATTGAAAAACGAGCTTGAGCGCGTGAAAGAGCAGATCGCCAATGTCGAGTGAGCGGCGCTCATTCGACGAAGTGACCAGTAACGAGGATCAAGTGCTGAGCAGAGGAAGGCCATGGTGGATGCATTCCGTATTGTAGGGCCGGCCCTTGTGGCCGTGCCGGGATTGCGCGAAGGCTGCCTGCCCTCGGCAGGTTCGCGATGACAAAAAAACTTGCGATGCATCCGGGCTAGCGTCGCCAAGTTCAAGTCGCTCCACCTTTAGCCTCTCACTTCATGGCCGTGATCGTCGCCCGCATCGTTTTCAAATCGGAGTCTTCGAGCGCTGACTGCTTCCATGATTTGTCCATGAGAAAGGCGATGGTGAGCCGTCGTTTGGCTTCGGCCTTATTGCCCAGCAGACAGGCGTAGCAGGCGAGATTGTAGTGGAGCACCCCGCATTTTTTCCCATGCAGTGGCTCCGCTTCCAATAATACCGCCTGCGCCTCTTCGATCAGTTCGAGTTCCCGCAGCGCGTAGGCCCGGCTGACCCAGCCCTTATCATCCTCGGGTTTGAGGCGCATGAGTTTTTGGGAATATTTCATCACCGCATCCCAGTGTTTCGAGTGCATGTGCAGATCGATGCGCGCACTGATCACCTCGGAAAGTTTCTGATCAGCTGGCGTGATTGCTTCCAATTCCGCCGAAGCTTCCACGAACATCCCCAGCTCAATAAAGCCCGAGGCATATTGCAGGTGGCGGAGCGTGGAGATCATGGGCGAGGAAATAGAAGCTAAAGGCACGCGCCGGTGGATTCAGCATCAAAATAGGGTTGGAGGCTCGGGGACCATCAATGCCCACTGTTCCAATCGGCACCTTTCTTTGCGGGTGGCTTAACTCTCGACTGGAGCCGGAGCGGCCGTTGGCGCTGGGCCGGATTCGACGGCGGGTTCAGGCTGGAAGCTGCTGGCGGAATTGTGGCGGGCGTTGCGGACGGCGTCGGCGATCGTGACCGGCAGCACTTCGGCTTCGCCGCGTTCTTTGTCGAAGTGCATTGAGATCGTGCGTGAGACACCGCGTTCCTGCATCGTCACGCCGTACAACGCATCCGCCGCCGCGATGGTGCTCTTGTTGTGCGTGATGATGATAAACTGGGACTCGCCGACGAACTGCTTCAGGAGATTCGTGAAACGGTGAATGTTGGACTCGTCGAGCGGGGCATCCAACTCGTCGAGCAAACAGAACGGCGATGGCTTCACCATGTAGAGGGCGAAGAGCAGACCGACGGCGGTGAGCGTTTTCTGTCCACCGGAGAGCAGCGTGATGCCTTTCAGTTTGGTGCCGGGCGGCTGGGCGACGATTTCGATGCCGCTTTCAAGCGGATCATCAGCGGTCACGAGTTCGATATCGGCGTGGCCGCCACCGAAGAGGATGTTGAAGGTGTAGGCGAAATTCTTGCGGATCTGATCGAAGGTGACCTTGAACTGTTCAAGTGAGGTCTGATTGATGTCGTCGATGGCCTTGAGGAGCGCGGTCTTGGCGTTGGTGAGATCGTCGCACTGGGTCTTGAGGAATTCGTAACGCTGTTTCAGTTCCGAGTATTCCTCGATGGCCACGAGATTGACTGCGCCCATCGTGCCGATGCGTTGACGGAGTGCATCAATTTCGGATTTGAATTCATCCCATTGGGTCGCATCGAGCGCGACAAGATCAGCCTCGGTGGGCTCGCCCTTGTTGGCTTTGTCTTTCTTGCGGCGCTTTGGAGCGGCCTCCGTCAGAGCGGGCTGAGCGGTGGGGAGCGGAGGAGTGGTCGCTTCATCTTCCTCATCGAGATCCAAGGCCTTGAGGCCTTCGGGTTCGTCATCGGCGTGCCAGAGGAGGTTTTTCCAATCGAGGGTGGTGACATCGGCTTGGAATTCGTGGGTGATTTCCTCGGTGAGAAATTGGACCCGGGCGCTGGTCTCGGCGACGCGGACCTCATTCTTGGAAAGCTCGGACATCGAGGACTCGGCCTCGCGGCGGATGGAGGTCATGCCGGTTTCGACCTCGTTGATTTCCTGTTCGATGGTGGAAAGTTCGACGCGGATCGTCTCTACGTTTTCCTGCGCTTCAGTGAGGGTGACGGCGATTTCCTCGGCGCGGGCTTTTTGGCCGGCGCTTTCTTGTTCGAGTTGGTTTACCTGTTCAGCCCACGTCTCGATCTCGATTTGGCGTTGATCGAGCAAATCGGCCATCTGGACGCGACGGCGTTGCATTTCCGATAATCCGCGATCGAGGACTTCGACTTTCTGGCGGCGCTCGGCGAGGTCCAGGCGGGCTTGGGAGAGTGACTCTTTCTGGAGATCGCGATCGGCGCGTTTTTCGGCGATGCTGTTTTCGGTGGCGGAAATGATCTGCTTCTTGGCTTCGACGGCTGTGTGGGCTTCGTGCAACAGGCCCTGCGCCTTGGCGTACCGGGCTTGCGCCTCGTCGTGATCGCGTTTGAGCGTGTTAAGTTCGTGCTCCATCCGTTGCAGCTTGTGGGCGGCTTCTTCATGGGCGCGCTGCGCATTCTTTTCCTCGTTGTGGAGACCGGCGGAAATTTGGGAAGCGGCGAGGACTTCCTTGCGCTTTTGCTCGAGGGTTTGCTCGGCAAGATTCAGCGCGACGTTGATCTGTTCGATCAGCACGCGTTGTTCGTCGTGGGCGATTTGTTCGGCCACGACGGCCTTGCCGGTCTCGCGCAAATCCACCTCGCGTTGCACGATGCTGTTCGCGGGTTTCTTGCTGTGCCCGCCAAAAATCAGGCCGCGGCGATCCACCAATTCGCCCTTGGCCGTGGCCACCATCAGGAAACTGAAACCGGGATGGGCTTTCCAGAATTCGAGAAACGCCGCGAGATCGTCAGCGAGGTAGCACGCGGAAAGGATGGAAGCGGCGGGGTGGGCTGGGTCGAGATTAGCCACGGCATCGCTGGCGGGACGCAGACCGGCGGGGAGTTCGGATGCGGCCGTAGTGCTGAGCAAACCTGGAACCTGGAGACACACGCTGCCGATCTTGTCGGCTTCGAGCTGCGTGAGGATTTTTTGGGCGGTGGCGAGATCGGAAACCGCGATGGCTTCGACCGAGGAACCGAGCAGGGCTTCGAGGGCTTTCGCGTACTCGGCCCGCATTTCCAAGCCTTGGGTGATCGGGGTGAATTTCTGTTCACCGATTGTGGCGGTGAGGCGGCCTTGGAGGAGGGCTTTTGCGCCTTCGCCGAAGCCTTCCCATTTTTCCTGCAATTGCTGAAGAAGTTTCAGGCGCGCGGTTTTCTGGGCGAGCGAGCGATCAATCTCCTGGAGCTTGCGTTGGGCTTCGCGGAAATTCTGCGTGGCCTCGTGCAACGCAGTTTGGGCGGCCTGGGCCTCGCTGTTGGTGCGGCTTTGTTCGGCGCGGGCTTCCTCGACGCGGCTGCGGACCTGCGCGAGCGCCTGCCGTGCGGCTTCGACGGCGGCGCGCAACTCGGCGAGTTCGGTGGAGAGTTGATCAAAACGATTCTGGCTGGTGCGGGCGTCGACTTCGAGGCCGGAGCTTTCGGTGCGAAGGCGGGCAACCATGCTCTCGGATTGCAAGAGCTGAAATTTTTCCTGACTCAACTGCTGTTCGGCTTTAGTCAGTTCGCCTTCGAGGATGGCGAGTTCGCGGTTGCGATCCTGAAAAACCACATCGGAGCTGCCGAGCAGGCTGAGCTGCATTTGCTTGTCGCTCGCGCCGGTATCGACCTGCGAAGCCAGCTCCTTGAGCTGCATTTCCAATTCGGAGACATCATCGCGACCGGATTCCAGGCGGTCGGCGAGGCCGGTGCGTTTGACTTGGGCGAGGCCGGATTGGTTTTCGGCGGCCTCTTTCTGTGAGCGAAGATCGAAGACGGACTGCTGGGCGTGCTGCACGCGTTGGTGCAACGAACTGCGCGTGGCTTTCTTGGTGTCCAAGGCGCGCGTGCGCTCGTCCAGCGTCGAGCGGCGCGTATCGGCTTCGCTGCGGAGGGAAGCGACGCGGCTGTTGAAATCAGCCAGCGAGGTGCTGAGTTGTCGCCACTGAAAACTGCCTTGCGCGAGCGCGAGGTGACGCAGGCGGAAACTCAGGCGCTTGAAGCGCATGGCTTTTGCGGCCTGGCGTTTGAGGGTGCCGATCTGGCGGGCCACTTCGTTGATGACGTCGGAGACGCGGGCGAGATTTTGCTCGGTCAGGGTGAGCTTGCTCATCGCCTCGCGACGCTGGCTCTTGTACTTCGTGATGCCGGCGGCTTCTTCGAATACGACCCGGCGTTCTTCGGGTTTGGAGGAGAGAATCTGGTCGATCTGACCTTGCGCCATGATCGAGTAACTCGTGCGGCCCACGCCGGTATCCATGAAAAGTTTATGGATATCTTTCAGGCGGCAGGGCTGGTTGTTGAAAAAATATTCGCTCTGGCCATCGCGGTAGACGCGGCGGGTGATTTCGATTTCGTGAAATTCGCTGCCGAGTTGTTTCTCGCACTCGGTGAGGAGCAGGCCGACTTCGCACAGCTGCGCGGCTTTGCGGGTGTCGGCACCCTCGAAGATCACGTCCTGCATCTTGCCGCCGCGAAGAGCCTTCGCGCTTTGTTCGCCGAGTACCCAGCGGATCGCGTCCGCGATGTTACTCTTGCCGCAGCCGTTGGGCCCGACAATAGCAGTCACCCCGGGTTTGAAACCGAGGGTAGTGTTGTCTGCGAAACTTTTGAACCCGTGAAGCTTTAGCGCCTTGAGATACATTTAACGGAAAGCGAAAACTACAGGCAGCGCTTTTCAGCGGTGCAATGGAAAAAATGCAAATTTCCCCTCTGAAATTTTCTCGGGAACCTGCATTATTGGCTGGCCAAGCGGGTCAATCCTTCGTCAGACCCCGGCCGAGACTGATGGTGCCCTCGACGGCAAAGCCGATGCGCTGGTCGAATTCGATGACGCCGGGGTTATCCGGCCGGACTTGGAGATTGATTTTGGGGCAGCCGGCCGCCCGGAGTAACCGCTCGGCCTCAGCCATCATTGCCCGGCCCAGTCCGGTGCGGCGATGGGTGGGGGCGACGGCGAGGTAATTGATCCAGCCCCGGTG
>Ga0209490_10005309_pt1 | contig 11774 bp, 7 predicted proteins | sample MAT06_FD_187209 | JGI IMG/M metagenome (GOLD analysis project Ga0209490, IMG submission 187209) | Freshwater microbial communities from Lake Fryxell liftoff mats and glacier meltwater in Antarctica - MAT-06 (SPAdes) (version 2) | ecosystem: Environmental > Aquatic > Freshwater > Ice > Liftoff...
TCCCGGTCTTTGCGGTCTTTGCCCCGTTTCAGTGCCTGTCCCGGTCTGGCGGTCTTGCCCCGTTTTAGTGCCTGTCCCGGTCTGGCGGTCTCGGTCCTTTCAGTGCCTGTCCCGGTCTTGCCCCGGTCTTGTTCGGTCTTGGTTTCAGTGCCTGTCCCGATCTTGGTCGTTCCGTCCTTTCAGTGCCTGTCCCGGTCTTGCGGTCTATCTTGGTCGTTCCGTCCTTTCAGTGCCTGTCCCGGTCTTGCGGTCCGGTCTTGCGGTCTTGGTCGTTCCGGTCTCGGTCCCGGTCCGGTCCCGGTCCCACCCGCGGTCCCAATCTCCGCACGGTCTCGCGACAGAAAGTTTTCTGGCCTGCGCCCCGGCCGCGTGATATGACGTAATTACGACCCCGCCGGAGAGACATGATGCGCCGCAATCCCCTTACCCTCGCACTGCTGGCCGCCTTGGCCGCCTTGGCCGCCAGCCCCGTGTTTGCCCAGTCCGCCCAGGAAGAGGGCACCGGCGACCCTGCGATGCTCGACACGATCATCGTCACCGGCACCCGGGTAGCGGGCCGCACGGTGGCCGAATCGCTCGCGCCTATCGACATTCTTACCCAAGAGTCACTGGAGGCCACCGGCACCATCGAGCTGGCCACCGCGCTGTCGCGCGCCCTGCCGTCGCTGAACTTCCCGCGCCCGGCCATCAACGACGGCACCGATACCGTGCGCCCGGCCCAGATCCGCGGCCTGTCGCCCGACCACGTGCTGGTGCTGGTCAACGGCAAGCGCTACCACAGCGGCGCGCTGGTGAACATCAACGGATCCCAGGGCCGCAGCTCGTCCCCGGTGGACCTCAACACCATCCCCATCTCGGCCATCGAACGGGTGGAAGTGTTGCGCGATGGCGCCGCGGCCCAGTACGGCTCCGACGCCATCGCCGGCGTCATCAACATCGTGCTCAAGGGCCGCGATTCCGGCGGCAGCGCGGCGATCCGCGGCGGGCAATACAGCGCCGGCGACGGCCGCCAGTACCAGGCCAATGCCGACGTCGGCCTGCCGCTGGGCGAGGGCTTCATCCACCTGTCGGGCCAGTTCGGCAGCCAGGACAACACCGACCGGGCGCGGCCCTTCATCGGCACGCCCTCGGCGACGTCCGCGCCGCTGGGCCGGGTGGTGCAGCGCCAGGGCGACCCGGAAGTGGATTATGGCTCGCTCACGTTCAACGCCGAGCTGCCGATCAACGACGCCGTCTCGCTCTATGCCATCGGCATCTACACCGAGCGCGACGCGATCTCCAACGGCTTCTTCCGGCCCGCCGGCGACGCCCGCAACATCCCCGCCATCTATCCCAACGGCTTCCTGCCGCAGATCAACAACGTCTCCACCGACTTCCACTTCGGCGGGGGTCTGAAGGGCAGCACCGGCGGCGGCACCAACTACGACTTCAGCTACACCTACGGCACCAACGAGCTCACCTTCGACATTCGCAACACGCTCAACCGCAGCCTGGGCCCCACCTCGCCCACTGAGTTCTTCGCGGGCCTGCTGGAGGTCGAGCAGCACGTGCTCAACGCCGACTTCAACAAGGCGCTGGAATGGGGCCTGGCGTATCCGGTCACACTGTCCTACGGCGTCGAGTGGCGCGAAGACACGTTCAAGCAGGGCGCCGGTGAGCCTCTCTCGTTCGCATTGGGCACCTTTGCCGACATTCCCGGCGCGCAGGTCTTCCCCGGCTTCCGTACCGCCAGCGCCGGCAACTTCGACCGCGACAACTTTTCGGTCTACGGCGGCCTGGAAGCCAATGTCAGCGACAAGCTGTCGCTGGGTCTGGCCGCCCGCTACGAGGACTACAGTGATTTCGGTACCGACACCAACTGGAAGCTCTCCGGACGCTACGCCTTCACCGATACCGTGGCCCTGCGCGGCACGCTCTCCACCGGCTTCCGCGCGCCTTCCCTGCAGCAGCAGTTATTCTCCGCCACGTCGACCAACTTCATCGGCGGCGTGCCCTTCGATATCATCACCGCGCGCGTCAACGCCCCGGCAGCCATCGCGCTGGGCGCCGAGCCGCTGAAGGCCGAGGAATCGACCAACTTCAGCCTGGGCCTGGTGTTGCAGCCGGCGGATGCGCTCTACATCACCATCGACGCTTACCAGATAGAAGTCGAAGACCGCATCACGCTGTCGGAAAACCTCACCAGCGCCGCGGTGCGCAACTTCCTGGTGGCCAACGGCTTCCCGGGCGTGGGCGGCGGCCGCTACTTCACCAACGCCATCGACACCACCACCCAAGGCGTGGACATCATCGGCACCTACAGCTGGGAGCTGGAAAACAGCAGCCTGGACCTGACCGCGGGCTACAACTACAACAGCACCGACATCGACCGCATCGCGCCCAACCCCGCAGCCCTTGCCGCGATTGATCCTACGGCGGTGCGCTTTGGTCGGGTGGAGCTGGGTCGCTTCGAGGTGGGTGCTCCGAAGGACAAGTTCCTGCTCGGTGGCACCTGGAACGTGGGCGCATTGGCGTTGTCGGCCACCGGCACGCGCTTCGGGGAGTTCTCGGTGCGCAATGCCAACCCGGTCAACGACCAGACCTTCGGGTCGGAGTGGACGTTGGACCTGGCGGCCACCTACACGCTGGACCGCTGGGCCTTCACGCTGGGCGGCGACAACGTGCTCGACAGCTACCCCGACGAGGTGCTGTTCGCCAACTCCACCTTCGGCGCGCTGCCCTACGAGCGCAGCTCCCCGTTCGGCTTCAACGGCGCCTACGTCTACCTCAACGCCAGATACAGCTGGTAGGCGATCGCACCGGCGACACACGGAAGGCCCGGGAAACCGGGCCTTCTTTTTTGGCTGTGTTGAATTTCGAGTGGGCCAAGGACCAGCGGTTTCGAGCAAACGCCGCGTGAAGATCCTGCCGATGCCGCGTGGAGGCGTCGCGCAGCGTGCCGCGGCACCACGTTTCGCCGCCGTCGGAGCTGCCAATGCGATGACCGAAGCATTGAGCAGGGCGACAGGTGCCTGTCGCCGGCATGCCGGCTCCCACAGCGAGGAAACAGCGCAGCGGCAACCGAACGGGTTCGCCTTCGATCGCGTTGTTGCAGGAGCCCACCTTGCGGGCGACCGTGGCAGCCGCACCGGTCGGAGCTGCTTGCTCGCGCACCGGGTGCGCTCCGACCGATGTGGGTGCTGCCATGGCAGCGACCGGAGTCGCCGCAAGTCCCGAATGCGCGCCGCCAGCCACACCCGGACGCGCTCACCGCGCCGCCGCGTGACGCCCCGCGCGCAAGCCCGTATGGTCCGCGAGTGCGCCGCGCAGTTCCGCGGGGCGACCAGACCGGAGCCAACGTGTCGACCCGATCCTTGAACCCGCTCGATGCCTCGTGGCTGCTGGTCGAATCGCGCGACACGCCGATGCATGTCGGCGGCCTGATCCAGTTGGTCTTGCCCGACGATGCGCCCGCCGATTCGCTGCGCGCGCTGCTCGCCGAATTCCGTAGCTGCCGCGACTTCGCACCACCGTGGAATCAGCGTCTGCGCCGGCCGGGCCTCAAGGGCTTGATTCCGCGCTGGGATGAAACCGATCAGATCGACCTCGAACACCACGTGCGACTGTCCGCGTTGCCGCAGCCCGGTGGCGAGCGCGAACTGGGCCAACTGATCGCGCGCCTGCACAGCCAGCCGCTGGATCTGAAGCGCCCGCCGTGGGAGTGCGAACTGATCGAAGGCCTCGATGGCCGGCGCTTTGCGATCTACATCAAGATGCACCATTCGCTGATCGACGGCATCAGCGGCATGAAGATGCTGGTGCGCTCGATGGCAACGACGGCCGAGGCAAGCCTGAAGCTGCCGCCATTCTGGTCGATGGGCAGCCCGCCAAACGCACGCATGCGTGGTGCCGATGCAGCGCCGACCGTGACGCAGGTGATCGAGGGCGCGATCGGTGCGGTGCGTGGGCAGTTGGGCACCCTGCCGGATGTCGCACGCGCCTTCGCTTCGATGTTCGGACTCGGACGCAAACCGGGCGAGGCGCTGGCGCTGCCCTTCGACACGCCGATGTCGCCGATCAATGGTCGCATCCGCGGGCCGCGCCGGTTCGCCACGCAGCTGTTCGAGATCGCGCGCCTGAAAAAGGTCGCCGAGGCCAGTGGCGCGACGCTCAATGACGTGGTGCTCGCGATCTGCGGCGCGGCACTGCGGCGCTTCCTCGATGAGCTCGACCAGCTGCCGCGAAAATCGCTGACCGCAGGCATTCCCGTCTCGGTGCGGCCCAAGGACGATGAGGGCGCCGGCAATGCGATCACGTTCATCATCGGCACGCTGGGGACCGATATCGCCGATCCGCGCGAGCGGCTGGCGGCGATCAGCGCATCCACCCGACGTGCGAAAGAGCACGTCGCCGCGCTGCCGCGGCAGGCGATGATGCAGTACACGGTGATGCTGATGACGCCCTACATCGTCTCGCTGCTCACCGGCGTCGGCGGCCGCACCCGGCCGATGTTCAACGTCACCATCTCCAACGTGCCCGGACCCGACAAGCCGCTGTACTTCCGCGGCGCACGGATGGAAGCGGCCTATCCGGTGTCGCTGGTGTCGCACGGGCAGGCGCTCAACATCACCTGCCAAAGCTATGCCGGCAATCTCGCCTTCGGCTTTACCGGCTGCCGCGACAGCCTGCCGCACATGCAGCGCATCGCGACCTATACCGGCGAGGCGCTGGCCGAGTTGGAGCGCGCGCTGCGCGAACCTGCGCCATCCAAACGGCGACCGCGCAAGCCTGCTGCGGCCGCCAAGAGCGCTGGCGGCACACGACCCACACAGGTCGCCAAGCCTGCCACGCCCGCGCTTGTGCTGGCGCCCAAGCGTGCCGCAAAGCGCGGCAAAACCGCGGCACCCGCAGCACCCGCGCGACCACGCGGCAAGCGCGTGGCACGCTGAGGGCGCAGCGCTTCAGCGCGCCAGGTCCGCGCTGCGCGCGGACCCCAGCCTGCGATGCAGTGCAGGATCCAGACTCAGGCGCAACAGACTGGGCAGGAAGGTCAGCGTGACCACGGTCGAACAAAGCAGTCCGGCAAGCACGATGACGCCGACGCCGCGGTACAGCTCGGTGCCCGCTCCGGGCACCAGCACCAGCGGCAACAGCCCGAACACGGTGGTCAAGGTCGCCATCAGGATCGGGCGCAGTCGGCTGCACACGGCCTCATCGATCGCCGCTACCAGCGCCATCCCCTGGTCGATGTTACGCCGCGTGCGATCGACGATCAGGATCGGATTGTTGACCACCGTGCCGAGCAGGATCAGGAATCCGAGCATCGAGATCATGTCGAATGGCTGACTGAAGGCTGGCAGGCCGAGCGCGCCCGACAGCGCGCCGGCGGCGTTGAGTGCGAGCAGGCCGAGGATGCCGCCGGCGATGCCGGTAGGCACGGTGAGCATGATCAGCAGCGGATAGCCCCAATGGGTGAAGATCGCGACCAGCAGCAGGTAGCACAGCAGCAACGCCACGACGAAATTTCCCGCTAGGGCCTTCTGCGTGGCCTCGAGCTGGTCGGCCGCACCGGACAGCTCGATGCTCACGCCCTCGCCGATCTCGCCGGCGTCGCGCATCGCGGGCAGCAACTCGCCGCGCACCCGCGCCACTGCCGTTTCCAGCGCCACACTGCGTGGCGGAATCACGAACAGGGTCACGGTGCGGCGGCCATCGATCCGACGCAGCACATCGCTGTCGACGGTTTCGACCAGGTCGGCGAGCGCCGATAGCGGCAGCACGCCGCCGCTGGGCGTCAGTACCGGCTGCTGTGCGAGCTGTTGCAGCTCGCCCCCACCGGGCACGCTGCCATACAGGAACGCATCGACCGGGTCGTCGCCGAGCAGGAACTGGTCGACGAAGGCGCCATCGGACAGCGCGGCCACCGCGTAGCCGAACTCGGCCGCGCTGAAGCCGACTTCGGCCAGCCGATCCCAACGCGGGCGCACCTCGACCAGCGGCTGGTCGAGCGACAGCGAGCGCGGGTCGGAGTCGATCTGCGGATTGTCGAACAGCGCACCGGCGCGGCGCATGGCGGCCTCGGCGGTCGCATACAGCTTGACCATGTCGGTACCGGCCAGGTCCATGGTGACCGCGCGCGTGCCGCCATCGTTGCTGGAGATGATCGAGCCGCGTGCGGAGAACGCGCGCATGCCCGGATAGCTGCGGAACAGCGCGCTCAGCCGGTCCATCATCAGCTGGATATCGCCCGCGTCGACCGGCTCGCTGATCACGCGCAGGCCCGAGGCGGATACGTTCATCGAGTAGCTCTTCAGCGGCGGCAGCACGATCTCGCCGCGTTCGAACGCGGCGCGTTCTGCGCGCACCGCAGGATCGATTGCGCGGCGCACCTCGACCGCGATCGCTGTCATCTCGGCAAGGTTGTGACCGGGCGGCGCGATCATGCTGGTGAAGGCCTTCGGCTCCTCGCCCTCGGGCAGGTATTCCGCCGGCGGCGACAGGCCGAACATCACGCCGAGGGTGGCCACCAGGGTGAGCACCACGCAGGCCAGCGCACGCTGCGGCCGCGCGATGAGCCAGGCGGCCGGCCGCGCGAGCCGCGCGCCTTCGCCGGGCATCGGCCCGCGCTTGCGGCTCGCACCGAGGCGCGCAATGGCGCCCGGCACGATGCCCACGGCCACCAGCATCGAGGCGATGATCGCGGCCGACACCGCGATGCCGACATCCGAGTACAGCTGCCCCGCTTCCTGCTCGATGAACAGCACCGGCGTGAACACCAGCACGGTAGTCAGGGTCGAGGCCAGCACCGCGGGCCACACCTCGCGCACGCCCGCGATGGCTGCCTCGAAGCGCTCCAACCCGCGCCGCCGCGCGTTGTCGATCGACTCCAGCACCACGATGGTGTTGTCCACCGTCATGCCGATCGCGAACGCCACCCCGGCCAGCGAGATCACGTTGATGGTGCGGCCGAAAGCCATCAGCCCGAGAAACGCGGCCAGCGTGCATAGCGGCAAGCCGATCATCGCCACCACGGTGGTGCGCCCCGAGCGCAGGAAGTACAGCATCACCGCCGAGGCGAGCAGCGCGCCGAGTGCCAGGTTCGACCACACGCTGGCGATCGAGTCTTCGACGTAACGCACGTCGTCGCTGAACAGCACCAGTTGCAGGCCGTTGGGTTGCAGCAGATCGCGATTGATCGCATCCACCGTGGGCAGCATTGCGTCCTTGATCGCGATCACGTTGGAGCCGGGCTCGCGGCGCACCGACAGGTTCAGGCGCGGCTGGCCGTCGGCAAACGACAGACTGCGCAGTTCGGAGTGATCCAGCACCACCTCGGCGACATCGCGCAGCCGCACCAACGCATCGCCATCGCGGCGCAGGATCAGCCCGTCGATCTCGGAGACTTGATCGAAGCGTCCTACGGTGCGGATCAGGTAGCGACGCTTGCCACCGTCCAGATCGCCCGCCGAGGTGTCGCGATTGCGCGCGCGCACCGCATCGCGCACGTCGGCCAGCGACAGCCCGCGCTCGGCCAGCCGCGCCGGGTCGACCCGGATCTGGATCTGCCGCTCGGCACCGCCGCCGACCTCGACCTGGGCCACGCCGGGCACGCGCTCCATGCGCGGTCGGACCTCGTCGTCGATGAAGTCACGCAGCAGGTCGATATCCAGCGCGAGCGGATTGCCGGGCAACGGCGACAGCGCGAAGTACATGAACGCGTTGTCGGAAAACGAGCTGGAAAAAAGCTGCGGCGGATCGACGTTTTCAGGATAGGTGGCAACCTGCGACAGCGCGTTGCTGGTGCGGATCAGCGCCTCGTTGGTGTCGACGCCGAACGGAAACTCCAGCTCGATGCTGGCCTCGCCGGTGCGCGCAAACGAGCTCATGCGGCTGAGGTTGGGCAGGGTGCGCAGGAAGCGCTCCTGCTCGACGAGGATCTCCTTCTCCACGTCCTGCGGCGTGGCGCCCGACCAGCGCGTGACCACGCTGACCGTGCGCACCTCCAGATCGGGGATCATCTGCACCGGGATGCGCAGCGCGGCAACCAGCGCGAGCACTGCGACAATCAGGGTGGCGACGGCAACCAGGGTGCCGCGGCGGACCAGGGCATCGAGCATGAGATCAGCCGCCGGGTGCGTCAGGCAGCACCACGACCGGCTGCGCGTCTTGCAGCGCTTCGTTGCCGCGCACCACTACCAGGTCACCGGCAGCCAGACCGTCGAGCACTTCGACCCGGCCGCCCGCCTCGCGGCCCAGACGCAGGCTACGGCGCACCGCGCGCGCCTGCGCACCGCTGCCGGCGACGATGAACACGCTGAAACCGCCGTCCGGATGGCGCAGCAGCGCATCGCGCGGCACCTGCAGCGTGGCCTGTGCGCGCGCGATCTCGAAGCGCGCCTGCGCCGAGGTGCCAGGCAGCAGGCCGCCCGTCGGATCGTCGGCCACCACCCGCACCAGGAACGTGCGCGAGGCGGTATCGCTGGTCACCGGTACGCGCGCTGCGATTCGCGCCGGCACCCGCACGCCGGGATTCACGTCGGCTTCGATCGCGACAACCGTGCCCGGTGGCAGGTCGGCAAAGCGCTCTTGCGGCGCCTGCACGTCGAGACGGATCGCATCGAGGTCGACCAGTTGCAGTATCGGCGTGCCGCGTACCACCCATTCGCCGGCCTCGGCATTGCGCATCGCGATCACGCCGGCGAACGGCGCGCGCAGCCGGTGCCGTTCGACCAGCTCCGCCTGCTCGCGCTCGGCGGCGATCGCCGCGCGCAGATCGCTGGCGGCGAGCGCCAGACTCGCGCGACGTGCGCCCAGTTCGGTTTGCGGCAGGCTGCGTTGCGCGACCAGCGGCTCGGCCTCGGCAACGCGGCGCGCAGCTTCGTCGTGCTGCGCTTGCGCGCGCACACGACCGGCCGCGAGACGCTCGAGCACCAGCCGTGCGAGCGTCGCATCCAGCTCCAGCAGCACCGCACCCTCGCGCACGCGATCGCCAGCATCCACCCGCACCGATTGGACCAGCCCATCCAGCCGCGGCGAAAGCCCCGCGCTGCGCTCTGCGGTCAGCGTGCCGGTGAGCGTGAAAGCCTGACCACCGGCGGCCTCGGCAACGCGCTCGACGTGCACTCGGGCTGGCGCGGCCTGTTGGGCCAGCAGCGGGTTTGTCGCAAGTGCGAACACTATCGCGGCGACCAGTGGCGCAATTCGGGATGGGCGATGGCGATCGGCAAGGTGCATGGTGGCTCCATGATGCAGCGACTCATCGTCGCGCAGAATCGCAGCTGACGCAAAGCCGCCGATGATCTGGCAACGAAGGTTCACGGCAGCCGAAGGCGCTCGCGCCCCAATCCTCCAAGGTCAGGCTGCACACGGCGGCGGTCGCGTGCACGGCGAGCTGTTCACTCTGGCGCCGGCCAATCCACTGTGGGCCGCGCCCGGCGATTACGAAGACCTGCGCGCCGGCGTCGCCGTATTCGCGCGCAGGTCTACCTTTACCTCGGACAGACCGCCGGCCGCCGCCGGAGCGCAGGCGGCGCCTGTTTCGCGATCAGCATCGCGAAGGCATGTGGCTACAATGCGCGGATGCTGCACATCGGTCCCTACGCCATCGCGCCTGCCCTGATCCTCGCCCCGATGGCGGGGGTCACCGACAAGCCGTTCCGGTTGCTGTGCAAGCGGCTCGGCGCGGGGCTGGCGGTGTCGGAGATGACCACTGCGGATCCGAAACTGTGGGGCACCCGCAAGTCACGCTTGCGCATGGACCATGTGGGTGAGCCCGAACCGGTCAGCGTGCAGATCGCCGGCTACGACCCGCAGATGCTGGCCGAGGCCGCACGCTACAACGTAGCGCTCGGCGCGCAGATCATCGACATCAACATGGGCTGCCCGGCGAAGAAGGTGTGCAATGTGTGGTCGGGCTCGGCCTTGATGCAGGACGAGGCGCTGGTCGCGCGCATCCTGAGTGCCGTGGTGCGTGCGGTCGAGGTTCCGGTGACGTTGAAGATCCGCACCGGCTGGTCGCGTGCGCAGCGCAACGGTCTGGCGATTGCCCGCATCGCGCAGGACTCGGGGATCGCAGCACTTGCGGTGCACGGGCGCACGCGCGAGGACATGTACACGGGTGCCGCCGAATACGACACCATCGCCGAGATCAAGTCGCGCCTGGCGATTCCCGTGCTGGCCAATGGTGATATCGACTCACCGCGCAAGGCGCGTGAGGTGCTCACGCGTACCGGCGCCGATGGCCTGCTGATCGGCCGCGCCGCACAGGGCCGACCGTGGATCTTCCGCGAGATCGCGCACTACCTCGCCTGCGGGCGTGAATTGCCGCCGCCAGCGGTCGACGCGGTGCGCGACATCCTGCTCGGGCATCTGGAGAATCTGTACGCGTTCTATGGCGACATCCAGGGCGCGCGGATCGCGCGAAAGCACGTGGCCTGGTACTGCCATGACCACCACGCCGCGACGCTGCGCGCGCGCGTGAACGCCAGTGAGCGGCCGCAGGAACAGATCGCCGCGGTTCGCGAGCACCTCGCCGGGGTCGCTGAACTGGCGGCGTGAGCGCTGCCACTGCAACGCCGCCACCGCTACACCAGCACGTTACTGCGTGGGCTTTAACGCGCAGCAGGACGGTGAGCTGGTCAGCCACGCTTCCACTTGATCGAACAGCCCACGCTCGGCACCTGGTCGGGCACTGCGGGTTTTCCTGCAGCGATCGCGAGCATCGCATCGACCAGTTCACGCCGCATGCCGGGTTTGCGCTCGCCCATCGCCGCTTCGTCGAGACGGCCGCGGTAAGCCAGGCCGCCGCCGGCATCGAAGCCGAAGAAGTCCGGCGTGCACACGGCACCATAGGCGCGCGCGACCGCCTGCGATTCGTCGTAAAGATACGGAAACGGCAGCGCCCACTCGCGCGCGATCGCGCGCATGCTGTCGAAGGAATCCTGCGGATAGGCCACTGCATCGTTGCTGCTGATCGCAACCACGCCAACACCGGCTGCCAGCAACTCCTTGGCATCCTCGACCAGTCGTACGCGGACCGCCTTCACGTACGGACAATGGTTGCAGATGAACGCGACGAGGGTGCCGTTGGCGCCACGCACATCGGCCAGCGCCAGCGTGCGGCCGTCGGTTGCGGGCAGGCGAAAGTCGCCGATCGGACTGCCGAGTGAAGGGTCGGGGGTGTGGGTCAGGGCCATGCGCTACCGCCTTGCCGTGGGGATCACGATGATTCAAGCGCTGCCGTGACTTACTCGAATCCACTGCGCAACAGCGTATCCAGCCCCGGCGGTGCCGGCACATCGCCGTTGCAGACCAGGTCGCCGGTGGCCGAGCGCAGGCGCAGGATCGCGCGATCGAAAGGGTAGCTGAACTGCACGCCATCGGTGCCGTTTGGATTCAGGCTGGTCGCGAGGAACACCGTCTCGGTACTGCTGTTGAAGCGAAACGGCCGCGTCGTGACGATCTGCGCTACGTTGTTGGGCCGCGCGCAGGCAATCATGCTGGTTGGCGCGAGCAGGTTGTAGCCGAGTGTGCCGTTGGCGACCAGGTTGCCTGCGAGCAACACATAGTAGCGGCCATCGAGCTCGATGGTGCTGTTGGCGGGGATTCCGAACGTGAACTGGGCCTGGGCGTGGGTGGCCGCCAGCAGGAGGAGGATCGCTGCAAGTAGTCGAGTCATCGGGCCGCAGTGTAGGGTTGCGGCATTCACCATGCGTTAAATGCTGCCTGCAGCATGGCTGAACTGTGACGTAGCGCCGCAAATATCCGATGACCGGCCCGCGCAATTGCGACTCAGC
>Ga0209490_10005320_pt1 | contig 11758 bp, 8 predicted proteins | sample MAT06_FD_187209 | JGI IMG/M metagenome (GOLD analysis project Ga0209490, IMG submission 187209) | Freshwater microbial communities from Lake Fryxell liftoff mats and glacier meltwater in Antarctica - MAT-06 (SPAdes) (version 2) | ecosystem: Environmental > Aquatic > Freshwater > Ice > Liftoff...
CCGCCCCGGGGCAACTCGGGCTTCATTTCCATCAGTTCCCGCAGCCGCGTCGCCGCCCCGCTCGATTGCTGCACATCGTTCCACAGGGTGGCCAAAGGCTTCAGCTGCGCACCCGCCACCGCCAGCGCGCCGATGACCGACAGAAACTGCTCCACCTGAAGGCGACCGTCAACAATCTCCTTCACCCCGATGAGCGCCAGCGACCCCAGCACGATGAGCGCGATGAGTTCCACCAGCGGCGATGACAGCGCCCGGGCCGTTCGCATCTTGAACTCGCGCCGCATCACATCATCGCTCAAGGCCGCAAAGCGCTCGGCCTCAAGGTTCTCTGTCGCGTGCACCTTCACCACCCGCAGGCCCGAGAGCGCCTCGCTCGCCGTGCCATACAGCCCCGCCTGCGAGGCCAGCGCCGCCCGGCTCGCCCGGCGAATTTGCTTGCCCAGCTTGCGAATCACAAACGCCACCACCGGCGCTGCCACCATGGCAATGCCCGCCACCCGATATTCCACAATAAACGCCGTCGCGCACGCCGCCAGCGCCTTGGTGGCCTGCGCCAGCGCCTTGCTGAGCAGCGCGCTCAGCCCCGTCGAAAGTTGCGACGAGTCGTTGATCACGCGGCTCACCGCGTCCGACCCGCCCCGCCCGCCCTTGGCCGAAAGCACCGTAAACAGCGGCAGGTGAATCAGGTGCGCAAACGCCCGCGTCCGAACCTCGTTAATCGTTCGCGACACCAGCGTGAGCGAGCAGTACTGGTGCATGAAGTTGGCCACGGCCCCAAACACCGTCAGCAACCCCAGCGCGCCCATGATCCACACCACACTGACGAACCGGTCGGTCGGCAGCGAATCCAGCAGGGCCTGGCCCGGCCGCACCGCCTCGGGTAAGTGCTTGGCGTACTTGCCGATGACCGTCGCTACCCCGCCCGTGTCCTTGCCCAACACCGTCCCCAGAATCGGCACAATCGCCAGCAGCCCGGCCCCCAGGCCCGCCGCTGAAAGCAGCGCGAACGCAATCGCCAGGGTCAGCAACCCACGACGCTTCAAAAGAAGTCGAGCAAAGTACCAAAAGTCTTTCATGAGGGGCGAATCCGGCCAAACACAGGCCGGACGAACCGGCAGCCGGAGTTTATGAAGCGTGGGCCCGTTCGTCCCTGCTCATTTGCAGAAAACCTGCCCCGTCGCCCTCGCAGGGTGGGAGTTGTCGGTTAGGGGCGGTTGGTCGGATGCCCGACTGCAGGACGGTCGCACCGGCACACGCGGCGTTCGGGAAAATGACTAAATCTGGGCAAAATTCGGCAGTGCCCATTGCACGAGAGATTACCCATGGCACCTCCAGGGCAGGGATGACTGGAAGCGCCTTGGGAAGGCCACGGATGTTCGCAGCGTGGGTGCAGTAGGGTTGAGCCCTCATATGTCTAAAGGGCCTGCATGGCTTATCCAATATCTGAATCCGATTGGCGAAGTATTCGCGCAGACGCCTGTTCAAACGGCGTTTCAAGTCGCCCGTTCGCAGACGCTCGCCGGTTGGGGGTATACGCCGATAGGCGGGTGAACGACCGCACTCGACACCGGATTGCGCGCCGCCCAACGCTGGTGGGAAGTCGGTGAGCGACCCGATCCGAGTGTATTTCCGAGTACGTCACCAGTCCTACTGAAAGAATTCACGTCTTGGAATTGGAGATTAAACATGCGAGCGTTTGTTGCCCTGTCTGTTCTTTGCTTTGGGTGCTCAGCGGCATCGGGAGAAGTCATCCTATTCGATAACAGCTCGGGCCTTCCGGTGTGGGAAGCGAATGGGCTCGGATTCGACCCCCCGTTGAACCCACTGTCCCGGAAGCTCCGTTCAACCCGCGACACGTTACTTACCGCGCGTTTCTTGGCGGCGGCTCCGGGAACATTGGGGCTGACGGCTTCAACACTGGAGACGCGATCTTGATCGCCCAGTCTCCGAACCTCATTACTATTCCTGGCGGGTCGCCATCGCGGGATCGGACGTACCGGCCGGCGGAGGTCTTCGCTTCGGGCGCGGTCGTTGGTCCGGCCGGCGACTTCAACAACCGTTTTGTTCCGAGCGACGCGTTCGGGGCGGGTGTGCCAAACCTTCCCAACGGCCGCATCAACTTCCTGGGTCAATCGCCCACCGTGGGATTTCGGGTACTCCTCAACGGGCCGCCATATTACGGTTACATCGAGCTTGACTACCGCACGCTACAGCTCGCTGGCGGCAACGGCGAAGTGCCGGGCTATCTCCCCATCCGCTGGGCCTACGAGTCATTGCCCAATACCCCCATCACCGTTCCCACGCCGCCCGCCTGGGTCTTCCTCGGTGCTGCGGGCGATGCACTTTTGCGGCGTTCGCGGCGGAGCTGATTGGTTGTCCAACTCGGTTCTGTTGCCTCGGTTCATTCACACGCGCCCGGAGGTATTTCATGCCCTTGCCCATCGTCCCCATTGTGACCACCCCCCACCGCGCTGACGGATGAACTCCTTACCCCGACCGACCCGAGCGCTGTGGTCGATTCGGCTCGCCTCGGCCGCGGCTTTCGCCGCTTCGTCCTCGTGGTCCCGCCGCTCCGCCCCGACTGCCCTCGCGAACTCGCGGCGGCGGTGTCATCGTCATGGCCGGCGGCGGAGCGTCGTCTGGCGCACCGCCGTTGCCCGCGCCGGTCGTCTTGCTGCCGTGCGTGGGGAGCAGTTTGGCGAGCGTCTCTTCGCCGAGGACGAACTTCTTTTCGTTGAACATCACCTCAAGCTTGTCGCCAAAGGTCTTGGCATCGCTATTGGGCAAGCTTGTGCCAAGCGCCACCAGCAGGTCCACCAGGCCAAGATAGTCCTGGGTGTGAATGAACTCCGGCCCGCAGCGCGGCGGGCCGCTCTGGGTGGCGTCGTAGGTGCTTGCCTGCAGGGCATCGAGGTTGGTCATGTTGTGGTAGTTGCCCAGCGGCAGGCAGATGCACGTTGCCGCGTAGCCAGCGTAGCAGAAGACCGACGCTTCGCAGGCGCCGCCCGACATGAGCTTGCGCTGCCAGGGCCGCTTGGCGGCGGCCGCGAGTTTCTCCGAAGCCCGCGGCGTGGAGGCTCCGCCGAAGATTTGCTCGGCCCGCGCGCAGCAGGCGGCCGTAAGCCACGGGGTGAAGATGCTCAGCCGGTCGCCAACTCGCACGATGGGGCCGCCGCCGATGGGCGAATCGGCCGCGAAGCTGCGGCTGTTCTCAAGGGCCAGCACGCGCGAGCCCGGCGGCATGGTGCGGAGCTTGCAGGCCGCGATGGCCCCGATGAAGCCGATCTCTTCGCTGCGCGTAAACAGCAGGCGAACGTCCTCAAGTTTCTGGTCTTTGGCGCGGAGTTCGCGCAGGTCGTCAAAGGCTGCGAGGGCCGCGGCCGCGGCGGCGAGGTCGTCGCAGGCATGAGTGTGCAGAATGCCCTGAGCATCGATCTTGGCGGGCGGCAGGCGCCAGGTGCCGATATCGCCGAGCTTCACCTTGGCCGCATCGCCCGGCCCGCCGTCGCATTCAACCACGTAGCTCTTGCCCACCGCGCCCGTGCCGTTGCTGGGGTTACAGCCCTTGCTGATGGTGGCCTTGAGCGACGTGCCGTCCTCAAGGTGAACGGTCAGCGGGGCGTGCTCGAAGAAGACGTCCATCACGCCGCCACGGAAGGACATTTCAAACCAGTTCTCGCCGACGGTCGCGATGCGCTCGACCACGAAGGCGGGGTGGTCAAGGTGGGCGGTGATGAACAGCGGGCGGCGCTGGCTCTGGCCGAAGTCATCGCGGTTGCGGCGCTTGCGCTCTTTGCGGTTGCGAGCGTCGATCTCGAGGACCAAGTTCCCGCCGGCGTCCTCGGTGAGGATGATATCTTCACGCGCGGCGGCCCAAGCTTTGATGAAGGCGACAACGCGGTGTTCACGTCCGGCGGCGGTAGGAATCTGCGTAAGCGTGGTCAGGAGTTCAAGTTTCGCGTCGATCGTCATAGGACAATGGTAGAGACTTGGCCGGACGATACGGCGCGGATCAGTTCCTCTATCCCTCTATCCCTGTGGGACCCGCTGGGGCTTTGCTCGTCAGGTAGCCCGGATCTTGGTTGCAGCGAGCTTGGCGGGCTTGAGCTGGCGACGGGGAGCAATGGTGAGGCGGAGTTCGCCGTTATTCTCAGAGCCGCCGGCCGCGGCGGCGTCGCTCACGGCCAGGGCATCGCGCATAAGGCGGCCTTCCTTGAACTTCACGACGCGCCGGGCGGGGACGTCGCAGGGAACAAGCGTCTTGGGGTTCTGGGCCCGGCGGGCCTTGCGCCACACGGGCTCAAGAACGCCGAAGTCGCGGAACTCAAAGCGGTTACCCTTGCCCAGCTCGATCACGATGTAGTCGAGGGCCCGTTGAAGGACATCCTTGACCGTCTGCTGCTGCACGCCGGATTGCTCGGCGAGCGTTTCGGCCAGTTCCTTCTTCGTGATGGTTTTGCCCGCTTTCAAGTCTGGTCCCCAACTGATTCTGTCAAGTATGCCCCACGTTTAACTCGTTGGCCACCTTGAACTTGGCCGCACAATAGGCCTCCTCTTTGAACGCCGGTCAAACCCGGCGCGTTCTCGGGCGTTGGGCCCCCTTGACCCGGGGTCGCCGGTTCTGTATCTGATCGCCCGTCGTACCCTGCGGACATGACCTTCGCCCAAATCGTGCTCGTTTCTGTTGGCAACACTCGCACCCGGATCGCCCCGGTCGTGGCCGGAGCGCTCCAGCCCTCGCGCGTAGTGGTGAATGCCGATGCCGACGGTGCCGCCGGGCTGGCCAATCGCGTGAAGGATGCGACGAGCGGCGATATCTCGGCGACGGTCATGGTGGCGTCGGTCAATGAGGCGGTTGCTGAACCGCTGTGCGATGCGCTCCGCGCTGATGGGCGGCGGGTGATCCGCGTGACCAGCGGCGGATCGGGGCTCTCGGTGCCGATCAAGAGCGATGTGGAAGTTCCCGCCAAGGTGGGGGTTGATCGACTGCTGGCCGCGCTGGGTGCGTATTCGCGCTCGTCGCAGGCGTGCGTGGTGATTGATGCCGGCACGGCCGTGACGGTTGACTTTGTTGACGAAAAAGGCACGTTCCGCGGCGGGGCGATCGCGCCCGGCCTGGCCATGATGCTGCGGTCGATGCACGAGCACACGGCGGCGCTGCCACTCATTGAACTCAAGGAGGGGCAGCCGCTGGCGACGGGAACGGGGCCGCTGGGGAAGAACACCCAGCACGCCATGGCGCTCGGGTGCATCGCGGCTTTGCAGGGCATGACGCACGTGCTGATTGAGCAATATGCCGAGGTGGCGGGCGGATACCCGCGGGTGGTTGCCACCGGCGGCGATGCGGCGCGGATCTTTGAGCACGACGACCTTGTTGAGCACATCGTGCCCGATCTGGTGCTGGTGGGCATGCACGCGGCGTTTGACTCAACCGCCGCGACTTCCGCGTGAGCAGGCCACCCGCCAGCATGACCGGCCGGGCGACGTTCCGGCTCGATACGCCGCGGCCGACGGGGCGCGGGGCGCTGGCGCTCGTGGCAATCTATGGCGATATCGACGGCGCGCTGGCGGCCTTGGCCATCAAGCCGGTGGCGGTGGGGCAGTGCCGGTTGCGCGATTTGGCGGGTGTTGATCATGGGGTGGTGGCGCGGTGGTCGGCTGAATCGGCGACGTTGATGCCGCACGCGGGGCCGGCGGTGGTGCGCGAGCTAATGGCGGCGCTCAGCTCGGCCGGGTTGGTGGAGCAGGTGCCGAGTGATGCCTGGGCGTGCTTTGCGGAGGCAGCCTCGCAGATGGAAGCGCAGGCGCTGCTGACGCTGTCGCGGGCGGCGAGCCCGATGGCGGTTGATCTGCTGCTGGCGCAGGCGGAGCGATGGGCGGCAGTGGGCGTGACGAACCCGGGCGAGGTGGACGAGGCGGGGCGGGAGCGAGGGCGGGCGCGGAGCGAACGGCTGGGGCGACTGGTTGATCCGCCGTTGGTGGTGGCAATCGGGCCGCCGAATATTGGCAAATCGACGCTTCTCAACACGCTGGCGGGGCGGCCGGTGTCGATCGTGGCCGATGAGCCGGGCACGACGCGCGACCATGTGGGCGCGCTGCTTGACCTTGCGGGCCTGGTGGTGCGGTACGCCGATGCACCGGGGATTCGCAGCGTGAGTGCGCTCGGCCGGCCAGCGGGCGAACCCACGAACGCGGCGGAGATCGAACAGGCCGCCGCGGCGGCTGCGCTCGAACTGGCGCGAACGGCCGATGTGGTGCTGCTGTGCGGCGATGCCGAAGGCCCGCCGCTGACTCGCGAGATGCTTGGGCTTGGGCCGCTGGTACAGACCATGAAGGTGTGCCTCCGGAGTGATCGGACAGGACGAACTGGCGCGAGCGGCTTTGATGTGCGCGTTTCGGCGCACGCCGGCACGGGCATTGACGAACTGGCCAGACTGATTCGCGACACCCTGGTGCCGCCGGCGGACCTTGCGAGCGGTGAGCCGTGGGTTTTCTGGTAGGTGCTTGGCGAGCCTGAGCGCCGGGCGCTCAGCGGGCGTTGACGGCTTCGACGACGCTGTCAATCCCCAGGGCGACGCCTTCGCTGCCGAAGTTGAGCACGACTTCGCTCACGCGGCCGCCGCTCATTTGGCGGGCCTTCTTGAGCATTTCGGCGCCTTCCTTGGGCGTGAGCTCAAGAATGGCCGGCACGTTGCCCGGTCCGCCCTGGCCCATGGCGGCGACGGCGATCTTGGCCTCGTGCTCGCCGCTATACATGGTGGTGCGGTTCTGGCCGTCGGTTTCGATGAGTTGCGGCAGGTCGCGGCGCTCGGGGTCGGTGAGCATGTACCAGCGCGGGAGTCGGGCGAGGTGCATCTTCAGGCGGCGCCAGACCTCGGGGTGCTGCATCTGGTTGCCCGCTTGAATGAACCGCGCGATGCACCCGGCGGGGAGTGTGCCAGTCATGTACTCGATCATTGTCGCGATGCTGGGGATTGACTCGGCGAAGCCTTTCCCGGCGGTGCCCTGGTTGAAGAGCACGAAGCCGGGGCCATCCTTACGCATGGAGCAGACGTATTCAGCGGCCTGGGTCACGGAGAGAGCCCGCGCGGCGACCTCGGCCTTTGGCATGGCCTGCGCGTAATGGCCGCGCGCGGCGGCGGCCCGGGCGGCGCTGGTGTAAATGAGCACGCAGGAGCGGCCGTCCATGGTGGTGCGGACGGCCTGCGGTTCGCTGCCGGGCGAGGTGGCGGTGACGAAGTGCCAGGCGGGGAGCGCGAAGACGGCCTTCCAGAGCGCATCCCACGAGGGGCGGTTGGCGGGGTCGGCGGCGAGTGAGAGCTGGGTGATCGGGCCATCGCCCGGCCCTTCGGTGATGGGCTGGGCCGTGGGCCGGGCCGCAGAGGGAGACGGAGCGGTCGGCTGAGCCGCGGGCTGTTGAGGACCGGGCAGGTCGTTCGCGCGCGCGGCGGTGGTGTCACCCTGCTGGGCTGGGGCCTGTGATGCTGGGGCGTGTGATGCGGGGCTGGCGGGTGCGGCAGCGGGAACCGCGCGGACGGCCGGCGCAGCGGGCGCGGGGGGCACGGGCGCCTGAGGCACGGGCGCCTGAGGGGCAGGCTTCTTGCTCTTGAACATGTCAAACAGACCCATCGAACCGTCCTTTCAAAGAGTGATGTGCAGTGGTAGCTGGAGGAGGCGTGGCGCGATCAAGGTGATGCGCAGAGGTTATTTGCGAACCCCGGGAAGGGGCTTCATGGCGCGAGGCTCGGCGGCGGGGTAGTTCTCACCGAGGAGCGAGGCGATGGTCGCGGCGATCTGGCCGGACTTGAGTGGTGCGGGTTTGGTTACGCCGGGCCCTGCTGTGCTCGGCTGGCTGGCAGCGGCCTCGCCGTCGGCGGGCGTGTCGGGTCCGATGATGGCGATCCAGGTCTGGCTTGCGCCCACGGTTTTGGCGTTGTGGTTGGCCCAGTCCTTGGGGTCGGTGGTCTGATCGCCGCGACCATGGTCGCAGGTGATGATCATCGAAGTGCAGTCGCGATAGAACGGGTCGCGCTGGAGCATCGACCAGTATTCGGCCAGCCAACCGTCATCGCGATGGGCGGAGGTGAGATAGTCGCCGTAGTGCGACTCGTGGGCCCACTCGTCGGTCTCGCCGAGGCCCAGGAAGATCAGGCGCGGCTTGTTGGCGGCCGTCCACTCCTTGGCCATGTGATAGGTCACGGCGTCAAAGTGCGAGCCGCTCCAGCGTTTGGGGATCTCGTTGCGGAGGCGGTTGATGAAGTCGATTTTGTCGGTGCGCTTACCGGCGGTGAAGGGCTCAAGGCCGGTGTCAACGGGGATGTTGTTGCGCTCGGTGTTGAAGATGAAGGGGAAGACGTCCCAAGTGGTAAAGGCTACGGCGGAGTTCTCGTAGCCGGGCTTGGCGGTTTGCAGCCACTCGAAGACGTTGCGGTTGGGGTTGGGGCGTTTGCGGTTGTCGGTGATCTTTTCATCGACATGCCCGCAGAGGACCTCGGAATAGCCGGGGTAGCTCACCCAGTGAGGGTTGGCGACATCGCACTCTGAGCCCTTGTCGCGGTTGCCGATGATGATGCCCTGCTTGGCGACGGTGCCCCAGAGGAACGGGAGGAGTGCGGCCCGAGACTCGGCGGGGGTCGCCTTGATGAAGCGGTCTTTGAAGGGCGCGGCATCGGTGATGGTGCCGAGTTCCTTGGTCATGTTCTTTTCGTCGGCCCCGCGGAAGACTTCCTGCCAGCGGAGACCGTCGATCATGACGAGGACGACGTTTTGCGTGCGAGTTGGTTCGCGCAATGCGGAGTCGGACGAGGCGGGCCCAGGGGCGCCAGGCTGCGCCAGCGCTGACCCGCTCAGTGCCATCATCGCGAGGCCAGCGACAAGTCGTTTCATTGCGAGCATGGTGGGCATGAGAGGTTCCAAAATGGCGATCACGCGTTGGCGGCGGCGAGGCACCGTTCCATGCGGCGCAGGGTGCGCTCGCGGCCGAGGACAACGAGGGTTTGATCAATCGGCGGGCTCACGGTGCCGCCGGTGACGGCGAGGCGCAGGGGCTGGGCGACCTTGCCGATAGGGATGCCTTTGCCCGCGGCGTAGGCCTCAAGGGCTTGGTGCACGCTGGGGGCATCGAACGTGGGCAGGGCGGCGAAGATGGCGCGAAGGTCGGCGATGATGGGTGCGCCGGTGGTCACTGCTCCTCCGCCCATTACCGCGGCAGGGTCGCCGCCCTTGATGCTCTTGGCCATGGCGGCGGGGTCGAAGATCATGGTCTCGTCATCGAGCACGGCGAAGCGGGCGGCCTCAGCACCTTGGCGGAGGGTTTTGCTGCGCGACTGAATCACGGAGAAGAGCTCGACGCGCTGGGCCTCGTTGAGCGGTGCGAGGAAGCCGGGCTCGTATTCATCACACCAGCGCTCAAAGCGCAGGCGGAACTCAGCGGGCGGGAGCGCGGCGATGGCGTCGCCGTTGAAGGCCATGAGCTTCACACGGTCGAACTTGGCGCTCTGCTTGCCGATGCGGTCGATGGCGAAGTGCTTGGCGAGGAAGGTGGTGTCGAAGCGATCCACGTCGCGACCGTCGGCTTCCTTCATGCCGCTCGACCAGCCGAGGAGCGCGATGAAGTTGCAGATGGCCTCGGGGAGATAGCCGTTGGCCTTGAACTCATCGACGTTGATCTCGGGCAGTGTGATGTTGTGCGTGCGGGCGATGGCGGCGCTGACTTCGCCGGGGAGCTGGATGGTGGTGTCGCCAAGCCACATGGCAAAGTCGGCCTCGGTGACGCTTCCCCCACTCACGGCGCTGGCACCCAGCGCGGCGGCGAGGGTCTTGATGCCCTTGCTCTTGCACGAGGTGCGGACGGTCTTGTCCTTGTCGCGCTTGCTCATCTTGGTGCCGTCCATATTGAAGATGAGCGGCATGTGGGCGTAAACGGGGACGGTGAAGGGTGCGCCGGGGCGCTCGGCCTCGGTGGGCAGGCGCTTGAGCGCGCCCTGCAGGGCCACATGGCGCGGGGTGTTGCTGAGGTGCTCCTGAGCACGCATCACGTGGGTGACGCCCATGAGTTCATCGTCGATGACAACCGCGAAGTGGTAGGTGGGGAAGCCGTCGGGCTTGCGGATGACGAAGTCGTCAACCTCGCCCGCGGCGACCTTCACATCGCCGAGGACCTGGTCGGCGACGGTGATGGGCGTGTCGGGCATGACGAAGCGGATGACGTGCCGCTCGCCGGCCTTGGCGCGGGCCATGCGCTCGGTGGGGGCGACGCCGAACTGCACATCGGCGGGGCGGGTGTACTTGTAGGTTTGCTTCTTGGCCGTCATGGCCTTGCGGAGGACGTCGAGTTCCTCTGGCGATTCGAAGGCGGGATAGGCCCGGCCGATGGCCATGAGGGAGTCCAGATAGGCATTGTAAATGGCGACGCGCTGGGCCTGGAAGAATGGGCCGACGGGGCGCGAGGACGCGCCGATGGATCGGCCGTCTTTGAGGGTGAGGGTGGGGCCGTCGTGCCACTCGATGCCGAGCCAGGCGAGGTCTTCCAAGATGCCGCGGGCTGACTCTTCGCTGGATCGGGCCTGGTCGGTGTCTTCAATGCGGATCATGAAGCGGCCGCCCTGGTTCTTGGCGAAGGCCCAGCAGAAGAGCGCACTGCGGGCTCCGCCGATGTGGAGGTGGCCGGAGGGAGAGGGAGCAAAGCGGGTGACGACGGACATAAGGCGGGAGGGTACGGGAGGAGGGCGTGGCCCGCCGCGGCGGGTGAACGGCGTGGCGAAGTTTCAAGGTGGCCAAGTGGGCAAGTTGGGTGCGTGGAGCGGAAGTGGGATTGGGATTGGGATTGGGATTGGGATTGGGATTGGGACGCCGTATTTGAGTAGAAACGGGGGTCGAGTGGGATCGGGTGTATTGCGGGTTGAAAGTGGGACTGGGATTTGGTTTGAGATTGAGACTGAGACGAGATTGAGACGAGACCTGAGACTGGTGCCCGGATGCGTTTTTGGCGCAAAAAACGGGGTGAGGGTTTATGTGATTCGAGGTTGAGATTTGAGACGGGGTTGAGACAGCCGTTTTTGAGGTCCTGAGGCGGGTTGGGGGGGTTGGGGCGGGATGGGTCATGAAGTGGTGAGATTTGAGACGGTTGAGACGGCGGTCGGCGGCACCACTCTGCGGAGGGGGTTGGTGGCTGATGGGTCGGACGTGCGTCCTCTATATACATGGGGGTCGGGGTTCGCCCCCGAGGAGGGGTCCGAAGGAGGCCGGGCGGATTGAGCGGGTGAATACTCAGCGCGGCGATTCCGCCGCTCCGCCCCGCGCCGGGGGGAGCAGCCACTCGGCTGAACTGTCCGATTGCTTCATTGCAGAAGCGTCAAGTGCAGGCTCTCGCCCGCGCCCTTTACGGCGTATTTTGGCGGATGTCGGTGATTTTCTGCACGTCGGCAGGCACACTCAGTTCCACGCTTTCAGGGCCTTGGCGAGCAGGCTTTTGAGTTCATCGTTCTGTTCGGGCGACATGGTGCCGATGAACTGGGCGCGGAGGGCACCGCGATCGTCAAATACGAGAACGCTTGGAACGAGCGGGATGCGGCGGAGCCAGGTGGTGTGCGAGGACTGCACATAGGCGAGTGGGAGGAATGTGCGGGCGGGTTGGAGTTCGGCGGTGCGGGCGTGCGCGACGGGGTGCGTGCCGTCGGGCGATATTTGATCGATGGCGAATGAGGTTTGAAGTTTGAGCGCTCCCCGGAAGACCGGGGAGCGTTTTTTTGTTGGCTAT
>Ga0209490_10005323_pt1 | contig 11754 bp, 10 predicted proteins | sample MAT06_FD_187209 | JGI IMG/M metagenome (GOLD analysis project Ga0209490, IMG submission 187209) | Freshwater microbial communities from Lake Fryxell liftoff mats and glacier meltwater in Antarctica - MAT-06 (SPAdes) (version 2) | ecosystem: Environmental > Aquatic > Freshwater > Ice > Liftoff...
CCACCACCACCGGCACGCAGCCGAAGCGCTGCAATTCTTCGATGATGTCAATGACCCGCGTATTGCGTACGTCGGGCACATCTTCCTTGAAGGTGAAACCAAGGACCAGCACGCGTGCGCCTTTCAGGGCGCCGCCGCGGGCGGCGAGCAGACGCACGCATTCTTGGGCGACATAGCGGCCCATGCCGTCATTGATGCGCCGCCCGGCGAGAATGACCTGGGGATGATAGCCGACGCTCTCCGCCTTGTAGGTCAGATAGTACGGATCGACCCCGATGCAGTGCCCGCCGACCAGACCAGGGCGGAAAGGCAGGAAATTCCATTTGGTACCGGCAGCTTCCAAGACAGCCAAGGTGTCGATGCCGAGGCGATGAAAAATCAGGGCGAGTTCGTTGACCAAGGCAATATTGAGATCGCGCTGGGTGTTTTCGATGACCTTGGCTGCTTCGGCAACCTTGACGCTCGCGGCACGATGCACGCCAGCGGTGACGATGGCGCCGTACATCCCCGCGACGACGTCCAGGGTCAGCGCATCGCTGCCGCTGACCACCTTGATCACGCTGTCGATGGTGTGCACCTTGTCGCCGGGATTGATGCGTTCAGGACTGTAGCCAAAGGTGAAATCACGTCCTGCCTTCAGGCCGCTCTGCGCTTCAAGAACAGGGACGCAGACCTCTTCGGTGGCGCCTGGGTAGACGGTGCTTTCATAGACCACGACCATGCCTGGTTTCAGATGCGGACCGATGGTGCGGCTGGCCGCGATCAACGGCGAAAAATCTGGCCGCCGGGCATCATCGACCGGGGTCGGTACGCAGACGATGATGACGCCGGCTTCCCCCAGTCGTTTGGCATCATCGGTCAGAATGATTTTCGCCTGATGCAGGACCTCGGAGGTCAATTCACCGGTATCGTCGATACCCGCGCGCAGACGGTCCAGACGGCGTGTATTCACATCAAAGCCGATCACCGCAAAGCGCGTCGCCAAACGGGCCGCCAGCGGCAGGCCGACATAGCCCAGGCCAACCACCGCGATGGGGCGCGTGCGGGCGTGCAGCGCCTCGAGCAGCCCAGTGGTCGGATGCGAATCCTTAGTCATGATAATACTCTTTGTACCAGTCAATAAAACGGGCGATGCCGGTTTCGATCGACGTGCTGGGTGAAAAGCCGACGTCTGCTTGCAGATCCGCGACATCGGCGGCCGTAGCGGGCACGTCACCCGGCTGCATGGGTAACAGTTCGCGGATCGCCTTGCGGCCCAACGCCGTTTCGATGGCGGCGATGAAGCGGGTCAGTTCGACCGGATTATTATTACCGATGTTGTAAATCCGGTATGGCGCCGGGCTGGTGCCGGGATCCGGTTCGGCGCTATTCCAGGCCGGATTGGGCCTAGCGACATGATCCAGGGTCCGCAGCACCCCTTCGACGATATCGTCGATGAAGGTGAAATCGCGTTGCATGCGCCCTTCATTGAAGACTTGAATCGGCTTGCCGGCCAGGATCGCCTTGGTGAATAAAAACAGGGCCATATCGGGACGGCCCCAGGGGCCGTAGACGGTGAAAAAGCGCAGGCCGGTGGTGGGCAGGCGGTACAAATGGCTGTAGGTATGGGCCATCAGCTCATTGGCTTTTTTGGTCGCCGCGTAGAGGCTGACCGGATGGTCGACATTGTGATGTACCGAAAACGGCATCGTCGTGTTCAGGCCATAGACGGAACTGGAGCTGGCATAGACCAGATGTTCGACCCGATTATGGCGACACCCTTCAAGAATATTCATGAAACCGACCAGGTTGGCGTCGACGTAGGCGTGCGGATGGGTCAGCGAATAGCGTACCCCGGCCTGGGCTGCGAGATTCACCACCCGCTGCGCCCCGGCTTTGGCGAACAGAGTCTCCATGCCTGCGCGATCGGCGATGTCCTGCTCATGGAATTCGAACCCTGCCTGGACAGTCAAGCGGGCAAGGCGGGCGTGCTTGAGCGTCGGATCGTAATAATCGTTGAGGTTATCGACACCGATGACGGTGTCGCCGCGGGCAAGCAGACGGTGGGCGAGATGGGATCCAATGAATCCAGCAACGCCAGTGACCAAAACACGCATCGATACGGCTCCCCATGATAACCCGCATTAAGCAGGCGTGGGGAGTGTGCGGATGACTTCCGCTCTTGCAAATCACTCCTGGTCAGCGTCGATGGAGCCATGGCCATCAACCCAGCTCAAACCCCCACCGCCGATCTGCGTTTAGCCATCGGTCTCGCCCAGGAGGCCGGCCGCGCCATTCAGGGCCTGGCTGGCCGCATTGAGCGCAAGACTAAGCGCGGCGGTGAGGAAGCGGTGACGGTTGCCGATCGCGCTGCGCAACGGCTGATCGTTGCGGGCCTCCTCGCGGCCTATCCAGATGACGGGATTATCGGCGAGGAAAGCGACGATGGCGCCACCATCACCCATCGACCGCCAACCAAAGGGCAGCGGATCTGGGTCATCGACCCCATCGATGGCACCAACAATTTCATCAATGGCCTCGGCAATTTCGCCGTCTGCATCGGCTTGCTCGATGCCGGAGAGCCCGTGCTGGGCGTGGTCCACGATGTCAGCCGCGATGAATGCTGGTGGGCCGCCAGCGGCCACGGCGCCTGGTGCAACGAGCGCCGCGTCCAGGTCCTGGACACGCCGATGTCCGACGCGGCGTTAATCATGCTTTCATCGAATCTGGTTTCTGCTGACGGCACCTTGCCGGCATTTGTGCCGCGGTGGTTCCAGGCCTGCGTGTGGAAGATCCGCGTGCTGGGGTCGGCAGCGCTGGAAGCCATTGCGGTGGCAGGCGGCATCGCCCATGGTGCGATAACCGTGAACGGAAAATTGTGGGATATCGCCGGCCCTGCCGCGATCGTGCGCGAAGCCGGCGGCACCTTGCACCGTCCGGATGGACAGCCCTTGTGCCCCTTTGACGTGCAGGGCTACACCGGCGGCAAAGTGCCCTTCCTGGTCGCGGGACCGGGAGCGACGGCAGAACTGCTCAACGAATTGCGCGGATAAAGACCGCCGGACGTTTGTCCTCTGGTCCGAAATGCACAAACCTTCGCCGAATGGCGAAGGTTTGGCAGATCGACTGGCGCAGAACGCCAGCTGACACAAGCGGATCCTGATGGATCAGCGCTTCGAGAACTGACAGCCGCGACGGGCTTTGTGCAGACCGTATTTCTTCCGTTCAACCATGCGGCTGTCGCGGGTCAGCAGGCCATGACGGCGCAGGCTGACTTCGGTGGCCGGGTCGGCCTTGATCAGCGCACGGGCGATGCCGAGCACGCAGGCGCCGACCTGACCGGTGGTGCCGCCGCCCTTGACGTTGACGAACACGTCATACTTCTTGGGGGTTTCGCTGACATTGAACGGAACCTGCACCAGCTGGCGCAGACGTTCGATGGGGAAATACTCATCCATCTTTTTGTCGTTAATCACGACTTCACCGGTGCCGGGTGCGAGACGCACGCGGGCAACGCTGGTTTTACGGCGGCCGAGGCCCCAGATGTATTGCTTACCGGACATGTTCAACTCCAGACGATGCGGGAATGCCCCGCGCACAAGGGAAGGGCGGACTGTATGGACGCAAACTGTTCGTCAAGAGGAGGTTATCTGGAAACTGGTTTTGATTTGTTGTGCGACGTGTTTGGTGTGCTGTCCGAGGTCCGAAGTCCTAGGTCTCGTATGCGGAGTTTTTGCCTAAAATAGGGGTCATTCGACGTCGTGACCATTCCCGGAACCAAACCACACAAAAAAATAATGACGCAGGCATGAATCCCTGCCTCAAGACTTAGGACCTCGGACCTCGGACATAGGACCACCCCATCAGCACAAGCACCCCAACCCAAAGACCCTAGAATTTAACCAAAATTTACGGCAAAAGACCCGTATTCCAATTCAAGTTCCAGTGAAAGCGGCTGCTGCCGCCACCGGCAGAAATGCGGAGGCCGCTGCTGATCCCCTGCTGGGGCAGTACCGGGGTACACACGGGGGGCCAGTAGATGGCTCGCTGACTCGGATAGCGGATGGTCAGGTAGGGATCGGGGGTCGCGGCTAGCGCGGCGACTGATGCGGCCTGTATCGCCCGACGCTGGCGCTCTGCTTCGCGTTCGGCGCGGCGGTCTTCGGCGGCTTGGCGGGTGGCTTCGGCTTTGGCCATCAGGCCTTCGCGCTCATCCCAGGTCACGGCGCGGCCTTGATGAACAACCAGGCCCTCGGCCAGACGGAGTTCGTTGGTCTTCATCCACACTCCCCGGTAACGGCTCTGCCCGAGCAGGCTGCGGGCCTGGGCGTGGTGGCGGTCCCGCAGCACGACCTGTTCGGCGAGGTCCCGGGCGAGAACGCTGTCACCGATTCCGCGGGCACGTTCAACCAAGGCGTACCATGCCGCCGCATCACCGCCGGTGCCCAGATCGGCGCGGCCTTTGGCAATGGCTGCGGCCTCTTTTTGCCGGGGGCTTACGCCGTAAGAAACACTGGCAACTAGATGCCGGGGCAGGTGCTGAGTCACCGACATGCCGCCACTGGTGACCTTCAGGTCGATCACGTCGGCCTCGGGCTTGGAGATGATTTCGCCTTCGAGCACGCGCCCATCAAGCAAGCGCACTTCATCGGCAAAGCCCGGCGCCACCCAGGCGGACACGAGCAGGATCACAGCGGTAATACCCAGTCTGGGCAGGGCGGCATACAGATACATGGAGGCCTCCGGTAATTAGGCAATAGTCCCGGCCCGCAAGTCAACACAAGGGAAATGCCGGGAAAACCCGTTCATTTCCCTTGACCGTGTGCTTCGGAAATCCTACAAGGGATCGATACTAGGAACCCTATGGCATCACCGGCAGCAGCATTTCTTGGCATCGACGTTGGGCGTGAAGCCCTCGGTTTGACCATCATCACGGGCACAGGGGCGACCCTGGGATCGCTCGCGCGCAGCTATAGCAGCACGCCGACGGAAACCGTGGATCCGCAAGATTGGTGGCGCGCCGCCCGCACGGGCGTCAAAGAATTGCTGCGTCGTACCCGGATCACTGCCGCCTCAATTCGCTGTATCGGCCTGACTGGTGACAGCCATGGCTTCGCCGCGCTTGATCGCGAAGGCCGCTCCTTGTGCTCGGTGACCATGGGCCCGCAGGCCGACGCCGCCCCTTTTGTCGATGCCCTGATAGCCCAGGTCGGCGCCAGAAATCTGGTCAATTTAACCGGTGAATCGGCGCACACCGGAGCGACCGCGGTCAAGCTGCTCCACCTCAAAGAAACCGAACGTCGGGTCTGGCATGACCTGGCCATGGTGTTGCCGCCCAAGGATTTCCTGCGCTATCGCCTGACCGGACAGGCGGCGACCTGTGCCTATGACGCCACCGCCTCGCTGCTGGGCAATCCGAAAAATCGCGCCTGGTCAAAACTGTTATTGACCCAACTCGGCCTGAACCCGAACTGGCTGCCTCCCATCCAGGCGGGCAATGCCTTGGCCGGTCGCGTCACTCCCGAAGCGGCCAAGGAAACCGGCCTGCATCCCGGCACCCCGGTGATTGTCGGCCTGCCGCACGTCGTGGCTGCCGCCATTTCTCTGGGCGTGACGGATCCCGGTTCGGCCCTGGTCGAACTCGGCGGCGATGGCGCCTTGTTCATGCCGATCACCGAGCCGCTGCGCGATCCCAGCGGCCTGCTCGCCCTGCAAGGGCACAGTCTGGAAAACCAATGGGCCCTGGTGGCCGATGGCCTGTGCGCCGAGTCCCCCTTTCTGTGGCTGACCCACGAAGTGTTGCTCGCCGACCTCGCGCAGGCCCGTCGCGCCAAACGCGAACCCTTGGACGCCCTAGCCGAATTGGCTGCCGAGGTCCCGCCGGGCTCTGACGGCCTGCTCTTCCTGCCGCCGGGCCGTCATACCCTGAGCGGATTCATCGGCCTCGAATTTCATCACCGCCGCGGGCATCTGGTCCGGGCGGTGCTCGAAAGTGGTGCCCTGGCCGTACGCCGCGCGCTGGCCGCCGCAGAAGCGCTCAAGCAGAAACCCGAACGTCTCCTGGTCACCGGCCCCTGCGCCAGCAATCATTTGTGGTGTCAGATTCTGGCCGACGCGGCTGGTCGCCCGGTCCATACCCATGCCGGTGATGGCCGCGACGCCGTCGGCGCCGCTATCGTCGCCGCCGTATCCGTAGGCTCTTTCAAAACCATCGAAGAAGCCACCCGTAAATTGCTGGCGAAGCCCACGATCTTCCAACCCCGCAAGGCTGCCACCGCCGCCTATGCGGACATGGTCACGCGCATTGAAAGTTTGACGGGCGTGCCTGCGAAAGCACCTGGCCATTCCGCTGCCAAAGCCGCCGTTAAAGACCAGCAGGTCGCCGAAGTAAGCGGATGAAATCGCTGCGCGGATTGGCGATCCTTTTGCATGTCGCCATCGCCATCGCGGCGGTGGGGCTGCTCTATCACCAATATCAGCAACGCCAGGCCGACGTCGCCACCCTCAAAAAAGACGCTGATCGCGAACACGCCGACACCCAGCGCTTGGAAAAGGACGTCCAGGTCCAGCAACAGATCCTGGGCGGCATTCGCGAAGGCGATCCCTTTGTCGTCGAAATGCTCGCCCGCGACCGCCTCGACCTCACCCGCCCCGGCGAACTGACCCCGCCACCCGCCGCCGCGAACCGTTGACAAGCCCCCTTTCGACACGTACGACCCTCTCCCCGCGTTTCGGAGCGTAGCTCAGCCTGGTAGAGCGCTTGTCTCGGGTGCAAGAGGCCGCAGGTTCAAATCCTGTCGCTCCGACCAATAGCTATTGACAGCCCTTCGGCAGCAATGTCGAAGGGCTTTCTCTTTTCTAGGACAAGCTTTATCTGGATGGCTGGACCGGCATTGCGGGTGAAGAATGAGACCGGGCCAAACGAAGGAGTTGTAACCCTTGACCAAATACTCTTAATAGATAAGAGTATTCAAGTTATGAACGCTATTCCTTCGTTTGCTGAGCTACCGTTGCGAGGTCCTGGAGGTCTGACGGTCGCCTTCGGCCAGAGCGCTGACTCATCGAGCATGGATCTGCGTGTGCAGGATCCGGCAGGACGCACGGTAGCCCACCGACGGGTACGATTGGTCGAGGCGACGACCTACCTGGCTGCGGAGACTTCGGCCGGCCGAGACCCGGTGGTTCTGCACTACATTGGCAATCAGCGGCATCCCGCCGGCGAGCAGGCCGCCCTCTCCTGGGTCAACGACGAGGGACGAGGGCTGATCCGTTTGCTCCAGGACGGCGGACCGATCCTCGTCCTCCAACTGCACGGCTCGCTTAATCAGGAGCACCAGCCGATCGCTCGGCGCACCGGCAGCCGGGGACCCAGCCGTAGCTCGGATCTCTGGGTGGTCGTCGTCGCCTGGTCGTTGCCAGCGGGTTTCACCGCGAGCGAGATCGCCAACATCACCGGTATCTCGACGGTCACGGTTCGTGATGCGCTGGTGAAACTGCTGGCCATGGGTCTGGTTGATCACGATCCACGACGGGCATCGACGTATCTGCCCTGCATTCGTCGGGGTGAGGTTCTGCACACCTTCCTGACCGAACGCTGGAGCGAATGGCGGCTGGGTACGGGCACGCCAAGCCTGCGCCCGATCTATCGTTCGTTCGCGGCCATTCAGGAATGGGCCGTCCTCCATCGTCGCTTGCAGCCGACGGCGATCCGCTGCTTTCCGACCGGAGTCACGGCCTTGGAAGGCGGCCCTGATCTGACACAGACAGCGGCGCAGAGAGCGTGGCTGCTGCCCTCTGGCCTCGATCCGGAGGTTCATTGCTACGTGGTGGCTGAGGATGCTGAACGCTTCGCTGAGACGGCCCAGATCACCCTGCTCCCCCATGATCAGGCCAATGGGACGAGTAGCGTCTGCCTGCTGGCCGCCGATCATCCGGCCATGCGCCTCGTCGCCCATCGTCGGGCCAAGGGGTTCTACCAGCCAGCGTGGCCGTGGGGACTCGCCGCCTTGGATGCCCACGAACATGCAGACGCACGAGTACGCCAAGCAGCCGATGAAGCGCTGCGCGAGTGGATCACGAATCAGAGCATCGAGATCGGGAAGCATCAGCCATGACCCCACAGGAATCCGTCCTCGTCGCCCTGACCGAACTGATCGAGCATGCCAAACTTTAAGGTGAGGCCGTCCTGATCGGCGGCCAGGCGCTGCGCGACTGGCATGCCCGCGAGTTGCACATCCTGGACCAGCGCTCCGGCATACCGGCTCCGAGAAGCACCACCGACATCGATCTGCATCTCGTCATGCCGGACGAACGAGCACGCATCGTCCCGATTTTGGAATCAGACTGGCGGCAGGACGGAGAACAGTCCTTCCGCTTCCACTGGCGACGCGATGCCACGGTGACACTCGACCTCATCGAAGCGACCAACCCACAAGCCCGCTCGCGCGTCAAGTTCCTCGCCTGGCTCAGTACCGGCACCGGACAGGTATCAGCGGTACGGGTGCTGCCGCCCTGGATTATTGGCTGCTCCCTCTGCGAAACCTGCTTCACACCGACGTATGCTCGCATCGGCCTCTTGCGCCTGACGCACCTGGGTCTGCTGGCGTCCAAGCTGGCCGCCGTCGCCTCGGCAACCGAGGCGATCGCCGCCGCCAAACACGATCGCTCCGCCGTGCCGGGCTGGTGCAATCGACTGCCAAAAGATCTCCAGGATCTGCGCCTGCTCCTCGACCGTGCCTGGCGTCAGCGGCTGTGGCTGATCCCCGACGCTGAGCGGCGTCGACAGGCGCGTGGCCATGTGACCACGCAGGTCGAAGAACTGCTGAACCTCCGTGAACGGTCGCCGCTACTCGCTGAAGCGGATTGGATCGAATGGCAACGCCTTCAGCCAGCGGTCAGGCAATGCCTGGACGAGGGAAACCTAGTGGATGGCGAACCGACCAAAGGCTGAGTCCATGCGCCTTCGCGCCCAGCGACGGTGATGCATCGCAGGGACATTGCGGAGACACGCCATGTCCCTGCGGGGACATCGTTCGCGGGGACACTTGCGGGGACACGACCGACTCCCCACGCGAGTCGCGGGGACATTCCGCCAAAGGCCATCACGCCACCTCGCGCAGAAGTCGCTGCGCCATCAAGAGATGTGGTGCCAAATCACCTGCGAGAGCTTGGGTGAATTGATCGACCCATAGCATGCTGCCTCGTGCACGTTCTGGGTCTGGGCAGTCGCCCCGACCAATAGCAAAAGGCCCGCCGCAAGGCGGGCTTTTCTGTTGGTCGGAGCGACAGGTCCTTACGCCTACCACCTCTTCCGCGTCATGGCCCGCTTCCTTGGGGTGGGGAGCGAGGGCATCCCGCGCAGCGGGATGCGACTCCCCGTTGGGGAGTCGGCGCCGAGCGACGGCGAGGGCTGTGCCCGAGCCCGGTGAGGTTGCAGGTTTAAATCCTGTCAGTCCAGACCAAATTGGAGTTGAGGCCCTTCGATCGCAAGATCAAAGGGCTTTCTCGTTTCCAGCACGCGGGTTACGCAGGTTGCTGCTACGGTATCCGCGGCTGGTCATTTTTGTGGTCTGCATCCCAGTTCATTGGCCGCGCGATTCCATTCACCAATGGCTACCGGGCCTGGGACGGAGGCAGCGTCTCGCTCATGCATCTCAATGACCGTGACTGCCCATGACTGGAGAGCGGCAACGCCGCGACTTGCCGCCGGGGGAGGATCCAAGCGAGACAGTCGATCCGCCGGCGGCGGACCTGCTGCCCCGACCTCAATAAATGGGCCGCGATGCAGATAACCTCCGGACTTGGCCGTGAGGTGGACAAAACGCACGATCTCGTCCGCAGCGATGAGCCCTGCGGGATCTCCAGCTTCGCTGAGCCGGCTGGCCCAGAGCAGGAGGGCGGCAAAGGATGCCGCATCAGCCCGTTGACCCAGCATATAGCACTGGATGAGGGATCTCGCCTGCTCCGCGCCCATGCGAACCTGCATTCTGCCGTCGATGAGCTGCGCTGCGCAACGACGCAGTTCGACATGGGACCGTGTCAGAGGTAACCGTGCGATCGCCTGATCGATAGCGGCGTTCCATGCCAAGTCATGCGCTGGCAGCCCAATCATTGACGCGTCCCGAGGTATGGCGCTATCGATCCCGAGCATCTCCTCGATGGCCCAGGCTGCGAGCCTGCGGCTATCGATGTCGATGGCGACCCGTCGCATGCGTGGAAGATTCGGGCCCGGAGCCAATTGCGCCGGCAACGGTTCGGCCACCGTTCCGTGCAGCGTCTCGATAAAGACGGAGGCGCCGAGTGCTTCGTCGCACCAGTCAAAAACAGCTTGCTGGTCAATCCACGAGAGGGAAACGCCGTATTTCCGATGCTCTATCAACGCCAACAGTAGCCATCCGACCGCCCGTGACGGGACATCCTTCCGCCGCAACAAGGCATTGATCGCATCCCGCCCACCCACCGTGGTCGGGGCAGCGAGTGCGACGGCCATTTTCCCCCAATACTGTGCAAGGCGATACTCTTTGGCCGGGTATGCGTGAGCGGCCTTGATGCCAACCGCGACGTATTGAGACCATTGGTCGGGACCGCCACGCGCCAGCAGCGTCACTATGGGGCCATCGCGCTCTCCCCCATACCACGCTTCTGACAGCGGCTGCACACCAAGCTTCCGCAGTTCGTTGGCATAATCACGGAAAACATTCTCGTGTTCCGCCTCTCCGGACCATGCAGCGACAGGCAACAATACGGCAAGAATCAGGGCCCGAGTCACCAGGGCTATTCTGGTGTCATGAGCAGCCGTCATAAGTTGACCACATCACCGGGATTCTGCGGGATCGGTCCTGGGTTGACGCATAGCCCCGCGATTGCCTGTACCGCAGCCGCGGGCATGAGCGCCTTCATGCGTGCTGCAGCGGATGGGGCAGGTTGACCGCCAACCACGCTGTTAGAGCCGGAGAAGCAGTGCCACAAGCCAATGCGTGGGTTCGGGCAGCCGAGTTCGGCCGTAAAGCCGCCTGCGAATGCTCCATTTCCAGGAGCCAGGAACGCGCGAACATCAGCGTGGCACAGAGGGCTAAGTTGTCGTCGCGTTCAGAACACCATCGTTCAAGCTGACGGCGACCAGCACGGCGCTCTGCAGGCTGGGCTGCCGTCGAGAGTGTCAGAGCATCTCGCATGGCCTCTGGCAATTCGGAGGCACCCATCGCTCCGCACAGCAGCAAGAGCAGGCTTTGACGTACAATTCGCACGGGTCGGAATCTAGGAGACCCTTGGTCGTGGTCAAGCTATTGATACATTTCCTCGGTGTCAGAAATCGGGGCCATCGCGAAACGCCAAGTGACAATCCCGGGGATTCGAAATCGGCCTCCCCCTCAAAGTAGCAGAAGAATGGCTTCATATCCGAAGCGGGGACATCGCGGGGACATTGGTCGCGGGGACATTTGCGGTGACATGACCGACCCCGCGCCGGGGCCGCGGGGACATCCAACTGAGGCCCATCAAGCCACCTCGCGCAGAAGCCGCTGCGCCATCAAGAGATGTGGACCCAAATCACCTGTGAGAGCTTGGGTGAATTGATCGACCCATAACATGCCAACATGTTGACGTTCGGAGTCTGGGCAGTCGCTCCGACCATTTGTTTCGGGGGCTTGGCCCCCGGGCCCCCGCGACCTTTGTCGCCCCTCATTCTGGCTGCGAGCAGCCAGAATGTTTTGCGGATGGGCTGCGCCCATTGTATCCGCAAAAACGGGGCTCGGCGGTCGATTGGACTGCGTCCAT
>Ga0209490_10005331_pt1 | contig 11740 bp, 9 predicted proteins | sample MAT06_FD_187209 | JGI IMG/M metagenome (GOLD analysis project Ga0209490, IMG submission 187209) | Freshwater microbial communities from Lake Fryxell liftoff mats and glacier meltwater in Antarctica - MAT-06 (SPAdes) (version 2) | ecosystem: Environmental > Aquatic > Freshwater > Ice > Liftoff...
TACCCAACAACGAGCTTGTCGGCTATCTTGCCCTCGTCTACCACACTCATGACCGCCAAACAACGCCTCGAAGCCACCCTCTGGGACATCGCCAACACCTTGCGCGGCAAGATGGCCGCCGATGATTTCCGCGACTACATCCTCGGCTTCATTTTTTACAAGTACCTCAGCGAGAAAATGCACCGCTATGCCGATGCTGTGCTGAAGCCCGACAAGCTGAAGTACAACGACCTCGAAGAAGGCAGTAAGAAAGGCACCGAATACATCGACGCCATCCGCGACCTGTCGCTGGACAAGCTCGGCTACTTCCTCTTGCCCAGCGAGCTCTTCAGCACCATGGTGAAGCGCAGCAATGCCGAGGGTAAGGCCAACTTTATTCTCGACGACCTTACCAAGGTGCTCAACAGCATCAGCGACAGCACACGCGGCACCGAGAGCGAGGAGGATTTCGCCAACCTTTTCGAGGACCTCGACCTTACCAGCAGCAAGCTGGGCAAGAGCACCGACGACAAGAACAAGTTGGTGGTGCGCGTGCTGGCCCATCTCGACGGCATCGACTTCGAGCTGGACAACCCCAGCCACGATGTGCTGGGCGATGCCTACGAATACCTCATCGGGCAGTTCGCCAGCGGCGCGGGCAAGAAGGCCGGCGAGTTCTACAGCCCGCAGGAGGTGAGCACCGTGCTGGCGCGCATCGTTACCACGGGTAAGAAACGGTTGAAGAGCGCGTACGACCCCACCTGCGGCAGCGGCAGTCTGCTGTTGCGCGTGGCGAAGGAAGTACAGGAAGTGGGCCTGTTCTACGGGCAGGAAATGAACCCCACCACCTACAACCTGTGCCGCATGAACATGATCATGCACGATATACACTACCGCCGCTTCGACATCAAGAACGAGGACACGCTGGAGCGGCCGCAGCACCCCGACATGCAGTTCGAGGCCGTGGTGGCCAACCCGCCCTTCAGCGCGCATTGGAAAGCGGATCCGCTGAAGATGAACGACGAGCGCTTCGGTGCTTACGGCAAATTGGCGCCCAAGACCAAAGCCGATTTCGCCTTTGTGCAGCACATGGTCCACCACCTGAGCAACGATGGCACCATGGCCTGCGTGCTACCCCACGGCGTGCTCTTCCGGGGCGCGGCCGAAGGGCACATCCGCCAATACCTGATCGAGGATCGCAACTACCTGGATGCCGTGATCGGCCTGCCCGCCAACATCTTTTACGGCACCAGCATCCCCACCTGCATCTTGGTGCTGAAGAAGCAACGGGAGCACGCGGGTGATATCCTCTTTATAGATGCCAGTGCGGAAGGGAACTACGAGAAGGTAAAAACGCAGAACAAGCTGCGGCCGCAGGACATCGACAAGATCATAAGCACGTACCGCGAACGAAAGGCGGAGGACAAGTACAGCTACGTGGCTCCGCTGGCCGAGGTGAAGGAGAACGACTACAACCTGAACATACCGCGCTACGTGGACACCTTCGAGGAGGAGGAAGCGGTGGATTTGAACGCTGTGGCGAAGGAGCTAAGAGAGGTGGCTTCGAGTGCCTCAGCCACCGATGCGCAGATCGCGGAGTATTGCAAGGAGTTGGGAATTGAAATGCCTTTTGTGTGATGGATGCAGTGACAATTCCAAAGAAGCGCGGAGTGAAACCTTCCTTGCGTTTCACGGGGTTTGAAGGTGATTGGAAAGAAGAACGCCTCGGGTCCATCGGCGACTTCAAGAATGGTCTGAATAAGCAGAAGGAAGATTTCGGGTTTGGGTCACCATTCGTGAATCTCATGGATGTGTTCGGAAAGAACACCGTAAGGAATCAAGAGTACAGTTTGGTGAATGCCTCGGCAAAGGATCTCAAGACGTACGACCTGAGACAGGGCGACGTGTTGTTCATCCGTTCATCTGTCAAACGGGAAGGTGTTGGTGAAGCTGTGCTTGTACTTGAAGACTTAACGGACACGGTATACAGCGGTTTCCTTATCCGTTATAGGGAGCGAAAAGAGATCTTGGATGTGCTCTACAAGAAGTACTGCTTCACTACTCGTCGCTTCAGAACGGACTTGCTTGCATCTGCGACCACAAGTGCAAACACGAACATCAATCAAGACTCATTATCCGACCTCTGCATTTGGATCCCCACCCTCCCCGAACAGCAAAAGATCGCGGGCTTCCTGAGCGCGGTGGATGCCCGGATCCAGCAGCTCACGCGCAAGAAGGCCTTGCTGGAGCAGTACAAGAAGGGGGTGATGCAACAACTCTTCACCCAAGAGATCCGCTTTACCCGGGCGGATGGGTCCGATATGCATCGGACGGCGTTTGCGGAGTGGGAGGAGAAACGGTTGGGGGAGGTTTGCGAAACGTTCAAAAGTGGTGAAGGCATCACTGCTGAAAAGATCACTGCAACCGGTACGTACCCGGTATATGGCGGCAACGGATTGCGTGGGTACACGGATACCCACACGCACGAAGGATTCTTCGTTCTGATCGGTAGACAGGGAGCGCTTTGTGGTAACATCAATCGCGCGTACGGCAAGACCTTCATTACAGAACACGCGATCGCGGTAGCTGCGAATGCGTCATCAGACACCGAATGGTTAGCACAACGTCTTGACTATACGAAGTTGAACCGCTTGTCAGAATCCTCTGCTCAACCTGGGTTATCGGCTCAAAAGCTGACCCGTCTCAAAATGTTGTTCCCCTCCCTCGAAGAGCAGCAGAAGATCGCGGGTTTCTTGGGTGCGTTAGATGCGCGCGTGCAGGCGGTCGGCGAGCAGTTGGCGGGCTGCCAGCGGTGGAAGAAGGGGTTGTTGCAACAGATGTTCGTGTAGTCCCCCGCGTTGTCATTCCGGAGCGATGGCGATCCGCAGGATCGGGCACCATCGCATCCGGAATCGCACAAAAGCCAACGCGATCACTCCTGCCTGGTCAGCTTGAAGCCGCGCTCCTGCAAGTAGGTCAGCACGCTGATGCCACGGGCATCGTACTTCTTGGCGACTTTCGGGATCTTGTTGGGCCTCGTCTGGTTCTCCAAGGTTACGATCGCGTAGCCATGCACATAGGCGTGGCCAATGAGGTAGGGGTCTGCCTCCTCCTTCCCGGCCATCATTTTCTGTTCGCTGATGAAGCCCGTGTTCTTGTTCTCGCGTATCACCTTGCGGGCCATCACCATGGCTTCTTCGTCGGTATCTCGGAAGCACTCCTTCTTGTTCCGCTTCAGCCATTCCTTCAACCAACTGGAACCGCTGCCCTCGTGCCGCATCACCTCATCGTACACCATGTCGATAACAACGAACCTGCCGTGCACCATCAGTTCCTCGATATCGTGCCACAAGGCGCCGAACACTTTGCTCTGCTTGTAGTTGGCATCCAGCGAAACCAGTGCGCTGGTATCGAAGCAATACGAGGCCTCACCGACGCCCAGCTTCATCGTGCAACAAGTTGGCGCGCATGGGCGATGCTGTTGAAGGGCACATCCAGCAGTTCAGCCACTTGCACACGGTCTATCCGTTGGAGGTCCAGCGCGTTGAACACCAACCTTACGAACGAGGCACTGCGCTCACGGATGCGTTCATCCACGGTATCGCGCGGCTTGGGGGTCTTGGCCCGCCCGCCGAACGGCTTGTCCGCCCACTTGTCGCGATTGGCCTTGTAGAAGGCGTGTGTGGTCAGTTCCGCGTCCAACAAGAGGCGCAGCACCATTTCACGCCCGACATGTCGTCCCTTGGCGATGTTGTTCAATTCCGTGTAGCGCCATACCGCTCCTTCGCTCCGTTCCACATGACCGGTCACGATCGGATGCCTCAGGAGTTCTTCCAACGGGAAGAGCGCTTCCGCTGCGAAAGCATTACACCATTGCTCCGTGCTCTGCGTGTTGCCTTCCTTCAGGTCGCACATCCCGCCATGGCGCAGCAATACGTGACCCAGCTCATGGAACAACGTGAACAGCTTGATGGTATGGACATCCTTGCTGCTTCGCCGGATCACGATCACCGGCACGGATTCGTCCAATAGTGAGAAACCACGTAGACCCTCTTGGTCCAAATTGAGACGCAGCACGAGCACTCCGAGTGAGCTCACCGCATCCACGGCCATCTCCAACGCTTGCTTGGTCTTGATGGACTCGTCGTTCAAGTGTTCCAAGCCGATGAGCTTCCTGATACGCCGTCCCCAAGCAGAAGCATCCTCCTTCAAGTGGGCCCGCAACTCAAAGCTCGAAGCCTTGAGGTCCATGGCACCGCGCAACTCGGCATGGGCCATGGCCAAGCTGCGCGCCTGACGTACCGCGGTGATGTCCTTTGTAAGCAGAGCACCCAATGGCCTTGAGCCGACCGTGCGGTGGTCCGTAGGCATCGGCTTCTCCTTCGGCACTTCGTCCAGCAGCAAGTAGGTAAGCGAGCGCTTGTACTTGCTCGCCATCTTCTTCAGCACGCTGATCTTGGGTACCTTATTACCGGCCTCGATGGCCTTCAGGTCAGCGGTGGAAATACCGACTTCCGCTGCGGCCTTGTCCACATCCACCCAGCCCAAGCTCACCCGCGCATGCACGAGCACGGTGGGTTCTACGCGGAGGTTGAAATCGTTGGCGGGCATGGGATCTGGTTGTAAACTTAACGCATGGTACTGGCCGGTTCATCAATTCGCATCGCTCAACGGCTGCTCCTTGGTTGGCCTTACGGCGTCCAAGGGTCCAAATACGTGGTCGGCGAGTTTTGGCGTGTCGATGACCGCGTCGACTTCAAATACCTGCTGAACCACAAGGACATTTTCGATGCCGTTGGCGAAGGATTTCTGGGTTACCCTGACTTCCCCTTCTCAGCCGACACCTATCGCGACGTTCTGCCGATCATTTCACGTCGGCTCGTGGATAGTGACCGGAGCGACCGCATCAAGTATTTGCAGCAGTGGAACGCTGATGACAACGACCTCGATGACTTCGACCGCTTGGCGCTCACGCAAGCGTGGCTCACCAACGACCGCTTCGAGTTCCTCGGCGAGTTCGAGCCTCGCGAAGGTCTGGACTTCGTGACCGACTTAGCTGGCCAAAGCCATCTGAAATTGGAGCCGGGCATTGCGCAACCGACGGAGGCGCTGCACTTCACCGTGGAAGTAAAGCCCGAATTCGAATACCCCGTTGTGCACGTACTCAACAGTAACGAAACCTGTCTGGGTCGCATCAAGCAAGTACACAACCGCTTGTTCTCGCACCACGAAATCGGTCGCTTCAATGTGTCCTTGAAACTGAAGGAGGCAGAGCAGAACGGAGTTCTAAAGAAGCTATTCGTTGAGGTCTCGCTGAAATTGAGGTAGAGCAGCAGAAGATCGCCGGTTTCCAGAGTGCCTTGGACGTGCGAGCCTGCCTGCCGAAGGCATGGTGCAGGCGGTGGGCGAGCAGCTGGCGGGCGCGCAGAACTGGAAAAAGGACTGCTTCAGCAACTGTTCGTGTAGACCGGGAACACCGCCCCCTGAGGTACTCGAAGGGAGCGGTGGAAGAAGGGGTTGTTGCAACAGATGTTCGTGTAGGCTGTCATTCCGAACGCCGGGCGATCGCTGGCGCTTATTATTCACTCATTGTCTCCGATCCCGTTCAATATTCACCCCGCGCGGGCACTTTTCACTAGCGAAAGCCTATCTTGCTCAGCGTTCAGCATTCACCAATGGGGAAGCTTCCCGTTCATTTTTCCATTGAAGCGTCGGTTTTTCACGGCCGCACACTTCCCGAGACCGGCCATGTGGTGGGCTATGCGGCCATCATCGCCGCCATGGGGTTGGCCATGCCCATGCCAGCGGTGATCAGTATCATCAGCCGGAAGCGTCGCCAGTACATCCGTGACGGATGGAACGTGCTTACCCCAAAGCACAAACCGGAGGAAAGCCTCTACAAGCAGCTGGTATTCGCCCTGAAATACGAAGGGGTGGTCCTTCTCTGCTTCAAGAAACTGTTCGGCAAGCTGAGCGCTGCCCAGGTAAAGGAACTGCTGGCCATTGAACCTTCGGGCCAATACAGCCGCAAGATCTGGTTCCTCTACGAGTGGTTGCTGGACAAGAAACTGGGCATACCGGATGCGGACGTGAAGATCAAATACGTGCCGCTCCTGGACGCAAAGCTCCAGTATGCCATCTCTGGCACGCCCTCGGCCCGGCATCGGATCACCAACAACCTGCCCGGCACACCTGCGTTCTGCCCGCTGATCCGCCGCACGGCGGCGCTCGAAGCCCACCTTGCTGCCGACCGGGCGCGCCACGGCCAACAGGTGATGGGCGGCGTGCATGCCGATGTGATGCAGCGCGCATCTGCGTTCCTGCTCCTGAAGGATTCAAAGGCCTCCTTCACCATCGAGGGGGAAAGCCCCAAGAGCAAGCGCGCAGCGCGTTGGGGACAGGCGATCGGACAGGCCGGCCTGAACCCATTGGGTAAGGATGAACTCCTGCGGCTACAGCAACTGGTGATCGAAAGCGACCGCTTCACCAAGATGGGATACCGCGAACAAAGTGGCTTCGTGGGCGAGCATGACCGCAGCACCGGCGAGCCGATCCCCGACCACATCAGCGCGCGCTGGCAGGACCTGGATGATCTGATGGCCGGCTTACTGGAAACGAACGAACGCCTTCAGACGCCAGGGCTGGATGCCGTGCTGGCGGCCGCATCGATCTCCTTCGGCTTCGTCTTCATCCACCCTTTTGTGGACGGGAATGGCCGCCTGCACCGTTACCTCATCCACCATGTGCTCGCGCGAAGAAAGTTCGGGCCACAAGGGATGACCTTCCCGATCTCGGCTGCCATCCTCGACCATATCAGCGACTATCGGCAGGTGCTGGAAGCGTATTCGCACCCGCTCCTCGACCACATCGAATGGAACGCAACGGCCGACAACAATGTGGCAGTGCGCAACGACACCGCCGACTTCTATCGCTATTTCGATGCGACCCCGCAGGCCGAGTTCCTCTATGCCATGGTGCAGGACACCATCGACCGCATCATCCCCGAAGAAGTGGCCTACCTGCAGCGCCGCGATGAGCTGAAGAAGTCCTTGGACGATACCTATGAAATGCCGGACAAGACCGTGGACCTTCTGATCCGCTTCTTGGTGCAAGGCAACGGCAAGCTGAGCGAAGGGGCGTTGAAGAAGGAATTCGCAGCGCTGACGAAGAAAGAGGTGAGGGACATTGAGCAACGCTTCGCGGAGATCTTTACAGCATGACCACCCAACCCGAAGCCCTCCTCGAAGCCGAACTCGTGCAACAGTTGCAGGGGTTCGGGTGTATATCCAAAGCAGTAAGAGTAGCCCTGTACAGAACGGACTGACTAAGCTAATTTCGCCCAGCTATGGCCAAGATCAAGATCCGAGAATTCGGTCCTATCCGAGAGGGATTCCTAGAGAACAATGGGTACATCGACATCCGGAAGGTCACTGTCTTCATTGGTGATCAGGGAAGTGGTAAGAGTACTGTTGCCAAGTTGATCTCGACATTCTCTTGGATAGAGAAGGTGTTGGTCAACGGCATTTATGATAAGGACTGGTTCATGCAAGAGGACAAGTTCCGGGATGAATATCTCAGCTACCATCGGCTGGAGCACTATTTCCGACACGAGAATGGCGTTGAGCTGACAGAGATCGATTACTGGGGCGAACGCTATCGACTGCACTACGCCAAAGGGGCTTTGGATGTGGACCTTCTGCTGGATGGTGACTACGAACTACCGCAGATCATGTATGTGCCAGCTGAGCGCAACTTCATTGCCAACGTCAAGAACGCGAAGGCCCTGAAAATGACATCTGATGCGTTGGTAGAATTCGTAACCGAATACGATAATGCAAAGCAGGCGATCAATGGCGGTCTGGAATTACCCATCAAGGGGACGGCTGTGGAATATGATCAGGATCGGGATATTGTGAATCTGCGCGGTAAGGACTACGCGCTAGCACTAACCGAAGCTTCCAGTGGTTACCAATCGTTGGTGCCGCTGTTCTTGGTTTCTAAGTTTCTTGCGGAACGGGTTGCGCAAGGCATTGCAGGCCAAGAGAATATGAGCAGCCAAGAGCTGGAACGATTCCGCAAGTATGTGGCGGATATTTATGACAACACAAACCTGACCGATGATCAGCGCCGCGCTGCGTTGTCTGTGCTTTCAGGGCGCTTCAACAAGACCGCATTCATCAACATCGTAGAAGAGCCAGAGCAGAATCTGTTCCCGACCAGCCAATGGGATATGCTGAAGAGCTTGCTGGAGTTCAACAGCATGGGCGCACACAACCAGTTGATAATGACCACGCACAGCCCATACGTGATCGCTTACCTCAGCCTTTGTATTCAGGCCAAGAGCTTATGGGACAAGATCGGTGACAGAAAGGACCTTCAAACCGAGGTTGAGAAGATCGTTCCCAAGCATGCATTCTTGAAAGATGATGATAGCATCTTCTATCAATTGAAAAGCGATGGTTCCATTGCGCGCATTGCCGAATATGAGGGCGTGCCTACTGACAACAATTCCCTGAATGAATCGTTGCGCAATGCCAACGTCGATTTCGACAAGTTGCTGGAGATCGAACAAGGGATGTCTCCCGGCCCGCAGAAGCTGAAGAAGGGATAGCGACATGGCGTTCTTCAACACCCCCTGCTCCGAAGCAACACCTCGGACGGATGCCAAGTTTGGCATCTGTGACCGGGAAGATGGCACACCTGCCTATACGGATCTGAATAACGAACCGTCATGGGTGGCAACCGTGCTCAACCCCGAGGGCAAGGAAGTCACCTTCACTGCGGTCGACTATTGCTTATCACTGCCACCAACCCGCAGGCGGTGCGACGGAATGCTGACCACGGATGACACGCTCTATCTCGTCGAATTGAAGAACATCGGTTCCGCTGGTTGGATCCCCGGTGCTCTCGATCAATTGGAGTGCACAATTGAGCTGCTGCATGAGAATGAAGATCTCACGCCGTTCAGAAATCGTAAGGCCTTTGCGTGCAATAGGCGCCGCACTCGCTTTCAGGAAGTGGATCATGAAAGGAATCAACGGTGCTTTCGCGACTACGGATTCCGTTTGGACATTCATGCTACAGTGAAGTTCTAGTTCGGCCGCACATGACCACCCAACCCGAAGCTCTCCTCGAAACAGAGCTCGTGCAACAGTTGCAGGGGCTGGGCTACGAGCGTGTGCGCATCGAGGATGAGGCGGGCATCCTGTCCAATTTGAAGCGGCAGCTGGAGCGGTTCAACAAGACATCGTTCAGCGAGCGCGACATGACGCGCATCCTGATCCACCTGGGCAAGGGCACCATCTACGACCGCGCCAAGACCTTGCGCGACCGCTATGCCTTGGAGAAGGAGGACGGCACCGTGTTCTACGTGCGCTTCTTCGATGGCCACAACCCCGGTGCGAACTATTGGCAGGTCACGAACCAAGTGACCATGCACGGTAGTTATGAGAACCGCTACGACGTGACGGTGCTGGTGAACGGCTTGCCGCTGGTGCAGGTGGAACTGAAGCGGCGCGGACTGGAACTGAAGGAGGCTTTCAATCAGATCCTGCGTTACAAGCGCCACAGCTTCTGGGCCAACAGCACCCTGTTCCAGTACGTGCAGCTCTTCGTGATCAGCAACGGCGTGAACACGAAGTACTACGTGAACAACCCCTTGACCTCGCTCACCTTCAAGCAGACCTTCTATTGGGCGGCGGCGGACAACCGGATCATCACCGACCTCTCGGCCTTCTCCAAAGCCTTCCTGAACACGGCGCACCTGGGCCGTATGCTGGGGCAGTACGTGGTGCTTACCCAAGCGAAGATGCTGATGGTGCTGCGGCCCTACCAGGTGTATGCGGTGGAGGCCATCGTGAATAAGGTGGCTTCGGCTTCTCTGCCTTCCCCTTCGAGTGCCTCAGGGGGCGGCAGTCCGGTGCCTGAGGCCCTCGAAGGCACCGGGGCATCCGGGGGCTACATCTGGCACACCACCGGCAGCGGTAAAACGCTCACGAGTTTCAAGGCCAGCCAAGTGATCACCGACATGCCCGATGTGGCGAAGGTGGTTTTCGTGGTGGATCGCAAGGACCTGGACTACCAGACCATGCGGGAGTTCAACGGTTTCAAGGAAGACAGCGTGGACAGCACCGAGAACACCAAGGGACTGGTGCAACAACTGAGCGACGACACGAAGCTGATCGTCACCACGATCCAGAAACTGAAGATCGCGATCAGCAAGGTGAAGCACGAGAAGAAGGTGCAGCACCTGAAGGACCAGCGGCTGGTCTTCATCTTCGACGAGTGCCACCGCAGCCAGTTCGGACAAACGCACAAGGCCATCACCGACTACTTCACCAACACGCAGCTCTTCGGCTTCACCGGCACGCCCATCTTCGCCGAGAACGCCGCGAAGAACGAATACGGCAAGCGCACCACCAAGGACCTCTTCGGGGAGTGCCTGCACAAGTACGTGATCACCGATGCCATCCGCGACGAGAACGTGCTGCGCTTCGCGGTGGACTATGTCGGCAAGTACACCAAGAAGGACGGTGTGGCGCTGGACATCGAAGTGGAGGACATCGACCGCAGCGAAGTGTACAAGGACCCTGTTCGAATGGAGCGCATCGCGGACCACATCATCGCCACGCACGACCGCAAGACGCACAGCCGGGCGTACTCCGCGCTGTTCGCCACATCCGGCATCGAAGAGCTGGTGAAGTACTACGACATCTTCTGGAAGAAGAAGATGGCCGGAAAGCACGACCTGCGCATTGCCGCCATCTACACGTACGGCACCAACGAGGACGATGTGGAAGCCGTAGGCGCGTTGCCGGAGGAACAACTTTCCATGGCCGCCGAACCACCGGGTGCACCCATCAGCAGCCACAGCCGCGACAAGCTGGACGAGATCATCGGCCACTATAACGCCCAGTTCCGCACGGCCTATAGCACCAAGGACCAAGGGAGTTTGGAGAACTACTTCAAGGACATCAGCAAAAAGCTGAAGGACCGCGAAAAGGTGAGCGACCCGCCGCAAGATCGCATCGACCTAGTGCTGGTGGTGAACATGATGCTCACCGGCTTCGACGCCAAGAAGGTGAGCACCCTGTACGTGGACAAGAACCTGCGCTACCACGGCCTGATCCAAGCCTACAGCCGCACCAACCGCATCCTGAACGAGCAGAAGAGCCAAGGCAACATAGTAGCCTACCGCAACCTGAAGGCCGCCACCGACGAGGCCATCGCCCTTTTCAGCAACAAGGATGCGAAAGAGGTGATCTTCCTACCGCCCTATGATGCGATCGCGAAGAAGTTCATGGAGGCCTACAAGGTTCTTATGGGCATCGCCCCCGAACCGCAATGGGTGGATGCGCTACCGGACGAGGAACAGGAGCTCGCATTCATCACCGCCTTCCGCGCGCTAATGCGTTTGGTGAACGTCCTGAAGACCTTCTCGGATTTCACCTGGGACGACCTGCCGATGACCGAGCAGGAGTTCGCCGACTACACCAGCAAGTACCTGGACCTGCGGGAAAAGGCGAAGAGCCACAACGCCAAGGAAAAGGCCAGCATCCTCGAGGACATCGACTTCGAGCTGGAGCTGATCCACCGCGACGAGATCAACGTGGCTTACATCCTCAAGCTCCTCGCTCGCTTGAAGGTCAGCACGCAACAGGACGCCGCCGAACAGAAGAAGAAGATCCTCGCCCTGCTCTCCGGCGACATCGAGCTACGCAGCAAGCGCGAGCTCATCGAGCAATTCATCAACGACAACCTC
>Ga0209490_10005334_pt1 | contig 11740 bp, 10 predicted proteins | sample MAT06_FD_187209 | JGI IMG/M metagenome (GOLD analysis project Ga0209490, IMG submission 187209) | Freshwater microbial communities from Lake Fryxell liftoff mats and glacier meltwater in Antarctica - MAT-06 (SPAdes) (version 2) | ecosystem: Environmental > Aquatic > Freshwater > Ice > Liftoff...
GAAACCGCGATCGCACAAGATGCCGTCAGTGGACTGCGAAAAATTTCAGAGGTACAGCCCTTGCTGGTCGTCGTCGATCGCATGTTAGCTGGAGAATCAGGGCTATGGTTTTGCAACCGTCTGCGGGCAACAGGAGCGCGAGTACCCATCGTAATGTTGATGGCACGAGATACGGTCGAAGATCGGGTTGCGTGTTTAGAAGCAGGAGCCGACGATTATTTTCTCAAACCCTATCGCTCAGATGATTTCTTAAAGCTGATCCGGCTGTATCTGCAAACGGATGATGAAACCACAGAGAAATTACGTTTTGGAGATTTAGGCTTAGATCTGGCAACTCGCCGCGCGATTCGGAACAATCGGGCAATTGACCTCACTATGAAGGAATTTGAACTGCTCAAATACTTAATGGAACATCCTCGCGAAGTGCTAACTCGTGAGCAAATCTTAGAAAACGTTTGGGGCTATGACTTTGTAGGTGAATCGAATGTGATTGAAGTGTATGTCCGCTACCTTCGCTTGAAAATTGAAGATGAGGGCGAAAAGCGACTGATTCAGACTGTGCGTGGCGTAGGTTACGTTCTCCGTGAGGCGTAGTGTTAAAGATAGTGTTTGAAAAGCAAATGGAACAGCAGCGTAGAATGGGCGATCTTACTCAGCGGCACTATACAAAAATTGTTTCAGGAAGTATTTTAGTGCTGGGACTGTTGATCAGCGGCTGTTCTGCTCCAGTGGCATCAGTTCCGCTTGAAAAAGATACCGTTCCTCAAACATCAGACTTCTCTCTACAGCTAGCCAAAGTGGGGCAAATGTTACCTGTTTCTGCCCAAGTCCAAATTGGCGATCAATTAATTCAATTAGAAGTGGCGCGCACAGTGGAGCAACAGTCCATGGGATTAATGTACCGCTCTTCGCTAGATGCTAATCATGGAATGCTGTTTCCCTTTTCACCCCCGCGCCCAGTCAGCTTTTGGATGAAGAACGTGGTGATTGATTTGGATATGGTGTTTTTGCGAAACGGGCAGGTTGTTTCAGTGTCTGGTAATGTGCCGCCCTGCAAAGCAGAACCTTGTCCAGTCTATGGCCCTAAAGATCCCATTGATCAGGTGATTGAGTTGCGCGGCGGTCGAGCGGTGGAATTGGGCATTAAACCGGGCGATCGCCTGCCTGTGCAGTTCAATCCAAAGAATCCTATCAATAGCTCCTTATAAAAACGTTCTTAAAGTCAATATCTCTTGAGATTTGCATTCATCATTCATCAGATAGAGCGGATCTGTTGTCAGATCGTTTAACCTATCTTCTATAAAGTTACAAAGTCTTGCTCTGATGAATCTTGCCTACATGTTGCTGCCAAAAGTAGCAGTATTAGCTTCTCAGGCAAGGTGGTTTGGCTTTGGTGTGAGGAACAGCGGTTCGATCAAAACAATACGCTTAATTCTGGGCTTCTTAAACAAACCTGCTTTTCTCTCTTGAAAAAAAGCTTGTGTAAAAAGGCTGAGATAGCCTTTCTTATATATTTCGATCTCTATATATTTGCAGATGTTACTGACTGAGTTGCCTGCTTAAGTAAGCATTGTGAATCTAAATCGCTTTAGCCACCCTGAAATCCTTCACATGGGTTGATTCATTTAAAATTGAAATTTTCAAGATAAAACTCATCACTAAAAGGTTTTTCAGATTATTTATTTAACAAATGACTATCTAGGAGAAAAAGTTGTATGGTATCTGCTACCTACGCACGTTTAATTCATTTTTTGCAGGAAGAGCTAGCTGTTTCTGCCTCCTCCATCTCGATCGCACTTCGCCACACGGAACAAGATCCCGGTCCTTTACCCATGATTCTGTGGCAATACGGTTTAGTCACTTTAGAGCAGCTAGACCGTATTTATGACTGGCTCGAAAATGTTTGAGTACGAAGTGTAGAGTTAAAAATTCAGGCAGTGACTCCCAACCTCGAACTCCAAACTCCGAGCCTCAAACAGTTTATCTAGAGATTTGCGATTACCTTTGCGGCGGCTGCAACGCCAGCACCGGGAGCAAAGCGCTCATAGCCCAGTTCTTGCAAGGTGGCTTCTAGGGAAGCGATCGCTGCCAAAATATCGCGATCGCTGACGAAACCCAAATGCCCAATCCGAAAGATCTTGCCTTTTAGATGATCTTGTCCGCCCGCCAAAACAATATCAAACCGTTTCTTCATCACCGAGCGAATTTTTTCCGCATCCACCTGATCGGGCATCACCGCAGTAATAGCAGCACTAGCGTTCTCATCGGGAGCCAACAGAGGTAGCCCCATTGCCTTCACTGCCGATCGCGTCGCTTGAGTGAGACGCTGATGGCGCGCAAAGATAGTTTCTAACCCTTCTGCCTTCATCATCTGTAAGGATGCCTGCAACGCAAAAATCAGGTTAATTGCAGGCGTGAAAGGGGTTGTGTTCTTGGCAGAGTCTTTTTTATATTTGCCCAAATCAAAATAGAATCGGGGCAGTTTTGCGGTGGCATATGCCTGCCATGCTTTAGCACTGACGGCAACAAAGCTCAATCCGGGCGGAATCATATACCCTTTTTGCGAACCCGACGCGACCACATCCAACCCTAGTTCGTCGGTCGGGATGGTAACTGCGCCCAAACTAGTCACCGTATCAACAATAATCAAAGCTTCCCCATGCGCTTTGACGTGACGATTAATGGCAACCAAATCGTTCAAAACACCCGTCGAGGTTTCGCTATGGGTAATGATCACGGCTCGAATGGTTTTATCTTTGTCTGCTTCTAATACTGCACGAAACTGCTCTGGATCGAGCGGCTTGCCCCACTCGGCGGTGATTTTCTCAGTTTTCAGTCCGTAAGCGTCGCAGACTTCTGCCCAGCGATCGCCAAACTTACCATTGCAGCCCACCAAAACCCGATCGCCAGGACTCAGGAAATTAATAATGCCTGCTTCCATTGCGCCTGTGCCACTTGCTGCCAGAATCAGCAGATCATTCTGAGTTTGATGAAGCCACTTTAAATTTTCTGTGACTTCTGCCATGATTGCGGAAAACTCACCGCTGCGGTGCCCAATCGGATGCTTTGCCATTGCCAACAGCACGTTTTCCGGTACAGGCGTTGGTCCCGGAATCATCAGCATTAATTTGTTGTCCATGCGCTCTCAGCCTCTCAAAAATTCAATAGTTCGCTTTCATGTTTGAGGATTATATCTTTTCGCGATCGCCGCTCCCTACTGCAACTGTCAAAGTCTAATCATAAACAGCAAGAGTATTCGGCAAAGTTTCCCAGGCGGTCGCAACAACCTCTCCCAGGAAACGGCGCTGTTGTCCATTGAGCAGGGCATCGTCTGCCAAAACCTCGCGCATCAAGTCTTCCAACGATTGTCCATTGGAACGGGCACCTTGAATCACCCCTGCGATCGCGGCAGCAATGAGTTCATCACTAATAGACTCTGGTCGAAGCACGTCTTGAGGGCTGATTGAAATAGAATGATTCATGGCAGAGATAAAAAACAGAAGCAAGATTGAAACTAAGATGGAGAAGGACGTAAAGACTTTCAGCATGTGAACTGGCGCGGAGTTTAACGTGGTTTAAGCACTTCTTAACCTGGTTGTTGGCGGCGGTTCATAGGAGTTTATAAAAGCAAGCAGATGAAAGAAGTTCTCTATATTGAAATTCCTACTCCAGACACAGCAGCAGTCAAGCGTTGGCTACAAGAAGTCTTTATGCCTGTGGCGGGCGAGAAAAAAGCTACGCCGCAAGGAATTGCCGTTTGGGCTGGGTCAACGATCTCTCAGCTTAAGCAACAGTCTGAGGTAACAACCCGTAAAACAATTCCTGCTGAAACCGCCCTACCCGACGAACTTTCAATCTTCGTCTGGACGGTTCAGCGCACCACCTATCTAAAGGCATTCCGCTGGGGGAACCCGCTTTCCAGTGAGCAAGAGATTCTAAGATACCTGATCAAATCAATTCGGGAACAATTTCCCAATCATTATCCTGCTCCACCCAAAATTGACCTGACTCAACAGTCAATTTTCGCTGCGTTGGAAGGTCACTATCCCCTGACCGTCAAATATTTTCAAACGATGCCCAATGGCGAGTATGACTTGAAACGAGTCTACTGGTGGGAGCAGCGCTGGCGGGAAAGTGTGCAAAATCCTCAGCAGCCGAAGCAGGTGGTTTCTAGGAGGAAAGAGGAAAGAGGGAAAAGGGAAGAGGGAAGAGGGAAGAGAGAGGAAAACTATGATCTGATTTACCTGGGTGGGGCTTTGGGTGTGATTCATGCGGCGGTGATGGCTCGGTTGGGCTATCGAGTGTTGCTCATTGAGCGGCTACCCTTTGGCAAGATGAACCGAGAATGGAATATTTCTCGCAGTGAGTTTCAAAATCTGATTGATCTGGGGCTATTTACGGCGGCTGAATTCGAGAGTGCGATCGCCCGCGAATATGTGGATGGATTCCATAAGTTTTTTGATGCCAATAATCCACTTCAGGCAAAAGCTCCGATCTTGCATACCCCAACTGTGCTGAATGTGGGATTGGATGCCGAAAAGCTGCTGCGCCTCTGTGGAGCCAAACTGCGAGAACAGGGCGGTGACATTTGGGATGAAACAGAGTTTATTAAAGCGGATGTGGGAACGGCTCAAGTCACCGTGCATTGCCAGCATTTGCCGACTCAAACTTCAAAAGAAGTCAGCGGTCGTCTGCTGATCGATGCCATGGGCACCGCCTCGCCGATCGCGTGGCAACTCAACGGCGGGCGCACCTTTGACAGCGTATGTCCGACGGTGGGCGCAGTCATTTCTAGCGGATTTGACCCCGGCGTATGGGATCAGCGCTATGGCGACGTGCTAAACAGCCACGGAGATATTTCGCGCGGGCGGCAGCTAATCTGGGAACTGTTTCCAGCGGAAGGGGAAGAGTTGACCGTTTATCTATTTCATTACCATCAAGTGAATCCGGCGAATCCCGGCTCTCTGCTGGAAATGTATGAGGACTTTTTTGCGATTTTGCCAGAATACCGCCGTTGCGACATGGAGAAACTGGTGTGGAAAAAGCCAACGTTTGGCTATATTCCAGGACACTTTAGCGTGGGCAGCCGCGATCGCACCGTGGCGTTTGATCGGCTGATTGCCATTGGTGATTCCGCTTCCCTGCAATCGCCTCTCGTGTTTACCGGGTTTGGCTCCCTCGTGCGAAATCTACCCCGCCTCACACACTTGCTGGATACTGCCCTCAAACACGATTTGTTGAGCGCCCATCACCTGAATCAAATCCGCGCCTTCCAGAGCAATGTAGCGGTGACCTGGCTGTTTTCTAAAGGCATGATGGTGCCAACGGGAAAATTTATCCCGCCAGAGCGAGTCAACGCTATGCTCAACACCTTCTTTGGCATTCTGGCAGATGAACCTCCTGCGATCGCCGAGGCATTCATCAAAGACCGGGTGAGCTGGCTGCAATTTAACCGGATGGCATTAACGGCTGCCTGGAAGAATCCGGCTCTTTTGCTGTGGATTTGGCAGATGGCAGGCGCAAAAGATTTGCTGCGTTGGCTCGGTAGCTATTTAGATTTCACGCTGCAAGCTCTTATCAGTACGCTGTTTGCCAGTTGGTTCCCCCGTTGGATACGCCAAATTCAATCTTGGGTAGAAGTCAGGTTTCCAGCGCTGTGGCTTTGGTTACTCGCCCGCAGTTATGAAATGACGGACGGCATGGGAAAACCCCAGGCGATCGGCAAGAAAGCTGGAGGATTTAGCGTGGAGCGCGATCGCCCTCTGACCACTCAGTCAGCCAACATTTCACCTGTGCCAGAATCGCCTATGGACTGTAAAAGCCCCTAATTTGCCGCCTGTCGGAAAGAAGGCAAATCTACGGCTGACATCGATTTAAGCTTTTTAGTGGGACGAAATGGATACAAGATTGGAGAAGGGCAAGTGTTTGACTTGTTACTGGTTTGAGAGCGGCTCGGCTCGGTCTGCTCTAAAGTTTCTCTAGGTGCGACAGCCTTTTTTTCAACCTGAGACAGCTTCATGTTTGCATCCGGTGCAGAGTCCGGCGCAAAGTCCGGCGCAAAGTTCAAAACATCAGTATTTTGAGCGGGAATATTTTGAGCGGGAGTTGCTTTTTTTTCAATATAAGCAAAGAAGTCCAAGGAAAGGGGCTTTGCTGTTGGGGGGCGATCGCCCTTATTCTCCGCTTCAGCCGTCTTTTCATTGGGCACCCTTTCATCGCGGATCAAGTTAGCAGCGGGTTGAAATGGATTGGATTGGATGGGCGATCGTCCTACGGTTACATCAGATAATTCAAGCGTAGAAGTAGATTCGACCGTCGAATCTGGCTGAATGAGCTTGGCTAAATCTGCCCATAAATTATCTTCGCGATCGCCTGCCTTGCTCAACGCTTGAGGTGTCGAATCAGCAGCCTGCTGTGGCTGAGGATGTGCTACGGATTTTTTGGGGCGAGGAGGATGCAATAACGGAGGCAAAATCTGCTTTGCGATCGGTCGCAGTTCCACAGTGGAAACATTGCTTACATCTGCTTCATCTGATTCCAAAAATGGACTCAGATCAAAGACTGATTCTTGAGGGAGGGAGGCAGCAGCAGGAGTTTGAGAGTTGGAATCAGCCTGCTTCGGAAAAATCAAACTCATATATTGAGACACATCTTCGGGAGTAACAACTTCTGGCAAAGTAAATTCCGCCTCAACTGGAGAGGCGGAAGCAGGAATAACTTCAGCGATCGATTGGTCTGCCTCGTTCACTGATAAAGGCGTTTGAAACGAGGGTAATTCAACCTCGTGAATTGGAGTTGTCTCCACTTCAGTAAGTTGCTGATCGCTGGGTAAAAGTTTCGCAAGCAGCTTGGGAAAAACCGTTCCATCACTACGGCAATTCACGGATTCTTGGGTTGCCGTTGTTGCAACCTGAGACCAAGGCTGCACAGATTGAACTTTAGGAATAAAAGGAGCTACAGAATCGATAGCACTGGGTGAACTTAAATCCGAATGGGCGATCGCAGTCCCTTGCACAGATTCCATCTCCAAACTTTTTTCTAAAGCGGCTTTGAACTGAAGCGCTTGTCGCTGCTGGCGATGCAACCGCATTCGCAAATCCCGACAAACATTTTCTGCCTGCAACACCAGTTGTACTTGCTCGTTATATCGCTGCTGAGTAATGGCACAATCGCGCTCTAGATGGGCAATCCGTTCCTGGCTACTTTGCAACTGCTCACTGAGCGTTTCAACTAAGATTTGCTGTCGATGCCCCATTTTCTGAGACGAGTCTAATTCCTGCGAAAGTTGGCTAATTTGCTGATGGATAGAACTCAAGTCCTGAGGATTCGGCGGTGATTGAGGCACGATTCCCATAAAGGATTTGCTTTGCGGAATCGCAGCCGCTTCAGACTCTTTGCAATAAAAGCGAGTGACTTCTAGCTGTAGCTCCACCTGTGCCTGTGCCAGATCGCGCTCTAGCTGAGTGATTTGATCGCGAAACACTGAATTTTCTTGCTGTAAGTGATCCACCCGCTTTCTCACATCCGACTGACTCTCTCTTGGATTCAAAGCACTCGATTGAGTGGACTCACTCACCGAAGCCACTGACTGAGCGATCTCAGCCAGACTCACTGTGTCTGGAAATTTTACTGGCTGCCAATCCTCGACTCCCAAAGGGATCGTTTCACGGATCGCCCCTTGCAAAAGCTCGCCAGAAGCAACACTGTCAGTGGGTTGGGAAGTGCGATCTTCCTGCTCACCCGGTATCTCTTCAGGCTGGGTAGCTTCAGGTAATCTTGAATCTGGATCGTGGTTTGAACTAACCGCTTCACTCATAGCTCTGAATCCTGAAAGATAGGAAGTTTAGATAAATCAATCAGCGCGATGCTAATGATATATCTGCTTCGGCAATTTGCGCCTAATTCAAGGCTGTCCATATCTGAAAACTCCCGAATGATACTCGGAATTCACAAATAAAAAACCTTGCGATGCTAAATCCTCCCCCCTTATTACCATACACAACCTATTTTTGCCAGATTGTTAAGTAACAATACGAACGGTGCGGAGTTGAGAGTTTTGAGATCTTAACTAGCCGCCAATAGCCAACTGCTAATTGGCTAAGAAATTTGCAAGTCTTGAGCAATTTGCAACAGAGCCTGATCAAGCGGGCTGTTGGCATCTGCAAGGTCAGTGATTTGCTCCAATTGTACCCATTGATAGCTGGGATCATATTCGCTGCTGGTCAACTGGAGCAAATGGGTTTCGGGTTCGCTCAATGTGACTTGATAGGTTAGGTTAACGCTATGAGAACCATGATGAATTGGAGCCTGTTCTCGAAATGCGAACGAGGTGGAATATACGCCAATGAATTGAAACCGTTCAGCAGGGAGGTAAGGTAGCTGGGCTTCTTCGGATGCTTTTCGTTGAGCAGTTTGAATCGGGTTTTCTCCGGCAACCATCCGCCCCCCAATAATCCACCAAGATTTGCGCGGGTAGTGATTGCGTTTTGCCAGCAATAGGCGATCGCCATAGAGAAAGGCAATATCCACGCAAGTAAAAACGATGTGATCCAAAGCGCTGCTGTAGGCGGCTTCTGACATCAAATCTTCATGAGTTTTGGGATTCATTCGCCCCGGTTCGGCAAAGTGCGGGACTTGGGCAAGTGGATGCAACGGATTTAGCAGCGGAACACTCCTTTTACGGGAAGAACTAAAAAATCGAATAGATTAGGTAGACAGATCGCGCTAACTAGCGAAAACAATAGCAGTTTGGCTCAATTTCATCTAGTATTCGCAGCTACGAATCGGTCAACTGAATGCGCTGCCTTTAATGGTTGTCCTTGGCTTAATTCTTAGCAGTAAAACTTTACACACACTTCCACCCAGATTTCCGGTGAGCACGTCTCCCCCTTTTGATAGACTTATACATTGAAGTGGATGTGCAAAACCGCGCAAAATCAGCAGTTTGGAGGCTTACGCAGTGGAAAATACACTCGGTTTAGAGATTATTGAAGTCGTTGAGCAAGCTGCGATCGCCTCTGCCCGGTTAATGGGCAAGGGAGATAAAAACGAAGCAGACCGAGTGGCAGTCGAAGCCATGCGGGAACGGATGAATAAAATTCATATGCGGGGTCGCATTGTCATTGGCGAAGGCGAACGGGATGATGCTCCTATGCTCTACATTGGCGAAGAAGTGGGCATTTGTTCGCAACCCGATGCCAAAAATTTCTGCAACCCAGACGAACTCGTCGAAATTGACATTGCAGTCGATCCCTGCGAAGGCACCAATCTGTGTGCGTATGGTCAACCCGGTTCTATGGCGGTATTGGCAATTTCCGAAAAAGGTGGACTGTTTGCAGCACCCGATTTCTACATGAGAAAACTGGCGGCTCCCCCAGCGGCAAAAGGTCATGTAGACATTAACAAGTCTCCCACTGAAAATCTGAAGATTCTCTCAGCTTGTCTAGATCGTTCCATTGATGAACTGGTGGTGGTGGTGATGGAGCGCGATCGCCACGATGGTTTGATCAAAGAAATTCGAGAAGCAGGCGCACGGGTGCAATTGATCAGCGACGGCGACGTGGGTGCTGCGATCAACTGTGGCTTTGCCGGAACCAATATTCATGCCCTCATGGGAATTGGTGCCGCACCCGAAGGAGTCATTTCCGCCGCTGCGTTGCGCTGCTTAGGAGGACACTTCCAAGGACAACTGATTTACGATCCTGCTGTCGTTAAAACGGGGCTGATTGGGGAAAGCAAAGAAGCCAACATTGCTCGACTGCAAGAAATGGGCATTACTGACCCCGATAAGATCTATAACGCTGACGAACTTGCGTCCGGTAAAGATGTGCTATTTGCCGGAACCGGGATCACCTCTGGCAACCTCATGAAAGGGGTTAGCTTCTTCAAAGGTGGCGCACGCAGCCAAACTCTCGTGATCTCCAGTCAATCCAAAACGGCTCGATTTGTAGACACCATTCACATGGTTGACCAGCCTAAAGTGATTCAATTGCATTAATAAAGTAAACCCAATCAACAGTCAGTGATCAGTTAACTCACTCGAAAGCTGACTGTTGATCGCTAATAGTCTACGCAAAAAAAGATTTAATTAACTAAGACATATGAACATCGTTGTTGTGGGTTTGAGTCATAAAACTGCCCCGGTCGAAGTTCGAGAAAAGCTGAGTATTCCCGAAACCAACTGCGATAGGGCGATCGCTCAACTGTGCAGCTATCCTCATCTTGAAGAAGTTGCCATTCTCAGCACCTGCAATCGCCTAGAAATCTATGTAGTCGTTAACGAAACCGAAAACGGCATCCGAGAAATCATTCAGTTTTTGAGTGACCACAGCAAGCTTCCGGCTGCTTATTTGCGCCCTTACCTATTTATTTTGCTGCATCAAGATGCGGTCATGCATTTAATGCGCGTGTCCGCCGGATTAGACAGCTTAGTCTTAGGTGAAGGGCAAATCTTGGCACAGGTAAAACAATGCCATAAGCTCGGTCAGGAGCATAAAGGAGTGGGGCGCACTCTCAACCAGCTTTTTAAGCAATCTTTGACTGCCGGAAAACGGGTTCGCACCGAGACTAGTATTGGCACTGGAGCGGTTTCCATTAGTTCGGCAGCCGTGGAAATGGCGCAAATAAAGGTGCAAAACTTAGCCGCCTGTCGCGTCGCGATTTTGGGAGCTGGCAAAATGGCACGCTTGTTGGTGCAGCATTTACTCTCCAAGGGGGCGGTCAACATCACGATTTTAAACCGCTCTATGGAACGGGCCAAAGAACTGGCTCACGAGTTTCCCGAAGTAACGCTTCAGTTGCATCCTATTTCTGACTTAGCCCAACTGTTGCCCCACGCCGATCTCGTGTTTACCAGCACTGCCGCCACAGAGCCGATTCTCGATCGCGCCAAACTAGAGTCCATCCTCGATCCGGCTCAGCATTTAATGGTGTTTGATATTGCCGTGCCGCGTAACGTGCATTCTGACGTGAATGAATTGCCCCATGTGCAGGCGTTTAACGTGGATGACTTGAAAGCGGTGGTTGCTCAAAACCATGAAGCCCGTCGGCGAATGGCAATAGAAGCAGAAACTCTGCTGGATGAAGAAGTGGAAACCTTTGAAACTTGGTGGCGATCGCTGGATACTATTTCGACCATCAGCAGCCTACGCGACAAAGTAGAAGCGATTCGTGCCCAAGAATTGGAAAAAGCCCTCTCCCGTTTAGGCACAGAATTTGCCGAAAAGCACCAAGAAATCATTGAAGCATTGACTCGCGGCATCGTTAACAAAATCCTGCATGATCCAATGGTGCAACTGCGCGCCCAGCAAGATATTGAAGCCAGACAGCAGGCAATGCAAACGCTCAGCGTTCTGTTCAATTTAGAGAAAGCGGGTAAGAAGCAGTTTAGCTAATTCGCCTGAGTCTTAAAATAAAACAGATAAAAGACGTGAGCGATCGCGTCTTTTGTCATTTCATTGATCCGCTCAAAAAAATGTGACGCACCATAAGAACGGCTTGCCCATAGGTGGATTCTCTCCGATGGCGTATCGAGTTAAGGTCTTTTACTCCGTACTTTTTACTCCATACTTTTTACTCCGCACTCCGCACCCTCTTTTGTCTAACGCCGTCTGCGACTGGTGCCATAGCCCAAAATGCCGCCCAGTAAGCCTCGCACAATCTTTTTGCCAGAAGTACCACCAAAAGCCTGTGCTGTCCCTTCTGCCAGGTTCATCAGCATCTTTTCGCGCTTCTTTGCCAA
>Ga0209490_10005335_pt1 | contig 11737 bp, 13 predicted proteins | sample MAT06_FD_187209 | JGI IMG/M metagenome (GOLD analysis project Ga0209490, IMG submission 187209) | Freshwater microbial communities from Lake Fryxell liftoff mats and glacier meltwater in Antarctica - MAT-06 (SPAdes) (version 2) | ecosystem: Environmental > Aquatic > Freshwater > Ice > Liftoff...
TAATTTGAAAGCGAGGATTATCTTTCAGCTTATGTTCCAGCACCGATGCAGCGCTGTTGGTCGCTTCCAGTGACGAGCCAGGATAAAGCAGCAGCGTATTGACCAGCGATTGCTCCTGAAACTCTGGTAGGAAGATCCGCCCAAATGATGGCACCACGATCGCTGCCGCCACCAAACTTGCCGCTGCGATACTTAAAATAACGAGCGATCGCCGCATCGAAAATGTCAGTAGCGGCAGATAGATTCTTTTGAAGAACCGAGCAACCCAAGGTTCTCGCTCAGGCAGGCGACCGTAGGGTAACAAAATCGCGCAGAGAGCAGGCGTGACGGTTAAGGCGACGACGCTGGAAGCCAACACCGCTGACAAATAACCCAATCCCATTGGGATGAAAATGCTGCCTTCTACACCCGTGAGCGCAAAGATGGGGGCAAAAACGACGATCGTAATGATGGTGGCTCCAAACACAGAATCGCGCACTTCCTCACACCCTTCAAACACCACCTCTAAAACAGGACGGGGATCAGGAGAATATTTGTTTTCTCGCAAACAACGGTAGACATTTTCGGCATCCACGATCGCATCATCAACCGCAGACCCGATCGCCACCGCCAAACCGCCTAATGTCATGGTGTTCAACCCTTGTCCGAGCCAGTTAAGCGCCAGTACCCCGATTAATAAGGACAAAGGCAGAGCCGCTAAACAAACCGCTAAGTTGCGCCAGTTCATCAAGAACGGAATCAGAATCAGAGCAACGATAATGCTGCCTTCGATTAATGCCTCTCGCACATTTTCGATCGACGCATCAATGTAAGTCTCCTGGCGAAACGTCGTGGCAACCTGAATCCCTGCTGGCAATCCGGCTTTCACCTCGGTCATGGCAGCTTCTACAGCGCGGGTGACAGTGGGCGTGTCGGCTTGAGGTTGTTTATTGACGATCGCTACGACCGCTTTCTGAGCGTTGACGCTGGCATCTCCCCGCTTCACGGCTGCCCCAATTTTGACATCGGCAACATCTGTAATTCTGACGGGTGTGCCATTCCGGGCAATAATCACCGATTGCTTCAAGGCTTCAATGTTTTCGATCCGCCCGATGCCTCGGATCAATTTTTCGCGATCGGGCGTAATCAAGTAGCCCCCTGGCGCATTCACGTTTGCCGCCGCCACGGCTTCTGACACGTCTTGGAGGGATATGTTAAACGCCTGTAGTTTTTCTGGAGACACCAGAACCTGATACTGTCGCTCATCGCCGCCAAACACGATGACCTGCGTGACTCCCGGCACTGCCAGCAGGCGGTTAGTGACTTGCCAATCGACAATCCGCCTCACGTCCATTAAGTCAGTGGTTTTGGAAGTGAATGCGTAGGTGACTATCGTGCCAATGGGCGAACTAATCGGGGCAATTTGCGGAATCTCAATCCCGGCTGGCAGTTTACTTTGAGCGGACTGTAATCGCTCTGTCACCAACTGCCTTGCCTGATAAATATCGGTGCCCCAGTTGAACACCACGCGCACGACTGAAATGCTGGCAGCACTGGAAGATCGCACTGCCGAAACTCCTGGTGTGCCATTGATGGCGCTCTCAATCGGCAATGTCACCAGCGATTCCACTTCTTCGGGCGCGAGTCCGGGTGCTTCGACTTGAATTTCAACCTGCGGCGGGGCAAAGGTAGGAAACACATCTAGCGGCATCTGAATAATGGTGCGAAAAATCCAGATGGTCAGGATGATCGCGCCTAAAATCACCAGCCAACGACGGGCGATCGCCCATTGAATCATGGCACTCAGCATAGGATTTAATCTTTAGTAGCGGTAACAATCATGAATTCCCACGCCCATCCAAATCGAATTTTGGTTGCAGCCTGTATGGGCAGTTGGGCAGCCGAGAAAAAACTGTGAAATTCTGACTGCGTGTAACATTGCCTGTAGCCTGGATCGGTTATTTTCAGAACGGCATCATAAAAACGACATAGCAAATAGTCTTTGCACCAATCCAGGATCACTACTTTTCCATTTGGCTTGAGTACTCGTTTCATTTCTGCCAGTGCATCAATGGGCTGATCGAAATAATGGAAAGAATTTGCACAAACCACTACATCAAACTGCTCATTAGCGGCGGGAATTTTTGTAGCGCTTCCTTGCTCAAATTTGACAGCAGCATAATGATCAAGTTTTTGTTGAGCGATCGCTAGCATTTCTATTGAAATATCGATTCCTAAAATCTGCTGATTTGGGCTGTCTTGTAGGAGCAGCCGCTCAAATTCACCCGTTCCGCAAGCGATATCGAGAACGTTGGCTTCCGCAGGAATCGCTGCCCACTGGTTCACAAAATTTAAAGTGTTTCCGATATAGGTTTTCCAACGCTGATCGTAGCTTTTGGCAAGCTGGTCATATTGCTGCTGCACGACGGATTCAACCACGTTGCTTCCTCAAATCTATAAAAATGAATACGTCCATGGTGTAGTCCATCGTGTAACAGGCAGATTTATCCAGCGATTTGAGGTGCTCTCGTCCCTCGAAGGCATCGGGTTGAATGGAGTAAAATAACATCAGATAACCTCACAAACCTATGACAACGAAAGATCTAATTATTCAAGCGCTTAACGAAATTCCTGAATCTGCATTGCCAGAAATTTTGGAATATCTGCGCGATCTAAAACCGAAACAGCCTGAATCCTCAGTTCGCAAAGAAGTTTGGGACGCATATCAGGCATCGATCCAAGAACGAGATGAGGTTTATCGTCGCCTTGCAAACTCCTGATTTTTTGACGCTGCCGGAAGTTCTGGCATTGCATGACGATCAAATTTCTTGCTTTGGCGGAACTTCGGGTATTCGGGATGTCGGTTTGCTGGAGTCGGCTCTGGCACAACCGCAAGCCACCTTTGGCGGGGAATTGCTGCACACCACAATTTATGAGCAAGCCGCCGCCTATCTGTTTCACCTAGCAATGAATCATCCGTTTCTGGATGGAAATAAGCGAACTGCCTTCGCCGTGATGGATGCTTTTCTACGGCTAAATGGCTATCAATTGAATTTGAGCGATGATCAGACATATCAGTTGGTGTTAGATGTAGTTCAAAAAACGGTGAGTAAAACAGAGTTAAGCGATCGCCTAAAAGAAGTAGTCCTATCAAAGTGAGCGATCGCCCATTGAATCAAAGTGTTGATCATCAACAGGTTAGATACATAAAGAACGCTCGATTGCAGGCAAGGACTCTGCACAGGGCTGACCCTGACAGGGGTTCACTTCCACAACGACATGAGCCAGAGATGTAATGCTCGACAGCAAAGCTTTGTAATAGTCAGGGGCTTTTGGATAATGGGTCACTAGCGAAATCGTGGCGGCTAAGTGATGGGAACCAATCAACCACAGATGCAAATCCACCACCCGGTTATCAGAATCCTGTTCGATCGTCGATAGAATTGCGGCTTGCGTTTCTCGATCAACCGACTCATCCAACAACACGGAACTGCTGTCTTGCACTAAACCAAACGCCCAGCGGGTAATCACCGCAACACCCACCAATCCCATGACTGGATCTAGCCAATTCCACGCCAGAAATTTTCCGGCAAGTAGGGCAATGATGGCAAAAACCGACGTGAGCGCATCGGCTAGAACATGAAAGTAGGCAGCCCGCAGGTTGTGGTCATGATGATGCTCGTGTTCATGATGTTCTTTCAGCAAAAAACCACTAATCAGATTGACGAGTAATCCCAGCAGCGCGATCGCGATCGCTTGGTCGAACTGAATCGCCTGCGGCTCAAATAAGCGGGCGATCGATTCAATCGCAATGACACAGGCAATCACCATCAGCGCCACCGCACTTGCAAACCCGCCTAGGACGCTTACTTTTCCGGTGCCAAAGGTGTACTTTGAACTATGGGCATATCGACGGGCATATCGATAGGCAAAGATGGTCATTCCAAACGCGGCGACATGGGTTGCCATGTGCCACCCGTCTGCCAGCAGCGCCATTGAACCGAAGAGTAACCCCGCCACAATCTCAATCACCATAGTGACGGCGGTAAGAATGATCACCTTCTGAGTACTTTTCTCCGCAGCAGCATGATCATCGGAAAAATCATGAGAATGCTGCCATGCATCGAGATTATGAATATGCATATAAACGTCCTAAAGTGTTCTGCCTCTTAACTGTAGTGTTTCTAAATGGCACGTACTGACTTAATCTCGCTGTCGTGGTAGCCCTTCCGAGAAACTACGAGCAATCGTCGGTTTAGCAGATCCGCAATCTGCACCATTGGTAGGCTCCCCATCATATTCAGTGCCATCGGATAGGGGAGCAAAAGATGTTGGGGCAAGAGACTGCCGCGATCGCCGATTTGCCCAAAGCATTCCCGCCCAAAATGTGCTTGCGGCGATCGCTCCCCCCACTGGAATTACAACCCACCAAGGAATTGCAGGCTGCGGGGTGGAAACGGGTGCAGAGATCGGTTCCCCGTGACCATCGGCTGACTTGTCGCCTCCGCGCAGCGATTGAGCATATAACTGGTTAGCGCGTTGAGTTACGATGCGATCGCCATCAAACAGCCCGGACTTGATCTCAACAAACTCACCTGATTCTTTTCCTACCGTGACTTCTGTAGGCTGAAAGGCAGTGCCATTTTCTACAAAGACGATCGTCTTCTTATCATTTGTTGTCACCAGTGCAGACTTGGGAATTGCCAAAAGTGCGGCAGGAGTGAGATCGGTCAACACCTCCAACTCCGCAAACATTCCTGGTTTCAAAACCCCGTTTGGATTGTCCAGTTTGGCTTTCACAGGCACCACGCGGGTTGCCCCTTCGACGACTGCGCCCACGACACTGATTTGTCCTGTAAAAGTGCGATCGCGCAAGCTGGCAACTTTAATCTGAACTCGCTGCCCGGTTTGAATCCGATCAAGGTCTTTTTCGTAGATATTGGCGCTCACCTGAACGCTGCTGCCGTTGATGATCGTCATCAGTTTCTTGCCTGCGTCCTCGCCCGATTCGCCCGTAGTGGTTTCGCGATCAGATATCGTGCCGGAAATGGGAGCCGCGATCGTCAGGGTGCCGTCTTCATTGGCGATCGCCCCCAGTTGTCGTAAGCGGTTTCGATAGGTGTCTTGACTCAAAGACATTCGCGATCGCGCCACTTGCACAGCCGATTCAGCCCGTTGCAATTGTGCCGCTGCCTCGGAAACCTGTAACCGACTTTCCGATTTGGTCAGGGCAGCTTTTGCCTCCGCCAGCTTGGTTTCCGATTCTAGAAATGTTCGTCGAGGAATTGCGCCACTAACAGCCAGTTCTCGGTCTTTATCAAACCGCTCCTGAGCAAAATTCAGTTGGGTTCGGGCTTGGGCAACTTCTGCCGCTGCAATTTTTTGCTGCTGTTTGTAGTTTTTCTGTGCCAATTGGAGATCGGCAGTTGCTTGTTGCACGGAAGCGATCGCCTCCGATTTTCGATCTAACGCAGTGGTTCGCAGTTCTGCCAGTTCTGGACTGGTCATGATCGCCACTGCCTCACCTGCACTCACTTGATCTCCAGGCTGCACGAGGAGTCGCGTCACGGTTCCTCTGATCGGAGTGGTCACTTCAACCTGTTGGTTCGGCAATGGTTCAATTTGTCCAGTTGCGGTGATGCCAAACGCTAGCCGCTGACGGCTGACAGGTTGCACTTTCAGCCCCATCCGCTGAGCGGTGACTGCATCTACTGCGATCGCCCCTGGTGCTGCGGAGGTTTGACCACCCTGAAATTCGTCTCCGTGCCCCACATGTGCCAACCCTTTCAGTGGAGTCAGCAGCAGTAACAGCAGCAGGGCGCTAGAAATTCGATGAGGGGTGCGATCTCGGCGGTGGTGATGAATTGGCGGCATTGAGAGTTTCCTTAAAACAGCACTCAGCAATCACTATTTCATCTAGAGATGAACTAAAAATGAAATCCTGAAAGCGCGTTACTACTTATACCAAACTTGTTTCCACTGCTGCATTTGCTTAATTTCAGCGGTTTGAGAAGCAATAATTTCTTGGGCAAGCTTTTTGATTTCAGGACGGGTTGACTTGCTGAGCGCATCATTTGCCATGACGACTGCGCCTTCGTGATGCGGAATCATAGCATTCAGGAAGCGTAGATCAAACTGGTCGTCTGCTGCGCCCAAATCCATGCTCATCATCATGCTTTTCTTTTGCTCTTCAGACATCGACATGGAGTGACCCATTTTGGTATTCCATGCCATTGGAGTCTCGCCCATGCTGGGATACCAGGCTGTTCGCCACTGTTTCATCTGGTTAATTTCTTTGTCCTGAGATTGGATGATGTTAGCGGCTAGTTTTTGAATTTCTGGACGCTTAGATTTCTGAAGCGCTTCCTGTGCCATTGCCACTGCACCCTGATGATGGGGAGTCATGCCATCGATAAAGCGCAAGTCAAACTCAGCATTAGCAGGTCCGAGATCCATCCTGTGATTCATGCCGCCCATCTTGCTGTGATCCATGCCTTGCATCGCCCCTGCGTCGGTTGCAGAGGGATTAGATGAGGCTTGATTTTGAGCCGATGTTGAGCAGGCATTTAGAGAGGTGCCAGTGGCGATCGCTCCTAACATCAATCCCAGAAAACCCGTTTTTGCAAAGAAATTGTGCGACATAAATTCGTTGTGATAGAGATGAAAAATTGGCACAGTGACTACTACTCTGCACACTCCAGTTAACTGGAGTGTTAACTAATTGATAGCTATTGACTAAAAGAACCTTTTAAGCTGATCAGTCAAGAGTGCACAATCACCCTTCCCAATGTTGCACATAGTTATGAAATTAGGATGAAATGATGGTCGCTCGAAAGTATGAATTATCTTCCTCTCGGAGGAGGGACGTAATTACATCGATGAACCTTTAGGGTGAGGTTGAGAGCCAATAGGTTCTCCTTGTTGTTAATTCACAGGAGATAAATTATGACCGCAATTCAATCTCATCAATCTCTACTCGAAACCTGCATTCAGAACTGTCTTGACTGTCTGCGCGAGTGTGAGAATTGCGCAACCGCTTGCCTCGATAGCGATATGGTGCAAATGATGGCTCAATGCATTAAGCTATGCCGCGACTGCGCCGATACCTGCGACATCTGCGCTCGGTTTATGGCTCGCAACTCTGACCTGCACGCTCAACTATGTGCGGTTTGTGCCGAAGCGTGCGATCGCTGCGCCGCTGAGTGCGAAAAGCATGATCATGATCATTGCAAGCAGTGTGCTCAAGCCTGTCGTCGCTGTGCTGAATCCTGCCGCCAAATGGCAACCGCAATGGCGTAATTATCCACAAATTCTCAAAGCTTATGCTGCTTGGTTTACTGTTCTTTGGCAAGCCAGACAGCATAACCATCGTAGCGATCGGATACTTTTTCCCAAAGATGTCTTGACATTCTAGTGGATGGAGACTGCAAACTAGATGTAGTTAAGTGGATAACAGTATGATTCTCGAATTCAAAGTGCCCAACATGGCGTGTTCTGCCTGTGTTACTACGATCGCGAATGCAGTAACGGCAATCGATGCCACTGCAACCATTGAGGCAGATCCGAAAACAAAGCAGGTCAAAATCGAAACTCAACAGCCTGAAACGACGGTTAAACAGGCGATCGTTGCCGCAGGTTACACAGTAGGCTAGGTGTCTTATGTCGAATTATCGGAACATCATTGGCTCTTGGCGCTGGCTGAATTCACCCGAATGGAATGTGGCGATATTCTCATTTCTGTTGTCTTTCTTTTGGGAAGTTCAGCAAATGCCGTTTTACCAAGTTTCAAATGAGTTCTCTTGCTTCGATAGAACTAGAAACTGCACCCTCGCTACAGTCGGAGATGTGGGAATTTCACTGACCGCTTTTTGGGTGGTTGCCGCTCTAGCAAAATCGCGTCGCTGGGTGCTTCAACCAAGCCTCAAGCAAATCACTATTTTTACACTGGTGGGAGTGGTGATTACAGTTGTCTTTGAAGTCTTAGCGACCAGACTATTTGGTGTGTGGGAATACGCCGCGTCTATGCCCACAATCCCGTTATTAGGCACTGGGCTAGTGCCCTTGTTGATGTGGTTGCTGATGCCGCCCTTAACGATTTGGTTTGTCAAACGTCAGTTGTCTCATGTCAGATATAAAAGCTCAGAGCAGATATGATTGAGTTCAAGCAATGCTTGAAAGCTTGATTAGCGAACTCCTCTTCCAAACTCTTATTTTTTGGCGGCGATCGCTGCCTTAGAACTCATCCTTAATTAACCCTATATAGAATGGATACTACAAATCACTATGAACACTGCAACCTTAAAACTCAGGGGCATGAGTTGTGCCTCTTGCGCTAACAACATCGAGTCAGCCATTCGTGCGGTGCCCGGAGTTAGTGAAAGTAGCGTCAATTTTGGGGTCGAGCAAGCCACCATCACTTACGATCCTCAAAAAACTAATATAGAAGGCATTCAACGAGCGGTTGAGGAGGCTGGATACGCAGCCTTCCCACTGCAAGAGGAAATGGTGATGGGTGAGGACGATGCGGAGAAAGTAGCGCGATTGGCAGAATCACAAGACTTGACTCGAAAAGTTTGGGTGGGAGCGATCATCAGTGCGGTGCTGCTGATTGGCTCATTGCCCATGATGACGGGATTGAACCTACCGTTTATTCCAGCCTGGCTGCACAACTTCTGGCTTCAGGCAATGCTCACGGCTCCGGTGCAATTTTGGTGTGGGCAATCGTTTTACACGAACGGCTGGAAAGCTCTCAAGCGCCATACCGCCACAATGGACACGCTGATTGCTTTAGGCACCAGTGCGGCTTATTTCTACTCGCTGTTCGTTACCATCAACCCAGGCTTTCTCACGGCTCAGGGACTAACGCCCAGCGTGTATTACGAAGTGGCGGCGATCGTCATCACCTTGATCCTGCTGGGACGCTTATTTGAAAACCGCGCCAGAGGACAAACCTCAGAAGCAATTCGTAAACTGATGGGGCTGCAAGCGCGGGATGCGCGGATTCTTCGCAATGGGCAGGAAATGGAAGTGCCGATCGCTCAGGTGCAGCTAGGCGATATCGTTGTGGTGCGTCCGGGTGAAAAGATTCCCGTCGATGGGGAAGTGATTGAAGGAACTTCCACGATTGATGAAGCAATGGTGACGGGGGAAAGTGTCCCGGTCAAGAAGCAGGCAGGCGACGAAGTGATTGGAGCCACGATTAACAGAACGGGCAGCTTCAAATTTCGAGTCACACGGGTGGGCAAAGACACCTTCCTGGCACAAATCGTTAAACTGGTGCAGCAGGCTCAAGGCTCGAAAGCCCCGATTCAACGGTTAGCAGATCAAGTGACGGGATGGTTTGTGCCTGCGGTGATCGCGATCGCAATTAGCACTTTCATCATTTGGTTTAACATTATGGGTAACTTCACCCTGGCGCTGATCACGATGGTGGAAGTGCTGATCATTGCTTGCCCCTGTGCCTTAGGATTGGCAACACCCACCTCAGTCATGGTGGGGACAGGTAAAGGAGCCGAAAACGGCATCTTAATCAAAGGGGCGGAGAGCTTAGAACTTGCCCACAAGATCCAGGCGATCGTGCTTGACAAAACTGGAACCCTAACGCAAGGTCAGCCTACTGTTACAGACTTCATCACAACGATGGGAACCGCCAATGGCAATGAACTTGAATTGTTGCAACTGGTAGCTTCCGTTGAGCGCAACTCTGAACATCCCTTAGCTGAGGCAGTCGTTCGCTATGCTCAGTCGCAAGAGGTAACGTTGACAGAGGTACAAGACTTTGAGGCGATCGCCGGAAGTGGGGTACAAGCCAAGGTGTCAGACCGATTGGTTCACATCGGCACTCAACGTTGGATGCAGGAATTAGGCATTGACGCTCAAGCATTGGAACGAGATAAGGAGCGACTGGAATCTTTGGGCAAAACAGCGATTCTGCTCGCCGTCGATAGTCAACTTCAAGGGCTGATGGGGATTACAGATGCGCTGAAGCCGACCTCTGTTCAAGCAGTTCGTGCCTTACAACGGATGGGTTTAGAAGTGATCATGCTGACGGGAGATAACCGCCAGACCGCAGAGACTATTGCCCGTGAAGTGGGAATCAAGCGCGTGTTTGCAGAAGTCCGACCCGATCAAAAAGTGGCGCAGATCTACAAGCTGCAATCGGAAGGCAAAATTGTCGCAATGGTGGGCGATGGCATCAACGATGCACCTGCCCTGGCTCAAGCGCAAGTCGGAATTGCGATCGGCACGGGAACCGATGTGGCGATCGCTGCCAGTGACATCACGCTCATTTCCGGTGATTTGCAGGGCATTGTGACTGCCATCCAGTTGTCTCGCGCCACGATGCGGAACATTCGACAAAATCTGTTCTTTGCCTTCATCTACAACGTTGCCGGAATTCCGATCGCGGCAGGCATTCTGTATCCCGTGTTTGGCTGGTTACTCAGTCCCATCATTGCCGGAGCAGCAATGGCATTTAGCTCCGTCTCAGTTGTCACGAATGCCTTACGTCTGCGTAACTTCCAACCGAAGTCAATTAACTGATCGCAAGCTTTGTAGAAGGACAAATAAATGATCATGGTCAAAAGAGCAACATTTTTCGGGACACTGGCAGGATTAGGATTCTTGCTAGGAGCAATTTCAGGGGCGAGGGTCTTTGACCTGCCTTCGGCAACCGCAGCCGAAACAAATATGAACGGTATGAACCAACACGCAGCCCCTCAATCCAACCAATTTCAACGGATTGAACAACCATTAGGAAACAAGATCGTAGTTACAGTTGGTGGATTGGGATTGATTGGCTTAGAACTATGGTGGTTCTTGTTCAGCAAACCCAAGTCTCGCAAAGCCGAAGCTGAGGGAGGCATTCAGGAAGTCACTGTTACAGTGGATGGTGGTTACGAACCGAGTCAGATTGTGGTGCAAGCGGGGAAACCTGTGCGCCTGAACTTCGATCGCAAAGACCCCAGTAGTTGCCTTGAGGAAGTGCGATTTCCCGATTTTCGGATTGCTCAATTCCTCACACTTAATCGAATCACACCCATTGAATTCACACCTGATAAGCCGGGTCGATATGAGTTTGCCTGCGGCATGAATATGTTTCGCGGCGTGGTTGAAGTTCAAGCAGTGGATGCACTCACCACACCGCCGCTGGTGCCCACGGCTCAGCCGATGCATTCCATGGAAGAAGATCCTGCGGTTTCCTCTTAACGCTGCTCAGACTGATCATCTTTGTATCAGCCTAAGAATGGTTATCGTTCTATATATGAACATATTCTCAGATGTTGAGAGAATTGCTTTAGAATGCGGTTGATAGCAATTTCGCAACACTCATGGCTCAAACAGCTCCGCTTAAAACTCAACGGCTGCAAGTGACTGGAATGGATTGCACCAGTTGCAAGATGAAAATTGAAGGTCGGCTGGAGCGATTGAAAGGCGTTGCCGAAGCATCCGTTACGGTTGCAACTGAACGTTTAATCATATCTTACGACCCGCAGCAGGTCAGCGAGATGGAGATTCAAAACCAGATAAAAGCGTTGGGCTATAAGGTTGAAGCGGAGCGATCGCCCACAATCCAAACGGCAACCGAATCTCATAGCCACGACCACGATAGTCATACTGCCAATGATCACAATCATGAACATCATCATGGATCAGGCGAATTTAACCTGAAAGCGGAACTCCCGACCGTGCTGTGGCGGTTGCCCTGCTGGTGATAGGCATGGTCTTTGAACCGCAATTACACAACACGCCTTACCAC
>Ga0209490_10005338_pt1 | contig 11728 bp, 6 predicted proteins | sample MAT06_FD_187209 | JGI IMG/M metagenome (GOLD analysis project Ga0209490, IMG submission 187209) | Freshwater microbial communities from Lake Fryxell liftoff mats and glacier meltwater in Antarctica - MAT-06 (SPAdes) (version 2) | ecosystem: Environmental > Aquatic > Freshwater > Ice > Liftoff...
CAACGGCGCCGGATCGCACAACGCCACCAAGTCACCTAACCCGTTCGCCTTCGAGAAAAGGGCCGGTGGGTTGCCTGGGTTGCCCGCGCCCGAGGCATCAAAGACGCGGTAGGCACGGGTGGTGGTGCCAGTTACATTATTGTACCATTTTATCCCAGCGTCACTCACGGCGCCTGGCGTCTGATTTTCAATCGGGTTGAAAATGGTCGAAGCTACATCTGGGAAACCTGGGATTTGCAACTGGCCCCCCAATGATGTCTCCGTGTGGGGTGGATTATTCTGCTGATCCTGATAATAGTATTCGCCACCGCCTGGACCTTGGCCATTGCTGCCGCCGCCGGTGGTCACGCCACCGCAAGTAGCGTTGGACTCTAAGACCCAACCACCGCTGCCATTACTGCAGGCGCGCAGGATGTCGCCGCGGGCAACAGCCGAGTAGTTTCTGCTATCAGCCGGATCTGGACCACCCGCCACAGTACCGAAGAGATCACCATTGCGGTCACGCAGGGCAAGAATCATATTGCCCTTGTCGAAGGCGATATCAGTTAACCAGGGTTGTGCCCATTTGCCTTCAATTACGAGATCTTCGTTGAAAACAAGACCAAAGGTGGTGCGGTTAAGCCAATATTGCCATTGCGTGTTACTGCTGCCGCGATTGTAGGTTAGTGGAAAGTCTAATACGGGGGTGCCATTAAAAGCACCATTGGCAAACGCATAGACATAGGCGCGCAAGTTATTCCGATTTTGGGTGGACTCTGCCGAGCAGACCATGCCCACGTAAACGGTGCCATCGTTAACGCCCAGACCAAAGGGACGTACATCGGCGGACTGGCAGGAGCCAGGGACCGGTACAGGCGTGGAAACCGCAGCACTAGGGTTGCCAACCGGGATGGCCATCAATGCCTTGGTGGCCAAGTTGACGGCGTACAAGGTGCTGAAATCGTCGGACATTTCCAAGTCACCAAAGCCTACCTTGCCGACTAGATCAAAAGCATTGGTGTCATTGAGCCAGCAATTAGCATTGGTATTGTTGGCGTTGTGGCCGGGTGATAGACAAGTCGTACCCGGTGCAGGGTGCGGATCGGCGCCGACCAGGGCGCCAAAGTTGTGGAACAGGCTAGGTACGCCACCTTCTACTTTGTAAATTGCGCCTGGACCTCCTGGTCCAAACCCGGTATGGCGCTTAAGAAAAGCTCCTGCATAGAGCGTCTGGCTTTGCGCATTCCAGGCCAGGCCCCACACCGAGCCGATTTGCTTGGCTAAGGCTTGCGACGTGGGCGCTGGACTAATGACGGCGTTGGCATCCGATAGATTGGTGCTGCCCGCATTGTAAGGGAAGGCAGATAAGACGCTTCTGTCTTTATTCACACCGTCTGAGTTGTCATTCTGCTCGCCAAAAACATAGCACGATGTTGTCAGATTGGGATTGCTGCCACAGTATTGAGCCGGATTGTTGAAGCCAACGTTGATATTGGCCGCGGGCGCGTTGACAAACGTGACTGTAGTAGCCGATCCTGTGCCAGCCGGGCCTGGGCGCAAGAAATTCAAGCTGCCATCGGTCGGCAGTGTAAACTCAAGCCGGACGGGAAAGGCGCCAGCAGGATCAATGCCGTAGCCGCCGTTGGTGGTCGTTTCGCATGTTGCAGTTGCACCATCGGGCGCAAAACTTGTGACGACAATACCGACAATACCAGGCTCAAGCGCATCCTGGACACCATTGGCATTATAATCACGGAAAGCTTTGCCGGTAATGGCGCTTCCACCACAGGCCGCTGCATAGGCGGTCTGTGGTGGCGTCAATGCAATCATAAAGATTGCGCCAACGATGGCTATACCCATGCTGTAGCATAGCCGGCGGGCCATGCGAGCAAATATTCTGCTCGAAGAGAATTCTGGCATAAAACATACTCCTATAGATAGTAGATAGACAAAAGTGCATTATTTGTGGAGAGAATGAAATATGCGTCAATGCAGATAATGCGCAACAATGAATAAAATATGATATATTTGATAGCACCAAATTAAGTATAGACAAAATGCTCTATTTTTGTAGGCATTACGTGTACAAAGTTCTATAAAAATAGCGTAGAATCTAACGATAATCGATGAAAAGGCACTTGGGTTAGAAGCGAAGCAACGATGTAAGCCACAACCATTTTATATCATATTTTTGCTTTAATTACTTACAAGTTGGTTACATTGTATCTAAAAAAGATGATTTTAAAAGATGATGCAATAAAAATTGTCAATAATTTCCATTGCAAATGTTAATTGAGATGAGATTTTTTTGGCGATTTGGATATTCAGCTTTAGCTAAAACATCCCGTGAGGCTACTTATAATGCGCGGAGAATCGTAACGGCGTGGATGAGAATTAGTGTACTTAATTTGTTTGGTTGCGCGCCGGCTTAGGTTGGCTAACTTGCTGATAAAATGCAGCCAAATCTTTTCCCAAGCGTGGCCATGGATAGGTGGACAAAAGATGTTGTTTGGCGTCGTTGATCAATTGCTGTTGGCGTAGTGGTTGATTTACAAGCTCGGCTGTGGCATGGGCGAATGCCGCGGCCGTGGCGTCGGCAGCAACTAAATAGGCTGCACCGTTAGCGCCGTAGGCTGCCTGTTCACCAACGGCGCTGGCAATAACCGGTACCCTATGCAACAAAGTGGTCGCGAGTTTGACACTGCACTTGGCTTGCAACAGCGGTGTAGCGGCCGAAGGGAAGATTGCACAGGTGCTGCGCGCATATAAGGCGGGCAAATCGGCGGGCTGCACATAGCCCAGCCATTCCACTTGCGCGGCCCCAACTGGGTTTGTTTTCTGCATCTGAGTTTGATAAATGGCTTCACGGCCACTTTGTAAGGCCTGGCCAGCGATTAATAAACGGGCTTGAGGTAATTGCTCATGCAGCGCATGCCAGAAGTCGGCTAGCCATGCCGGTTCCACTTCCACAAAGCGCGAGAAAAAGAGCACACAAATTTCGTCCGAGGTGGCCTGTGGCCCGTTTTCGGTTGTTGGCATACGCTCAATGCCATTTGGTAGATAAAGCACAGGCGTCTGCGGCGTATACTGCTGCACCCGATTCACCAGCCAACGGCTGGCCGCAGTAACGGCATCGGCGTGGCGGATGCCCCACTCTTCTTGCCAAGCCAGAAAGCGGGCGACTGGCTGCGGATAATGGTTGATCGCGTTCCACGCTTGCTCCCAATCGTCTACATCGAGTAGCAGATGGGGGCCACGGCGCTGTAGCCGTCGTTTTTGCCACAGCCACCACTGCACCAACCCGGCATGGGCGCGGGGCTTGACGATATGGACGATCTGCGGTTGCGCCCTATCTATCCAATGCACCATGCGCGCTACTGTCCCAAGTATGCCGCCACCTAGGTGGACATTCACCATCTGTACGCCGTCTTCAACCCACTGTTTGCCGGCGTCGGCTGGCGTATCCCAAGGCGGAATGAGGATGGTAACTTGCTGGCCCTGGCTGGCCAGATAACGGGCCAAGGGCAGCGTACGCGCCCATACTGTCGTTTTTTTGCCCAGCCCAAAAGGGGCGACAAAGACGATCTGCTGTACTGTCATGCGGTTGTCACCGTTAGTGGCCACGCTGGCACTTCGCGCTGTAGTTGGGTCCAGGTTTTGTCTTCCAATGCTTGCGGATATTCTAGCCCATATTTTTCAACCAGTTGTGGCGCATACCAGCGGTAGATCACCACTAAAGCCACTGCGCGGCCAATCCAGCTATCATCATTCACGGTAGGGGCAACTAGAGTCTTTTCGATCGCTGCACGCTGGCTGGCGCCCAAGTAGCAGTTAAGATGTACTGTTGCCGGTGGCCATTGGACGCCGTTGAGGGCCAGCATCATTTCGATGATCAGATCGCGCAAGTCGGCTGTGTTGCGTTCGGCCAACAGGTGTTCTTCACGTATGAGCAGATCCGGTAACGCACGCAGGCGTTGCCAGAACTCTATCAGCAAAAGTTGAACTCGATCAGGTTCTGGCCGACTGAGTGCATCTGGCCACGTTTGGTTTGTCATAGCATAAATTGTAACATTAAAAGAGGGGAAACGGGATACAGGAAACAGGATACGCGCTGGTACCCCTATCCTGTTTCCTGTATCCCGTTTCCCATTTTCTGTCCCCCTTGAATCGGGTGCAAGGGTACTAGTACACAACGGCGTAAGTAAGCCAGTAGTTCAGTAGTTCAGTAGGACAGTAAGTCAGTCACTGACCACTGTGCCACTGTCTCACTGTCTCACTGTTTCACTAACCATTGTAGGTCTATTTACGCCCAGGTGTACTAGTGAAGTACCTATTAGTCTGTTAGAATGAAAGCAGGGAGAAAATCCATCATAATTCAAGGAAAACAACATGCGTAACAATGATCCGTTTGCGGATTTGATTCGTTCGCTGGAAGAAAATTTGGAGCGCGAGGGGGACTGGACCCCCCCAGAAACGCCACGTCGTCCGGTTGCAACTGGAGGAGGCAATCCACGCCGCTGGCTCTGGGTTATCATTCCTATCTTGCTCTTCATTCTGTTGAGCCGCGGCTTGGGATTCTATGCCAATTGGTTTTGGTACGACAGCCTGGGGTTGACATCGGTCTTCTTGACGCGCCTCTGGGCCTCGTTTGGCCTCTTTGCCGCCGGTGCGTTGATCTTTTGGCTTTTTCTGGCTTTTAACATGCTGTTGGCGCAACGGTTGGAACCGCGCGGTTTGGCCGATACCGCGCTGGATCAATTTGCCGATGCGATTGGCGTGCGGGTGCGAACATTGTTGCTGGGCGGTGCTGCCCTGCTGGCGATTTTTGTCGGCTTTAGCACCGCCGATGTATGGGAGTCGGTCTTAGTCTACTTGAATCAAGGCACGTTTAATTTGGTCGACCCAATCTTCAACCGTGATATTAGCTTTTTTATGTTCACATTACCCATCTGGCAGTGGCTGCGCACCTGGCTGATGGTAATGGGCGTGGTCACCCTGCTTGCGACCGCGCTCGTCGCTGGCGTTGGGTTGCGAGGATGGAACATCCGCACACCAGTACTAGCCCATTTGAGCGCGCTGGGCGCCTTTATCTTGCTCTTGGTGGCTTGGCAATACCGGCTGGATGCTTACCAACTGGTCTATGCCGACCGCGGAGTCGTTGCTGGCGCTGGCTACACAGATGTCAACGCGCAGTTGCCCGCCTATAATCTGCTGGCGATCATTACTTTGATCACGGCTGTACTGCTACTGGTGACAGCGTTCTTGCGCCGCACGTGGCGCATGATCGTTGCCGTGCTGGTTGTGTGGGTGTTAGTCGCCATCCTCGCCGGCAGCGTATATCCTGGTTTTGTACAGCGCTTTCGCGTTAGCCCCAACGAATTGAACCTGGAACGCCCCTATATTGCTAACAACATTGAATTTACCCGCATCGCGTTTGGGCTGGATCAGATTGCGGTGCAACCCTACGATGCCAGTCGTCAGCTGACGGCCCAAGGTTTGCTTGACGAACCGGAGACGGTGCGCAATATCCGCCTGTGGGACTACCGGCCACTCTTGCAGACTTACAGTCAAGTGCAGGCGTTGACTCAATATTATGAATTTAATGATGTCGATGTTGACCGCTATACAATCGACGGTGAAGTGCAACAGGTGATGATAGCTGCGCGCGAACTGGCGCCGGAACGGCTGAATCAAAACGCCCAAACCTGGATCAATCGCCGTCTCTTTTACACGCATGGCTATGGCGTGGCTGCTTCGCCGGTCGCCAAAATCACCCGCGATGGACTGCCCGAATTTTTGCTGAAAGATCTGCCGATCCAGGGATCGATTCCAGTGACGCAGCCTCAGATCTATTTTGGCGAACGCACTAACGACTATGTGATCGCGCGTACGAATGAACCAGAATTTGACTATCCGAGTGGTGAGCGCAACGTCACCACCAGTTTCGAGGCCAACACGGGCATTACCATGAGTTTGGGGGCGCGTCTGCTCTTTGCCCTGCATTTTGCGGACATTAACCTTTTGCTCAACCAGGATATCAATCCCGACAGCCAATTGCTCTGGCGCCGCAATATCATGGAGCGCATTCAGGAAGTGGCTCCTTTTTTGCTTTTTGACTCGGATCCTTATGTGGTTGTGGGTGGTGATGGCCGTCTCTACTGGATTGTCGATGCGTATACGATGAGTGATCGCTTCCCGTATAGCGAGCCAATTTCTGCCGCCTTTGGCGAATCGACCAACCAACCGGTGCGTTTAAACTACATTCGCAATTCTGTTAAGATTGTCACCAGCGCCTATGACGGTACGATGCAATTTTATGTAATGGATGAAAACGAGCCGATCATTGCTGCCTACAGCCGCATCTTTCCGGCCCTCTTTGCCCCCTTTAGCGCAATGCCAGATGATCTAAAAGCGCACATTCGCTATCCGGAAGATCTATTCCGGGTCGAGGCTAGCGTTTACCGCATCTATCACATGACCGAAGTCAACCAATTTTACAATAAAGAGGATGTCTGGGCCTGGCCAGAAGAGTTCTACGAAAACCAACTGGCGCCGATGGAGCCCTATTATGTATTGATGCAACTGCCGGACAGCGAAGAACTGGACTATGTGCAAATTTTACCCTTTACACCCGCTAATCGCGAGAATATGACCGCTTGGTTGGCCGCGCAGAGCGACCCCGATAACTATGGGCAGAAATTAGTCTATGAATTTGGCAAAGATTCACTGGTCTATGGACCCAAACAGATCGAAGCCCGCATCGACCAGGATCCGATTATCAGCGAACAGCTTACCCTGTGGGGCCAACAAGGCAGCAACGTCATTCGCGGCAATTTACTGGTCATTCCGATTGGCGGTAGCCTGCTTTATGTCGAGCCGCTCTATCTGCAAGCAGTCAACGGTCGGATTCCAGAACTGAAACGTGTGATATTGGCGACAAGTGATCGCGTGGTCATGGCGGAGAATCTCGGCCTAGCGCTGGCCCAACTCTTTGGGCGTGATGTGTTGGCCGATGCCGACCTGGCGGACTTGGCGGCAGGTGCACCATCGACATTACCTGACACAGAGACCGCACCCGCATCGGGTGATGATGGCGCCGCGCCCACCGAGGCTGCCAACCTAGAAGTGTTGATCGCGCGGGCTAATACCCAATATAACCAGGCCCAGACCTATCTGCGCGATGGTGATTGGGCTGGCTACGGAGAAGCGATTGAAGCATTGCGTGTGACCCTGGAACAACTGGCCACCTTGACCGGCGTACCAACCGCCCCAACCCCCGCCCCGACGCTGGAAGCCGCCCCCACCCCTGCCGCCGAAGCGACACCGGCCGCGGAAGGATAAAGCAGTAGTAGGGAGTAGGGGATCAACTTCCCTACTCTCTTACTTCCTTTCTTCCACTTCTTAACCAATTTTTCATCTTTCCCTCAGATGGCTCTAAGTCGCGGGCCTTATCCTAATCCACAGACGTCGATTGACGATGGACTAAATGATGAATTGATCACTCATTGTTGTCCAGCCTGTTCTAATTAAAATTCGCAGTAGTGATGAAGGAGATGTTCGTATGTCTGATCACATGTCAGATTATCAGCTTGTGCAGTCGAGCCCGACTGAGCAATCTAAAAAGCAATGGACGCCAAGGGTGTTGATAATTGCCGCGTTGGCGTTGACTCTCGTTTTAGGGGCTTTCTACGCCCCGCTTTTGTGGAATACCGCGTTCGTCAGCGCTCAGACCGGTGAAACGCCCGTCTATACCTTGCCGACCAATGCACCAACGGTGGAAGTCAATCAATCGCTGCTAACCGACCAAGATGCGTTGGCCAGTTTGTACGACCAAGTAAAGCTCTCGGTTGTTAATATTCAGGTTACGGCACGCCGCGCTCAAGTCAGTCGTATCCCTGGCTTTAGCCTGCCCGAAGGTGAAGCTCCGTTGCAGCAGGGTCAAGGTTCTGGCTTTATTTATGACAACGAAGGCCATATTGTCACCAATAACCATGTGGTGGAAGGCGCTGAAGAGGTGACCGTGATTTTCAGCAACGGCTTCTGGGCCGATGCGGAAGTTGTGGCCACCGATGCACAGGCCGACCTGGCCGTCATCAAGGTGACGCCGCTCGAAGGTATGGATTGGCGTCCACTGGCGTTGGCCGAACCGGATAACCTGCGTGTAGGCCACAGTGTAGTTGCAATTGGCAACCCGTTTGGATTGGCCGGCACAATGACCACTGGTATTGTGAGCGCTTTGAGCCGCGATTTACCGGTCGGTGACCTGGGCGAAAGCCGCTACTCGTTGCCCGACATTATCCAGACCGACGCTGCGATCAACCCTGGCAACTCGGGTGGCCCGCTGCTTAATCTGGCGGGCCAAGTGGTCGGTGTGAATTTTGCCATCGAATCGCCCTCGCGCAGCAATTCCGGTGTTGGTTTTACCATTCCTGTGTCGATTGTACGCCGTGTTGTACCGGCATTGCTCGCCAATGGCAAGTTCGACTATGCCTATCTGGGCTTGAGTGGTCAGAGCATTAGCCCGGCCCTTTCCAAACTGCTTGAACTGCCGAGCAACCGTTTGGGTGTCTATGTGGCCCAAGCCGTCGAAGGTGGCCCAGCCGCTGAAGCCGGTGTGTTGGGTGGCAATCGCCCGGTGCAGATTGGCGAGGGTACGCAGATCCAGGCGGGTGGCGATGTTGTGTCTGCCATCAACGATGTGCCGGTCTACAGCTTCGAAGACCTGGTCGGTTACCTGGTAACGCAAGCTTCCCCTGGTGAGACTGTTACATTAACACTCTTGCGCGGTGATGAAGAAGTCCAAGTTGATGTCGTGCTTGGTACCCGCCCTTCGGGGTTGCAGGCGCAACAGTCCGATGAGGCCATTGGCGAGGTGAATGCTCGCGCGGCGATCCGGATTGCTGAGCAGGCTAGCCAAGATCTGCTGCAAGGTGAGATCATTGAGCGCACGGTCGTTCCCGATCAGCTCAATGGCCAAGACGTGTGGGTTGTTGAATTGAGCACGGAAAGCCAAGTGGCAACGGTCGTCGTTGACCGCGCGACCGGTGAAGTGGTTGAAGCCTCGGTAGAGTAAAATACCGAATTGCTAAAATAAAAAGGAGAGACGGATGCTAAATCCGTCTCTCCTTTTTATTTTACGCTGTTTGTTTACAGAACACGCTAGCGTTTTCCTTATCTACCTTGTGGCTTTGCTATTTTGATGATCTGCGTTATACTTTTTGTGGAGTAAGTATAACGTTCTGGGAGAGGAGCCGAACTATGACAGTTTTAACCATTTCAAGCAAAGGTTGGGTTGTAATCCCGGCTGATCTGCGTAAAAAATATGGCCTGACGCCGGGCTCGCGGGTCGGCGTCGTCGATTATGGTGGTGTGTTAGCCTTTGTGCCTTTACTTGATAACCCTGTGCAGCAAGGTTATGGGTTGCTCAAAGGCGACCCTCCCTTAACGCGCGTGCTCCTTGCTGAACATGCCCAGGAATTAGCTAGTGAGCAATGAACAGAAGCCTATCTACATTTTGGACAGTTTTGCGCTGCTCGCATTTTTGGAAGGGGAACCGAGTGCAGATCGGATCCAAGTAATATTGCAAGCAGCACAAGAAGCGCGCGCTCAAGTCTATCTTTCCGTTATCAATCTAGGAGAAGTGCTCTACATCACCGAGCGTGAGCGCAGCCTGGTGATTGCGCAACAGGTGCTGGCTGCGATTGAGCAACTTCCCCTAGAACTGCTTGATGCTAGCCAAACGCGTGTGTTGGCTGCGGCGCACATCAAAGCGAACTATCCGATCGCCTACGCTGATGCCTTTGCGGTTGCCGCCGCCCAAGAGTTTCAAGCGACGGTCGTGACCGGTGATCCAGAATTCGCTAAAGTAACGGCAATTATTCGGGTTGAATGGCTGGCTTGAAAATAAGTTGGCCGTTTATAACATAACCAATCCACTAAACAACGCTTGTGCCATCACATTATCGGCCAGTGTTAGCTCTGTTAGCTTAAACGTTGTTACAATCACGGAACCCCGCCCATAATCGAGCTTGGCCAGCAGCGACACCGGCTTGTGGATCCAGCCCAGTGCCAGCCCGGCCCAACTCTGTTCACGCGCCATCCAGGCCGGGATGCCGGCCAAAATAGCATCGGGCATAATCTCGGCATATTCCATTTCCAGCAAGGGTCCGCCGGGTAGGTGGGCAAAAGGCCCGCGCTTTTTAAGCCAACTGAACGAGGTTGCCCAATCACCTTGCCAGATGGTACCGGCGCGGGCCACAACACCACCCACCGGCAAGCGTACGTTGGTCGGCGTTTGGGCAAACTCTGGGCCAGCCAAGAGCAGAAGGTGGGCGCCATCTTGTACAGCGGCTTGGAGTTCCGCCGTGTAGTGCGTCGCCACCCACAGTTGATCGGGGCTATCCTCCTCGTCGGCGTCGGTGGTCACCGTATAGCCGAGCGCTTGCAGGGTGGCCGCCAAAGCTGGATTGTTGAGCACGCGCAGTAATCGATCTGAAATTGTCGGTACGGTGCAGGCTAACTCCACTTGATGACTAGCTAGTCGTGAGCCATCCGCAGCCAGCCACTGCACATGGACCTGCTCCATCCCTACCATCGTTAAGGGCGCCTCGATGAGACCACCGGGCGCGGCTAGCTCGCCAGCCGCGCCACCTGCTTGCCATTGGATTGTGCCATGCGCCTCAATACCATCAATGCCAAAGGTATACACTTCCACTGGCACACGCTCGCCCGGTTTGCCACTCCAGCGCAATGGACGGGCCACGATCACTCGGTCCTGATTGATTGGCGTAAAGATAGCATCCAGCCCATGTTTGATATTGCGCTGCATATCCATCAGACCGTTGCATTCCCAGTGTACATCAGTGAATTCGGTGATCACATAACCACCGATGGCGGGGTGAAGCCGCAGCGAGGCAATTTCATAGGCCAGGCTATGCGCCATGTGCATTTGGTGGCTTTGCGTAAAGTTTTCAAAGCTATCGAAGACCTCGCCCAAGGCCCAGAAATCAAAGCGCTCGCGCATGCCGTGCGGATAAACAATGCCGTCACCCCATTCGTGGCCGTTTTCAAACCACCATGGATCGCGGTCATTTTCTTGAATGCGCGCCGGATCGGGCAACCCCCAGTTGCCGAATTCGCTGACGATTAGCGGCAGGTCGGCGCGACGCTCGTGCGTGTAATCGGCAGCCCAGACCCAATCTGACTCACGGCTGGCGAATTCTGCTACCCACGCGTCCCAGCCATCGGCATGGTCGGGAATGGCCCGGTAGTAATGGTAGTCTTCCAGATCACCGGCGACATGGAAATTGCCATTACAGGCCGAGTTATCAATGATCAAGCGCGTCGGGTCGATCGCCTTGGCCTCGTGATAGAAATCGGCCAGCCAGCGGCGGTGTTCGGCATTGCGCATCAAGTCTGTGCCCCAATCTTCGTTGACCAATGTCCAGGCGAAGATCGAGGGATGGTTCCAATCACGCTCGACCATCGATTGAAAAGTCGTTTTGGCGCGTTGCGATACGGCTGGTGTCAAGAGCACCCAGTTTGGAATTTCCGTCCAAATCAGAATGCCTAAGCGGTCGGCCACTTCGTAGTAGCGCGGATCTTCGATCTTGATGTGGCAGCGCAAACAGTTAAGGCCAAGCGCTTTGGCCTTATGCACCTGATCTTCCAGAAATTCGAGGCTGGGCGGCGTATAGATCGTTTCTGGATAGTAGGCTTGATCAAGCGCCCCGCGCAGATAAAGCGGCTT
>Ga0209490_10005339_pt1 | contig 11728 bp, 7 predicted proteins | sample MAT06_FD_187209 | JGI IMG/M metagenome (GOLD analysis project Ga0209490, IMG submission 187209) | Freshwater microbial communities from Lake Fryxell liftoff mats and glacier meltwater in Antarctica - MAT-06 (SPAdes) (version 2) | ecosystem: Environmental > Aquatic > Freshwater > Ice > Liftoff...
CGCATTCCAGGCGATCGCGCCGACGCTCCTGCCGTCGCCCTGGCTCGGCCCCGGGCTGGCGTTGGCATTGCCGGTCGTGATGGCCGTGGTGGGCCTCATGCGCTGGGACGTCGCCGTGTGGTCATTGCTCGGGCTCGTGGCGCTCGGCGGTACGGTCCTGTTCCAGCCCGATCCCGGCACGTTGACTTTGCCCGCGCTGGCGTTGACGGGCGTGCTCGCCCTGGCCGCCGTCTCCGCAAGCGGCTCGCTGCACGAGCTCGCCCCAGTCTTCGAGACCGCCCGCTCCGATACGATCTCGCGCACCCTCATCCGCCGCCTGTTCGATGGCACCCTCGGCGGCGAGAGCTCCCGCGTCGGTGACCTCGACGCGGACGCGAGCAAGCCCCCTACGGACGAAAAAGCGGAAGACGCCGAGCAGCTCGCACGCACCCTGCGCGAGCTCGGCATCGAGTCCCCGGCGCGCATCTCTGCAATGGACCCCCTGCCGCTGCCCTCCGTTATCCAGCCGCTCGTCCCGAAGAGTCGCTCCAGCGCGCGGCCCGAAATCACCCCGGTAAACCCCACCCCGCCCGACAGCACCCCGGCCACCAGCGCCCCCGTCGTGAACATTGACCAGGCCAATCACTCGCCCTCTGACGACGGCCGCCTCGCCCCGGTGGTGGTCCTACCGGTCGCCTGGACCGGCATGGACCGCGGTCTGCGCTGGTGCTTCGCGGCGTTCCTGGCGCGCGTCATCGTGGTCACGTTCGGGCTCATGTGGTCATCGAGCCCACTTGGCGACCTCGGCCCCGCGGTCCTCCTGTTCGACCTCGCGCTCATCACCTCGAGCGTCGTCTTCGCGCGTGGGCTCTACCTCCTCTGGCACAGCCCCATCGCTACACTGCGCGCTCCCGCGACCCTCGCCATCACGCTCGGCACGGGCCTCGTGCTGGCCGACCTCGCGTCGTTCGTCCTGCGTACGGCAGGCCTCGAACGCACCGCCTGCCTCGCCATCGACGCCCTCCTCGGGATCGCGACCGTCGCGGTCTACCTGGTCGTCCTCATGCGCCTCGCGACCCACCTGCGCCAACCCAAGCTCCGCACCCGCGCGCGCGGTTCGCTCCTGCTGCTGTCGGCCTGGTCCGTGTTCGCGGTGGGCACTGCGATAGCCAACCACCTGCCCGCGAGCGACCTGCAATGGCTCTCGTGGCCGCTAGGATTTGCGACCGCCGCGGTCGGGCTCGGCCTCTGGATTGCACTCCTGTGGCTGACGCACGACACCCGGGAAGCGCTCCGTCCATGATCTCCCAAGAGGCCTTCATGCGCCGTCTATCACTCGCCCCTCTCGCCTCCCTCGCGACGTTCGTCACCCTCGCGCTCGCGCCCGTCGTCGCCCACGCAGAGCCCTGGGTCTTCAAGTACGACGAGTTCCCCGACGGCTTGAGCGCAGCCGCGGCCCAGGTCGACGGCGGCCAGTTCTACACCCAGCCTGGCTTCGTTCGCGGCGAGGCCTTCGGCCAGATCTATCGCCCCGTGCCTGAGATGTTCCCGCTCCAGATCCTCGGCTTCGACCTCATCCTCGCGGCCCCTCCGTTTGCGTCCGGCACGCTCTTCACGAACGCGACGATCGAGGTCTACAACTCCGACTCGAAGACGCCCGACCCTGGCGTGGCGCCGATCTTCTCGATCTCCACGGCCGAGCTCTTCAACCCGACGACCCAGGACTTCGGCTTTCCGTTGCAGGGCAACGTCGGCCTCTCGATCCAATTCGACCTCACCGAGGAGGAGAACCGTCCTCCGATGATCACCGGCGGCAACATCTGGTTGATGATCCGCTTCGACGACGACGCGCTGTCACTCTCGTCCGAGTGGAGCTCGCTCCAGTGCTTCCAGGTCGCAGGCCTCATCTGCGGCTGCCAGAACGTCGGCACCGTGCACGACTCCGGCATCGTGAAAAATGCCAATGTCATCCATCACATGGCCCCCCTCGGCGCATGCGCTGGCCCGGCCATGGCGTGGACCTATATGGAGGATGTGCCCTCCACCCAGAGTGGCTTCACCATCGACGGGGACGTCATCCTGCGCCTGCGCGCCGACGTCGCAGCCTCCCCGTGCGTGCCCGTCTGCGATGACCTCGCGTGCGGTGACGACGGCTGCGGTGGCAGCTGCGGCACCTGCGCCGGCAGCACGTTCTGCGTCGACGGAGCGTGCGTGAGCTGCCAGCCCGATTGCCTCTCGAAGCAGTGCGGCGACAACGGCTGCGGCGGCACCTGTGGCACTTGCGGTGCCACCCAGACCTGCGGCAACGACTACTTCTGCCAGGACGCGTGCGTCGCCGCCTGCACCGGCAAGGAGTGCGGGCCCGACAACTGCGGCGGCACATGCGGCACGTGCGAATCCGGCCTCAGCTGCAGCGCGGGCCGCTGTGGAGCCGCCTGTGAACCCGCCTGCGACGGCAAGGACTGCGGGCCCGATGGCTGCGGCGGCGCGTGCGGCAACTGCGACGTGGGCCTGTCGTGCATCGGTGGCCAATGCGAAGCCCCGTGCGCCCCCGCATGCTCGAATCGGCAGTGCGGCGACGACGGCTGCGGCGGCACCTGCGGCACCTGCGACGCCCGCGAGAGCTGCGCCTCCGGCCGCTGCGAAGCCCTCGCGCCCGCCTTCGCGGTGACCGACGTCTCACCCGACAACGGCTTGTCCGGGCGACCGACCGCGGTCTCGATCACCGGCACCGGCTTCATGGCCGGAGCCCAGGTGAAGGTCGGCGCGAGCGACTGCACGGACGAGGTCGTCACGGGGGACGGCCTCATCTCAGCCAATGTGCCAGCCCTGACCTATGGCGTTTACAGCGTCATCGTCGTGAACCCCGACGACACGGTCGCGACGTTGACCAACGCCTTCCAGGTCTTCCCGCTGGACCTGGTCGATCCCGACGCGACCTCCGGCAAGAGCGACAGCGGCTGCGCCGGCGGCCTTCAGTCCAGGCTTCGCCATCCTGCCGGCGGCCCACATGCCGGTCTCGCGCTCGGGCTCGCAGGGCTCGCGTTGCTATCGTTCCAGCGACGACGCCGCGCCCAATGACAAGCATTCCCCGGCTGGTCGAGTAGTGGTATTGGCCCGGCCGTGAAGCGGTGGACCCTCGAAGAACTGGCACACGTCGAGCCCTGGTCGCTCGAGCGAACGCTCGCGATCCCGGGTCGCCTGCGCGGCAATGCCTTCCGCGCCTGGGGGGTGCACGTCGATCACCGCTTCGGCAAAGGCGCCGCCGACCGCGTGCGCGACCGCCTGAAGATGACGCCGAGTGACCTTCCCGACCAACCGAGCAAGAAGCACTGGTACCCGGTGCACCTGCAGACGCGCCTCGTGCGCATCATCATCGACGACCTCCTGGACGGTGACACGCTCGCGTTCGAGTCGGTCTTCGAAGAAACGACCGGCACCGCCGAGAAGGCGCTGGTCCTGGCCGGCCGCATGACCGGTCCAGGCATCGTGTTGCGCATGGCCGGCAGTTATCACGCCTCGGTCTGCGACGTCGGCAAGTGCGTCGCCGACGTCTCGTCGGGTCGCGCCGTGCTCGAGTTCCGTGACGCCGAGACCTTCGACGACCCGACCTGGCGCATCGCCAACATGATCAGCATGAAGACCATGTTCGGCTCGCTCAAGCGCAGCCTTGATCTTATCGAAGGCGAGGAGCCCGCCCCCCGGAGCTTCACCGTGCGCCTCCAGTGGTGAGCACGTGAGCAGCCTCTCGGCGGACCTCGAGCTGCTCGCCGACCCGGTACGCGTGCGTCTCCTGGCGCTGCTGGAAGTCGATGAGCTGTCGGTTGGAGAGCTCGCCCGGATTTTGTCACTTCCGCAGCCGACCATCTCACGCCAGTTGAAGTCGCTGCTCCAGGCTGACTGGCTCGGCCGCCGCACCGTCGGCACCGCCGCCTACCTCCGTCTCGCGGCAATGCACCCGACCCGACAGGAGCTCTGGCGCATCGTCGGCCAGGACCCGGCGCTCGCGTCCGACCTCGCCGCCGACCGCGACCACATGGCGCGCATCCTGGCCGAACGCCAGTCCGACGCCGGCACCTTCTTCGGGCGGGTCGCGGCCGGCTGGGACGTCCTGCGTGACCAGCTCTTCGGTCGCCGCTTCATGGCCCCCGCGCTGGCCGCGCTGGTCCCACCCGACGCGACCATCATCGACCTCGGCTGCGGCACCGGCGACGTCCTGGCCCACCTCGCCGCCGCCCTCGACCCCGCCGCCGGCCGCGTTATCGGCGTCGATCGCGAACCGGGCATGCTAGCGCTCGCGCGTGTCCGCATGGCCGACCTCGCGCATCCCGCGGACACGGCACCCCACGTCGAGATCCTCGAGGCCTCGCTCGAATCGGTGCCGCTGCCCGACGAGGTCGCCGACGTGGCACTGCTGTTCCTCGTGCTCCATCACCTGCCCGAGCCGGCGGCCGTCATGGCCGAAGCCCGCCGCCTGCTGGCGCCACATGGCCGGCTCATCGTGGTCGACATGCAGCCGCACGCAACGACCGCCTGGCGCACGTTCGGGCACCTGCACCAGGGATTCGCCGACGCCGATCTCACGACGCTCGCGGCCGAAGCTGGCCTCGCGATCCGCACGCTGCGGCATCTGCCGCCCGACCCGGACGCACAGGGTCCGCCGCTGTTCGTCGCCACGATGACCCCGCTGCCACGCCCCACGCCGGCCTCCAAGGCGGGTCCGCACAAGAAAGCGACCGCGGGCTTGCGCGCCCGGCGCTGACGTTCTATCCGTTCATTCGCATCTACGAATGGATGCACCACAAGGAGCCTTCGATGACCGCCCAGACCTTCCTCGACACCAAGCTTCCCCTCTTCTCGGACCTTCGCCACAAGGTGAAGGACATGTCCGCCGACACCGTGCGCTTTGGCAGGAAGGAGATGGAGTTCGCCCTGTACGAGATGCCCGGTCTCGCGTCGCTGCGCGAGGAGTTCAAGGCCTCGCAGCCGCTCAAGGGCGCGCGCGTCATGGGCTCGCTGCACATGACCATCCAGACCGCGGTGCTGATCGAGACGCTCGTCGCCTTGGGCGCCGAGGTCCGCTGGGTCTCGTGCAACATCTTCTCGACCCAGGACCACGCCGCCGCCGGCGTCGTCGCCGGCCTTCACGGCAACGACGGCTCGCCGGTCTTCGCCTGGAAGGGCGAGACGCTGGCCGAGTACTGGTGGTGCACGATGCAGGCGCTCGAGTGGCCGGGCTCGCCGACCGGCGGCCCGAACATGATCCTCGACGACGGTGGTGACGCGACGCTGCTCGTCCACCTCGGCCGCGAGCACGAGGTCGCTGGCACCCTGCCAAACGTGGACGCCGCCAGCAACGAGGAGGAGCGCATCATCTTGCAGCTCGTCGTCGATGTGCGCCGCGCCAAGGGCGACAAGTACTGGACGAAGATGGCGGCCGGCATCAAGGGCGTCACTGAGGAGACGACGACCGGCGTGCACCGCCTCTACAAGCGCCAGCAGGAAGGCACGCTGCTCTTCCCCGGCATCAACGTAAACGACTCGGTGACCAAGTCGAAGTTCGACAACCTCTATGGTTGCCGCCACTCGCTGGTCGACGCGATCATGCGCGCAACCGACGTGCTCATCGCCGGCAAGAAGGCGCTGATCTGCGGCTTTGGCGACGTCGGCAAGGGCTCGGTCGACTCCCTGCGCGGCCAGTCGGCCCGCACCGCGGTGACCGAGATCGACCCCATCTGCGCGCTCCAGGCGTGCATGCGCGGCATCGACGTCATCACAGTCGAGGACGCGATCGCCCAGGACTTCGACATCTACGTCACCGCCACGGGCAACAAGGACATCATCACTGCCAAGCACATGTCGCAGATGCGCCACAACGCGATCGTCTGCAACATCGGCCACTTCGACAATGAAATCGACATGGCCGGGCTCGAGGCGATGGCCGCCAAGGGCGACGTCGAGAAGATCGAGGTCAAGGCGCAGGTGCACGAGTGGAAGTTCAAGCACACCAAGCACGGCCCCGACGGTAAGGGTCACTCGATCATCATCCTGGCCGAAGGTCGCCTCGTGAACCTCGGCTGCGCCACCGGCCACCCGAGCCTCGTGATGTCGGCCTCGTTCACCAACCAGACGCTCGCGCAGATCGAGCTCTACGGAAACGCCGAGAAGTACGGCAAGACGATCACCGTCCTGCCGAAGTACCTCGACGAGAAGGTCGCGCACCTCCACCTCGGCAAGTTCGGCGTCAAGCTGACCACGCTCAGCAAGGATCAGGCGGCCTACATCGACGTGCCAGTCAACGGCCCGTTCAAGGGCGACGCGTACCGCTACTAAGATCTCCTGATCGGAGCAGCCGTATCGTCGGCTGCCGTCGCTGGCAAGCCACGGGCGCGATCCTGCGAGGGGTCGCGCTCGTCGCGTTTGGGGTGAAGGCCACCGCCCAATTCATCACTTCCGCTTATGTGTGCCGTCAGAAGCTCTGATTGGTGCTGATACGTGGCATGTACGATGCTCGGGCCATGAAGACCTCACGACCTCTCGCCATCGCCCTCGCCTGCATCGCGCAGGGCGCCTGCCTCGACGCAACCTCGGGCGCCCAGGCAGGCGACGCAGCTGATACCGCGCAGGCGTCCGATGCGGTCCCCGACACGACAGTCGTCGCGCCCTGCCCGACCGCTGGCACTCGGCTCGAGCTGCTCGAAAGCGACACGGGAGACTTCGCGCTCGGCCGCTGCGGCGCCTTGGCCTTCTGGTCCGAAGCATCGCCGCGCGCGTTGCGCTTCTTGTCCGCGAGCCACGACATCATCGCCTCGCATGTCGACGGCAACGGCTTCAGCGGCAACGTCCGGATCTCGTCGAGCGGCACCTATGTCGTGGCCTCGAGTGTGCGCTCCGACCTGGGTTTCGGCGACGCTGCGATTGGCGCCTTCCCAAGTCGCGGTGCTTTCGAGGTGACCAGGACCATCGACTTCGGCGGCGACCCCAGCATCACTTACGACCGTCCGCTACTGGTCGGTGAGCTTCTCGTCTACTCCGAGGGCTTGGAGGACGTGCAGATCTACACGCTCGACCTCGCAGCCGGCACCGCCCCACAGGCCATCACGGGCATGCAACCCGACTGGCTCTACGGCTCAAGCCAACGCACCCGCGACGCCTTCAGGGTCAGCAGCGACGGCTCCCGCATCGTGCTCATCTCCGTGTGCGAAGCGTTCGGCGCTGGCTCGTGCAAGGCGACCGTGCGAACCGTCTTCGACAACGCCGGCAGTGTGCTCGCCACCCCGACCGATTGGCACGACCCGCTCATCGGGCCCGGCCCAATAATCGCCGCGAGCAGCGACGATGGCACTGTCGTCCTCGATGCCGCAGGCACAGTCCACACGATAGCCGGCCGCACCCCCGTCGCTGTCATGCACGACCACGTCATCACCACCCGCGACGCCCGCTACTACGCAAACTTCGTCGACGCCGTCCCGACCGACCTCGGCGCCGCCTCGACAGTCGTAACCTCGTCCGGCGCGTATGCCGCCGCGCTATTTCAGTCGTCCGAAAGCGACAACGCACTCTCCCTCTGGCGCAATCGGAAGCTCGTGCGCGCCGACCCGATGATCACCTACACCAAGCTCGTGCACGTCTCGGACGACGGCATCACACTCGCGCTCGGCGCCGGCCAGACCGTGTTGCTCGACGTCGATGGCACTGTGCTGCACCAATGGTCGTCGCACTGCGCACGCAACGCCCAACGCGTCGGCGGCAAGCTCTTCTTCGAGCTGTGCGGCACCCCCAACGACGAGCTGCATCGCTTCGACGTCACGACCCACGACGACGTGCTCATCGCCGAGGGCCACGACTTCGACTACCAGGCCGACGCAACCGCGACCTACGTCGCCTTCACCTATCTGCCTCTGAGCGGGACCCGGCGCGAGCTGCACGCGGGCCGAATCACGCCCTGACGATACTCGCATCGTTCCCAAGCCTTGTTCGCCAGACGGATGGTCGCTAGGCTACGCGCATGTCTGACCCCAGCGCTCCGGTTCGTGGGCCCCTGTCTGGACCGAAGGCGGAGCCCCCGGCGGAGCCGAGGGAAGACAGGGGCATTCGCCACGAACCCGAGCGCGCGTCTAAATGGGATTTGCCAGCCGCCGAGCTCGAACGCCGCTTCTGGGAAGGGGCCGAGCTGTCGGGGAGGTTCTTCATGGGCGAGTCACCTGTTCACAAAGCCCTGGCCAAGCTCGTCGCCACACTCGAACGCGACCACATCTCGTATGCGATCGTCGGCGCGATGGCCCTCAACGCGTACGGCCACCGGCGCGTCACCGAAGACGTCGATGTGCTCATGACCCGCGAGGGTCTCGAGGCCTTCAAGGCGCGCAACCTCGGCCTCGGCTACGTCGAGAAGTTCAAGGGAAGCAAGGGCATGCGCGACACCGAGTTCGGCATCGGCGTCGATGTTATCTTCGAAGGTGAGTATCCCGGCGACGGGAAGCCCAAGCCGGTTCGCTTCCCGAATCCAAGTGAAGGTGTGGCGGTTGGCTCGCTGCGACTCTTGCCGATCCATCGCTTCATCGAGCTGAAGCTCGCTTCCGGTCTCTCGGCGGTGCATCGCGCGAAGGACCTCGGCGACATCGCTTCGATGATCGATACCCTCGACCTGCCGCGTGCGTTGGGCGCCGATCTCGACGCCTCGGTTCGCGACAAGTACTTGGAAATCTGGGATTCGATGGCCGGCGCCAAGAAGGGCGGCGAACCCGGTCGAGGCTGATCCCGGACCTCCGCAACCCGGTTGCGCTCGACTACGAACGGTAGCAGTCTGCGCGGCCGGAGGTCCCATGAGACTCAGGTTCGTCGCGTTCTCGTTCCCGCTGTTCCTCTTCGCGTGCGGCAAGACCCCAAAGCCCCAGGTCGCCGACTCCGCCCTCGTCACCGCGGCCGACACGACCTCCGCACCCGATCCTGACGCCGCGGCGCCCGCACCCGATCCTGACGCCGCCGCGCCCGCACCCGATGGAGCCGCCATGACCGACACGACCCCCGATTCGACCGCGGCCGCGACCGACTTCAAGGTGCTCCTGGAGCAGTTCGCCGACCTGCGTATCCTGCGCTACCGCGTGCCGGGATGGGACGCGCTGAGCCCGAAGATTCGCGTCCTGCTCTACCACCTGTCCGAGGCATCGCTCGCGTCGCGCGAGATCTCGTGGGACCAGACCCATCCCCAGGGCCTGCTCATCAAGCGCACGCTCGAGGCGATCGACAAGACCTACAAGGGCGACAAGACCACCAACGAATACGCCGCGTTCGAGGTCTACCTGAAGCGCGTCTGGTTCTCGCACGGCATCTACCATCACTACTCGAACAAGAAGTTCGAGCCGGGCTTCTCGAAGGAGACGTTCGCCAGGCTCGTCGCCGACTCCGACCCGGCCGCCTTCCCGCTCGCGAAGGACGAGACCCCGGCGGCGCTCGCGGACCGTCTCATGCCGCTCCTGTTCGACCCCACGATCGACACGATGAACGTGTCACTCGACGCCAAGGGCGACCTCATCGCCAGCTCCGCGAACAACTTCTACGCGCGCGGCATCACCCAGCAGGAGGTCGAGGCCTTCTACGCGGACAAGAAGAAGAACGGCGGCGACAAGCCCGTCATGTTCGGCCTCAACTCGAAGCTCGTGAAGAACGCCGACGGCAAGATCGAAGAGCGTGTCTGGAAGGTCGGCGGCATGTACGGCGCCGCCCTCGAGAAGTCGGTCGCGCACTTCGAGGCCGCCCTCCCGTTCGTCGAGAACGACAACCAGAAGGCCTGGCTCGAGGCGCTCATCAAGTACTACAAGAGCGGCGATCTCGCGGACTTCGACGCCTTCAATATCGCCTGGGTCAAGGACACCGACTCGACCGTCGACCTCATCCACGGCTTCATCGAGACGTACGGCGACGCGGTCGATATGCGCGGCTCGTATGAAGCCATCGTGCAGGTGAAGGACCCCGAGTCGTCGCAGCGCATCGCCGCCATCTCGGCAGAAGCGCAGTGGTTCGAAGACCACATGCCGTATCTGCCGCAGCACAAAAAGGCGCAGGTCACCGGTATCTCGGCACGCGTCATCGACACGGTGCTCGGTACCGGCGACTCTGGCCCGACGTTCCCGATCGGTGTCAATCTGCCAAACTCGGACTGGATCCGACGCGAGCACGGCTCGAAGTCGATCAACCTCGGCAACATCGTGACCGCCTACGAAGAGGTCAAGAAGGTCTCCGGCGTGCTCGAAGAGTTCGCCTCCGGCCCCGAAGCCTATGAGCGCATAAGGAAATTTGCCCCGCTCGCGGACAAGCTCGAGACCGACATGCACGAGGTCATCGGCCACGCCTCGGGGCAGCTCGAGCCCGGCGTGTTGACATTCTCGGACACGCTCAAGAACTACGCATCGTGCCTCGAGGAGGCGCGTGCCGATCTGGTGGCACTCTACTATCTGCCCGACGCGAAGCTCGCCGAGCTCGGCCTGGTCAAGGACTCGGAGCTCCCCAAGGCGGGCTACGAGGCCTTCATCCAGAACGCGCTGCTCGTGCAGCTCGCGCGTATCCCGCTCGGCGAAGACATCCAGGAGGCGCACATGCGCAACCGCCACCTCATCGCCGCGTGGGCGATGGAGAAAGGCGGCCCGGAGGTCATCGCGAAGATCGAGAAGGCGCCCGGCAAGACCGCGTTCGTCATCAACGACCACGCGAAGCTGCGCGCGCTCTTCGGCGAGCTCTTGAAAGAAGTCCAGCGCATCAAGTCGCAAGGCGACGCGAAGGCCGGCGCCGCCCTCGTCGAGAGCTACGGCGTCAAGCTCGACCCGGTCCTCCATAAAGAGGTGAAGGAGCGCTGGGACAAGCTCGGCGTGGCACCCTATGCGGGCTTCATCAATCCGCGCATCGTGCCGGTCGAAGCAGGCGGCGAGATCGTCGACGCAAAGATCGAGTACCCCGACGACTTCGCGACCCAGATGCGCGAGTACGCAGCGCGCTACACGATCCTGCCGGTGGAGAACTGACGTTGGCCGCGGGCACGCCGCTGTCGTCGCTGTCGGGGCTCGTGCACACGCTCCGGCGACGGCGCATCGCGTGGTCCATCCTGGCGGTCGCGGTCGTCGTGGCCGCGCTCTCGCGGCATGTGCTGCACATCCCTTTTGCGCGCTTCACCGAGCCGCCGATGATCGTCGCCGGGGTGGTGCTCGCCATCTGGGCGATGATGACGATGCGCGCGCGCCGCGCAAAGCTGGCCGTGCTCGAGGCCCAGGCGGTGCGCTTGGCCGACGCGGCCCAGAGTTTTGGCGGGCGGGTCGAAGCCTGGCTGGTCGCGACCGTGCAGCCCGACGAGCTCGAGGCGGAGGCGCTGCGCCGCGCCATCGTCGACCGACACACCGCCCTCGTGGCCGCCATCCGCGCCCATCTGGGCGGCAGGGACCCGCACGAGGACACCGTCGTGCAGGCGATGACCCGCGAGAAGGAGCTCAAGGGCCGCCATGGCGCAGCCCTCCTCCTGCATCTCGGCACCCTCCAACGCGAGGCGATCGCCGAAGCCCAGCGCCGCGGTTTCCTTGGCGAAGCGCGCCTGCTCGCACTCGATGAGGCGCTCTTCACGCTCAGTACGGTGGCTCCCATCACAAGCATGCGCGGCTACTCGCACACGAGTACCCCTCCAGCCGACCTCGCGCTCGGCGCGTTCACTGCCGCCTATGCCGCCCTCCTGGTGCTCGGCTCGTCCCAGCGACTCATGGCCGTC
>Ga0209490_10005343_pt1 | contig 11725 bp, 11 predicted proteins | sample MAT06_FD_187209 | JGI IMG/M metagenome (GOLD analysis project Ga0209490, IMG submission 187209) | Freshwater microbial communities from Lake Fryxell liftoff mats and glacier meltwater in Antarctica - MAT-06 (SPAdes) (version 2) | ecosystem: Environmental > Aquatic > Freshwater > Ice > Liftoff...
CAGACCTAGGACTTAGGACTTCGGACCAGTGGCAATGAGATGTCCTAAGTCCGAGGTCCGAGGTCCGAGGTCGGGGCCTATGCACGTGGTAGCCGTGTCGGCTCATTTTCGCACGTAAGGGCATGTCTAAAATCCAGCATAGATTGCGTCAATAATAAAGAAAATAATTCCCGAACACCAGACCTAGGACTTAGGACTTCGGACCAGTGGCAATGACCCAGTGGCAATGACCCAGTGGCAACGACTATTTGCCAAGATCAGGTTTTGCGTGCGGATCAAAAACCGTCGAACCCGCGTCTTTGCCGACATATTGACTGAAAACTAGTTCAATTCTTGGCTTTTTTGGGTGATTGGTGTGAATGATGATGGTTTCGTCGCTGATGCCATCGGGGGCGTTGGCGTCTTTGCGGCCGGTGGCTTCTAATAAAACGCTGCCGTCGGCTTGGGGGATGGCGGTCATGGCCCAGATTGGGCCGGGGGCCTCGATGCTTTCGACCTGCAGACCGCCCGTGGGAATCTCTTCGGGCGGTGACCAGAAACGGACGCGCTTGCTCAGCCGGTGCAATTCATCGGGACGGGCTTTGCTGGGATAGCGATAGATGTCACGAAAAGCACGCACCGGGCGGGTGGTGATATCGTCTTGATACAGATGAGAATCGACGGCGACGTGCGCACGTACGTCCCAGAACGCGACGATTTCAATCGGCTCGAGGGCTGGATCGGTGAGATACAGGGATACGCCGAGCCGTTCGCGAGCGCTGCGATTGGTGTTGTCGACGCCGATTTCCAAAGTCGTCGTGGCATGTGGCAACAAGAAATAATCTGCCAAGTGCAAGGTGCTGCACGTGCAGGTGCTGTCGATGGAACCGACTTTCACCGCCTTGTCATACGGATTTTGAACCGTGATCACGGTGTGGAATGGCACCGATTCGAGAAAAACCGGTAGCACCTCGGGATCGCTGACGTTGGTATTGATCGGGGTCGACGTCGGCGCGGCATCCGCAGCATGCACCGCTAGCCCGACGAACATCCACAGCAACAAACAGCAACAGAAAACAGTGCGCATGGAAACCTCGCTCGACATGATGGGGATAAACGGACTCGGCTCCAGAGGTTCAGCCCCATGTGCTTACCAGCGTCCGTTGCACTCAATCACAGGTGTCTTTGCACGGCTGTCCCGGGAATCGCAGCAAGCACCGCGCGCGAGCTCCGCCGCGAGCTGTTCGCGCTGCCCCAGACCATGCGGAATAGCGGCCAAAATCGGGGCTGCATACAGCGCAGCTAGTGGTCGCGGCTGATACGGTGACCGGCTGCGGTCGATTCAGCACTAGGCCAAGCACGGGTAACCCCCGCTGGCGCGCAACTTCGACGGTCAAAGCGGTGTGATTGAGCGAGCCCAGATCCGGCCTCGTGACGATCACCAGGGAAAACCCGCACGCATGCAAGCAATCAGCAATCGATTCCCGCGCCAAGGTCAACGGTGCCAGCAAGCCGCCAGCCCCTTTGGCAATCACACCGTGATCGCCCTGCACCGCGTAGAAACCGGCGCGGAGCACCGCCAAACTCAGCGGATTCCTGGCAATTTCGGCGGCGATATGCGGCGACGCGGCAGTGGAAAATTGCCACGAACAGCTACTGGCCAGCGGCTGGCCGTCACCGACCAGGACCGCGAGCCGACGGCCGTCATCGGCGATACTCCCATCCCAATCGCCGCACGCCACCGGCTGTATGCACCCTAACCAGCCGAGAAACCGCACGCAAACCCTGCACCACTAAGGTGGTTACCGCGGTTTTGCCAATCGCCGTATCGGTGCCGACGACGGCGATCTGCAGCAAGGAAAATGCCCTGTTCATCCCGTCCATACCGTGCTGATCGTTTCCGCCATGCATTGTACCCCGCGCTGGCGACGCTAGATTGCGCCGCCCATCCGCACAACCCCGGATGGGCACCCCCCTGCTATGCCTACCTACGAATACGCCTGCCCTAAATGCGGCATTGTCGAGCATTTCCAGTCGATCAAGGCTGATGCCCTGACCATCTGCCCGCAGTGCCAAAAAGCCAAAGTCACCCGCATGTTCAGCGGCGGCGGCGCCGTCCTCTTTAAAGGTGACGGCTTTTGGGAAACCGATTATCGCAGCGAAGCCTACCGCACGCAGGCCAAAAAAGAGCAGGCACCGCAAGCCGCCGCAGCTCCGGAAAAGGCCGCCACGCCGGCTCCTCCGGCCCCCAAACCATAAAAAGATTGCGCCCGCTCCGCCATGCTCGGAACACCCTGTCAGTCTGACCCAGAGGGTCGCCCTGGCCATGCGCGCCGCCCCCTCTTTCGTCGTAAGTCTTTGTGTAAAAGAGACTTGAGATCTGGCACATCGCGTGCTCTATAGCCGCCACTCTTCGGTTGAATCCCCATTTACCCGCACTCACCCTCATTCTGATCCGTTCCTTTAGGAGAACCCATGGCTGCAAAAACGATCCTCTTCAATGAAGATGTCCGCGACAAAGTTCGCAGTGGCGTCGAAAAGCTCGCCCGCGCTGTTAAGTGCACCCTCGGCCCGTCCGGCCGTAACGTCATCATCCATAAAAGCTGGGGTTCACCCCAGGTGACCAAGGACGGCGTCACCGTCGCTGAGCAGATCGAACTGCGCTGCCCCTTTGAAAACATGGGCGCCAAGATGGTCAAAGAGGTCGCCTCCAAGACCGGTTCTCAGGCCGGCGATGGCACCACCACCGCCACCGTGCTCGCCGAAGCCATTTTCAGCCAGGGCCTGAAGGCCGTCGCCACCGGCGTGAATCCTTTAGACATCAAGAACGGCATCGACAAAGCCGTCGCCGCCGTGATCGCCAGCCTGGAAAAGCAGGCCGTGCAGGTCAAAGGCAACTTCGAGAAGATCGCTCAAGTTGGCTCGATCTCAGCCAATAATGACAGCGACATCGGCAAGCAAATTGCCGACGCGATGAAAAAGGTCGGCGAAGATGGCGTCATCACCGTCGAAGAAGGCAAGGCCTTGCAGGACGAAGTCGACGTCGTCGAAGGCATGCAATTCGACCGCGGTTACATCAGCCCCAATTTCATCACCGACGGTGATAAGCTGATCGCTGAACTCGAAGACCCCTACATCCTGATCGCCGAGAAAAAGATCTCGAACGTCCAGGAAATCATCCCCCTGCTCGAAAAAGTTGCCAAGTCCGGCAAGTCGCTGGTCATCATCAGCGAAGATGTCGAAGGCGAAGCGCTGGCCACCCTGGTGGTCAATAATATGCGCAAGATCCTCAAGTGCGTCGCCATCAAGGCGCCGGGCTACGGCGATCGCCGCAAGGCTATGCTGCAGGACATCGCGGCCCTTACCGGCGGCAAAGCTCTGTTCGAAGATCTCGGTGTCGAGCTCAAGAATGTCGAACTCACCGACCTCGGCAAAGCCCAGTCGGTCAAAGTCGAAAAAGAAACCACCACGATTATCCAGGGCGGCGGCAAGCGCGCCGACGTGCAGGCCCGCATCAAGGCCATCCGCAAGGAAATCGAAGACACCAAGAGCGACTACGACCGCGAGAAACTGCAAGAACGCCTGGCCAAGCTGGCCGGCGGCGTTGCCGTGATCAAAGTCGGTGCGGCCACCGAAGCCGAAATGAAAGAGCGTAAGGATCGCGTCGACGACGCCCTGCACGCCACCCGCGCCGCAGTTGAAGAAGGTATCGTCGCCGGCGGCGGCACTGCCTACATCCGCGCCATCGAAGCGATCAGTAAAGCTGATCTCAAAGGTGACGAAAAAATCGGCGCCGATATCGTCAGGGCTGCCTTGCGCATCCCCACCATCAGCATCGCGAATAATGCCGGCCAAGAAGGCGAAGTCGTCGCTAACGAAGTCGCCAAGGCCAAGGGCTCGATTGGCTACAACGCCAAAACCGACACCTACGAAGACCTGATCAAAGCCGGCGTCATCGACCCGGTCAAGGTCAGCAAGAGCGCCTTGATCAATGCCGCCTCGGTGGCCGCATTGCTGCTCAACACCGAAGCCATGATCGCCGAGATCAAGGAACCCAAGAAAGCCGGCGCGCCAGGCGGCGGCGACGATGACGAAATGGGTGGTATGGGCGGAATGGGCGGCATGGGCGGAATGGGCGGCTTTTAAGGCAGGGGGGCTTTGTTTCAGAGGCGCGGGATGGCTGACGCCATTATCCCCCGCGCCTCTGAAAGCCGCCCCCCCGCACCCCCTTTCGAATCTCCGCGGAATATCCGCGACCCACATATTTGCGATGACGCGTTCTTTTTAACACATACACCAACCTTCAATATTCTAGGAATAACCCATGGCCACTGCTGCCAAGAAACTGACTCAGATCCAACCCCTCGACGACCGTATTGTCGTCAAGCGTGTCGACGCCGAAGAGAAAACCTCGGGCGGCATCGTTCTGCCCGAGAACGCCAAAGAGAAGCCCCAGCAGGGCAAAGTCGTGGCCGTCGGCCCCGGCAAATTGCTCGATGACGGCACGCGCTCCAAGCCCGATGTCAAAGCAGGCGACACCGTCCTGTTCGGCAAATACAGCGGCTCCGAAATCACCGTCGATGGTGAAGATATCATCATCATGCGGGAATCGGACTTGCTCGCTAAGCTGGGCTGACCCCGCCGAGCGGGGTCCGGAAGTCCGGAAGTCCGGAGGTCCGGAAGTCATGCATAATGACAGCGATTTCGGTCGCCCTCGCTCTGCTTCGCTTTGACATCACTCGTCCCTTTCTCTTTCACTCGACTCCTGGACTTCCGGACTACCGGACTTCCGGACCCTCTCTCTAGGAACTCTCTCTCATGGCTAAGCAACTCATGTTCGGCCCCGACGCACGCGCCAAGGTGCTCAAGGGCATTCAAACTCTCAACAACGCCGTCAAAGTGACGATGGGCCCGACCGGTAAGGTCGTCATCATCGAAAAATCCTTTGGCGCCCCGACCGTCACCAAAGACGGTGTCACTGTCGCCAAGGAAGTCGATCTGAAGGACCCTTTCGAACAGATGGGCGCTGCCCTGGTCAAAGAAGTCGCCGAGAAATCGTCGAAGGTCGCGGGCGACGGCACCACCACCGCCACCGTCCTCACCGAAGCTATTTACCGCGAAGGTCTGAAGATCATCGCCTCCGGCGCCAATCCGTCGGAAGTGAAGCGCGGCATCGACAAAGCCGTGGCCGCCGCCGTTGAATCGGTGAAGAAGTCCTCGACCAAGATCAAGGGCACCAACGAAATCGCCCAGGTCGGCACCATCTCGGCCAACAGCGACGAAGAAATCGGCAAGCTCCTCGCCGAAGCGATGGACAAGGTCGGCAAGGACGGCGTCATCACCGTCGAAGAAGCCAAGAGCACCGAAACCAAGCTCGACCTCGTCGAAGGCATGCAATTCGACAAGGGCTATATCTCGCCCTACTTCGCCGCCGGCTCCGAAGACCAAAAGGTCAACATGGAAAAGCCGCTGATCCTGATCTACGAAAAGAAGGTCAGCAACCTGCGCGAATTCCTGCCCCTGCTGGAAAAAGTCGCCCAGGCCGGCAAGCCCCTGTTGGTCATCGCCGAAGAAGTCGAAGGCGAAGCCCTGGCCGCCCTGGTGGTCAATAAGCTGCGCGGCACCTTGAATGTGTGCGCGGTCAAGGCCCCTGGTTTCGGCGATCGCCGCAAGGCCATGCTCGAAGACATCGCGATCCTGACCGGCGCCAAGTTCCTCAGCGAAGACCTCGGTGAGAAACTGGAAAGCGTCGAACTGGCCGACCTCGGCACTGCCAAGGTCGTTACCGTGGAAAAGGAAAACACCACGATCATCGAAGGCGCTGGCAAAAAGGCTGACATCACCAGCCGCATCAACCAGATCAAAGCCCAGATCGACACCACCACCTCGGACTACGACCGCGAGAAGCTGCAAGAGCGCCTCGCCAAGTTGGCCGGCGGTGTTGCCGTCATCAAGGTCGGTGCCGCCACCGAACCCGAGATGAAGGAAAAGAAAGCTCGTATCGAAGACGCCCTGCACGCCACCCGTGCGGCCGTCGAAGAAGGCATCGTTGCCGGTGGCGGCGTCGCCCTGCTGCGCGCCAAGCCCGCCATCGAAGCCGCCGCCAAGGGCCTGGAACACGACCAAAAGCTGGGTGCTGAAATCATCCTGCGTGCGGTCGAAGCCCCGGCCCGTCAGATCGCCGAAAATGCCGGCAAGAATGGCGCCGTCATCGTCGCCGAGATCCTGGCCAACAAGAACATCAATTACGGCTACAACGCCCGTACTGGTCAATTCGAAGATCTGGTCAAGTCCGGCGTCATCGATCCAGCCAAGGTCACCCGCGTCGCTCTGCAGAATGCTGCCAGCGTCGCCGGTCTCCTCCTGACCGTCGAAACCATGGTCACCGATCTGAAAGACGACGAAAAGCCGATTGCTGGCGCAGTTTACTGATCTCTGATCAGTATTCGTGATAGTGCAAATACCCCGGAGGTTTCCTCCGGGGTATTTTTGTAAGTATCGTTCTATGTCCGAGGTCCGAGGTCCGAGGTCCGAGGTCCGAGGTCCGAGGTCCGAGGTCCGAGGTCCGAGGTCCGAGGTCCGAGGTCCGAGGTCCGAGGTCCGAGGTCCGAGGTCGGGGCCTCTGCGCGCTGGGGCGTTCAAGCACGTTCACTCCGCATCGAATGCAACGGATGTACATTTTATCCAGAGCGTAGACGGATAAATACTGAACGCCTCGGCTTATTTCGAATCGACGCCAAAAATGTGCTGCCGTAATTCGAGACCTAGGACTTCGGACCTCGGACATAGGACATAGGACATAGGACATAGGACATAGGACATAGGACATAGGACATAGGACCTTCCCAACCGTATCACCCCATCCGTCAGGAGTCGGCCCCCTCCGTTATTGTCACTGATCTAGGGGAAGTAGAGTGAAAACATGCGTACGCTCCTCCTCGCCTGCCTTGCTACTCTCGCCTGTGCGGAATCCGTGCTGACCCCAGACGATGTCTACGGTCATTGGGAAGTGGATGCCAAGGCGGTGACCAAGGAGCAGAAAGCTGCTGCCGAATCGGCGGCGGCGGTCGATGGGTTTGGAGTGACCTTCACCTTGAAATTTGCGCGGATCACCACCTCCAGCGCAGACGATGGCATGTTCGCTGGTCAATGGCGCCTGGACGATGCCACCGCCACCACCGCCACAGCCGTGGTCCTGGCCAAGACGGGCGAGGAACGGCAGTACCATCTGACCAAAAAGGGAAAATTGCTCATCGTCGATGAATTGCCGGGCAAGCTCGCCCTCAGCAAGAAATAGTCGCATCGTCAGCAACGATCCGCCCGTTGCTGCGGCTTCGCTTCAGAAAGTTGGCGTTGGCCGGGGCTCGCTGCACTGGATACGTACGCGCGCACCAAGCAGGCGATCGATTCCCAACAAGCCCAAGGTCGCCGCAACCCGCGGCGTGCACTGCACGGTCAGATCACGTTCCGGCAACTGTTCGACCACGCGCAACAGCCACCGCACCAGCGACGACGTCGGCAGCGGCTCCTGGTGATCCAGACAGATGACCACAGGTAGGGGGCGCCGCGCTGCCAGCCACGGCAGATCGTCCCAGGTCGCCGTCCGCGCCAAAGACTGAGTGGTCGGACGAATCTCCAACCCACGCAACGTCTCGCGCGCGTCCAAAGCCAGCAGTGATTCCAACAGAGTGGCGGTAGCCATGATCGTCGTCCTTCGCGACATCGAAGCGTCGCTCAACCTAGGAACGCCGGATTCGTGCCAAAGTTGAGGATCCTGCGAGGGATCGTGCATACGTTGCACGTTCTCTCGTTATTGAGATCTATTCTGTGCCAGATGATGCTCACTTTTGAGATTCTGCATTCTGCGGGGTATGTCCTATGTCCGAGGTCCTAAGTCCGAGGTCTTCGAACTCGGAACAGCATGGCACCGCCACGTTGCGGGCGTGCATCGTCCTTGAACGCCAGTACCCATCAAAGGCCCCGACTTAGGACCTCGGACTTCGGACAGTGGCAATCCTTGCCTTTATAATAAATTGCTATATAAGCAACTTGTTCTAACGCCTCCCCGCCCTGCCGGTGCCGCTCCGACTACCTCGTATCAGACCGATCTGTGTGTCGTGGGCGGAGGCTTGGCGGGGTTGTGTGCGGCGATTGCGGCGGCTCGGCGTGGGCTGCGGGTGATGCTTTTGCAAGATAGGCCCGTGCTGGGCGGCAATGCATCGAGCGAGGTGCGCATGTGGATCTGCGGGGCGCATGGGCGCGATGCGAAAGAGACCGGCATCTTAGAGGAAATCATGCTGGAGAATTTATATCGCAATCGCGGATTGAATTACAGCGTTTGGGATACCGTGCTCTACGAAAAGGCCCGCTACCAGGACGGGCTGACCCTAGTCCTGAATTGTGCGGTATGCGAAGTCGAAATGGCGGGCGACGCTATCGCGGCGGTCAAAGCTTGGCATTTGACCGAACAGCATTGGGTGCGCGTTGAAGCCAAGCAATTCGCCGACTGCTCTGGCGACTCGATCCTGCGCCTCTCCGGGGCTGAGACCCGCTGGGGCCGTGAGGCCCGGCACGAATTTAGTGAGTCGCATGCCCCCGAGGTCGCCGATCGCAAGACCATGGGTAATTCTCTGCTCCTGCAACTGCGCGAGATTGACCCAGAACAGCACCGTCCCTTCCTCGCGCCCGAGTGGGCACACGTCTTTGATGACAACCACCTGCGGGTGCGCACGCAAGCCAAGCCGAAAGGTAATAATTTCTAGTGGATCGAAATCGGCGGCGAACAGGACACCATCGGCGATGCCGATGCCATCCGCGATGAACTCTACCGCATCGCCTTTGGCGTCTGGGCATACATCAAAAATCACCCCGATGGCCGCGGCCACACCTGGGAATTGGAATGGCTCGGGCCATTGCCGGGTAAACGCGAAAATGTGCGCTATGTCGGCGATCATATCCTGAGCCAAACCGATATCGAAGATTGCGGGCGCTTCGACGATGTGGTCTGCCACGGTGGCTGGACCATGGATGACCATTTCCCCGCCGCCTTCCAACATGACGGTCCGCCGACGATTTTTCATCCAGCGCCGTCGCCCTTTGGGATTCCCTATCGCTGTTTGTATTCGGCGAATATCTCCAATCTGTACTGCGCCGGGCGCAACATTTCGTGTACGCACATGGCGATGTCCGCGACCCGAGTCATGGCGACCTGTGCGACCATGGGCCAGGCAGTCGGCACCGCCGCTGCCATCGCTCACGCCCGCGGCACCACGGCCCGCGGCGTGTATCAGCGCCACTTGCTCGAATTGCAACGCGCCCTGCTCGAAGACGATCAGTACCTACCGGGCCGGCAACGTCCGCTGCCGACGGGAAGCACGACAGCGACCCTGGCCGTCAGCCATGGCGACGGCAGCGCCCTGCACGACGGCATCGACCGGCGTTTGGGTGATGATACTCATTGGTTCGAATTGCCGCTCGGCGGCTGGCTCGAACAGCGCTTCCCAGCGCCGACCACCTTGGGTCGCTTGCGCCTGATCGGCGACAGCCAACTGCACCGCTCCAAGCGCATGCCCTGCTCGTGGCCACAGAAAGGCCACGACCAAGCCGGGCCGCCCGGGTTACCCCGCGATCTGGTGGTCGAAGTCGAACGCAGCCCGGGAACCTGGGAAACCGTGACCACGGTCCGCAATAATCGCCGCCGCCTGCTCAGCATCCCGCTGCCAGGCGCCGGACTCGCAGTACGGGCGACCATCACTGCGACCTGGGGCGATGAAAACGCAACCCTGTTCGCCTGCGATGTCGGCGTCTGTGAACCAACCGGCGACATCACCGTCACCGCTTGGCCGGCCAAGGCCGTCACGGCGCACGCCAGTGCGTAAATATTTTCCCAAGGATTCCGTCGTCGTATCCAGACGGGGTAAACTCTGATCGACAGGACTTACTGCGGCGCGCTCGGCATTTCTGGAATCTCGGCAATCATCGGCTGCGCGACCAAGCGCAGATCGTCGACAATCAGACTGAGATCCTGGATCCGTGCGCGCATGTGATTGCGTTGCTGGGCATTATCGGCGGCACCGGCAACGACCACCGCATCCAAGGCGGACAGACGCTGATCCAGTTGATCCAAGGCCGTCTGCATGCGCGCACGGTCAGCGCTGGCCTGGGCCTGCAACTGGCTGGCGGTGTCGCGAATCTGCCACAGGCCCAATCCTACGCCACCGGCCAAGCCGACGACGAGCAGCAGGAAACCCGTGCGGATAGAGGCGGGGGACATATGGGTGCAGCCTAGATAGGCGAATCGGGTGAACTAGGGGTATTTTGGATTATTCAACATATCCGTGCCGGGCGCGTGACCTTGACTTTGGCAGCGGACCTGGGTTTGGCGGCCGGCTTACCGGCGGCAATGGCAGTCGCCCCCACCACGGCGCACTGCGGCTGTTTGGGGTCCGCATTCAAGCCAAACGGAAAGTAGTTGGCCGCATTACGATAGCACACGTCCATGACCAATTCCCCGATCAGGTCAATATCATCCGGCAGAACCCCGTCGGCCATATCGCGGCCCAGCAAGGCACACAACGTGCGGCGGAAATATTCATGGCGCACGTAGCTGAGGAAACTGCGCGAGTCGGTGAGCATACCGACAAAACGCGACAGCAGGCCGAGATTGCTTAGCGCGTTCAGCTGCTGCTCCATGCCGTCCTTTTGATCCAGGAACCACCAGCCGCTACCGAATTGCATTTTTCCGGCGACGCTGCCGTCTTGGAAATTGCCGATCATCGTGCCCAAAACCGCATTTTCCTTGGGATTGATATTATAGAGAATGGTGCGGGCAAGCTGATCGCTGCGGTCCAGGGTATCCAGGAAACGTGACAAGGGTTTGGCGTAACTGGCATCACCGATCGAATCGAAGCCCTTGTCCGCGCCTAAAGTGGCGAACAAACGGCTGTTGTTATTGCGAATCGGCCCGATGTGGAATTGCTGCACCCAACCCTTAGCGTGGTCCATCTTTGCCCACTCGACCAGCATGAAACTCTTGAATTGGGCGTCTTCTTCTTCCGTCGGGCGCTGACCGTTGCGAACCTTGGCGAAAATGGCCTCGATATCGTGGGCGCCATAATCGCTGGCGTAAACAGTTTCTAAACCGTGATCGCTCAGGCGGCAGCCGGCGTCATGAAAGAAATCGTGGCGCCGACGGGTGGCCTCCAAAAAGCTGTCCACGTCGGTAATATACACGCCCGATACTTCGCCGAGTCGGTTGACCCACGGATTGAACACGTCGGGCATATCGACGGCCATGCCCTTGTCGGGGCGCCAAGTCGGGCGCATCTGACAGGTGAAGGCCGAACCCGCCGCCTGTTCTGCGGCCAAGGCTCGGTGGTGCTCTAAACTGTCGATCGGATCATCCGTGGTGCAGACCACGCGCACATCCCATTTTTGCATGATGCCGCGGGCGCTGAAGGCCGGCTGGGCGAGCTGGGCATTGGCGTCATCCCAGATGCCCTGCGCGGTGCTGCCGTCAAGCAGACGATCGGAAATGCCGAAAGGGCGATTCAATTCAAGGTGGGTCCAATGGTACAATGGGTTGCGCAGGCATTTGGGCACGGTCTCAGCCCAGGCTTGAAACTTTTCACGATCGTCGGCATCACCAGTGCACAGGCGCTCAGAGACGCCGTTCGCGCGCATCGCCCGCCATTTGTAATGATCGCCATCGAGCCAGATCTTGGTCAGGTTGGCATAGCGCTTGTCG
>Ga0209490_10005344_pt1 | contig 11724 bp, 30 predicted proteins | sample MAT06_FD_187209 | JGI IMG/M metagenome (GOLD analysis project Ga0209490, IMG submission 187209) | Freshwater microbial communities from Lake Fryxell liftoff mats and glacier meltwater in Antarctica - MAT-06 (SPAdes) (version 2) | ecosystem: Environmental > Aquatic > Freshwater > Ice > Liftoff...
CGGCCGAACGACGTTCTGGTGGGTGAACAGCACCGACTCGATCAGCTCGATCAGCCACTGCTCAGCGTCATGTCCGCGTCCCGTGGAAGCGCAAAGCGCTGCCATCCAAGCCAGAGCCTTGGGGCACTGCTCAGCCGAGAACATGGAATAGAAGCAAAGGGGCTTCATGGCGGGCACGAGATTATCGGGTAAACGTCGCATCGGAGAGGGGATATCAACATGGTGCACGACACGCTTAACGCCGTCAACTACCTGTTGCGATCCCTCCGAGACCCGTAAGCCATGGCACGCCGTAAAACCCGGACATTCGACCGCTACTACATGGGCCAAGACGGCTTGAAGCACGTCATCTACAAGGATGCGATCTGGGCCGCGTGTGGGCAGTCGATCATCGGGGCCAAATACTTCGGCGGCGACAAAATCCTAACGTGCCTCTTGTGCATCGGGAACTTCAAGCATGGATAGGCCGGTACACAACATCACACTTTTCACCGACAACTACGGTGTCACACATTGGAAGTACGAGATGCGAGGCATCCTCCTCGTCTGCGGCAAAGAGCAATACCTCAACAGCTCGTTCAAGCCAGAACCTGGACAGTTCCCCATGTGCATCCAATGCATCGCGATGGTGGATCGCGAGCTAGATAAAGGCCCGTTGTAACGTGCTCATCAAGACAGATGACGGACTCGCGCACGTACAGTTCCGGCCCGAGGATGAAGATCACTGGGGCAAGACGGTGTGCGAAATTCTGTTCACTATAGACCCTGACATCATCGAAGCGTTCTCACACAACGGTGGAACGATCGACGAAGTCTGTTTCGTTGTAACAACACCTCCACCAACCACATGTTTCGCGTGTCTGGCAAGGAGCGCAGAACCATGAAGACAACCTATAAGGTTAAACGTGGGTACGTCTGGCACGTCATCCACGAGACCAAGACGCAGAAGGCCGCCGGCCCTGTTTGGACTTTGTGCGGTTCGTACTACGACACAGGTGAACGCAGTGACAAGACGCCAACGTGTCCGGGTTGTTTGAAGATGGACAACCCGCTCACGATGTCCTCGCGTGCACGGTTGTGGCTAGAAACGAATGCACGAGGGGAAACATTCTCATTGAGTCGAGGAGCCCTCGAACGATTGGTCAAATCTGATTACGTTGACCACGAACGTACGCTGACACGCAGGGGAAAGCTCATCGTCCAAGACTTTCGGGCAGGGGCCGTCCCAATGGCTGACGTAGCCGGGATCGTCCATGCGCGGAAGCCTCTTGACCTCTACCCTCTTTGTGAACGCAACGGACGCCTACTTTACGTCAACGAGATGACCACCGAGCGGTACGCCAAGCTTCAGTTGGTCCGCGACCAAGTCATGATCACGTGTCTGCAGTGCCTCGCTAAGGAAGACCTGCGTGACTACGTACACTGATCATGAAGGCGTAGTTCACGTTGTTACGAAACGGTTCCCCGACTGGACGTGTTGCAACAAGCGGATGGATGGCGTACCCGAGCAAGGGTCTGCGCGCTTCCCTACCTGTTTCTGGTGCGTTATTAGTCGATTGTGGAAACCTTGGTGACATGTACGGATACAGGAGGTCTCGTCCACTACGTAAGCAACGAGTGGTGCGAGTGGATCCGTACCTGGCAAGACGAGGCGCCTGTCGTCATCGACCTCGAACCAAAGCTCGTGACGTGTCTTGCATGCATCGCCCGTGAAAACGCGACGTCGGCCGTTCCTAAGCTTGCGCCATAGACATGACATAAGAATGTGTACGGACCCCGCGGCCTGGTTGAAATTCTTTCAACGAGGTTCGCCAATGTTATTTCAATGGAGCAACGGCAATGGCAAAGAACACTCTCGGAATCATCGTCCCTGACATTCAGACCACGGAACTGGAGGTCGACATTGTCGGCCGCACCAGCCTGCTCGTGAAGCGCTTCGACGAGAAGACGCAGGACGACATCGCACGCAAGCAGGGCGGCAACGCCTCGCGCACCAAGGCACCGCGCGTGCCTGAGGAAGAGTGCGAGCGCGCGCGCATCAAGAACACCAAGGGCGAGGATTGCGTCAAGGCGATCTGGTTCAAGAAGGGCATGGCCGCAATGGGCGGCTACTTCCAGATCCCACGTGGCAACGTCGAACAGGGCGTCTACGTGGTCGGCGACCTCATCCCGATCAAGTTCACGGGCAAGAAGCCGATCATGAACACGGCACGTGTCCGTGTCGGTCAAGGCGGCATGGCGAAGACCTCGTTGGCCTATCGCCCCGAGTTCCCGGGCTGGAGCTGCAAGCTCCGCATCGGCTTCGACGCCTCCGTCCTGACACCGCACCAGGTGGTCACGCTGCTCGCGCATGCCGGTGCCAAGAACGGCGTCGGTGAGTGGCGCCCGCAGAAGGGCGGTGACTACGGTCGGTTCGACGTGTTCCCGGCAGGTGCCAGCAAGAAGATCATCGAGCAGGCCCGCGCAGCTGCTCAGATCGCTGCAAAGGAAACGATGGCAGCGCAGGCCGCCAAGGACGACGCCAAGGTGGCACGTGGTCGGGCCAAGGCTGCGAAGGATGGCATCGAGGTCGTGGATGCGCCGAAGAAGAAGCTGGGTCGCCCGAAGAAGGTGGTCGAGGCTTCGGCTCTCGATGATGCGCCGCCGATGAAGCGCAAGCCGGGGCGCCCCAAGAAGAGCGAGAGCAACGGTGTGACCGTGGCCAACAAGGTGCTGAAGCGTCCGCCCGGTCGTCCGCCGGGTCGCCCGAAGTTGGAGAAGTTGGACGGGAGCTTCAAAGACCTGGTCGCGAACGCGACGCCCGAGCAGATCGCAAAGATGCGCAAGAACTTCGGGTTGTGATTGTTGACCAAGGAGAAATGAATGACGGCAGGAAAACCAGGCGTGAAGATGACCTTTCGCGTCGCGCCCGGCTCTCGGGTACGCGAATCGGATGCTCCGGTGCTCGGCCAGATCTTCGAGCAGCTCAAGAAGACCGGACTGTTGACGGCAGAGCGTGTGCTCAATGAGGCGAGCAAAACCGGCTCGCCGATGTACCGCTACTTCGAATGGGACGATCACAAAGCAGCCCATCAGTTTCGGCTGACGCAGGCGCGTGCTCTGCTCCGTTCCATCGAGGTGGTGCTCGAGGACGCCAAGGGCAAGAAGGTCCCGATGAAAATGTACTTCAACGTACGGGACTCGGAAAACCATCGCAGCTACGAGGCCGCAACGTTCGTGTTCGACACGCCGGACCTGGCCGACCAGGTCATCGAGCAGGCGCTCGCGCAGCTCGAGGCGTGGAAGGCGCGGCACGCGAAGTACGGGTGGGCCAAGGCTGCGATGCCTTGGCATCGTGGCTGCGATGCGTGCGGTCAAGGCTTCGGTGAAGAAGGCCAAGACGAAGAAGAAGTAGCCAGCGGCTTTACGCTTCGTTGCCTCGACAGCAACGCGGCGTGAGGGTGAGTGGCTGCAGAGGGAACGTCTAGGCTGGTTCGATCTTCACCGGACGTCATTGGATAGGCGGCGTGGGGTTGGTTCTGAAGGGTGAGGAAACGATCGCATCGGAGAGCAATGGATTCGATTTGCGGGTTGTTTTTTGAGTGAGTGGCGGCAGGGGAGGCGACCGGACCTGATGGGTCAGGACCGTGTTGGATCTTAATGGAGATGCTGCATCGGATTGTGGATGTAAGGAGTCGAAGGGCGCGATTGCGAGGGCGGCAGTGGAGCGTGGATGAGGTGTAAGGGTGCGACGTCAACTGCGTGGAGTGGATAGGCTGTATAGGTTGCGTGAGGAAGAGCGAGCAGTGGTGCCGGGCGGACTTGCCGCATTGCGACAGGACGTCATGGGATATGAAGTGGACGCATTGGAACGGCAGCACCGGAAATGACCTGATAGGTAGTGAAAGTTGAGGGATGGAAAGGCAGCATTGGGGCGGGTGCGCGAAGCGTACTATGGACTAGGTGCGATGCGCGTGGAGAGGGCGGGGCGGCAACGGACCGGCGGCAGTGGACAACGTAGGACTTGTCTCGCGTGGAGCACATCGGAAAGGCTGCAAAGGAAATGTCGGGTGATGGTTGGCACTGTGACGAGTGGAGAAGCTGCAGAGGCGGCGAGGTCACAGGTGGGGCACGGAGGCGTGGGGAAAGTAGGCGGTTAGGAATGGCTGCATAGGAAGCGTGAGGCGTCGAGTGGTCCGCAAGATAAAGGAACGGCGGCATTGGAGCGGAGCGGCCTACGGTAGGCGTCGAAGGAAAGCACTGGAGATGTAGGGCCGCATAGGCGTGCACGGGTGATGTTAGGGCTACGATACAGGGGGACAGCTGCAGGGGAAACTCGGGGCATTCAATGCTTCGGAGAGCAATGGTATGGCTGCACCGGAACGGGCCGTGAAGGCTTGGCTCTGATGGGAGCACACCGCACCGGAATGGCTGCAATGGGTTTGGGGTGATTGGATGGGTGTTAAACGGGAAACAATGGCGGTAACGCCAAAGGAATGGTCATGCATGGTGGCGGGGATGACTGGAAACGCGGTGATAGAACGGACGACGGAGGTGAGGACGTGCATGCGAATGACTGGATATGCTGCATTGGAAACGCTGTGAGCGGATTGGTCTAGTGATCACTGGAGGGGCTATACTGGAGGCGTCGCAGGAATGCGGCGCCTTCTTTTTTCGACACGGAGGCCGATGGTCATTCGATGGATCGATTCAACCGGCATCGCACATCACGCGGTACCTGATAGCAAACGGCTCAAAAGTCGCGTGGTGTCTCTCGGAGTACGCGCTCTACCTGAACCAATGCCACGCGGACGATGACGCGCCCGAGGCCACCTGCTTCTGGTGCATCGCGGAACATCGGCGAAAAGGGCGGCCGTGAAAAACCCGCGCGTTCTCGACCCTAACAAGAAGCGTCGCTACTTCGAGCGCGATGGGCTCGTGCACGTTGTCACGGACTGGGAATCGTTTGGCAAGGCCACGGTTGTGTACCTGCCGTGTGAACCCGTCTACGTCGTAACGATTTCTCCGCGTAGTTTTGCGAAGACGAAAGAACCCCGTGTTCCGACGTGCTTCGTGTGTGCGCTCGCTTGAAAGGTTTACATGATAAACATCGTCATGCAGTGGCTCGGGTTTCTGACCCGCGTCAAGGCTCACACGCGGCTCCACGGAGTCGTCAAGGTCACCCGCTACTGGAGGAAGCCATAATGAACAGAGACGCAACGCTCACGCTAACCAAGAAAGACAAGCGCGCTGCGAAGAAGGCGACGCTCGGAACTCAAGGCATGATGCAAGCGGACGGCACTGCTTGAATCATCTTGACGGTAGTGCGGTCGCACTACGGAAAAGATACACAGATGGACGGTGAGATGATGTACTGGGCAGCCAACGCCGTTGCCACATGGCTCGGTATGGACGGTGGCTGGATCGATATCGTAGCGATGCAATGTCCTGAGAACATGGCGACGTTTAGGAAGATGCTGAAGAAGGCAACATGAAAACCATCGAAGTCACTGTGCGATTAGAAATGCGTTTGACGAAGGCGTTAACGGACGCTGAGTTCGCCAACCTCGAGAACGGGATGGACATCGAGAACTTCGTCGACGAGAGCAACGTGTACCGCCGTCTATCTTCGGAAGGTGAATGCGAGATGGAGTGGGACGTCGTTGGTCCCGTGAAGACGAAGGCCAAGCCCAAGAGGAAGAAGAAGTAGTCATGGGCATGTTCGATACCGTCAACGTGCCGTGTCCGACGTGTCAAACCGTCGCGGGCTTTCAGTCCAAGAGCGGCGACTGCTTGCTCATGGAGTACACACTCGAGGAGGCGCCGTCGGACGTCCTGACGGACGTCAACCGACACGGTCCAGTAACATGTGAGAAGTGCGGTACGCGGTACAGCGTCAAGCTAACCGTAACAACAGTGGTGGTTGTCTGGACTTCGGAGGACGAAGATGACACCTAAGAAAAAGAAGACGACGCGCAAGCGTCAATACGTATCGATCCCACAGGGAGAGGGGCACTACGATCGCGTTGAAGTAAAGTGCAAGGCACGTCGTGCCATCCATGACGGAACGCCGCCATGTATCTGTGTGCCAGCGAAGAAGCCGAAGCGCGAGAGCTACAAGAGCGCGAACGCGGCGAACAAGGCAAAGCGAAAGGCGCCGACCGAGCCCCGCACGCCCGACCACGAGCAATGCGATCTATGTGGATTGTGGTGCGTGGACGTTGCTGAAATCAGTCGTCCCCATGCGGCCACATACCCACGGAATCCGGACAACCATGGAACGACGCAGAAATCGCCTCCGTGGCTCTACAACGCCGTGACTGGGCTGCCGTGGGAACACGTGCACGAGTCAACAGGCACATCTCGCTGCAACGCGTGCATCGTCGATGACAGTGCACCGCGCGAGGGCGGGCTGCCTTGGATGGAATTCACCCAAGAGCTGATTTCCAAGCTCGGCTACTTGCCACGCTACCCTGGACTCACCGATGAAGAGCATCTGCGTGAGTTGATCGGGCCGGACTGGGCGGCAGACGCCAAGCAGAAGTGGGTCGTCAACTGGACGGTCGATGGTTGGCTTGCATATAGGCCGCACCTGAAAGCGAAGCCGCGCGAGAGAACACTACTCGCAGGTAGCGAATGTCCACAGGGCAAACGTTGGTCAGTGAACGTCAACGAGCGTGGTGTTCATTTCAACGTCGACCACCAGGGCTTCATGCTCGCGGACAACTACGATCCCGAGGATGGATGGACCAAGCAGGCGTACTACAAATGGTACGCAAACCAGCTGACCAACGCGTTTCGTCGCCTACTGGGTGAATTCTGATCGGCGACATCGTCACGCTCGACGGCGCAAAGTTCCCGGTACTGCACCTGAAGTGCTCCAAGGGACTCATCCACGCAGCGTTGCGTGTCGGCAGTGACCGTATGTACGCGCCCCAACACGACGACGGCGTGGTGCGAGACGCTGAGGTGACAGACGAGCCCGTGCTCACCTGCTTCACGTGCGTCGGGTTCACGTTCGTCGATTCGCCGTCACGGGATCTCTTCGATGACGTTGACGAAGACGGCACTAGCTATCAAGACGATGACGACTAGTGCCGTGCGTGTTTTTCGGATTCGCGAATCGACTCCTTCACATGCTCGACAGCCTCCAGCACGCCCGTAACAGCCTTCTTGCGAGGGGAGTCACCTGCGGGCTTGGTGGGCGCCTGCGCCCCGTCCGCCTCGAGCAGCTGTGCGACTGTGACACCGCGCTCCTGCGCGATGTGCTCGAGACGCAGCCGGTCCATCTTGGCCATGTTCGCCTCGGCCTCGGCACGGAACGGGTTTTCTGCAACATCCGGAGTGGTCTCGGGACCTTGTGTGGAGACGGCTTCAGATGTGGGCGTAGTTCGTTTCGACATACCTGTAAGGAATGCAATGACGGAACCAAAACGTGACGAAATGACGCTACGCGAATTCATCTACGAACGCATCGATGCAATGGGCACGCGGCCCGCGATGTACGCCCGCAGCAAGGAATCGCTGGGCCTGCAGCTCGCGTTGCTCGCAGAGATCGCGCTGTTCGACGTACCTGAAAAGCGGACGTCCCACACAGGGCTGGGACCCGTCGTCGAACTGATGCGGCGGTTGTTTGGACCTGGCAACACCATCCCCGATGAAGACGCCGACGACGCGTGGGCCAAACGCAGTGCCGTCATCACACGCACGTTTCTCGAGGAGCAGCTTGTCGGCGTCGGTCCTGGTTAGGGACCGCAACCACGTCGTTCACATCGCAATCGTCGATCCCATGCAGCCATGGAACTACGACGTTTTGTGCAACGCGCCCAAGGTCTTTCTTCAGACCGTGAATGAGAAAGGGTTTCCAACGTGCCTGACGTGTCTAGGGAACCGCCCGGGGCGGATGTTCGACCTGTGACCGACGTCCACTACCGAAGCATCCGCAGTCTCGAGCGCAAGGACGGACTGGTCCATATCGCCTCTCAGACCGAGCACGAACATCTAGGCAGCACGGTCTACGTCGAATGCGCCGGCGAAGACACGATTCTCGCGTGGCGCTGGTGCGCTGATGCAGTTCCCACGTGCTTTGAGTGCATCGCGAAAAGAAACCCATGACACTCTTCGACCGCAAAAATAACCTTGTGCACGTCGTGCGAGAGCACGTGGACCGTGGCTACAACGGTATGTTGTTCTACTTCCTGTGTGGCGGCGATTGCCATGGCGAGAAGTGGGTCAGACCGAAACCGCCCTACATGCTTGCAACGTGCCTGCAATGCGTGGCTCGCGATGGGTGAACCAAACTACACCCTCGTGCACGCGCGCGTCATCGATGTAAACGGTATCGTCCATGTACTGTGGAAGTATGAAATCATAGATGACGCTGTGTGGTATCGCCTGTGTTTGGACTTTGGTCCTGAGATCGCTACGAAGCCCCTCGACTTACCGCCCGACACGCCTGTGACGTGTTTGTGGTGTCTCTCGGTTGTGAATCCACCATGAACGAAACCAACCTCGTCATCAACTTCAACAGAATCGACACGCAGCGCGGGTCCAGTGGAGACCTCGACTACTGCCTCCACGAGCTGGCGCACTACGTCGTGCTGTTTCGAAAGCCGCCATGCAAACGCAAGGATGACATCGAGGACATGAACATGTGCCTCGAAACCATGACCTGCGGCCGAGCGCAACTTCACGAGCTGCGGGTCATCCGTCTTCAGTTCGACGTCCTGAAGATCCCGCTCGTGCCCCTCATCAACAGTGTGTGGTGGGGCATCGAAGATGCTGGCTACCAATCTGAAGGTCAGCAAAAGAGCATCGTGACGTCGAAGGCAATGGCCCTGCGCCGCATCAAGGCCATCACTGTCTCGCCGCGTCTGATGCGTGCGTACAGCCGCACCATCGAACGTTTCTCCGCGTGATGTCTACGTCGGTTGGTCGAGCCAAAACTGTTCCGGCTTCTCGAGCAACTTGCGCATCATCTCGAGGTTGAACGGCTTCACGAAGAACTGTTTGCACCCTGCTTCCATTGCTCGTTCACGGTGTCCTCCCGTCGTCCAACCAGACATCGCGACGATGTGCGGAGGTTTGGGCATCGCAAACAACAACCGAGCGACCTCATCACCGCGAATGTCGGGTAGGCCTATATCGAGAATGACGAGGTCCGGTTGGAACTCGTGCGCGTATTTGATGGCATCGCGTCCCGTGAACGCAGGGCGCGTGATATGGCCAAGGAGTGAGGCGAGCTGACAGATGAGTTCAGCAGTGTCGGGATAATCATCCACGACGAGAATTCGCATAATATCGTCCTCTGTAGGCGCAGGCGGAATTGCTGTCGGTCGATCGAACGCAAGCCACGCGATCAGCTCGACGAGCTGCTCCTCCGCTGCGGGAATGTTCTTGTTCGCGAGCTGAAGCCCTGCAAGAAGCGACATGGCACGCGGTTCCGGGTTCAGGTGAGTGCTGTCTGCCATTAGGACGACTGTGCAGATCCCTCTTTAGGACTGCAAGGGTCTTGACAATCTTGTTTATGGGGTAAACCAACCGAGCGCCGGCGTCTCGCGCTTTCTACGTATGTGTCAAATTTGCACGATGCCGACAACCGTGTGCTTATTTCATAAACATCTAGGGGATACCCTACAAACCAGTGTGAAAGGTACACTATGACCCTGAGCGGTTACGCACAGTGGGTTGACGACAACAGTCTCGTCCACCTCGGCCCTGACGACGTTACGTGGGATACGTACACCATATGCTCGACGTCAGGCTACGCGCTTCGGACCCGCTCCATGTTCAAGCTGGTCGGGGCTAACGTCGTCCTCACATGTCTGCAGTGCATCGCCAAGGTAGACGCGCTGTGACCACAGAACTTTTCTGGATCGACGGTGATGGTCTCGTGCACATCTTGCTCGGGGGTTCATTTGTGATGGCGTGCACGGGTCACTACCGACCGCCACCCGACCGCGTGATCATCGCGGTTCCGACGTGTCTGTGGTGCATTGCGGACTCGTTCGACCGTTTCGATTCAGGTCTCATTCGTAAGGATGGCGAACCGGGGATCATCAAGTGGTGACGTGGCGCGATCACGAGGACATCGTCCACATCGTGGAGACGATGCTGGTTATAGGGCGCAACCCGTCCGTCGTGTGGCCCATCTGCTACTCGAAGCGCCACCCCAAGGAAGGTGAGGCCTTGAGCAAAGACATGCCGACATGTCTGTGGTGCATTGCGACGCGGATGCGACGGCCATGAAGCAACAGTGGCGAAGCTCCGACGGGCTCGTGCACATCATGAAGATGAAAGCATTCGGCCCACGTCCGGTGTGTTACGGGCCCTACGCACCGGATAGAGACACGCAGCTCATCCGCGATGCACCGACGTGCCTCGCACGTATCTACTACGACACGTTCTTCAAAGTGCCATTGTCATGAAAGTTCAACCTGTACTTCTTATCGATGAAGGCCTCGTTCACCTCGTGAACCTTTGGGGCAACACGTGGTGGACCTTGTGCAACATCGACATCGGGGATTGCGATGAACCCATTCACCGACGGTTCCAGACGATAGAGGAACGAACGGTGACGTGCCTGCGGTGCATGGCCGCGTGGGTGTGATGATCGATGATCCGCGGAGCGGACCAACGTTCCATCGGGGAAGGAGATGTTTATGGTCCTCGTGTCTGAAGACTTGATGAAGTGGGACAACGAGAGCCTCCTTCGAGGCTTCGAACAACGAACTGAGCTGTACAACACGATGGTGGGCTCGCTCTATCCGCCCATCGTGCATGCCGAGATGGAGGCGATCGGAGCCGAGTGCATCCGTCGCACGGAGTACCATCCGAATTGGTGGCGTGAGAAGGGCATCGTTCCGTCGTCGTGGACGGACGAGCAGGGCGTTACACATTCATGGACAGTGTTCCATGCGGTGCAGAATCGAAAGGCCGATGATCCTGTTCGCGTGGTCACGTGTTTCGAATGTCTAGCGAGATGACGGTAACGTGGAGTATCAGCTTCAACCTGAAGCGTGACATCGCAGGCGTCATCCACTACGAGATAGAGGTGCGAGGTCGTAGTGACCCGAACCAGTGGACGCCGATGTGCGAGCCCAACACGGACTGGTTGAACCTGCTCGACCAAGTGGACCTTGGGGAGACGCCGACGTGTTTGTGGTGCCTTGCCGAAGCGAGGAAGCAATGAAGCGGGCGGTTAGGACAGGTCAGGTTCTACGCCTGAATCTGAAGGGTTCCATTCAGGTAGTTATTCCAGCTCGTGTAGGTAGTGTTGATAGCAACGTACGCAGCATTTGCGTCCATTCCACGTAACCTTGGCGAATCCGCCGTTGCACGTACATATTACAGGGTCGGGGCGATACATTCTGGCGCGTGGTTTGGTACGTACCTTGCCTCGCGTCTTAACTATTGATGACTGAGGCGCCTTCCACTGTACCTTGTTGCCCGCCTCGTTAAACATCGCAGCGGCATCCCATCCATCCGTCAGATAGCGGTCTCCGTCGTAACAATCGGACGTACGACAACGCCATGACTGTGTTGTATTTCCGAATGTGGCCTGCTTACAGTTCGAACAACAATAGTAAAACGCGTCGTCCCATATAAACTCAGCAGAGACTGGCGTATCGAAAGCGTCATAATGGACGTGTCGATCACTGCATACGCCGAGCTTGTTGTCTAGAACAGGCCCTTGGATGACGCGGGCACCCACGATGATCGATTCCTTCCGCCATCCAGCAGTTG
>Ga0209490_10005345_pt1 | contig 11717 bp, 13 predicted proteins | sample MAT06_FD_187209 | JGI IMG/M metagenome (GOLD analysis project Ga0209490, IMG submission 187209) | Freshwater microbial communities from Lake Fryxell liftoff mats and glacier meltwater in Antarctica - MAT-06 (SPAdes) (version 2) | ecosystem: Environmental > Aquatic > Freshwater > Ice > Liftoff...
AAAACAAACGGGAAACTAGCTAAACTTGGTAACTCATAGCTGTAGTAAGGGGCATAGCGGGCATAAAAGCTAGGGACATCATAGGTTTGGAGTTTCCCTGTTGACTGCATGGCAAAGGTATAGGTAAACCCTTGGGGACAGTAGGGATCGGGCTTACGACTAGAAGAAGATGGCTCTAAATAGGAAAGTGGATCGATGCCTAAACGGTAAGGTACATCAGCTAAACCAATTAATTCTCCCGTTTCCGTAGCATCAATTACATACCATTGCGGAGCGTTAGTTTTTGTAGATTTAGTACTGGGTACAAACTTAGTTACAGATTTAGTAAATGCTTTGGAGTCAGCGTAGGTATAGGCATCTAAGATTGTTTGGGATAGGGGAAGAGTATTGAGAGGAGGGGAATTGGGGGCGGGTTTATGGGTAATAGCGATCGCATTATTAATAATCCCATTTTGAATATCTAAATCTTTAATTACCGTGTTGGGATACCATTTCAGCGTACCTTTTCCCGTCTTTGCCGCATCTTGGAGTATGGAAAATAATAACTCATGTCCATCTTTGGGCATAAAGCAAGAAGCACTGACCCAACAGCCCCCAGGATTCAAGATTCCGTAGCGTTTTTGGATTCTTTCTCGCAGTTCTAAATAGCCACGATTAAAAAATAAGAGCGATCGCTGGGTCTTCCGTTCATCTAATGCCGAAGTGCCTTGGGACGAAATTTGACCACCTACCCAGTCCGTAATTTCGGTCATGCATACAGTTTTGCCTACCAATAGGCTCTCGTAGGCTGCTGCCGATCCTGCTAACCCGCCCCCCGCAATGAGAATATCGCATTCTTCGGTTTTAATGGAGATTGTTGAAGGTTGCGCCAAAGTTGGAGCAGTTAGGCACAATAGAATACCACCAACTAAAACTGATACATATTTAGAAGGTATGGAAGGAAGCATAGGAGAAATCATAGGTAATTATGTCAAATTAATTATTTTGTAAAACTTGTTGTTCGGATGGTTGAAATATAAAATGCTGCTGCGGTGCGGGGAATCCAGCATCAACAGATAGCTCACGAATTAAGCGATTAGTATCAAAATAGACTTGCCAATAATTCGTAGGCTTGCAATAAGGTCGCACAATCAATACCAATCCCGATGAACTAAAACTAAAAATCGCCACTTCTGGCGCAGGAGTCGGCAGAACATTAGGAATTTGATCCAAGCCTTCCCGTAAAATTTGCATGGCATAGGTCTGGTCAACACTGTGATCAATGGTAACGGTTAAATCAACTCGGCGATAGGCATTGCTTGTAAAGTTTTGGATATTATCAGAGAGGATTTTATTATTACCAATAATGGTTTGGACATGATCTGGGGTATCCATAATTGTAAAAAATATACCGATTTCTTTAACCGTGCCTGATAAGCCCGCCACGGATATATAGTCACCTACCCGAAATGGACGAAATACAATTAAAAAAGCTCCCGCCGCAAAATTAGCTAAAATCCCACTCCATGCTGCCCCGATCGCCACACCCGCCGCCGCCAATAAAGCCGCAAAGGAAGTAGTAGCAACCCCAAAAAATCCGAGTAAAGCAATAATTAAAACAATATTGAGAACTACAGAAATACTAGAAACTAAATACTTAATAATTGTGGGGTCTGTGCGATTTGCGCTTAAGGTTGTAGACGCAATTTTTACTCCAAAACTAATTAATTTTCGACCCACAAACCATAAAATAATCGATGCAATTATTTTTAGTCCTGCCTGAGTAATTAATTCAGTAGAAGTATTAAGTATTTGATTAACATCCATAGGAAAACATGATTGAGCTAATAGACCTGCTTAGCAGCGACAATCTTAGATTTTCGATACTTTATCACGCTTAGGGCTTTAGTTTTACCTCTGGTTTTACTTCTATAGGCGTAGTTGGAGGTTCTACCTTGGAATTAGGTGGACTGATACGGTTCTTAAACGTTGGCTTAATTTCGGTTACGGGTGTTGTGACTTTAGATTGGGGTAAGCTGTCATCTGGAACTATATATACGGATTCCACCTGCTGGTTTGTCATAGGTAATGCTTCAAATTTAGCTTGATCGATCAGATAAGTAATAGTATCGGCTTTGATCACATTACCTTGCTGGGTCACCACCACATTGCCAGATAGGACTATGCGCCGTTCCTTGGAAAAATATTGAGCTTGGGCTGAAGTCGCATCAATTTGACGGGCGGGATAATTCATTTTGACATTCCCCCTTGCGGTAATAATGCCATTACGAGAATCAGCCTCTTGGGTATCAGCACGGATAGTTAAGGCTGTATTTACGGGCTGCGCTAAAGCTATTGAGGCTCCAGTTATAGCTGAAACACCCAGAGAAATACCCAGATATAGCTTAATTAAATGATTTGTCATGATCTACGCCTCTATACAATTCTGTAATTCTTTGAACAACCATATCAATAGTTAACCTATCTGTATCTAATATGATTGCATTTTCAGCCTGACGTAACGGAGAAATTTTTCTAGTACTATCAGCTAAATCTCGTTCAGCGATCGCTACTTCAATCTCGGCTAATTCAGGTACAGGTAAGGCTTGGGCAATTAAATCCTGTTGACGGCGGGTTGCTCGTTCTTTTACGGAGGCAGTCAAAAATATTTTAAGTTCAGCATTAGGAAATACAACCGTACCAATATCTCTGCCCTCCATCACAATCCCTCCAGATTTACCCAGTTCTTGCTGTTGGGCTACTAAGAATGATCTAACTGCGGCTTGAGATGCGATCGCTGCCACATTTTTAGTTACTTCGTTACTACGAATTTCACGGCTAATATCTACACCATTTAATTTAACTTGGGTTGTTATGGTAGAAGCAGTTGCAGGTAGAAGCTGAATTTCACAGGTTTTGATCAGCTCAGCGATCGCTACTTCATCTTCAAAACTTAAGTTTTCTTGTAAGGTTGCCCAAGTTAATGCCCTATACATAGCACCTGTATCTAAATAAATTAAACCTAGGTTTTGGGCTAACAACCGTGCGATCGTCGATTTACCTGCCCCTGCGGGACCATCAATAGCAATAATTGGCTTAGGCAAAGTTTTTAATATTCTGAATTAACGTTCAAAATTATATTATCAATTAAACGGGTATTTCCTACTCTAGCGGCGATCGCCAACATAGACTTTGCCACAACCCTAGCAACTGGTTCTAAAGTAACTAAGTCCACTAACTCTATATACTCTAAGTCTATTTGTTGGGAGGCAATGTAAGTCGATAAATGCTCCTTAACCACAAAAATTAAAGCGTCACCATCATGCTCACCCTGATTAAAAGTAGTTTCTGCAACTTTAAGAGCTTGATATAAGCTGGCTGCGGTACCTAAATCTTCAGAATTTAAATACTGATTACGGGAACTGAGTGCCAAACCCGAAGCAGATCGCACGATGGGGCAAGCTACAACTTCAGTGGGAATATGTAAATCTTTGACAACTTGGCGAATTATGGCTAATTGTTGCCCATCTTTCTGCCCAAAATAAGCTCTTTGGGGTTGGATGATGTTTAATAATTTGGTTACAACCGTTGCTACACCTGTAAAATGCCCAACGCGCGATCGCCCACATAGTCCAGAGGTCAAAGATGCAGGCGGAATTACCATTGTAGTCTCACCTACTCCATAAATTTCTGAGGCTAGGGGCGCAAAAATTATGTCTATGCCCGCTTTTTCACATACTAGGCGATCGCTCTCTAAATCACGAGGATATTGAAAATAGTCTTCACCAGCTCCAAACTGTAAAGGATTCACAAAAATACTAACCACTACACAATCATGCTCTTGCTTGGCCCTATGGATCAAACTAACATGACCCACATGGAGCGCACCCATAGTTGGTACCAAGCCTATTGCAGTTTGAAGGCTATTCAAATAATCCCTAAGTGGGGCAATAGTGGTAAAAACTTTAGTCATCTCAAGCCCAATTTAGCGATTAGCGTCTTATGACCTCAAGTCTGACACGAGCAACACCTGATGAGATTAATCCTATTGTTTGGGCAGCCCGCTTCGATAAATCAATAACACGCCCACCCGAATATGGACCACGGTCATTAATCCTGACTACAACCGACCTGCCATTATACATATTAGTCACCCGTACAGGAGTACCAAAGGGTAAGTTAGGATGAGCAGCAGTGTACTTGTATTGATTAAATCTTTCGCCATTGGCAGTAGTCCCACCGTGAAACCCAGGTCCATACCAAGAAGCCATTCCTGTGATCACCTGACTCACCAAAGCAATAGGCTGGCGATAGGAGGGTTTAATTACTTTAGCTACTTTAATACCTTCAACTTTTGCTAAGGGTTGAGCATTGCCAATCAGACGGCGTAATAAATTAGTGGCATCTAAAGCGCTATTAGCTTTGTTTTTACTAGAATTAGGAATAATTAAACTGCTATCAAGCTTTAGCTCCATTTGACTACCTAACTTGATTACATAAGCATTAGATTTCCGAACCGCAATAATGTTGTTAGCATCAAAACCGTCACGGCTTAACTGATTAAATAATGCAGCGGTAGCAGTAGCTCTCTCTATTGGATCAACAGATGGATCAACGGAACTATAAAGAGTTGATTTAGATCTATTCGATGGAAGTTTAGAGGAAAGTTCAGAGCTAGGATTCTTAACCTTTTGATTTATCTTATTTGAGCCAATAAAGGTTAAAACTGGGAGGTTGCGAACATAAACAGTAGCTGCAGGTTTGTCACCTATCTTGTAAGTGAAGATTTTAGCGATCGCATTAGAGTCAGGACGAGCAATAGATTGAGAGCGAGACTCCCCGACTTTAAGGGTAGAAGATAGAACAGAATTAGAAGGTTCTTTAGATTGGAGATTTGTATCTGCTATAGCTGAACTATTGGAAGGAATAACAGCTAGAGGACATATTGCAATGAGAGCCGATAAAAGGCATTTCCATGTTTTTTGAATCATAAGTTAATCAAGCATGTGAGATGAAATTAGTTAATAGAGAGCACTGAGGAACTCGCTTCTATTGAATGAAAGTGAATGCAAAAGTTAAACTATAGGAATTCTTAACCTCCGTAACCCTAACATGACTTCAAGGTATATAGATCGATTCATTTGAAAAACTAATATCACAAAACAGCGATGATCTTAGTCCTTGACATTTATGAAAAATACTGAAACTATTGCAAAATATGGATAAAAATAATTTAAATAAATATTAATTTCAGATTTTAAGGTAATTTACACTACAAATGATGATGAATAGAGTTCTTGATAGTATAAGTAATTTGTATTTTTATGACTTGCTTTAGCAAAGATTATGTGCATTAAGCCCAAATAAGTGATTAAAATCTTTAATAAAACCCTAAATTATTCAGGGTTTACACCTCTAATAATTCGTGAAAGTTCACTTTTTTCATCAATCGAACTACGAGAAGGTGAACCACTTAGAATACGTTCATAACCCTTAAATGAATCTTGGATTTGAGCGCCTTGGTCGGTAATTATATACTCACGGATTTTGTTATCATGTCTTGAACCCCTCATTTTGAATACATTTACAGCCCGTGCCATCTCACCTCTAATCTCCACATATTGGAGGAGAATGATAGTATCAGTAATCGTCGAGATATGAGATTCTGTAATGGCATGAGAACCCATAAACTGGTCGGTAGTATTAGTGAATAAGCCTGTAATTTCTTCTTGCTTCACAAATCCAGTTAGTCCAATTACAAATTGCCGAAAATTATTATTGCTCACCCCTCGTGCCAAAGCTGAAAGAGAATCGATCGCAATTCTTGAAGGCTTAAAGGAATCAATTTCTGATTTAATCATTTGCAGATGATCTTCCAAGCCTGTGGATTCAGGATAGGCGCAAATAATTTTGAGCAAGCCCATTGCCTCTAGTTTTTCAAAATCAGTTCCCCACGATGAAGCATTACGAGATAATTGGGCACGGGATTCTTCGTAGGCAAATAGTAATGCCCTTTCACCATTGAGACAGCCATTTTGTAAAAATTTGCTCACCATCAAAGTTTTACCCGTACCTGTAGCTCCCGTTATGAGAATAATGGAATCTTTAAAATATCCGCCACCACACATGGTATCGAGAGTTTCTACCCCAGAGGAAACACGAATATTTGAAGACTTTTGGGTCAAGCGCATTGCCCCAAGGGGGAAAATATTTATGCCTTTGTTTGTCATCGTGAAGGGAAATTCACCTTTCATATGGGTTGTACCCCGTAATTTGAGAATTTCCGCCGTGCGGTGACGACGTTCTCCTTCTAGGACATTTCGCACAATAATGACGTTATCTGAAACAAATTCTTCGACCCCGAATCTAGCAACGGGACCATATTCTTCTACCCGTTCCGTAGTCATAACTGTAGTGACACCGAGGGATTTCAGTCGTCCCACTAGTCTAAAAATTTCACGGCGGACTAGCCCCAAAGATTCATATTGCTGAAAAATAGCGGTAATTGAGTCTATGGAGATACGTTTAGCTTTATATTTTAAGATGGCGTATTGAATCCGTTCAATTAATGCCGACAGGTCAAAATCTCCGATAACTTCTTGCCCTTCGGGATCGGGAGAAGCATCTAGAATAAATAATTTACCTTCATTAATTAATTTTTGCAGATCCCAATTGAAACTATAGGCATTTTTAATAATGTCGGCAGGGGACTCTTCAAAGGTGACAAATACGCCATTTTCACCTAACTCCACAATGCCGTTGTAGATAAACTGTAAAGAGAATAAAGTTTTTCCTGTGCCAGAAGTGCCGCTAATTAGAGTCGATCGCCCCATGGGCAGACCACCGTGGGTAATCTCATCGAGTCCTTCGATCATGGTACGCAGTTTTTGGACTCCTAGCTTTTGGATATCTGGCTTTTTTTCGGTTAGCTCTTGATTATTCAAACCTTCACGCTTCATCAATTAGTTCCTCATACAGCAAATCTAAACCAATTAATACTTTTTCGCGATCGCTTAAATCCCCAATAATTTTACGCACAGGGGGCGGTAATACTTTTGCCAAAGTTGGAGTAGCCAAAATTTTATCTTCTTCAGCTAACTGTGGATTTTTCAAAACATCAATAACTTTGAGCGCATAAACTCCTTGAAATTCTTTTTCTAAAATGTCATTTAAGGTTTTAAGGGCACGAATTGAGTTGGGGGTATTTCCTGCAACATAGAGCTTAAGAACATAATTTTTACGAGCAAAACTCATTGCTAAACCTCGATTCTATTTTTTTGAATATCATTGTAGTTTTTGCACACTATTATTTATGCATATCCTTGGGAATAGACCGTCGATACATTTCACAAAGGTGAGCAATCACATCAATAAGTGTAATGCGGTAGTCTAACAAAATTTCTTCATTACGCCCTTCCAATCTTAACTGTACGGCAAAATTTTCCATTAATTCCATATGGATTTGTAAAACTTGTGATACAGATATATCCGCAAAGAAACACATACTGGCAAATTCGTCAATTAAAGTGTTTAACTGCTTGGACTTATCTTTGAAGTATTCCAGAATAACTAAGCGGTATATTTCCGCCAAACGTTTGATATATGCAGTTTTTTCTTGATCGGCAAGCCTTCGCCAAAACTGGGTTGGATCTCTTTTATAGTAAACACCCAAGTACCCCAAGCGTTCCTGCAATTTTTCAGATAACCGTTGTTGGGCAGTGGCTATGTCTGCATATTGTTCGGATACTTGATTAGGTAGTTTTGTGGGAATCTTAAGAAATAGTGCGATCGCTTTGTCAATTGTCTCAGGTAGTTCAATCAGATTTTCTATTCCTAGGGTAACTGTGGCGGGATAAATTGGCTCTAGTTTATTTTCTGGATTATTCTGGCTATCTAAATAACTTTTAGACCAAAAGCTATGGGGTGAGACAATCACAACCGTGGGCAAGCAAATGCCTAAATCTGAGACCCTAGGGCTACCGATCTCATCTCCAAGCCAAATTATTAGACAGTCTTGATTGGACTGTTCTTCGATTAAGTTTTTAGATACCTGTTCAATAGTATTGAAGCTAGTTATATTAAAGCGATCGCCTGCTAAAATTTGCCCGATCAGGCTGTGATGAGATGGCTCTGACAATAGGCAACAGATTTGAAGAATAGGAGACACTAAATATCTTTATGCTTTATTAATAATTGTCTATATTAGTCTTAATTTTGATGTTAACGTTGATCAGATTTAAGCGATTTTAAGCGATCGCCTGTAATTTAAATCACTTCACAAAAAATTTCAGACTGGTAGATAATGACTTCAATGTTTGCCACATCTGGTAGTAATATGTTTTGCTTAGAACAGGCTACTCACGGTTTCAACTCCGCCCATCCCTAGAACGATAAACTTGAACATGACTGACCAAAAAAGAGCTTTAATCACTGGAATCACTGGACAAGACGGTTCTTATATCTCCGAGCTATTACTGGCAAAGGGCTATCAAGTCCATGGCATCATTCGTCGTAGCTCCACTATAAATACCGATCGGATTGATCATCTTTACCAAGACCCCCACTTGCCAGAGACTAAATTATTTCTACACTATGGCGACCTCACCGATGGCACAGGCTTAGGCAGACTATTAGAAGCAATCAGACCCCATGAGGTTTATAACTTAGGTGCTCAGTCCCACGTTCGGGTCAGTTTTGATTCACCTGAATATACGGTAGATTCTGTAGCTATGGGCACTTTGCGGCTATTAGAAGCGGTTCGAGATTTCCAACAACGCAAGGGTAAAGAAATTCGCTACTATCAAGCTGGCTCCTCGGAAATGTTTGGGCTAGTCCAAGCTGTACCTCAAAGTGAAACTACACCTTTTTATCCCCGCAGCCCTTATGCCTGTGCTAAAGTCTATGCCCACTGGCAGACGATTAATTACCGTGAATCCTATAACTTATTTGCCTGTAATGGCATTTTATTCAACCATGAATCGCCAAGACGCGGTGAAACCTTTGTGACTCGTAAAATTACTAGGGCGATCGCTCGGATTGTCGCAGGACAACAGAAAAAATTATATCTAGGTAATCTTGATGCCAAGAGAGACTGGGGCTATGCCAAGGACTATGTAGAGGCAATGTGGTTGATGCTCCAACAGGAACAACCCGATGACTATGTGGTAGCAACTGGTGAAACCCATTCCATTCGTGAGTTTTTAGATTTGGCTTTTAACTACGTTGACCTGAAGTGGGAAGACTATGTGGAAATTGATCCCCGCTATTTCCGTCCTGCGGAAGTGGAATTACTCTTAGGCGATCCGACCAAAGCCAAGCAAAAGCTTAACTGGCAGCCCAGCGTTACTTTTAAAGAATTAGTATGCTTGATGGTGGATGCCGATATGCAGGCAGTAGGTTTAACTAGTCCAAATCAAACCACAGATGTGGCAACTCTAAGGCAAAATGCTGTTGCTAGTTGGAGTTAAATTTGGAATTAGGGCTAGCTTTGGGCTTAAGCTTAGATCTAATTTTTGGTAGCGGGTCGATATTTTTATCATTGGTAGGATTCTCAAAATGACACTTTCACTTCAAGATCAAAAAATTCTAGTAACTGGCGGTGCAGGATTTTTAGGGCAACAGGTAGTTGAGCAACTATTAGCGGCTGGTGCTAACAAGGATTTACTATCAATTCCGCGATCGCGTGACCTAGATATTCGAGTTTGGGAAAACTGCCAAAAAGCTGTAGAAAATCAAGATATTGTTATTCACTTAGCTGCCCATGTGGGGGGGATTGGCTTAAACCAGCAGAAACCCGGGGAGTTATTTTATGACAACTTGATCATGGGCACACAACTAATCCATGCTGCCTATCAAGGTGGGGTGAAAAAGTTTGTGTGTGTGGGCACAATCTGCGCCTATCCCAAATTTACGCCTGTACCATTCAAAGAAGAGGATATTTGGAATGGCTATCCCGAAGAAACCAATGCCCCCTATGGTATTGCCAAAAAAGCTCTATTAGTCCAACTTCAGGCATATCGGCAGCAATATAATTTCAATGGCATTTATTTACTGCCCGTCAACCTGTATGGTCCTGCGGATAACTTTGATCCCAAAAGCTCCCATGTCATCCCTGCTTTAATTCGGAAAGTCCATGAGGCTCAAGTACAAGGGGATAAAGAACTGCCAGTGTGGGGAGATGGTAGCCCGACCCGTGAATTTTTATATTCCGAAGATGCAGCCCGTGGCATTGTCATGGGTACTCAAAGCTATGATGATCCCGAACCCGTGAATTTGGGGACAGGCTATGAAATTTCGATTAAAGATTTAATTACCCTGATCTGTGAGTTGATGGAATTTGAGGGCGAGATTGTCTGGCAAACTGATAAGCCCAATGGGCAACCTCGGCGCTGCTTGGATACAGAACGGGCAAAACAAGCTTTTAACTTTACTGCCCAAGTTGATTTTAGAGAGGGCTTGAAAAATACGATCGCTTGGTATCGGGAAAATGCTGTGTAAGTATTAATCTAAGCCATTTTGAGCCACTTAAATATTTCCTGCGCTTGTAAATTCACATCTATGCCATTTAGGGTGGGCAGAATATCCAGACCTACCTTAAGTGCAGGTGTTTGGTTTGGGAGTAATACTAAAATACTGTAATCCTCTGGATCGATTAACTATCCTAGCTTTGTGTCATGATTAAGACAGTACAGAATTTTCCTAAAACCTTGTTAGAACTTTGGTCAGGGGAACAAATTTCGATTACCCAATCGGGTGTTAACTCAAATCGGTTAGGGACTTCGCCATTGCAAGTTAGAAACTTAACAAAATTAGCTTTATATATCTAAATATAGAGGCGATCGCCCCTAGTAATTTTGATAGTGTTTATACTTAACTTAACAATTGAGAAAATCAAATGATTAAGAAGCAATCTACTTCTCATACTCTTGCCTTCCTTGCGGGTATGGGTTCTGTGCTGGATATTATGCCAGTACCAAAGTTTAACTATAAATTATTTACTGAAGCAGATTTTAATAACAGTTCAGCCGATCTTGAGGCTTTGCAATCTGACTGGTCTGCGGTGGGTGGTTATTTTGAAGATGCGATCGCTAAGATCAAAACCGATCACCCCCAACTAAATGAGTGAAGACTTAGTGCCTATAGATCAGGGAATTGTACACCAGCCTGAGAATACCAAACCAATTCCTCAACCACAGGATCAAGTTATTTCGGGAAGGGTGGAGTTCTCTCAGTATAACGGTCCACTTCCCGATCCAGAGATTTGAGCCAGATTTGACAAGGTACTACCTGGAGCTGCCGAAAGAACTTTTAGGCTTGTGGAAAGCGAGCAGGAACATCGGCATAAGATGCAAGAAAAGCAACTAGATGGACAAATTTCCGATCAAAAAGAGGTTAGAAATATTGAAAAGAGAGGTCAGTCTTTTGGATTGGTAATTGCTTTATCTTCTATTTGCGTATCTATTTTTTCACTTTCGAGGGGACAAGAACTTGCTGCTAGTATATTTGGGGCAGGAGGCGTAGGTACCTTAGTAGTTGCATTTATTCAGGGTAGACAAAACCAAAAAGACTCAGACAGCTAAATTTATTAATTACTAACTCTTCAGAAGTAGATGCAGATTTAGAAATATTAGACATATCAGCAGAACTTGCCTAATATCTTAACAACTTACTGGTTTTATCATGGCTCTACCTCTACAACGTTGGCATATTGCACCGCCTCAACCTGATTTAGTGGCTGA
>Ga0209490_10005346_pt1 | contig 11714 bp, 9 predicted proteins | sample MAT06_FD_187209 | JGI IMG/M metagenome (GOLD analysis project Ga0209490, IMG submission 187209) | Freshwater microbial communities from Lake Fryxell liftoff mats and glacier meltwater in Antarctica - MAT-06 (SPAdes) (version 2) | ecosystem: Environmental > Aquatic > Freshwater > Ice > Liftoff...
GCCTGCAAACTTGATCGACTGGCAGGGCAAGGCTTGGACACCCGATTGCGGCCGTCTCGCGGCACACGCCAACGCGCGCTTTACCGTGGCCGCGACATCGTGCCCGTCGCTTGACGCTGAATGGGACAACCCCGACGGCGTACCGATTTCGGCAATGATTTTTGGTGGTCGTCGTTCAACCACCGTGCCTCTTGTCACCGAAGCGAACGATTGGAATCAGGGCGTGTACATGGCCGCGACGCTCGGCTCGGAAACCACCGCCGCGATCGTCGGTCAGGTCGGTGTGGTGCGCCGCGATCCATTCGCCATGCTGGCTTTTTGCGGCTACAACATGTCGGACTACTTCGCGCACTGGATTAATGTCGGCGCGCAGGCGGCTGACGCGCCCAAGCTCTATTGCGTGAACTGGTTTCGTAAAGGTGATGATGGCAAGTTCATCTGGCCGGGATTCGGCGAAAACATGCGCGTGCTCAAGTGGATTGTTGGACGCGTTGAAGGCACTGCGTCGGCCAATGACACGCCGCTTGGCGCGATTCCACGCTACAGCGACCTTGACTGGAGCGGCCTCGCATTCGACGAGAGCAAGTTTGACGACATCACGGCCGTCAATCAGGCGCAGTGGCGGCAGGAGTTGATGCTGCACGAAGAGTTGCTGACAAAACTAGCCTATCACCTTCCCTCGGAGATGGCGGCGCGCTACCGGCAGCTAGGCACTAGACTGTAGCAGTCGTCAGACGACCCGTGCATGGTGTGTTCGGGCGTCAGTGAAGACTGCGGCCACCGTCAATTTGCGGTTGACGCACGGCTGATAGCCAGATAACTTTCGGGCGTTCGATCCACTTTTCTGGGACTGCTATGACTGAACGACGACTGACCGCGCCTGCGGTTGTTTTTTTTCTGCTGTTCACGGTGTCGGGCTTCGCCGGCCTGATTTACCAGTCGATCTGGAGCCACTATCTCAAGCTGTTCTTGGGACACGCGGCGTACGCGCAGACCCTTGTACTTGCCATGTTCATGGGCGGCATGGCCATCGGCGCGTGGGCTTGCGCGAGGTACGCCGGGCGAATTCGCAATCCGTTACAAGGTTACGCTGTTGCGGAGTTGGTGATCGGTTTGATGGCGCTCGTGTTCCACTGGGTATTCACCCGCCTGCTCGACACTGCCTACGACAACATTTTTCCGGCGATGGGCTCAAGCGGTGTCGAGATCTTCAAGTGGACTCTGGCTGGCGCGCTCATCCTTCCCCAATCGATTCTGCTTGGAACAACCTTTCCGTTGATGAGTGCGGGCGTTCTGCGCCGATTCCCGGACACACCGGGCGCGCACATCTCGCTGCTCTATTTCACCAACAGCCTTGGTGCCGCCGTTGGGGTTCTGGCGAGCGGCTTTTACCTGATCGGCAAGTTCGGGCTGCCGGGAACGCTGATGACGGCAGGTATCTTGAACATCGCACTGGCACTTGCGGTATGGCTGCTCGCCAAACCGCACGACACTGCGGCGACAACGCCGCTGGACGCGGTCTACGGGAATGCCGCCAGCCGCCCCACCAACCACGTCGACCCACGCGTGGTCAAGGCGATGCTCGCCGTGGCCCTGCTGACGGGTGCCGCCTCCTTCGTGTACGAGATCGCCTGGATCCGGATGCTGAGCCTTGTGCTCGGCAGTTCAACGCACGCCTTTGAGATCATGCTCAGTGCCTTGATTCTCGGCATCGCGTTCGGCAGCCTTTGGATTCGCGGTCGAATCGATCACTACACCAATCTGCTGACGGTGCTGGGCGTGGTGCTGGTGGCAAAGGGATTGTTTGCGATCGCCACCCTACCCATGTACGGCATCACGTTTGATGCGATGCAACTCGTCGTGCAGAATTTGAATCGCTCGGATGCGTCCTATGTAGCGTTCAACGGCTTCAGCCATTTGATTTCTCTTGCCGTGATGTTTCCCTCGGCATTCTTCGCCGGTATGTCGCTGCCGCTGATCACCTGTTACCTTCTAAAGCGCGGGGTTGGTGAATCCGCGATTGGCGCCGTTTACGCGTGGAACACGGCCGGCGCGATTGTCGGCGTGATGTTCGCGGTGCACATCGGACTAGTATCACTCGGCCTGAAAAATCTGATCATTGCCGCGGCGATCGTCGATACCGGTGTGGCGCTACTGCTGCTGTGGTATTCACGCACGTCTCAACGTCGTTGGCTGCTGCCCACGTCGGCCGTCACTGCTATCGTCGGCATTGGCATCGCGGTCGCCGTCCAGTTTGATGCCATCGCGATGGCGTCCGGCGTCTATCGAGACGGAAAACTGTTCGAAAAGGACAGTTCCAAGGTTGTGTTCAGCCGCGACGGCAAAACCGCCACCATCAATGTCATCTCCCACGCTAACGGTACGGCGAGCATCAGCACCAACGGTAAAACCGATGCCGCACTTCGAATCGACGGCAACGGACCGCCAGAGGGGGACGAATACACTATGGTGCTTGCGGCAATGCTTCCCCTAGCCTACCGCCCTGAAGCGAAAACAATCGCCAATATAGGCTTTGGGTCGGGACAGACGGCGCATGCGGTTCTCGCCAGCCCTAACGTGACAAGAGTCGACAATATCGAGATCGAGCCCGCGATGATTGACGGCGCTCGATTTTTCGAAAAACGCGTCGAACGCGCTTTCAACGATAAACGCAGCCACTTTCATATAGACGATGCCAAGAGCTTCTTCGCCGCACAGCAAAGTCGCTATGACATCATCATTTCGGAGCCATCAAATCCGTGGATAAGCGGCGTTTCGGGGCTATTCTCCAGCGAGTTTTACCGGCGGGTGCGTATGCACCTTTCGGACGACGGCCTGCTGGTGCAGTGGATACAGCTTTACGAGATTGATACCCCGCTAGTCGCCTCGATCATGAAGTCGCTTGGCGATCACTTTAGCGATTATGTCGCCTTCGAAATCTCTGGCAGCGATATGTTGATCATCGCCACGCCAAACGGCCGTGTCGGTGAGATGTCCGGCAAATTGTTCGACATGCCGCTGGTTGCCGAGCAGCTTGCTGCGCTAAACATCAAGCGCCTCAACGATTTGTCGATGCGTCGTATCGGCAGCAAGGCCGCGCTCGACCCGATGATGCGCAGCTACCGGGTGCCTGCAAATTCCGACTACTTCCCGTTTGTCGACCAGAACGCGGCACGCTCCCGGTTTCTCGGCAAAAAGGCGACCGAGCTTCCGTCGCTGACGTTCGGGGAAACTCCGGTGACGGATATTCTCGAGAAGCGGCCTTTCCCCACGCCTGTGCGCGAGGAGCTTGAGCCGTCAACATTTGAGTCGCCCATGCGGCAGAATCAAGCGAGGGTTGCTTATCGCGTGCGTCAGTACATCCTTGAAGGACCGAACGCAAACAAGCTTGCCAACCTGTTGACGTGGCAAACGCGAGTCGCTTACTTCAACAGCCGCTTGACCGATTGCGACGGCGTTGAAAGCGATCAAAACTGGTCGGCACAAATGAAAGAAATCGGCAAGCTCCTAAGTGCTTTCACGGCGCCACGAGACGCAGCGGATGTGTGGAACCGCATCGAAGCAGCCAAGTGCCATCCGAAATTCAACGCCAATGACCGACAATGGCTGGCGCTGTTTCGCGCGGTCAGCGATCGAGACAGCGCCCGGATCGCCGCGATTGCCGGCGAAATGCTTGACAGCGGCAAGCCGTACGTGTTGACAGACAAGCACTACCTGGTTGAAGTCGCGCTGGCGGCTGTGCTTTCCGACGGTCGACGCGATCTGGCGGCGGCGATTTGGAATAAACACGGGCGCGAGGCCACTGCGAACGCAGAGCTGACAGCCACAACACGCCTTCTGCTCGCGATGGCATCACGCTAGACGCAACGGTCAGCCCAGCCGGCAAAGACACCACTTCACAATTGAAAATGGACGCCAAGGTGTCCGTTTTCAATTGTGAAACTCGTTTATCCATGCGCATTTTCAAGCAATTTTGCTCCGAAGCGCCCGCCCCTATTGCACTTTCATATTTGCGCCTCAACCGACCTAGCGACCTGCTTTCTCGGCTCGCTTCGCCGCCAGCTCGCGCTGTCGAGCGGCGAGGTCCTCCTCGTATCGTTGCCGATTAAGATACTCTTTCTGACGATCGACCGCCGAGCGCGCGTTATTCAACTCCCGCTCTGACTCGTAGCGCTTGCGGCGCTCGTCATAGTCGCGCAGTACGTTGTCGCGATAGTCCTGAATGTGCTTCTGCCGTTCCTCACGAAGCTCGGTCTGTGATTTCACTTGCGGCACGTACGCTTTACCGGCAACGTACTGCTCGCCTTTCATCTGTTCTTCACGTTGCTCGCGTGCCACGCGCAACCGCTCGTCCTCTTCTTGTTGCCGTGCGAGCGCCTCTGTCGCCAACAACTCCTTGCGCCGTTCGGCAGCGGCGGCCTGCTCCTTCGCCCGCACCTCCTCGGCGATGCGCTCGCGCTGCTGCTGCTCGAGCAACTGGCGTTTGTTCTCCTGATGCTGCCAAGAGAGGCCACCTGCGACGGCAACCGCGGCGACCAGCGCAACGGGAATAATCAAGCGCTTGAGTGGCGAGCCCGTCTGTGATTTTTCCGCTGCCGCAGCCAGTTGCCCATCGTGAGCCGCGCGCAGCGCCGGATCAAGCAGGGCGTCTTTCGCCTCGACTAGCCAAGCAAGCTTTGCCTGTCGCTGCTTGTCCTTGAGGCTGGTGTCGCTTGTGACCGACTCAACCTGCTTCTGGTACGCGCGCTCGATCCACGCGGCGGCGGCATTCTCGGGAATACCCAGCGTTTCATAGTGATTTTTCATGCTCGCATCAGAAAAAGTGAAAGCGACGTCGCCCCCGGTAAAGCCAGCCGCAGGCTGGTCTACTTTTGCCCTTTCTCGCAGGTGTCGGCGATTTTCTTACCTTCAGTCTTCATGGTCATGCTGCCGCGCGGGCTGTTCATGGTCATGTTCATCGTATAGGCGTCTTTGCCGTTATGTGAAACCACGCCTTCGCCGGTGGTACCGTCCGCGCACTTGAGCTTCCAGGTGACCTTGTTGCCGTCGGTCTTAGTCTCGACCGAATCGCATTTGCGTTCGCCACGCTCGCCGGGTGAGCGCTGCTCGTTCCATTTGCGTTCGCCCGGCTTGACGCAGTGTGTCATGACCATGCCGCCAGCCATCTTGGCCGCCATCTCGGGCGGCATCCCCGGAATATCCATCTTGTTTGTAATCTGCCACAGCCCGCTCGGCATCTCTTTGACGTCGGCCGCGATAACCTGAGTAGAAATGATCGTAACGGCGAGTCCAATCAGCGTGAAAATTTTGTTCATGGTGCCCCCTTGGTGCGCTGGCTTGGTTGCCAGCTTGGCAATGCTAACCGCGATGCCCGAGGCTGGCAATGCTCGCCCTTTGCTTCGCCCCTTGCCTTGCTCTATGCGTCGCCCTCTACCTCGTCTTCCACCGCGCGTGATTCCGAGTAACAGGCATTCAACTTACGCGCGAAACACCAGCGCCTGATTTACCGGCAAAATAAGACAAAACAACATCAGGGGGAAGTATGGAAATCATGTCCATAGAGTTCTTGCAGGCGTTGCTTGCGGTTATCGCCATCGATCTCGTGCTGGCGGGCGACAACGCCATCGTAATCGGGCTGGCTGCGCGCAACCTGCCGCGGCATTTGCAGAAAAAAGCGGTGTTCTGGGGCGCGCTTGGCGCCGTCGTGGTACGGGCAATATTTACCATGGGCGTGGTGTGGCTGCTCATGATCCCGGGTTTCCTGCTGGCCGGTGGGATCGCGCTTATGTGGATCGCGTATCAACTGGTGGCAGATGAAGGTGGCGACCACAACAGCATCCAGGGCGGCACGACATTCCGACAGGCGATTCAGACCATCGTCGTGGCGGATGCCATCATGGGCGTCGATAACGTTCTCGCGGTTGCCGGCGCGGCACATGGTAGCTTCCTGTTGGTCATCATCGGCCTGCTGGTGAGCATCCCGATCGTGATGTGGGGATCAACATTGATTCTCAAATGGGTGGAACGCTTTCCGCAGATCATCGTTTTCGGCGCCGGCATCCTCGGCTGGACGGCGGCCAAGATGGTCATCTCCGAGCCGCTCATCAAACAGTTCTTCGTCGAGCACCACGAGTGGAGAATCGTGCTCTACGTGTTCTGTATCGGTATCGTCATGTGCATCCCACTGTTGAAGCGGCTGCAAGGAAAAATATCCGCGACGCCGCTGTGCTTAGCGTTCACCATCGTGTGGCTGACGGTGTTTGACTACCTTGAGGAATACACGGCGCAGAAGTACTTTCCGGCCGGGGACGTACCAATCAGCATGGAGTTGCTGGATCTGGTGATGTGGGTCGGCTGGATCCCGTTCGTGATCATGCTGACCAAGGCACTAGGGCCGCCACCACCGGCACCCGCGCCGGCCGATCAGGTATCGTGATGCACGGCTCGCGCGCGAAATCCAATCGCCGCGAGCTTGCCGACAATCTCGTCAATGTGTGCGGCGTTGCGAGTTTTCAGCACAAACTCGACCTCGGCGCTTTGCACCGGCAGATTGGTAAAGGCGCGTTGATGGTGAACTTCTTCAATATTCGCGTTTGACTCGGCGATCACGCTGGTGATTTTGGCCAGCGCACCAGGCAGGTCGCGCAGCTCGACTTTAATGCGCGCCAGACGACCGGACCGCACCATGCCGCGCTGAATGATTTCGGCGAGCATCAACGGATCGATATTGCCGCCACACAACACCAGCCCCACCTTGCGGCCGGCAAAGCGGTCACGGTGACGCATCAGCGCGGCAAGCGACGCCGCACCCGCGCCCTCGACGACGGTCTTTTCGATCTCGAGCAGCATCACAATCGCCTCCTCGATGTCGCCTTCGTCGACCAACACGATATCGCTAACCAACCTTTCAACGATAGCGCGTGTCAGCACGCCAGGCTCCTTGACGGCGATACCTTCGGCGATGGTTGACGGCCCGAAGTTTGCGGCAGCATGGTGAATTGCAGCGTACATAGAGGGGAAGCGCGCCGTTTGCACACCGACCACATCGATATCAGGCTTGAGCGCTTTGGCGGCCGTCGCAATGCCTGAGATCAGGCCGCCACCGCCGACGGCAATGGCAAGCGTATCGAGTTGCGGTTGTTGCGTAAGCATCTCCAGCGCAATGGTGCCCTGACCGGCGATCACCTTCTCGTCGTCGTAGGGATGCACAAACACGAGGCTGCGTTGCTCGGCGAGTTTGAACGCCTGCGCCTTGGCTTCGTCAAAGTCGTCACCCAACAAGACCACCTCCGCGCCATGACGCCGCGTCATCTCAATTTTCACATGAGGCGTGTAGCGCGGCATGACGATGACGCTGGGGATTCCCAGCCTCGCCGCATGGTGCGCAACGCCTTGCGCGTGATTGCCCGCACTCGCCGCAATCACGCCGCGTTGCCGCTGCACCATGGTCAATGACGCCAGCTTGTTGAGCGCACCGCGCTCCTTGAAGCTCGCGGTGAACTGGTGGTTCTCGAACTTGAGATACACCTCGGCACCGGTAATTTCTGACAGCGTGCGCGAATGCAGGCATGGCGTATTGACCACATGTCCTTGCAGGACGCCAGCCGCGTCACGCACAGCATCGATGGTCACGGTCGCACTCATGCCGGCTTGCGTCCATCGACGTTGAGGAAACGGTAGTCAACTTCAGGCACTTTGCCCGACACGATATCGGCAAGCGCGCGCCCCGAGCCCGGCCCTTCAGTCCAGCCGAGTGTGCCGTGGCCGGTGTTGAGAAACAAATTGGTGTAATTGGCACGTCCGATCAACGGCAGGTTGGACGGCGTCGATGGCCGGAGGCCCGTCCAGTATTGGGGGTGGTCGTAGTCGGCCGCGGTGGGGAACAGTTCGCGGGCGCGCCTGATCAGCGCCTCGCATCGCACCATGTTGATATCGGTGTTGTAGCCGGCCAGTTCGGCGGTACCCGCGATACGCAAGCGATTACCGACCGGCGTAAACACAATCTTCATGGCCTCGTCGGTCAGGCTCATTTGCGGCGCGCCGGAGAAGCCCTCGGTTTCGAGCGTCGCCGAGTAACCTTTGGCGGGATAGACCGGAATCGAAATACCGATCGTCTTGAGCAGCGGCGTGCTGTATGAGCCCAGACACACCACATAAGCGTCAGCCGACATGACCTCACCGGTGGCGCTGTCTTTGCGCCTGACGACCACGCTTGAGATACGGTCGTGATCGGTACGCAGCGACTCGATGGCGGTGTCGTACATAAACTTCACGCCATTGGCTTCGGCCAGCGTCGCCAGATTCTGCGTGAACTTGAATGCGTCGCCCGACTCGTCAGACTCTGCGTAGCTGGCACCTTTCAACTTCTCGCCCAGACTGGCCAAGGCAGGCTCGATACGCACCGCTTCGTCGCGGCTGACGACGCGCCGCTCGATGCCGTACTTCGACAGCAGCGTGCAGGCTTCTGCAGCACCAGCGTAATCCGATTCTTCGGTGTAGAACTGCATGATGCCGCGCGTGGCATGGTCATACTCGATGCCGGTCTCGGCTCGCAGCGCCTGCAACGAATGGCGGCTATAGAGGCCGAGATTGACCATTTGCTGAATATTGAAGCGGTAGCGCGACGGCAGGCACTCGACCAGAAATTTAAGGCCCCATGAGAGCTGTTGCCAATCCATCTGCGGCCGGAACAACAATGGCGCGTCTTCTTTGAACAGCCACTTCATGACCTTCATCGGCGCGGACGGTGCCGCCCAGGGTTCGGACTGCGACACCGATACCTGCGCGCCGTTGGCAAAGCTGGTCTCGCGACCGGCAGCCGGTTGCCGATCTACAACGACAACATCGTGCCCGAGCTTCGACAGATACCAGGCGGATGACACACCGATCACGCCCGCCCCCAACACGATGACTTTCAAACCAACCTCCAGAGTTTCCAGCATGCCCGGCAGTGCCAACGCAACGAGCGCCTATCGCAGGGTAGCTGGGTGACGGCGCAGTCTATGAGAATGCGCTACTATTGTCAAAAGCCATCGTGACTAAAAAGCACATACAGAATACTCTTCCGGCATGAGCAGCGCACTCAACACTTTCGTCCAGACGGCGTCAACGTTCGATCCATCCGATAGCCTGCTGCCGTTCAATGTCGACGGCGTATTGGCAGGCTGGATGAAAAAGTCATTCGCTGAACGCCTCGAAGAATGGCCTGAATGGTTTGTATTGCGCCCGCGTGGTGTCGGCATGATCGGTGAATTCGCCACGGCCGAGCACCGTAGCGCAGCGATGGCAGAAGTGGTCGAATCGCTGGCGACCCAAGAAGTCATCCGCGGCTGGCGCGGCGAATTAGTCAACGTCTGCGAGACCTTCGGCTCACCGCCGCTGTTCTACATTGAGCGCGCCGCCTCGCGCTACTTCGGATTGACCATGTACGCCTCCCACCTTAACGGCCTCACGGCAAAAGGCGGCCAGCCGTATATGTGGCTGGCCAAACGGTCGGCCTCCAAATACATGGATCCCGGCAAGATTGACAACATCGCGGCCGGGCGCATTGCGCGCGGCTACACGCCGATGACCACGCTGATCAAAGAGAGTTTTGAAGAAGCCGGCATTCCCGACGATCTGGCCGGTCAGGCGCGCGCCGCCGGTGCGGTGCGTTGCAAGCGCGAAGTTGAAGAGGGCCTGCACAACGAAATCGTGTTCGTGCACGACCTCATCCTGCCAGAGTCGTTTGTACCAGCAGCTAATGACGGCGAAGTCGAGAGCTTTGAGTGCGTGCCGATTGTAGATCTGTTGCAGCGCCTTGAAAACCCATCCCAGTTTACGATCGACTCGGCGATTGTCATTGTTGACTGCTTGTTACGTCGCGGCTATATCACCTCAGACCGGGACGACTACCTCGATCTGATCCACGCCATGCGCCCGTAGTTCGATCTAATGGATCCCGTCGTTCTTTTCTTCGTGCTGGGTGTCGTTGCGCGCCTCGCCAAGAGTGATCTCCGGCTACCCGAGGCGTTATACGAAACGCTCTCTATCTACCTGCTGCTGGCGATCGGATTGAAGGGCGGCGTTGAACTCGCCAAGCACCCGATTAGCACCGTTGCCCCGCAAGCCGTCGCGATTGTCGCAATGGGTCTATTGTTGCCGCTATTGGCGTACCCGGTACTGCGATTTATCGGACGCATGAGCAACTTCGATGCGGCCGCCATCGCCGCGCACTACGGCTCGGTATCGGTCGTTACCTTCGCGGTTGGCCTCACCTTTGTGACCAAGCAAGGCGTGCCGTTTGAAGAATACATGCCGCTGTTTGTGGCGCTGCTCGAGGTGCCCGGCATCGTCGTCGGCATCCTGCTTGCGCGCCTGCACACGCTGAAAACCGTACGCTGGGGTGAACTCGCCCATGAAATCATGTTCGGCAAATCGGTTGTGTTGCTGGTCGGCGGACTTTGCATCGGCTGGTTGGCCGGCCCGCAGGGGATTGACCCGATGCGCGGGTTGTTCTTTGATCTCTTCAAGGGTGTATTGGCGCTATTCCTCCTCGAAATGGGGCTGGTCGCGGCCAGCCGCCTGACTGACCTCAAACGTGCGGGGCCATTCCTGATCGCCTTTGGCATCATCACGCCAGTCGTTTTTGGCATGATTGGCGCTGGCTTGGGCAGCGCCATCGGCCTTTCGCTCGGTGGGACCACGCTGCTGGCGGTGCTGGCCGCAAGCGCCTCTTACATCGCCGCACCGGCGGCGATCCGTATTGCGATACCGGAGGCCAACCCGAGCCTGTCGATCGGTGCCGCGCTTGGCATCACGTTTCCGTTCAACCTGACGCTGGGCATTCCCCTCTATTTCGAATTTGCCAAGATGCTGCACAAATGAATACACATCCGAAGACACTGTTGGTCATCATTGGTGAATCTGCGCTGGAGAAATTTCTGGTGCGCGACATCAAGGGTTTTGGCGCGCACGGCTATACGATCGCCGACGTGCGCGGCGGCGGCGAGCATGGCACGCGCGATGCCGAGTGGGAGGGCAGCCGCTCGATCCGCATGGAGGTGGTCTGTGAGGATGCCGTCGCCGAGAAAATCGTCGAACACGTGATCGCTAATTATGCGAAGAACTTTTCTCTCTCCCTGTACGTTTCGGAGGTGGGCGTGATCCGCAAGGAAAAGTACTAGGGAACCTCTGATTAAGTCCTACTTTTATTTTCAACTCTCAAAAACTTGTCGTTTCCGCGCACGCGGGAATGACACGGTACTTTTCTTGACGCCATCACTTAATCAGACCTTCCCTAGACCCGGGTACTAGGCGCGTCCTCTGAGCAATAACGCACTCATTCTGGTCGTCATCGCCGCGCTGCTGCACGCGTCGTGGAACTATCTGCTCAAGAAAAGTGGCGGTGGCCTCGGCGTATTGACGCTGTCAGCAGTCACTGCCGGCGTTGTTCTCACACCGATTTCAATTTTCCTGATGTGGCAGGGGTTCTCATTTACGCCCGCCGCACTCGGCATGGTGATCGGCTCGGGCATCATACACATGGCGTACTTTCTGCTGCTCGACCGCGCCTACCGTTCGGGCGGCGATCTGTCGGTTGTCTACCCGTTGGCGCGGGCCACCGGGCCGCTACTGACCATCGTTGCGGCTACCGCGTTCTTTGGCGAACGCATGACGCCGATTGCCATCGTCGGCGCGCTCCTCATCGGGATTTCCGCGTTGGTGCTGACCGG
>Ga0209490_10005352_pt1 | contig 11705 bp, 12 predicted proteins | sample MAT06_FD_187209 | JGI IMG/M metagenome (GOLD analysis project Ga0209490, IMG submission 187209) | Freshwater microbial communities from Lake Fryxell liftoff mats and glacier meltwater in Antarctica - MAT-06 (SPAdes) (version 2) | ecosystem: Environmental > Aquatic > Freshwater > Ice > Liftoff...
TTGCAGATCAAACATTCCTGCTTCAATCAGCCAATGGCGGGCGATCGCTACGTTTCCTGTGGCAAAAAAAGCATTAGATATATCTGTAAGCTTAAATTTAGTTTTAGTTGGCTCCTCAAAATTTGCCGTATTAATTACTAAGCCGTAGGTAAATGCTTTCTCTTGATTTTGCAAGCTAGCGGCATGGGCAGATAAAAATTCTGGATTCACAACTAAATCACTATCAATAAATACAACTATTTCGCCTAAAGCTTGTTCAATTCCCAAATTTCGGGCGGCAGCAGCCCCTTGGTGATCCTGTTGCAAAAGTCTGACGTGGGGAAGTTGATTTTCCGTAATCCAAGCGATCGTATTGTCGGTGGAGCCATCATCTATGACTAAAATCTCGTAATCTAAATCGCAGTCCTGCTGCTCCATAGCCGTCAAACATTTCTGGAGGATGGGCAAACGATTATAAGTTGGAATAATAACTGACCACATATTTGTTCCTTTTATATTTCTGCCAATAGGTTTTACTATAGTCCAGCTTTACGCTCTTGATCCGATTCTGGCTCTACCCACTCAAAGCTAAAATGACTAATACAGTTAATCTGGGGAGCAACTGCCCGTATGGCTTGCATTTGCGTTTCTAGGCTAGGGTGTCCTCGCCAAGATTGCCCCCAAGTACCTGCTAGAACTGGACATACTACTGCTTTGGGTGAAGCATTAATTACTTTTATAACCTCATTGGCAACGCACTTACCATCATCACAAAGGGCATAGGTCATGGGGTGGCGTTCCATACTTAAAGGAAACCGATTCCAAAATGGGGCATTACCATTCAGGGAAAATACGGCACCGATCGCTGGCTTTGAGCCTAAATTTTTATTGGAATTTACTGTTAAATTTATAGAGGCGATCGCTACATTCGCAAAATCTAATACCCCTTGATAAGCATGGTTAACAGCTAATTGCCATAGGAATTTTTCTGATAATTTAGCCGCAAAAGCAGGATTTTTAGACCGAACTTGAGTCATGCCAGTGATTTTTTGTTGTGTTTCTTGGAGCATGGCGATCGCTTTTGGTGGAATTTCTCCTTGTGCCAAATAGATTGCCATTAACTGTTTAGTCCCCGCATCGGGCATAGAAGCCAGTAACGCATTACGGGCAGCTTCACCATAAATCCACAGATCTTTAACATTATTAGCTAAACCTTTAGTAAGGGGATACCGCAAATAATCAAACAGTATGCCATCGGGTTGACGTTTTAGCAGAGAGGCGATCGCTCCAGCAAAATCCGACCTTGCCTGAGAATTATAGGGATCAATGAATACCCGATCAGCTTCATTAGGCTCAAGATTAGAAGCTTTTCCATTAGTAACTGCATTGGCATTTGGATTAAGTTGACTTTTACTAATGCTAGTTTCACCCCGACCATTCACAGCCAACACCGAGGCACGATCAGGAATTTGACTGTAGCTGTAGCCAAAATCCATAGCAAAAGACCTACCATAAACCTTAAGTCCACGGTCTCGACCTTGACGAATTACCTCTGCCCAAAGATCGAAATCAGCCGCAACTTTTCCTGCTTTTACGGCTTCTGCGGTTAGCGATCGCCAAGGAGTCGGGTTATCAGACACAGGTAATAAAATTTGCCCATCATAAAATACATCGACAAAAACGGTATTATAACCACGGTTCACGATTCGATCTAATACATCTGCCAGAACTTCGGGCTTAGTATCCTTGGCGTAGAGCCTGAGCCATAGAGCTTGGGTTTTAATGGGGTCTTGACTACGGCATTCGGTAATTTGATCTTTATGTTTGGCGATTAGAGCTGGATATGCTGAATTATTGGTTTTACGCAGATTATCTTTGAGGGTGCGATCGCTAGGTTCAACAGCACAGGTAGGCTTACCCCAAAGGGCTATAGTTTGAGCTTCAAGGGAATTTATTGATGCTAACCAACCAAAAAGACAAAACGGAACTAGGTTTGTGAATATTTGGGGAAAGTTTCGGCTTGGAGATTGCAATTTTGGAGTGATGAACATGAAGATTTAAGCCGATTCCAAAGGAGCCATCGTTAGTTGTTCCTGCTTAAGTTGAGCATGATAAAGTTCTGCTTGCTCCTGTGGACCCACCCAGACGATCGCTAAACCTTCAAAATGCACCTGATTAGTTAGCTCCCATGCCCTTTCTTCACTCATGGCAGGGATATACTTGATTAAACATTTAGACACATGCTCAAAGGTATTGAAGTCATCATTTAAGACAATGATCTTAAAGTTAGGGTAAAGCTTCCGCACTAATTGAGTGGAGCGTTCTTTGGTTGAGGTAGGGGATTGAGTGGCTACAATCATCATCGCTTTAGGTAAATTCAAAAATTTATTCAATACTTTAGGCAATCTTTAGGTGATCTTTAGGTGATAAAAATGCGTAACTTAGCCAAAATTTGCAAGCTTAAACCTAAAAATATCTTACTGTAGATTTAAGGGGACTTTCTGGAGGTTAGGATTAAATTAATCAGCAAACAGGCTAGACCTAGATTGATAGCAATATCAGCAAAATTAAATATGGGAAAGTTAATTAGGCGTACGTCTATAAAGTCAATAACTGCACCTTTTGTAAAGCGATCGATGCCATTCCCTAAAGCTCCACCTAAAATGCAACCAAAGCCATACTTTTCCCAATTAGTTAGTTTATTACTACTCAAGCCCACAAAAATAAGCCCAAGGCTGACTATTAAAGAAATCCATTTGAGCCAACCACTGCCGCCGCTAAATAGACTAAAAGCTGCTCCAGTGTTTGTGATGTAACGCAAATGAAAAACTCCCTGCCAAATTGCTAGATTGTGGAGACTAGAATTTTGAGCGATCGCCAATTTACTAACCTGATCTAAAATTAGCCAAAATAAGGCAGTTAGCCAAAGCGAAAAGTTTTTAAGCATTAGAGGGAGATATTAGCTGGCGTTAATTAACCCTAGCCAAGTTAGGACACCTTTACCTGTAGAAAACTCAATAACAAGGGCAGTCAGAAAACCAATCATGGCAGCTCGACCATTGAGGCGTTCAGTATAACTATTAAATCCAAAGGTAGGATCTGTACCTTGAGGGGTTTGAGTAGGTTCGGTCATAAGTTTTATTCCTTGGTTCCAGAGGTTATATGTAAACCCTAGCATTTACTTAACGTAACAATGTAAATATATTTGCGTAAAACTCTAAGATTTGTAAATTTCTGTAACTAAACCATTTTTTCTTAATTCTTCAAGCAAATTTCTTGTAAGTTAACTAATATAAGGGTATAAAGACTAATTAAAGATATTTAAGGCTTAATTTAAGTTCTTATATCTGAGCTAAACTTAATATCACCATAATAAGCAGTTGTAATGTTCGATCTGCAACTTGTATAGGTTAATTTACAGAATTAATTTTATTTAGTTTAGTTTTTTAGCTTGTTTTTATAAATATACATCCCCAAAGGAATTTACGAGGTTTTAAGGAACTTGGAAAGTCATAAAGAGAAAATTTTAGTCGTAGATGATGAGGCAAGTATTCGTCGTATTTTAGAAACCAGACTTTCTATGATCGGGTATGAGGTGGTCACGGCTGGAGATGGTGAAGAGGCGATCGCTATGTTTCGTGATGAAATTCCAGATTTGGTAGTGCTGGACGTAATGATGCCAAAGCTCGATGGGTATGGAGTTTGCCAAGAATTACGCAAAGAGTCTGATGTGCCAATTATTATGTTAACTGCCCTCAGCGATGTGGCAGATCGAATTACAGGTTTAGAACTAGGGGCTGATGACTATGTAGTTAAGCCTTTTTCGCCAAAAGAATTAGAAGCTCGAATTCGGTCTGTATTACGTCGAGTTGATCGAAATACTAGCTCTGGTATTCCTAGTTCTGGGGTCATGCATATTAGCAATATTAGAATTGATGCTAATAAACGGCAGGTTTACAAGGGTGATGAACGGATTCGGCTGACGGGGATGGAATTTAGTTTATTAGAGCTATTGGTTGGTAAATCTGGTGAAGCTTTTTCCCGTGCGGATATTCTCCAAGAAGTGTGGGGATATACCCCTGAACGCCATGTGGATACCCGTGTAGTGGATGTACATATTTCCCGACTCCGAGCAAAACTTGAAGAAGACCCTAGTAATCCAGAATTAATTTTGACGGCTAGGGGAACTGGCTATCTATTTCAACGGATTACAGAATCAGATGAAGGTTAAGGTTTAATTTTTATTATGGCTTTAGTCGCGATCGCCTCTGTAATAGCTGGAGTAAAAGCAGGAAAGGTTATTAGTTTTCCGACGGATACAGTTCCTGCCTTAGCGGTAATTCCTGAGCAGTCTGAGTTGATTTATACCCTGAAACAGCGATTGCCTGACAAGCCTTTAATTTTGATGGGAGCCACCCTAGAAGAGTTATGGGAGTTTGTGGATACTAAAAATCCTGCCTTTCCCCAATGGCAAAAATTAGCTCATACTAAGCTACCAGGAGCATTAACCCTAGTCTTACCGCAAAATCCTGACTATCCGCCGCTTAATACTGGGTTTACTAGCATTGGTATTAGAATTCCCGATCATGAGATTGCGATCGCTATCCTTAGACAAACTGCCCCCCTACTCACCACCAGTGCCAACTTGAGTGGAGAATCGGCTTTACTAGATATGAAAAAAATTTCTGCCCAGTTCCCCCAAGTCTTAGTTTTAGATGATCCCAATGAGATCATGACTGGACAACCTTCTACAGTTGCTGAATGGACAGAAAATGGGTGGGAAGTGAAGCGCCAGGGGACAGTAAAAATCTAGGTAAATCTAGAAATCAGAATCGTAGCCACCAGAGGATGAAGAACTAGACTGATTATCTTGCTTTGAGCCTAGTAGATCTAATTGATCAACACGAATCACAGGCTTTGTGCGCTCTTCTCCCGTAGTTTTATCTTGCCAGCGATCGAAGACTAAAGACCCAGTAATCCCGACTAAACTACCTTTTTTTACATATTTACCAGCAATATCAGCAGTTTTATCCCACATTTCTAAATCAAACCAGTCGGGCGGCTCGTCTTTGTTGCTGGTGCGGCGGTTTACAGCTAGGGTGAAATTACATACCTGCTTACCAGAATCAAAATATTTGGTTTCAGGGTCTCTGCCAGCACGACCGACTAAGTTAACTCTGTTAATGCTCATGGTTTTTAATTTGCAATAGTTGTTAAAGATTTTAGCCTGATCTCGCCCTTACAATTAAGAAATTAGCTTATTAAAAGTTGAACTAACCATCATAGAAATCTGACCAGATCATGTATGTTACGATTCAATCTATTCAGGATATTGGGGATTTGATCTACGGTAGATGGGGAGAAAGTGGGATATACAGCAAATTGAAGCGATCGCCAAGGAATTTCATGGTTACTGCAATTACTAAAGACGTACAAAATACTCAAACAGGAAAAGAGATCGCAGATATTGTTAATATTTTGACCAAGAAATTAATTGGCGAAAAGTGCGGACAAGTACGTTTTAGCTATGGGGATGAGTTATGTCTTGATTTTGGGAAAATGATTGATTCACTTCATCCTAAATTACGAAACCTGCAAAAAGGCAGTTGGCGATTTGGGGCAAGGGCTACACCTTGGCAATTAAAACAAGCAGATAAACTTTTAGTTGATTCAGAGCTACTTGAAAGCGATCAAGAAATTGCAGAGGCGAAGCAATTTGTTCGGGAAAGCCTAGAAAATCAGAAAATTCTTAAGATTGAGGTTAATCCCCTTGATCTAACACTGCAACTATTGTTTGAAGAGAATTATGAGCTTCTGCTTCAACCCAATTTGGCTGATTCCGACTTGGCGTATTGGGAACTTTTTATGCCTACCCAAGAAATTTTAGTAATTGGTTCTGGTTACTCTTGGTCTAAATCTTCCATCCATAATCGGTATTAATCTGGCAAATTTTCCAGTTTGAATAAATCCTCGCCCGTAAGCCTACAAATCCGCCAGTCGGGTAAAACCAGTGACTACACCCTAGGTAGCATCGACCTTCGTCTATTCGGCTATACTGCCGATGCGGGTGATGTGGCACTGCTGCAAATCTTTAGTGACTCTACTAAAACTAGCACCGATCCATCCTAATGCTGCAACTCTTCAGTCAGTTACTTTTACTAATCCTAGTTCCAGTAATAATGCAGCAGCTACTTTTAACTTCACCCCAACTACCACCTTTACTTTTGTGGCAGATACCCGCTATTGGCTCTTGGTAGATGCTTAGTAGTGGTGCTTATGCTTGGACAGGAAATAGCCCACCTGCTAAGAAATTACTAGCATAGTTAATAGCTTCGGCGTTCAAGTAAGTGGCAATAATGGCGTGTCCTATTCTACAGACAACCTTGTGAGCTCTTTCCAAATTAACGACACAGAAGCCACACCTGTTCCCTTTGAGTTTAGCCCTGCGAGTGGAGTAGCTGTTTTGGGTGGTTTATGGCTCGGTTCCAAGATTTTAAAGAAAAAGTCTAAGTAACCAAGACCTAAGCAAGAAGGCTGCCTTACTCTCTATTTAAGTTTGGAATTGCTGTAACCTAGACTTAAATATAACTAATAAAGTAAATATGGCGATTCAACCCAAACTAATTATTCATGGTGGAGCAGGCAGCACAGTCGAAAGTAAAGGTGGTTTGGAGCCAGTACGTCAGTCTTTGTATGCTGTGATTAATGCTGTGTACCCAATGTTGTTAAATGGGGAAAGTGCGATCGCTGCCGTAGTTAAAGGCTGTGAGCTATTAGAAAATGATCCTCGGTTTAATGCAGGTACGGGTTCGGTTTTGCAGTCAGATGGGCAGATTCGTATGAGTGCTTCGATTATGGATGGCGATCGGCAAAGTTTTAGCGGTGTCATTAATACAGCACGGGTCAAAAATCCGATTTATTTAGCGCAGGCGTTACAAACCTCTGATGATCGGGTGCTGTCAGATCAAGGTTCGGTGGAATTAATTAGAGAACTAGGCATACCAGTATTTAATCCCTTAACTGATGAACGCCTATACGAATGGATAGAAGAACGTAAAACCAACTTTTCGCGCAAAATGGCAGATGTGGCAATGGGAACTATCGGAGTTGTTGCTTTAGATCAAAATGGACATCTATGTGCAGGAACATCTACAGGTGGACGAGGATTTGAGCGCATTGGTAGAGTTAGTGATTCGGCAATGCCCGCAGGAAATTATGCTACAGCAAATGCGGCTGTGAGTTGCACTGGGGTGGGTGAAGATATTATTGATGAATGTGTAGCGGCAAAAATTGTAGTCAGAGTCACGGATGGGATGAGCCTTCAGGCTGCGGTGGATAAATCCTTTGCGGAAGCATTTAGTAGAAACCGAGATTTTGGGGCAATTTGTCTTGATGCGAGTGGAGCGATCGCTTGGGGAAAAACCACATCTGTCTTATTTGCGGCATACCATGATGGCAGTGGAATTGGCGATACTTTAATTTGAATTTTGAGAAAATGCTTTACAAATAAATCAAGCTTTGTTACAATTGTTTACATAAGGTTAAAGCAAATTAAAAAAAGGATTTAAGAAAATGGCACAACGCACTACAGTAGTCGATGATCGTGGTTTACTAAACAACTTTGCCTATGAGCCTCCAGTTTATGTAGATGAAGAATCCAGAGTTGGTTTTACCGAATTTGCGGAAAAATGGAATGGTCGCTTTGCCATGATTGGATTTGTACTACTGTTAGTAATCGAGTACGGTGCCGATCAAGGTTTAGTTAGTCTTTTACGCTCATTCTAAGTAAGTCTTAGATGTAGAAAAGTTAGGGGGTAATCAGTACCTCCTTTTTTTTGTGCAATTTTTTAGGTGATCTTAAAACTGGCGTAAAAACCTGAAATCACTGGTAAATAACCTTCTAATGTCATCAATTTGATGTAAAACCATGGCAATGCGATCGGCTCCAAAACCCATGGCAAAGCCAGATACAACTTCAGGATCGTAGCCCACAGACTTAAATACATTAGGATCAACCATACCGCAGCCGCCAATTTCTAGCCACCGCCCATTCCATTCCACATCTACTTCTGCCGATGGCTCTGTAAAGGGAAAATAACTAGGACGAAACCGCACCGCCCGATCGCCTAATAATTCCTCTAATAAAGTTTTGACAGTACCTTTCAAATCCCCAAAGGTTAAACCCTCTTCCACTGCCAATAGCTCCATTTGGTGAAAAATTGGGGAATGGGTAGCATCAACTTCATCTTTACGATAGACTCGACCACCAGGACAGACAATCCGAAACGGCGGCTCATTTGCTTCCATATAACGTACTTGCACCGAAGAGGTCTGCGTCCGCAGGAGTTTTCCATTGTTTAAGTAGAGGGTATCTTGCATATCACGGGCGGGGTGATCGGCGGGCGTGTTTAAAGCTGCAAAATTATAGTAATCGGTTTCAATCTCTGGTCCTTCGGCAGTAGTAAACCCCAATCCTACTAATATATCTAACACCCGATCAATAGTGCTTTGTAAAGGATGAATGCGACCTTGGGGCGATCGCATCACTGCGGGCATAGTCACATCTATAGTTTCAGATTCTAACCTTGCTGTAATTTCTGCCTGTTGAATGATTAAACGTTTTGCTTCTAACTGATTTTGTAGAGACTGCTTAACTTCATTGGCGATCGCTCCAATTTGTGGACGTTCCTCAGCCGAAAGCTTACCCATGCCTCCTAAAAGTTGCGGTAATACCCCTTTTTTGCCTAGATATTCCACCTTAACCTGTTCCAGTTGTTCTGCCGTTTCCACTTTTGCCACGGCTGCGGCGGCATCGGTAGATAAAGATTGGAGTTTGGATTTTAAGTTATCTAAATCAGCAGTCATGTAATTTATGTATTTTAATGAGGTAAATCAAATCTAACAGATAGGATCAAAAAAATGTTACTGCTTCGCAGATTAAGCTAGACTGGAAATCATGTAAATATTGCGCCTTAAAATCTGGGAATATTGCAATGAAGCTTCCACGAAGACAGTTCTTGCAGAGTATAATCGCTGGGTTTGCGGGTAGTCAAATCTGCTTCCCAAATCAAATGGCATGGGCTGCCGAGAGCTATGCTCAAAATTTGGGACAAAAGACCCGTCGTAAACTAGCATTTCTAGTGGGCATAAATCAATATGATGCCAAAAACGAATGGCTGCCCCTTAATGGTTGTGTAACCGATATTGAACTGCAAAAAGAGCTTTTAATCCATCGGTTTGAGTTTAATCCTAAGGATATTCTGACTCTAAGCGATCGCCAAGCAACTAGGGCAAATATAATCGACGGCATTAGAGATCACCTAATTTCGCAAGCACTTCCAGATGATGTAGTGATAGTGCATTTTAGTGGGCATGGTTCCCAAATTCAGTCTCAACCGTCTTTAGTCGCTGCCGATGGTACTTTTGCAGGAGCGAACGGAACTGTTAATGATATTACAATCCAGAGTTTGCTGCTTTTATTGCAAGCGATCGCCACAGATAAAATCACCTGTATTCTTGATGCAGGTTATAGCAATTTTGGTAATCCCATCGCTGGCAATTTTCGGATTCGAGCCAGACCCAGTCGTAAAGAGTGGAAACTTAGCCCAGAGGAAGTAGCTTTACAACAGGAGTTTGTTGATAAGTTTTCTGACAAAGCGCAGCCAACTAAACCCATAGTTTTACTGCAAGCAGCAATTAATGATCAACTTTGTATTGATGCCAACTGGAATGGTTTTAGTAGCGGCTTATTTACCTATGCTTTAACTCAGCAACTTTGGAAAATAGATTCTGGGAGTTCTTTATCCACAGTTTTAGGTAATGTGATTAATGCTTCAGATCATGCTGTGTTGCCTTCTAAGGAGTTAAATTCTCCCGAAAAAGAAGTCCAAATTAAACAACTGAAAACTTTATCTAGTTATGATTTGGATGATGTCTTTGGCAAAAAGAACGACGGCAAAGGGAATAATCAATCAGTTGATGCTTTTATCCAAACGGTTAGCAGCGATCGCCGTTCAGGGGATGCTTGGTTAGGTGGTATTCCCATTATGCCATTAAGCTACTACGGAGCTGGCTCTATTTTGGCAATTGTGGATGCATCCCTGCCCCCTAATTTAGTGCAGGTTAAATCCCGTGATGGGCTGATTGCTAAAGTGGAAACAATGACCGTGGGGGAGTCCTTAAAGCCCAATACTCTCCTACAGGAAAAAGTCAGAGTTTTGCCCCATAATCTCAAACTGAGTGTAGCTTTAGATGTAGGGTTAAGCAAAGTTGAACGGGTAGACGCGACTAGTGATATATCTGCTTTATCTAATATTGTGGGAGTAAATGCCACGGAGCAATATGCAGACTGTTTATTTGGTTATCAAGGTTCTAGCTATGGCTTGTTTTCCGTAGGGCGATCGCCAATTTTAGGTACATTTGGAGCCGTAGGAGAATCGGTCAGTACGGCTATGCGTCGGTTACAGCCCCAGTTGGACAGTCTTCTCGCTGCTAAATTAATTCATCTTACTACTAACCAAAATTCTTCACTCTTAAATCTAAAAGTCAGTCTAGAGGCAATTTCTAGTATCCCCAGTCGGATCAAAATGATTGTAAATCAATCAACTAATCCTAAGGAAATTAATCTCCATGAATCTGGAGTTTTTGATAAATCCTTGACTGTCGGCGATCGCTTGTCCTGTACATTACAAAACTTGACCGATGATCTACTCCATGTGATTATTTTTACCTTTGATCCAAGGGGAAAAATGATGACCCCCAGTTTTGTTACCAGTCCTTACGCTAATGACAGCACTATTCCACCCCATGCTAGTTTAATCATTCCCCAGCCGATCGCTCCCTTTGAATGGAATGTTTCTGCACCCCAAGGTTTAGTAGATGTCCAAATTATTGTCAGCCGATCGCCACTAACTCAAACCTTAATCCTGTTAGATCGATCTTCCCGACAGTCACTGACAGGACTTGTAAATGTCAATGCTCCCCTAGAAGTGGCAAAGGCTCTACTGACTGACCTGCATAGTAAAAATATGGCGATCGAAGATGGCTATGCTCTTGATGTGAATGATTGGGCAACTATGGAATTTTCCTATCGAGTGGCTTAAGTTAAATGCTAGTAGCCCTATGCCATACTAAATAAAAGTCTAATCGTTTGATGAGTTTCTAAAGGTATCTTTATGACCCAAACCAAACTCCGCCCAGTCCGCCACGCAGATCAAGATCAACAACTTATTTATTCAGGCATCACTTGGGAGCAATTTGCACTGATCCAAGCAGGTTTTGCCGAATCCAAAAACGTTAGACTTTTTTATTACAAAGAGACTATTGAAATACTTATGCCAGGACGCGCCCATGAAACGGTTAGCAGATATATTGGGTTTTTAATTGGGCTCTTTTGCCTAGAGAGCAATATTGAATTTGAACTATTAGGTTCCACCACCCAGAAGCGTTTAGGGGAAGTTTCTGTTGAACCAGATGAATCCTATTGTTTCGGCACATCAAAACCCACGCCTGATCTAGTGATTGAAGTGATTTTTACCAGTGGAAGTCCCAGAAAGTTACAACATTACCAAGCTTTAACAATTCCTGAAGTCTGGTTTTGGCAGGATGGTGTATTTAGTCTTTATCATCTCAGTAACAGCAATTACGAGACGATCGCATCTAGTAAAATTCCCGAACTTGCTAACCTTGATATGGAGCTACTTACCCGATGTGTGGTTATGGCAGGA
>Ga0209490_10005356_pt1 | contig 11703 bp, 13 predicted proteins | sample MAT06_FD_187209 | JGI IMG/M metagenome (GOLD analysis project Ga0209490, IMG submission 187209) | Freshwater microbial communities from Lake Fryxell liftoff mats and glacier meltwater in Antarctica - MAT-06 (SPAdes) (version 2) | ecosystem: Environmental > Aquatic > Freshwater > Ice > Liftoff...
CACAAAGGGATCGCATCTTTTAGGACTGCGTCTCGAATATAACGGCTGAGCGACCTCTCGGTAACTACGTCGACGCGGCGTCCCAGTAGATCGCCCAGGTCCTGTTGCATGGCGATTAGGTCGAGGAGACTGCGGCCTGGGTCGAGGTCCACGAGCAGGTCGAGGTCGCTGTGGTCGTGTTGGGTTCCCCGCGAGAATGAGCCGAAGACACGCAGATGCGTCCCGCCGTGGCGTGCGACGATTTCGCGAATTGCCAGTGCGTTCAGTCCGGTGAGTAATTCGGCCACGGCCATGCTTTGAGTATATCGCTGCAGCTTTTCGGTGGCTTTAGCTCAGCACGCGAAATACTACTCTCGTCCTCTGAGGATCGCTGCCATCACCCGAGGACTTCGGTGGCCATGGATGACGGCGATTACCCAAAGTGGCGTTTCATCGGGCGCGTAAACGATCAGATAGTCCCGCACTCTCTTGAACCGCAATGGCCGTGTGGTCAGGTCTGGCCGGGTATGGCCCTGATGAGGGAATGGCACGAGGCCTTCGAGCGCCTGGTGAATGTCCGCGATCACGTGGTCGGCGGCGTTGAGGTTATCGGCCGCGATATCGCCCCAGATTTCGTTGAGGTCGATCTCGGCCTCAGGATGAAAATCGTAGCCGGTCATGAACCGGACTTGGTCCGCAGAGCTTCGCTCTTCTCACGCAGGCGGGCTACCACCTCATCGCCCGGAATGAGCTTCACCTTGCCGCTCTTGATATCGTCGTAGCGGGAATTGAGCATCTCGCGCGTGCCGGCCAGCTCGTCCACGTAGCCGGCGACGGCGTCCTTTACGAACTCAGCTGCGGAACGGCCGCTTTCGCGGGCCAGTTGATCGAGCTTGGCCTGAACATCGGGTTCGAACTGTACTTCCATTGTCGCGGCTCCTTCTTGAAAATTGCCTTATCTTCGGTGCATTACCGTCAGTGTGCTGAAACAGGTCCGGAGTGGGTAGCTCTCATGGTGGACAAGATCCGGCGCGCGTCGTCTGGCCCGGGCGTCTGGCCGGCAGCGACTTGCGCCAAAACGCGGTCGATCGTCTCGTCAAGAGCCTGGCGCTCGGTCTCGGTCCAGCTCTCTTCGGCGTCCAGACTCCCCTCTGTAGAGTCGCTTTTGGACGAGGGCTTCCCCATTCTAACGGCTCCGAGGGATTTGGCGGTTGCCATGCCCTTTGAGTATATCGTTGCGAAGCTTCGACGCCTTGCGCGCCACGCCGCCGGTCAAAAACGAGAAACACCCTCGGACGCAGAACAGTCCACTCGGCGAGAGCCAAGTGGACCGCGTTGCATTTTGGAGCACGAAACGAGAAAGGAGACTAGCGGGGGAAGGTACGGGTGGCGTTGCCGCTGGCGATGTAGGTGCCGGCCAGTTCGGTGAAGAGGATTTGGTTACCGCCGCTGGTTAACATAAAGTTCACCTGATAGCTCACATCGCCGACGTTGTAGATCGCGACGCCGAAGCATTCGGGGGTCATTTCGTAGGTTCCTTTCGCGTCGAAGACGACGGAGGTCCCGTCGGCGACAAAGCTGCCAACGGAGCTGAGGCCACCCCGGCCGTCGAAGGTAAAGAGCCCGACTTCGGCGGTGGAAACCGTCTTGCTATTGATAACCTGGAGGCCATCGCTCTGGTAACCGAACGGCGCGTTCATCGAAGCGAGATTGCAAGCGGCCAGCCCTTCGGACTTCGTCCCGGCACCAGACAGAGTCGCGCCGGCGCCACGCAATACCATGCTGAAATCATTTCCGCCATTCACCACGACAAAGTCGAAGTCAGTCGAGGCCCCGTTGACCACGGATTTGCCGGAGCCCACGCAGGAACTATCGACAGCGTAGGTGCCGGTAAATTCGGCGACGCCCACGGCGCCTTCCGCGGCGGCAACCAAAAAGCCAGTGTAACCACCGGTGCCGTTAAAAACGATACGGCCGACCTGCGAGTTGGTAACCGTGGTGTTGTTGGCTCCATTCACGGTGCCGTTGATCGCATAAGCATAAGTGCCGCGTAGCGAGTTGTTCGAGCACGTCTGAGCGATCGCCAGGGGCCCGGTAGCAAGGGCGGCGAAAAGCAGAAAATATGTGGACAAATTCATTACTTTCATGATAACTCAGGCTGCTTAGCTGATAGGACGTGATTTCCCGGCTAAGGCAGTAAATGGCCTCAATTAGGGTGATGATCTTAGCTCTTTCCCACGCGGTGAGTAAGGGCCAGTAGATGGCCGAGATCCTGTTGAATGGCGAGCAGGTCGAGGTCGCTATGGACCAGTGTGCCCCACCGCTTGCGCGGTAGGCTAGAGAGCGCGCACCGAAGCTTCTTGGGTCGCCGCGCCGGAGCGGACCTGCAATGTCACATCGGACTGCACCCGGACTTGAACTTGGTAGAGGCCAGGCACGGTGCTGCTCCAACCAGCTTTGGTGACCGTGCCGCCCTGGGCGTTGATGGAAGGGACGGCACCGGCGACGACGAGGCCTTGGTTGTCGACGACGCGGAGGCCGAAATCGATGGTGGCGCCGCGGGGGGCAGAGCGGGGGAGCTCGAGGGTGGTGATGGAGTCGGCTTCGCGGGCGGCTTCCGGGCGCCAGTAGGGGATGCGGAGCTTTTGCGCGGCGCCTTCGCAACTGACGCCCAGGTAGCCTTCGCCGGCGGTGGCGGGGGCTTCGAGATGCAGGGTGAAGGCGCCATCGCCCACGAACTGGGTGGCGGAGAGCGCGGGCGCGCCGCCCTTGGCATCTACCGTGATGGTGCAGATACCGGCATTGCCGGCGATCGACTCGAGGGTCACGGTAGCCGACGTGTCGGTTAACTTGAGCGAGGCAGGCGTCGCCGTCAAAGTGGCCGACAGGGCTTGCAGGGCATCGAGCTTCCCCGCCCCGCTCTCGATGACCTTGAAGGGCAAGGCCGTCGCGCTGTTGATGAGGAGCGAGCGGTACTGGGTGACGGTAAGGCCGGGGCGCTGGGCCTTTAACATGGCGGCCATGCCGGCCACCACCGGGGCAGCCAGACTGGTGCCGGCCATCGTCTTGTAGCCGTTCGAGCCGACGCGCTGCGTGGTGTAGGCGGTGTAGAACTGATCGCCCACCGCCATCACGTCCGGCTTCAGGCCCGCGCCCAGGTTCGGACCGCGGCCGGAGAACCAGGCCACCGTGTTGCCCGTGTTGCCCGTGTTGCCCGTGTTGCCCGTGGTGTGCGCGCCGACGGTGATCGCCCGCGGCGTGGTGCCGGGGCTCGAGATGGAGTTCAATCCAGGGCCGGCGTTGCCCGCGGCGACGACGACGATGACGCCCTGGTCGATGGCCCGTTCCAAGGCTTGCACCAGGACGTCGTCTTCGGGACGCGGCGCGTAGGCCGAACCGAGGCTCAGATTGATGACGTCCATGCCGTCGGCCACCGCGTCGTCGATCGCCTTCAGGATGCCGGCCGAATTGCCCGAAGCATCGTCGCCGATCACCTTATAGTTGCCGATGAAGGCGCGGGGGGCGACGCCGGAGATGACGCCTTCCGGCGCCTCATGACGAAGACCGGCGGAGATCATGGCGGTGCCCGTGCCGTGGCCGTAGTTGTCATTGGCATCGACGCCGAAGCCCTTGCCGTTGAAGCGCTCATAGCTGCGGGCCACGATCACCTTGCCGGTCGTGAAGCGGCGATTCTTGGCGTTGTCGACCCGGGGATAGCCGGCGGGCGCTTCCAGGCCATCGGCGGCGAGGCCGGGGTGGGTGGCGTCGACGCCGGTGTCGATGATGCCGATCTTGATGCCGGCGCCGGCACGGTCGCGGCCGCCCACTTGGTCCCAAGCCTGGGCGATCGCCTGCGTAGTTTCGATGACGTCGGCCGCGGGCTGGTAGGTGACGACCGGGTAGACGCGCTTCACAGTGGGGTGGGTGGAGACGGCGTAGAGGTCGGCGTCCTCGATCTCCGTGATCAAGGCATTGACGGTGGCGTGCGTGCGTTCGATCACCTTGGCGCCGCGGCGGGTGAGGCTCACTTCGGCATCGGCCGTCGCAGCCGCACGATTTTTGCCAATCGGCATCAACTCAACGATATACTGGCCAGCTTGGAGCGAAGTGCAGAAACTAAGGGAAACGACCAGGAATCGGGTAAGCATCTGACCCAATTCTCAGGTAAAACTCCTAGAACTCGAAGCGTCTCAGTTCCTTATACCTGGCTACACCAGGGGGGAAGTACGGGGCAATGAAGCCATGACGCTGCATTTTATCGATTACGCAATCCTGATTCTCTACTTTGCTTTCGTTCTGGGCATCGGCTGGTACCTGCGCGGCAGTATCTCCACCTCGTCGGACTTCTTAACCGCCGGCCGCAACGTGCCCACCTGGATTGCGAGTTTAGCCTTTCTCGCCGCGAACTTAGGCGCGCAGGAAGTGATCGGCATGTGCGCGTCAGGCGCCAAGTACGGCATCATGACGGCGCATTTCTACTGGGTCGGCGCCGTCCCCGCCATGCTCTTTGTCGGCGTCTTCATGATGCCTTTCTACTATGGCAGCCGGGCGCGCAGTGTACCCGAGTACCTGAAACTCCGTTTTGACGAAAAGACGCGCGGCTTGAACGCTATCACCTTCGCGGTGATGACGGTATTCTCGTCCGGCATATCGATGTATGCCCTTGCGCTGCTGTTGAGGCTGATTCTCGGCTGGGATTTCACGACGAGCGTCCTGCTTTCGGCCTTGATTGTACTGGCCTATACCTTCCTCGGGGGCCTGAAAAGCGCCATCTACAATGAGGTGCTGCAATTCTTCCTGATCGTACTGGGCTTTGCTCCGCTTGCCTTTTTGGCCGTCAGCAAGGCCGGCGGCTGGCAGGGCATCGCTGCGAAGACTCCCCAAGCCCTTACCCATGCGTGGAGCAACCTGGGCGATGCGTCGCAGAACCCGATGGGGGTGGAGGTCTTCAGTATGATGATGGGCCTGGCCTTCGTGCTCAGCTTTGGCTACTGGTGTACCGATTTCCTGGTGGTACAGCGCGCCATGGCCGCCGAGAACATGTCATCGGCCCGGCGGGTGCCGGTGATTGCGGCGTTCCCGAAGATGATCATGCCGTTTATTGTGATCCTGCCGGGCATCGCCGCCGTCGCGCTGATGAACTCCACCTCCGGCTACACGCTGCCCCGCAAGGGCGACGGGTTTGACTATGATCAGGTGATGACCACCCTGATGGCGCAGTTCTATCCCTCCGGCATGTTGGGCGTAGGGCTGACAGCGCTGATGGCGAGCTTCATGTCCGGCATGGCGGGCAATGTGACGGCCTTCAATACGGTGTTCACCTACGACATCTACCAGGGCTACATCCGGCGCGACGCCTCCGACGCGCACTACCTCGCTGTGGGCCGGTGGACTACGGTGGTGGGCATTGGGCTCTCCATCGTCACCGCTTACCTCGCGCAGAGCTTCAACAACATCATGGACTTTCTGCAACTCGTGTTCGGCTTCGTGAACGCGCCACTCTTTGCGACGTTCCTGCTGGGGATGTTCTGGAAGCGGGCCACCGGGCACGGCGCGTTTTGGGGACTGTTGAGTGGGACCGCCGCAGCTGCCGCCACGCATGGCCTGACTTTGGCCGAAGGTAAGGGCGCGTGGCTGGGCCAAAGCTTCGCTACGTTCCCTTCGACGATGGCGCAGAACTTCTGGATTGCGATCTTTGCCTGGACGACGTGTTTCCTGGTGACCATCGCCATCAGCCTCGCCACCGCGCCCAAGGCGGATAGCGAATTGCGCGGCTTGGTGTACGGCCTGACGGAGCAGCCGTCGGAAAAGGGCGTCGTCTGGTATAGGCGTCCCGGCGCACTGGCCTTGGTCGTGATTGCGATTTGTTTTACGCTCAACCTGCTCTTCTGGTAACTTGGAAGAGGCCGAGGGGAGCCCCGTGTATGGGGCTGAGAGGCTGAAAGCAGCGACCCTTCGAACCTGATCCGGGTCATGCCGGCGAAGGGAATGGCTCCCTGCCCTGTGATGTCCGGATCTCCATCTGAATGGGAGATCGCCTTACATGTCCACATCCGTACTAGCGCCGCAGGAAGTCACCACCGGCGGATTGCCCGCCTCCACCAAGGTTCACCAGGGTCCTCTGAACGTAGCTTTGCGCCGCATTGCTTTGACCGGTGAGCCCGATATCACCCTTTACGACACCTCCGGCCCCTACACGGACCCCGCGGTGGACATCGACCTCGCCCGAGGTCTGGCCCCCTTGCGCAAGCAGTGGATCGCTGGTCGCAAGCCGGTAAACGGCGCCGTCACCCAGATGGCCTACGCCCGCGCCGGCATCATCACGGCGGAGATGGAATACGTCGCCCTGCGCGAGAATCTCGGCGACCCCAACGGCAAGATCACCGCCGAGTATGTGCGCGAAGAGATCGCCCGCGGCCGCGCCATCCTGCCCGCTAACATCAACCATCCGGAAACCGAGCCCATGATCATTGGGCGCAACTTCCTGGTGAAGATCAACGCTAACATCGGCAACTCCGCCGTCAGTTCCTCGGTGGCCGAAGAAGTGGATAAGCTCGTGTGGGCCATCCGCTGGGGCGCCGACACCGTGATGGACCTCTCCACCGGCGACAACATCCACGAGACGCGCGAATGGATCATGCGTAACTCGCCCGTGCCCATCGGCACCGTTCCCATCTACCAGGCGCTGGAGAAGTGCAACGGCCGGGCGGAGGACCTTACTTGGGAGCTCTATCGTGACACGTTGATTGAGCAATGCGAACAGGGCGTCGACTATTTCACCATCCACGCCGGCGTGCGCCTTGCCTACATTCCGCTCACCGTGAACCGGATCACCGGCATCGTCTCGCGCGGCGGATCGATTCTGGCCAAATGGTGCCTGGCGCATCACAAGGAGAACTTCCTCTACGAGCGCTACGACGAGATCCTGGAAATCTGCCGCGCTTACGACGTCAGCATCTCGTTGGGCGACGGCTTACGCCCCGGTTCGATCGCGGACGCCAACGACGCCGCGCAGTTTGCTGAGCTTGAGACCTTGGGCGAACTCACCACCCGGGCTTGGGCACGCGACGTCCAGGTGATGGTGGAAGGCCCCGGCCACGTGCCCATGCACAAGATCAAAGAGAACATGGATAAGCAACTCGAGATCTGCAAGGAAGCGCCCTTCTACACACTGGGCCCGCTCGCCACCGACATTGCCCCGGGCTATGACCACATTACGAGCGCCATTGGCGCGGCCATGATCGGCTGGTTCGGCACGGCCATGCTTTGCTACGTGACGCCCAAGGAACACCTGGGCCTGCCGGATCGCGAAGACGTGAAGCAGGGCGTAATCGCCTACAAGATCGCCGCCCATTCGGCTGATTTGGCCAAGGGTCACCCGGCCGCCCAGAAGCGCGACGACGCACTCAGCCGCGCTCGCTTTGACTTCCGCTGGCGCGACCAGTTCCACCTCTCGCTCGACCCCGACACGGCCTTGAAGTACCACGACGAGACCCTGCCGGCCGAAGGCGCCAAGGTGGCCCACTTCTGCTCGATGTGCGGCCCGAAGTTCTGCTCGATGAAGCTGACCCAGGAAGTCCGCGAAATGGCTGCGGCTGGGATGCTGGCCAAATCCGACGAGTTCCGCGAGGCGGGGTCGCAGGTGTATGTGCCGCTCGAGGCGTTGGCGGGTAAGTCGTAGCCAAGAGCGTCAGTTGCCGGCGGTAACCGCCTTGGCCAGATGTGTAATAACATTTGGTGATAATTAGTTTAATGTCGCGCATCCTGCTGACATGGTTAGCGGCAGCCGCGTCCGTGCTTGGTGGGCTATATACGATCTGGCCAACAAATTCATTGACAGGTGTTCAGGGGGCACTACTTGCGGCCATTAGCATTATCTTCCTTTTGGCCGCGTCAACGGACATCTATGATCATTGGCAACGCCTACCAAAACGATGTGCTACAGACGCTGAGATCAACGACTATATGTTTCGATGGATTTCAAAAGCTGGAAGAGCTGTGGTCTTCACAAGGGATCACACCTGGGCCTTGAGGGATGGACGAATCAAAGAACTCCTGCTGGCCAAGGCGAAAAGCCACGAGCTCACAATGTGCTTGCCGAAGCATACAGATCTCACTAGAGAACTCAAAACCGCTGGTGCCGAGATACTGGTGTATGAGCGCCTCAAGTACACGCCAAAAGCTCGTTTCACGATAATAAAAGATGGGCGTGGGGCGGAGGCTCAGGTGGCCATTGGAAAGAATGTGAAGGGAATTCATATGATAGAGGATTTTCCAGTGGGTGACCCGGTCTTTTCTGTTTGCAGTGATTTGGTTGAAATCCTGCGAAAGATCCAAAGATGAGACAGATTCCACTTGAATCTCGAACAGACAGCACGATTGCGGCTGAGTGGGATGAGATCGCTCCGTTACGGGCTGAACAAATATTAAACGGGGCTGACCATAGCGCAAAGAACGTTTTGGCACCAACGCTCATTAGAATGACTGGAGCGGCCGAACGGCTGCTTGACATTGGATGCGGAACGGGATGGCTGAGTGGACTTTTGAGCGAGCACTGTGGCTGTATTATTGGCATAGATCCCAGTGGCACTTCCATTAGGTTAGCCTCGCAGACCATTCATAAACCAAACGTCCAATTCATTCACGCGAGTATCGAGATCTTTTCGGCAACGAACCCCTCATTATTCTCAGCGGCCATTGCAAATATGACGCTCAGCGCGCTAAAGTCGCTACCGCTCGCGGTAGCGGCGATTAGGGGCTGCTTGGCAACGAATGCTACTTTTTCATTCACCATTCCGCATCCCTGCTTTTGGCCAGCTTACTGGGGATATGCTACGGCACCTTGGTTCAAGTACGAAGTGGAAACAGCAATTGAGGCACCGTTCCGGATTGCCACGCAGAAGTGTAACTTCGTCACAACTCACGTTCACCGCCCACTCAGCCAGTACGTAAAGATCTTGCGCGACGCCAACTTCGAATTGGAGGAGTTTGAGGAACTAGTGGGCCAAGGATTTTCATTTCCCCGATTCATCGCAATGCGTTGGCGAGCAACGTTACCAAGGACGAAGCAGCTTTAACGGAATCGATAACGCCCAAGCGGGTCCGTTCAGCGCGAGCATGGCGATCAGGAAGCGACCATGCGATCAGATTCAGCCAACGAAGTCCGGATCATTTAGTGCAGTCACGCGATGCTGAACTGGTGAACCAATTGGCGGATAAGTCCTGGGGGGCTGCAGCGGGCGCTGGACGCCCTCGCGTACAATGGGACCATGGCGAGGAAATTTGATGCGATCTACGAAGCGGGAGTGCTGCGTCCAATCAAACAGCTCCCACTAGAAGAAGATACGCAGGTAACCGTACAACTCACGGAACCCGATGACGGGCTGGATCACGCTTTCATGAACTATGCCCGCGAACAGGTCTCTCAAATGAGCCGCACCACCACGCGTGAGGAGGTCCGAAAGCTTCTCCGCAAAGACTCCGAGTCCTGGGCGGAAGCTGTCATCCGGGAACGCGCAGAAGGGCGTTAGTTAGTGGACTTCTTCTTCGATACCAGTGCCGTGGCGAAGCTGTATCACCAAGAATCCGGATCCGAACGATTGGCCCAATTGGTGGCCGGAGTCGGGCACCGACTTTACGTGTCTCGTCTAGCCGTTGTTGAACTTGCTTCGGTGGCCGCCATAAAGGTGAGAACCGGTGCCATTAACGATAGCGAGGCCGATGCCATTATTGGGCAACTCTCCATCGACGTCACGATCGGGGATATCCTTGTCCGCCGGATTCACGAGGACGACTACAGTCGAGCGGCTCAGTTGCTTACTTCGCACGCGCGGAAGAGTTCCCTTCGGACGCTCGACGCACTACATTTGGCCACCGCGATGCGCCATCAGCAAAGTACCAAAGTGGACTACTTTGTGACAGCCGACCGGGCGTTGGCGAAGGTAGCTGAACTGGAAGGCTTTGCGGTATTCAATCCAGACCTCGCTCCCTAATTGTCCCGCAAAACCTCGTTGCCGGAGCCTTGCCGGTAGCCTTCCAAATCGAGCGTCACATAATGAAAGCCCAGGGGCTTGAAGATCTTCACCAAGGCTTGCGCCATCCCTAAGTTCAACGCCAAGGGAAGCTCAGCGGGGTCGATCTCTACGCGCACCAGTTTCTCGTGGAAGCGAACGCGGAACTGGGAGAAGCCTAAGGCGCGGATCGCCTCTTCGCCCACTTCCACCGTACGCACGTTCTCCTTGGTCACCGCGGTGCCGTAGGGAATGCGCGAACTGAGGCAAGCGGACGCGGGGCGGTTCCAGGTCTCGAGCCCTGCCATGCGTGATAGCTCCCGAAGTTCGGCCTTGGTGAGCCCGGCCTCGACGAGGGGGGCTTTGACGGAGTAGATCTTGGCGGCGTTTTGACCGGGCCGATGGTCGCCTAAGTCGTCTTTGTTCACGCCGTAAATCAAGGCGTCGAAGCCACGTTCGGCAGCCACATTTTCCATCACGCGGAAGAGCTCTTCCTTGCAGTAGAAACAACGATCGGAGTTATTGGCCGAATAAAGCGGATTCTCGAACTCGAGCGTCGACACATACTCGTGGCGAATGCCGTGCTCCTCAGCGAAGCGCTCGGCATCTCGCTTGTGGGCGTCGGGCATGGAGGCCGAGTCGGCGGTGAGGGCAAGACAGTTGTCGCCGAGCACCTGCTGGGCGGCCCACGCGAGATAAGCCGAGTCCGCGCCACCGGAGTAAGCGATCAGGACGCGCTTGAGGTCGCACAGAATGGCAAAGAGCCGGTCCTGCTTTTGGGTGAGCAGAGTTGGCTCCAGCGAAATGGGGGGCGATAGAGAAACCAGCGTAGCCATACGCCCTGAGTATAACCTGGGTAAACTGTCCTGATGAGTACCGTCATTCGCCTGGCCAGGCTTGAGGAAGCAGACGCACTGCGCGATTTGATTGAGGCCAGCATTCGCGGGCTGCAATCCGGGGACTACACGCCGGCCCAGATCGAGGGCGCGCTCGGGACGGTGCTGGGCTTAGACACGCAGTTGATCGCCGACGGCACGTACTTTATCGTCGAAGTGGAGGGGCAATTGGCGGCCTGCGGCGGTTGGAGCCGCCGCCGGACGCTCTTCGGCAGCGACCATGGCCCGCGGCGCGAAGATCACTTCCTGGATCCTGCGATCGATGCCGCCAAGATCCGCGCCTTCTTCGTCCACCCGGACTTCGCCCGTCGCGGCATCGGAACGCGGCTGCTCGAAGCGAGTGAACAAGCCGCCCGCGACGCTGGATTTACGAGCTTCGAAATGGGAGCGACACTGACCGGCGTGCCGCTTTATTTGCTGCGCGGCTACCGCGAGGTGGAGCGGTTTGAAGTGCCACTCAACAACGGCGAGTTTCTTCCCGTGGTGAAGATGGTGAAGTAGTTAGTTTAGGGGATCGTCAGGTTTCGTGCCCCTGTGAGAAACTATTGAGTTATGAGTGCGCGTATCAAACAAGCCGTTACCGTTTTGTTTGGGCTGTTGTTGCTTAATTCCGCCTACCTCGCCGCCTTTGCGACTCCCTCAGTATTCTACATGGTGAACGTGCTGCTGCACGTCTGTGTGGGAGCGATAACCGTTCTGGCTTTCGCTTGGCTGGTGCGGCGGGAACACCGCATCGGCGCGGGTCTGCTGGTGGTAGCTGGCCTGGCGGGTGCTTGGCTCGCCAAGGTTGGCAATACGCTGGACCAACGGGCGGTGCT
>Ga0209490_10005358_pt1 | contig 11701 bp, 10 predicted proteins | sample MAT06_FD_187209 | JGI IMG/M metagenome (GOLD analysis project Ga0209490, IMG submission 187209) | Freshwater microbial communities from Lake Fryxell liftoff mats and glacier meltwater in Antarctica - MAT-06 (SPAdes) (version 2) | ecosystem: Environmental > Aquatic > Freshwater > Ice > Liftoff...
CTGGTGCACCTGCACAATGGGCTGGCGGCCGGCGAAATCGAACAGCGTATAGCCCTGGCTGACGGGCTCGCCGAGCCGCGTGCCGATGGCGAGGATCAGGTCGCTCTCGCGCGCCTTGGCGACGAGCCCGGCATCGGCGCCGACACCAAGATCGCCCGCGTAATGCGCCGAAGTGCCATCGAACAGCCCCTGCCGACGGAAGGACACGGCGACAGGGATGTCGTTGCCCACGAGGAACTCGCGAATCGCCGCACGTCCCGCCGCGGTCCAACCACTGCCGCCGAGGATGGCGAGCGGGCGTTCCGCCTGCGCCAGCAACGCCATCAGGCGGGGCAGCGCCTCGGGCGCCGGATGCGCGGGCAGCACGTTGCCGGGGCCGATGTCGGGCACGCTGGCGAGGTGCTTCTGCATCTCCTCGCTCAGCGCCACCACGACAGGACCGGGCCGGCCGCTGGTGGCAACATCGAAAGCATGGGCGATGAGTTCGGGGATTCGCGAAGCGTCGTCGATCTGCGTCACCCATTTCGCGATGGGCGAGAAGAAGCGGCGGTAATCCACCTCCTGGAAGCTCTCGCGATCCGTCTCGCCCATGGGGATCTGACCAACAAGCAGCACCAGCGGCGTGCTGTCCTGCTGCGCCACATGCACGCCGATGGCGGCATGGCAGGCGCCGGGGCCGCGCGTGACGACCGCGACGCCAGCGCGCCCGGTCAGCTTGCCATGTGCCTCGGCCATATGAACGGCGCCGGCCTCGAAGCGGCAGGTGACCAGCTCGATCCGGTTGCGCTGCGCGTAGAGGCCATCGAGAAGGTCGAGGTAGCTCTCGCCCGGCACGGCGAAGACGTGGGTCACACCATTGGCGACCAGTGCATCCGCCAGAAGTTGACCACCTGTGCGCGCCTCTGCGCCCGCCGCATCGGCCATCTGAAACCCTCCGCCCAAACCGGCGGAGGCTTTAGCGTGAAGCGCGCGCTCCGGCTACTCGGCCGGCACCGGATGGGGTGCGGGGTTGCGGCGCTCGAGCTCGGTCAGCTTCGCCGCCACGGCGCCGATCGGCTTGGTGAAGGGGGCGAGCAGCAGATACAGCGCCGGCACCGCGTAGAGCGTGAGGAAGGTGGAGAAGGTCACGCCGCCCACGATCACCACGCCCAGCGCCTGGCGGCTTTCGGCACCTGCGCCCGTCGCGATGGCGAGCGGCACCGCGCCAAAGACGGTCGCGATGGACGTCATGAGGATCGGCCGGAGCCTTACCACCGAGGCCTCCAGCACCGCATCATGCACCGACATGCCGCGGTCGCGCAGCTGGTTGGCGAACTCCACGACAAGAATGCCGTTCTTTGCCATCAGGCCGATCAGCAAGACCATGCCGATCTGGCTGAACACGTTGAGCGTGCCGCCAGTCATGTGCAGGGCGAGCAGCCCGCCAGTCACCGCCAGCGGCGTGGAGAGCAGGATGATGAAGGGGTGGATGAAGCTCTCGAACTGCGCTGCCAGCACCAGGAATACGACCAGCAAGGCAAGCGCGAAGGTGACATAGAGCGCCGAGGAGCTTTCCTTGAACTCCAGGCTCTGGCCGCGATAGCTGATGCGGGCCTCGGCCGGCAGGACATCGCGCGCCGTGGTTTCCATGAAGGCCAGCGCCTCACCCAGCGTGTAGCCGGGGGCGAGGGAGGCGGTAATGGTGATGGCCCGCACGCGATCCTCCCGCGCCAGCGATTGCGGCCGCGCGCGCTCGCTGAGCGTCACGATATTCGCCAGCGGCACGAGCTGCCCCTGCGCGGAACCCGCACCGGCGATCAGGCCGAGTTGCCCGCCCGAGCTGGTGCGGACGAAGATGTTCTCCAGATCGTAGGGTGTGGCGCGGTCCTGCTCCCGCGCCTGGATGATCACCTTGTACTCGTCACCGCCATCGACGTAGGTGCCGACCTCGCGCGAGCCGAGCATTGTCTCGATGGTGCGGCCCATCGCCTGGATCGAGATGCCGAGCTCAGCGGCCTTGCGACGGTCGATCTCGACGCGGATCTCGGGCTTGGTTTCGCGGTAGTTGCTGTCCAGGTTGAGCAGGCGGGGATTCTGGCGCGCGCGCTCCAGGAACAGGTCGCGCCACTGCACCAGAACATTGTAGTCGGGACCACCGATCACGAACTGGATGGGCGGCTGGAAGCCGCGCTGGCCGAGCGAAGGCGGGTTGAGCGCGAAGGCACGCACGCCGGGGATGGCGAGCAAGCCTGGCATTATCGCCGCCGAGAGTTCCTGCTGCTTGCGCGTGCGTTGGTCCCAGGGGGCCAGGCGCATGAAGATGTTCGCCACGTTGCCCTGCGCCGGGCGCTGGAAGCCGCCGATGGTGCCGAAGAGCGAGGCGACCTCGCCCGATTCGACGAAGGGCTGCACCACGCGCTCGACGCGCAGAACCTGCTCGCGCGTATAGGCGAAGCTGGCACCCTCCGGGCCGGTGGTCGGGATGATGATGACGCCGCGATCCTCGACCGGGGCGAATTCCTTGGGAATGATCGTGAACAGCACCAGCGCCAGGCCCGACACCGCGCCCATGAATGCCAGCGTGATGATCGGCGCCGCCATGGCGCGCCGCAGTGTCACGCGCAACACCCAGTTCATGCCCACGAAGAAAGGCTCGGTGTAGCGGATCAGCTTGCTGTCGCCGTCGTGCGCCTTCAGCAGCTTCGAGCACATCATCGGCGTCAACGTCAGCGCGATGAAGCCGGAAAACACGACCGAGGCCGCGAGCGCGAAGCCGAACTCGGTGAACAGCCGGCCGGTGTTGCCGCCCATGAAGGAGAGCGGCACGAAGACCGACACCAGCACCAGCGTGGTGGCGATGACCGCAAAGGCGATCTCGCGCGAGCCGCGCAGCGAGGCGAGCAGCGGCTCCTCCCCCTCCTCGATGCGGCGATGCACGTTCTCGAGCACCACGATGGCGTCATCGACGACAAGGCCGATGGCCAGCACGAGGCCGAGAAGTGTCAGCACGTTGATCGAGAAGCCAAGCGCTGCGAGCGCGATGAAGGAGGCGATGAGCGAGATCGGGATGGCGACCGCCGGGATGATGGTCGCGCGAAAGCTGCGCAGGAAGAAGAAGATGACAACCACCACAAGCACCAGCGCGACCATCAGCGCATGCTCGACCTCGTAGATCGACTGCGCGATGAACAGGCTTTCGTCATAGCCGACAACCACTTCGATGCCGTCCGGCACCGAGCCGCGGATGAGTTCGACTTCGGCCTTCACGCCGGCGGCGACCGAAAGCGTATTGGCGGTGGACTGGCGCAGCACGCCAAGCCCGATGCCGGGGCGGCCATTGATCCGATACTCGCCCCGCGTATCCTCGGGTGCCACTTCGACCTGCGCAACGTTGCCGAGCAGCACTTGCGCGCCACCGCTACGCGCCAGCACCAGGTTGCGGAACTGCTCCGGCCGGTTCATGCGCGTGTCGGTGCGGACGGTGAGTTCCCGCGCCTGGCTTTCGATGCGCCCGCCAGGGAGCTCGACGTTCTCGCGCCTGATGGCGTCTTCAACATCCTGCACGGTCAACCCGCGTGAGGCCATGGCCTGACGATCGAGCCAGATTCGCATGGCGGGCTTGCGCTCGCCCAGCACGAGCACCTGCGCCACGCCATCCACAATCGCCAGGCGATCGGCGAAGCGGCGCCGTGCCACCTCCGTGAGTTCCATGGGCGAGAGCTGGTCGGAGACGAGCGCGACCCAGAGGATCGGCCGTGCATCGCCATCGACCTTCTGCACCACCGGCGTATCCGCCTGTTCCGGCAGGCGTGCGAGTGCGCGCGCCACGCGGTCACGCACATCGTTGGAGGCTGCGTCCACGTCGCGTGTCAGACGGAATTCGAGGGTCACCTGGCTGCGCTCGTCGCGCGACTGGCTGGTGATGATCTTGATGCCTTCGATGCCGGCAACCGCGGCTTCGATGATCTCGGTGATCTGCGTATCCACCACGGCGGCGGAGGCGCCACGATAGGTGGTGGTGACCGAAACGACAGGCGGGTCGATCGCCGGGTATTCGCGGATCGGAAGTTTCGACAGCGAGGCAATGCCGAGCACGATCAGCATCAGGCTGATGACGGTCGCAAAAACCGGTCGTTTGATGGAAATATCCGAGAGTACCATGGGCCGGTTTCTCCGCGTCTAGCCGGACAGAAGCGTCGTGGAACAAAGCTTACGGATCAAGCTCAGGAGGTCGGCCGGGTGATGGTCTCGGTCACTCGGACGGGGGCGTCGTTGCGCAGGCGCTGGATGCCGCGAACGACCACAGGCTCGCCCGCCCGCACGCCGGACAGCACTTCGACCTCGCCTTGCAGGCGCTGGCCGAGCCGTACTTCCACGCGCCGCGCGCGGTTGTCGCGGATGACATAGACGAAGTTGCGGTCGCCCAGCGGGTCGAGCGCCTCCTCCGCCACCAGCAGCGCGTCGGTACGCCGCTCCAGTACCAACTCGACCGACATGAACAGGCCGGGCTTCAACGCCTCGTCCGGGTTCTCGAACTCCGAGATGACGCGCACGGTGCGGGTGGTGGTGTCGATGCGGGTATCCACGACCGTGACGGTGCCGTTGAAGCGGCGGTCGCCGAAGGCAGTGCTTCGCGCTGTCACCGGGCTGCCGGCCTGGACGCGGGCGAGGAACACCTCCGGCACCGAGAACTCGACGCGCACCTTGGAGATGTCATCCAGCGTCGTCACCACAGTGCCCGGCTGCAGCAGCGCTCCGAGACTGATCTGACGCAAGCCGACGCGGCCATTGAACGGGGCTGTGATGCGAAGTTCTTCTAGCCGCGCCTGGGATTGGCGCACGCGGCCCTCGGCCTGACGGGTCAGCGCCTCAAGGGTTTCCAGCCGTTGGGCGGCGATGCTCTGGCCCGGCTGCAACTGGCGGGCGCGCTGTACCTGGCTGCGGGCGTCATCGAACAGCGCGCGGGCCTGGTCGACTTCGGCGCGCAGCGCATTCGCCTCCATTTCGATCAGCACCTCACCCTCGCGGATGCGCTGGCCCTCGGTGAAGCGAATGGAGGAAACGATGCCGGTGACCTTGGCCGTGATGGTCACGGCATCGCGGGCGCGCACGGTGCCGACTGATTCGGTGCGATCCACTACAACGCCGGTGCGTACGGGGGACACGACCACGCCGACCGGCCCGCCACCGCCGCCGCCGCGCACCTGCGCCGTGGGCGCCGCGGCCTCAAGGCCGACAAGCGCCAGCGGCCTTGGCAGCCCGACCTGCTCGCCGTAGATGTGCCATGCCGCACCAACGCCCCCTATGAGGGCCAAGGCGGCTAGCTGGGAAATGATGCGCATGCGACCCCAGTTCTTGCCCGTCTCAATGGTTCCTGCCCGGTCGATGCGACTGGGCCAATGCGCGGAGACTTTCTTCAACATACGGGACCGGCTGTTTCACCAGCCGTGACGCGCTGTTGTGTGTCACGCAGTCCTCGTTGATGCAAGCAAAGCTTATGCCGCGTTATTGTTCGTCACATGCGTTGCGCGCCGCCGCCTTCCCTTGACGCGCGCCTTCCCCTGAAGCCCGCGGCACGGCAATCTCGCTTGGTGGTCCAGGGGGTGGTGCGATGCGGGCGATCTTCGTCATGATGAAGTGCGAGATGGGGCAGGCTTACCGCGTGGCAAGGCAGATGGCGGATTCCATCGCCGAACTGTCGGAAATGCATTCGATCAGTGGGCAATATGACCTTCTGGGGAAATTCTACCTCGAGATCGACCAGGATATCGGGTTGTTCGTGGTCGAGCAGGTGCAGAGCGTGCCCGGGGTGAAGGATACCTACACCTTGCAGACGTTCAACGCCTTCTCCGGCGGCAAGGGCTGAGAGGTGCGCCACGGCATCGCCACAGGAAGGCCGCGGCGCCGCCAAGCGACCTGGCCATCCTGCGGCCCGTTGGAGGACCATCCGATGCGTCTTTTCGCCCCCCTCGTCCTTTCCGCCGCCCTCCTGCTGGGCGCCTGCCAGAACCCGGACGGGTCTGTGAACGTCCCGGCGAGCCTCGCGCTCGGCGCCGGCATCGCGCTGGCCGGTCTGGCCATCGCCTCAGCCAACGACAGCCCGCGACGCTACAATGATCGGCGCGGCTATGACCGCCCGCGCCATGGCTACCACCGACGCCATAACTCCCGCGACTGGTGACTCAGGACCAGGATTTGAAGCTCGGCATCGCCGAGATCGGGGCCGCCACCATCAGCTTCGCGATATCCGGCAGCGGGCGGGCAAGGTCCGGATCGCCCGCCACGGCGGCCTCGATCGCCGCGGCCACAGCCAGCACCAGCGCATCGCCGCCGCGGGGCCCCACGATCTGCAAGCCGAAGGGCATGCCCGCACGATCTACGCCGAGCGGCAGGCTGATGGCGGGGTGGCCGACCAGCGTCACCGCATAGGCCAGCGCCAGCCAGTGGAAATAGGTGCGCGTCGGTTGGCCGTCGATCTCGGCCGGATACAACTCGCTCCACGGGCGCGGGCTGATGGTGATGGCGGGGCTGATCAGCACGTCGTGGTCACGAAAGAAGCCCTGCCAGGCGCGGTAGATGCGCGTCTGCTCGGCGGCCGCGCGGGCGTAATCCGCCAGCGAGTAGCGCAGCCCTTCCTCGACATTGGCGCGCACATTGGGGCCCACATCCTGCGGGCGGGTGCGCACCTTCTCGGCATGGGATTGCAGGAAGCTCGCGGCGCGGAGCACCTCGAAGCTCTCATCGGCGCCGCGGCAATCCGGGGCCGCGTGCTCGACCAGCGCGAACATCGGCGACAGCGCCGCAACCCGGCTGGCGAAGACCTCGCGGATGTGGCGCTCGGTGGGGGCGAAGCCGAAATCTGGCGTGGCGGCGACGCGCAGCGTGGCGAGGTCCACCTGCATCGGCGGGAACAGGTCCCGGTCGCCCTTGCGCACCGCGCGGCCCGGCAGCGTATAGGCCAGCGGGTCAACGCCATCATCATCGGCCATCGCGGCGAGCAACAAGGCGCAATCTTCGGCTGTGCGTGCCATCGGGCCGAGCACCGGCAGGTTCGACCAGCCAAGCCCCCGCCGTTCCGCCGGCACCAGGCCCGGCGAGGGGCGGAAGCCGACGATGCCGTTAAAGGCCGCCGGGTTGCGCAGGCTGCCGCCAGTGTCGCTGCCCGAGGCGAGCGGCACCATGCCGGTCGCCAGCGCCACCGCCGAGCCGCCGGAGGAGCCGGCGGCCGAACGGGTCGGGTCGAAGGCGTTGCCAGTCGCGCCATAGACCAGGTTGCGCGTATTGGCGCCCGCGCCGAACTCCGGCGTATTCGTTTTGCCTGTAACAATGGCGCCCGCTGCCCGCAAATTGCCCACCATGGCCTCATCGCGCGTCGGGATGTGGTCCGCGAAGATCGGGCTGCCCCAGGTGGTGCGCAGGCCCTTCGTCTCCTCGAGGTCCTTGATGCCGATCGGCAGGCCGTGCAGCAGGCCAAGCTTTTCGCCAGACATCACCGAGGCCTCGGCCTGCTTCGCGGCCTCCCGCGCGCGGTCGGTGTCCATGGCCACCATGGCGTTCACGGCGGGGTTCACTGCCTCGATGCGCGCGAGGCAGCTTTCGAGCAGTTCCACCGGGCTCAGCTTGCGCGCGCCGATCAGGCGGCGGGCGGTGACGGCGGAGAGGTCGCAGGGTTCGCTCATGTGCCGAGTTCCTTCTGGTAGAGCGCCCGGATCTCGGCGCTGAAGCAGGCGATGGTGATGTCGAATTCGGCCGACTCGGCCAAGGTGGCAACGGCAATCGCCGTCGCTGCCGCAGGCGGATAGCCGAAGACGCCAGTCGAAATGGCGGGAAAGGCGATGGAGTGCCCGCCCGCCGCCCGCAGCAGCGCGATGGAATGGCGATAGGCGCCGGCGAGCAGCGCGGCCTCCCCCTGCCCACCACCGCGCCATTCCGGGCCGACCGCGTGGATGACATGGCGTGCCTTCAGCCGAAAACCCGGCGTGAGGCGCGCCTCGCCCACCGGGCAGCCGCCCAGGGCGCGGCAGGCGGCGAGCAACTCAGGCCCCGCCGCGCGATGCACCGCGCCATCCACACCACCGCCGCCGCGCAGCCACTGGTTCGCGGCCGTCACCACCGCATCGACGTCGAGCGTGGTGATGTCAGCGAGGATCGCGCGGATCGGCATGGCCTCAATAGCCCATCGCGCAGCCGTCCTTGCGCGGGTCGGACCCACCCACTAGGCAGCCGCGCGCTCGGTCGATCAGGATGGCCTGGCCGCCGCCATGCGGCTTGTCGATGATCTCGCAGTCATGGCCGAGGCGGTTCAGCCGGTCGATCGCGCTGGCGGAGATGCCGCGCTCCACCTGCAACTTGCCGAGGCGAGGGAACAGGCGCGGCGCGTCCAGCGCTTCCTGCACATCCAGGCCGTAGTCGAAATGGTTCGCCAGGAACCAGGTCTGGCCCATCGGCTGGAAATGCCCGCCCATCACGCCATAGGGCATGATCGGTTCAAGCCCCCTTGGACCATTCTTCATCACCATGCCGGGGATGATGGTGTGCATCGGGCGCTTGTCTGGGGCGATGCAGTTCGGGTGGCCTTCCTGCAGACGGAAGCCGTAGCCGCGGTTTTGCAGCATCACGCCGGATTTCTCGGCGAGCAGGCCACTGCCGAAGCCCTCGAACAGGGAGTTGATGAAGCTGCACGCATTGCCGTCGCGATCGACGACGCTGAGATAAACCGTGTCCTTGTGCTTCGCCCAATCGGCAAAGCCGGGTTCTGGCAATTCCGCCATCGCCTTGTCGTCCGAGATCAGCTTGGCGAGGCCGTGCAGATAGGAATCCGAGGTCAGCTTCGCCACCGGCACCTCGACCTGCGAAGGATCGGCCAGGAAGGCCTCGCGGTCGCGATAGGCGAGGCGCGCGGCCTCGACATGGCGGTGCATGCGCTCGACCGAATCCAAGCCGCCTTCGGACGTGCCGAACTGCTCCATCATGCCGAGGATCATCAGCACGATCAGCCCCGAGCCGTTGGGCGGGCATTGGAAAACCTCCATGTCGCGCCAGCGGCGGCTGATCGGCGCCACGAAGTCGGCGACGCTGGCGCCGCGCGCGAAATCCTCCTCGGTATGCGTGCCGCCTGCGGCGCGCAGCGTGGCGACCATGTCGGCCGCGATCTCGCCCTCGTAGAAGCCTTTGGCGCCATGGCGCGCGATGGCGCGCAGCGTCTTGGCCAGTGCGGGTTGCACGAAGCGGTCACCGAGCGCGAAGGCCGCGCCCTCCTTCAGGAAGTGCCGCCGCGCGGCATCCTGGAGCGAGAGCTTGCCGACCGAGCTCGCCCAATCGCTCGCGACACGCTGCGAGAGGAAGAAGCCGTTCTCCGCATGCAGGATGGCGGGTGCCAGCAGCTCCTCCATCGGCGTGCGGCCATGCGCGGCGTTGAGCGCCATCCAGGCCGAGATCGCGCCCGGTACCGTCACGCTGTGCGCCGAAGTCGGCTGCATGGCGGTGAGGCCGGATGCCCGCAGCGCTTCCGGCGTCGCCCCGCGCGGCGCGCGGCCAGAGCCGTTGATGGCGATGACCTTGCCGGTTCCGGCCGGTGCGTAGAGGCAGAAGCAATCACCGCCGATGCCGGTGCTCTGCGGCTCGACCACCGCAAGCACGGCCGCCGCGGCGATCGCGCCATCCAGCGCATTGCCGCCGCCGCGCAGCACGTCGAGGGCGGCGAGGGTGGCTTGCGGCATGGAGGTCGCCGCCATGCCGTTGGCGGCATAGACCGCGCTGCGGCCGGGGGCATGGAAGTTGCGCTTCATTCGGGACGATCCTCAGGCATAAATCCAGGCGGCGTGACCCTTGCCACGCCGAGGCGCCGACCGGCGCCCGCGGCCAATGCCGCGTGCACAAAGCTACTGCGTCAGGAAGCCGCCATCGATGACGAGGCTGGTGCCGCTGATCATCGCACTCGCCGGCGCCGCGAGAAACACGATGGCGCCCATGATGTCCTCGACCGTCATGATCCGGCCGAGCGGCGTGCGGCGCTCATGCCCTGCGCGGAATTTCGGGTCGGCCAGCACGCCCGCCGTCAGCGGCGTTTCGACGAAGCCGGGTGCTATGGCGTTCACGCGGATGCCGTGCGCGCCGAGCTCGGTCGCCAGCGCCTTGGTCATGCCCTCGACCGCATGTTTCGTGGCCGTATAGACGCTGCGATTCACCCCGGCGACATGGCCGTTGATCGAGGAGAGGTTGATGATCGCCCCTCCCTGCGCCCTCGCCACCATGCCTGCCGCCACCGCCTGCGCGACGGTGAACATGGCCCGGACATTGAGATCGAGCAGCTGGTCCAGCGCCGCATCCGTCACGTCCAGGAAGGGCTGGCGGATGTTGGTACCGGCATTGTTCAGCAGGATGTCGAAGGGTCCCGACGCCTCGACCAGCGCGCGCACCGCGGTGCGGTCCGTCACGTCGAGCTGAGCGGCGCGGGCAGCGTGTCCCCCCTCCGACAGCGCCGTGGCGGTCTCCTCCAGCTCCGCGAGGCTGCGCGCGGCGAGCACCACTTCGGCTCCCGCCAGGGCGAGCGCGATGGCTCCGGCACGGCCGATTCCCTTGCTCGCGCCGGTGACGAGGGCGCGCTTCCCGTCCAGGCGGAATGAGGGCGTGACAGGCAACATGGCGAGGAACCTCCGCGGGGCGCAGGGACAAGCGCACTTCCCTTGCCCCCGACGCCAGCCCGGCGCAAGGGGGCGGCCCGTCTTGGCAAGAGCACTCTTCCCCCGCACGCCTTCGCGCGCTAGATCGCGCCATGGATCAGATCGACGTCTCCGTCTTCGAACAGATCGAGGTGCGCGCCGGCACCATCGTCGATGCGCAGGCCTTCCCCGAGGCGCGAAAGCCCGCCATCAAACTGTGGATCGATTTTGGGCCGTCGCTCGGCGTGCGACAATCCTCGGCACAGGTCACCGCGCATTACGTGCCGGACCGGCTGATCGGGCGGCAAGTGATTGCCGTGGTCAATTTCCCGCCGCGCAAGATAGCAGGGTTCGAGAGCCAAGTGCTGGTGCTTGGCCTGCCCGATGAGAACAACGAGATCGTATTGCTGCGGCCGGACATCAAGGTGCCCGATGGCGGCCGGATGTATTGAGGGAGAGGCCGCATGGCGCCACGTTACTACATCGTCACCTGGGACCAGTTGCACCGCGACGCCAAGGCACTCGCCTGGCGGTTGGTGGAGCGTGGCCCCAAGGGCGGTCCGTGGGTGGGCATGGTGGCAATCACCCGCGGCGGGCTGATCCCCTCGGCGATCATCGCGCGCGAACTCGACTGCCGGCTGATCGAAACCGTCTCCGTCGTCACCTATGACGAGGAGGAGCGCGGCAAACCCCAGGTGGTGAAGCCGCCCGAGGCAGCGCTGGCCAGCGGCGGCGAGGGCTGGCTGCTGATCGATGATCTGGTGGATACCGGCACCACGGCGAAGGTGGTGCGCGCGATGCTGCCCAAGGCCTATTTCGCCACCGTCTATGCGAAGCCCGCCGGCAAGCCGACAGTGGATGCCTTCATCACCGAGGTCAGCCAGGACACGTGGATTTTGTTCCCCTGGGACACCGAGCCGCAATTCATCGCGCCCATCGCCAAGGCGCATGCGGCGGGCAGCTAACCCGCGAGCTTCTCCTCGTCGCAAAGCACCTCGAACAATTCGGCCGTCTCGGCATCCGCAATAGCAGGCGCGTTGTGCCGGGGCACCTCCGTCGGA
>Ga0209490_10005359_pt1 | contig 11700 bp, 11 predicted proteins | sample MAT06_FD_187209 | JGI IMG/M metagenome (GOLD analysis project Ga0209490, IMG submission 187209) | Freshwater microbial communities from Lake Fryxell liftoff mats and glacier meltwater in Antarctica - MAT-06 (SPAdes) (version 2) | ecosystem: Environmental > Aquatic > Freshwater > Ice > Liftoff...
CCATAAAAATTACAGGATTACCTTGACGCACAAATGGAGCATATAAATCGGACATTACTTTTTTAGCACGTTCTGAAATAGTTCCAACTACTACACGATCAGGTTTCATAAAATCATCAACAGCAACACCCTCACGCAAAAATTCGGGATTACTTACAATATCAAACTCACCGCTATAATTTTTAGCAACCGCTGCATGAACTTTAGCAGCCGTACCAACAGGAACGGTGCTTTTATCAACTATTACTTTGTAGCCAGTTAATATTTTACCTAAGTCGTTGGCAACTCCTAAAATATAACGAAGATCTGCGGCACCTCCTTCTCCTGGAGGTGTTGGCAATGCAAGGAAAATAATCTCAGCATCTTTTACTCCTTCAGCAAGGTTAGTTGTAAATACTAATCTGCCCTCTTTTAAATTACGCAGAAATATTTTTTCTAACCCTGGCTCGTAAATAGTAATTTCTCCATTAGATAACTTATCAACTTTTGCTTGATCTATATCTATACAGGTAACTTTATTTCCTGTTTCAGAAAAACATGTTCCTGTAACTAAGCCTACATAACCTGTTCCTACTACTGCTATCTTCATAAATTATTGATTAATAAATTTTAAAATATTTGAAGTTATAAATGACAATTGTTCTTCATCCATTTCTGTATGAACTGGCAATGAAATTACACAAGTAGTTAAATTATCAGTAATTGCTAGTTCTATTTTTGGCAATCCAAAAGAAGCAAACATTTCTTGCTTATGACCTGGTACCGGATAATAAATCATTGAAGGTATTTTTTGAGTAGCTAAGAATTCACTTAATTCATCTCTATTAATCCCAACTAACTGCATTGTATATTGATGATAAACATGTGTACTGTAATCTGCAACAAATGGTGTTATAATTTTAGCATTGTTAGCAAAAGCATTGTTGTAAAATTGCGCAACAGCTTGTCGTGCTTTGTTGTATTGATCGAGATGCCTCAACTTAATATTTAAAATTGCTGCTTGTAAAGTATCTAATCGCGAATTGCATCCAACAACTTCATGGTAATATCTTTTTTGTTGACCATGATTGGCAATCATTTTCATTTTGTGTGCCAATTCATCATCATTTGTAAAAATTGCACCACCATCGCCATAAGCGCCTAAATTTTTAGAAGGATAAAAAGAAGTAGCGCCGATTGTGCCAATAGTTCCAGTTTTTTTAACTGTTCCATCCAAAAATGTATAATCACAACCAATTGCCTGTGCGTTATCTTCTATTACGAATAAATCATGCTCTTGCGCAATTTGCATAATTGCTTCCATCGGTGCTGCATGTCCGTATAAATGCACAGGAACAATTGCTTTTGTTTTAGGAGTAATTGCTTTACGTACCGACTCGGGATCTATGCAAAATGTTTTAGGATCAACCTCTACAAAAACAGGAGTTAACTTTAGTAATGCCACAACTTCTGAAGTAGCAATATATGTAAATGATGGAGTAATTACTTCATCACCAGGTTGTAAATTTAAAGCCATCATTGCTATTTGCAATGCATCAGTTCCATTAGCACATGGAATAGTATGTTTTACATTTAAGTAATTACACAACGCAACTGTAAATTCTTGAACTGGCTTACCGTTAATGTAAGCAGCAGTATCTAAAACATCATGAATGGCAGTATCAATTTCAGCTTTTATGTTAAGGTATTGAGTTTTAGTATCCACCATCTGAATTGGCCGCATAATATCTTTCTTTTGAGGTGCGAAATTAACACAAAAAAGGTAGATAAAGAATTTGTACATTCACAAATAATCATTCATTTTCTACCTGTAACTTTGTATATAATGAAGTTTTTTTACCAATTATTCATTTTACTATACCCATTGGCAGCAAAGTTGATTGCTCCTTTTAATTCCAAAGCTCGATTATGGGTATTGGGAAGGAAGCATATATTTAGTGAACTGAGCAAGGTTTTTGTGAATGAAAAACGACCAGTAATTTGGATACATTGCTCTTCTTTAGGTGAATTTGAGCAAGGACTTCCTGTTGCAGAACAACTCAAAAAAACGTATTCCACACATTTTATATTAATCACATTTTTCTCTCCATCAGGGTATTCGGTACAAAAAAATAATTTAGTTGCAAATTATATATCTTACTTACCCATGGATAGCAAAAAGAATGCGTCCAAATTCATTCAAATAGTTCAACCCAAACTAACTATTTTTATTAAATATGAATTTTGGCATTATTATTTAGATGCGCTTAATACCAAGAATATTCCTACTTTACTGGTTTCAGCAATTTTTAGAAAAGAGCAAGTTTTTTTTAAATCATACGGACAATTCTATCAAAAAATTTTGTCGAATTTTAGCTACTTTTTTGTGCAAGATGATGCATCTAAACTACTGCTCGAAAGTATTGGATTTAATAAAAATATTGCAATAACTGGCGACACAAGATTTGATAGAGTATTAGAAATTGCCAACCAATTTAAACCCAATAATATTATTGAAAAATTTTGTAATAAAGATCTAATAATTATTGCAGGTAGCACCTGGAGTGAGGATGATAAAGCATTGCATCATTTTTCAATTGCCAATAAGGATATTAAATTTATAATTGCCCCTCACGAAATTGAAAAAGAAAGATTGAATGAATGTTTGCAATTTTATCCTGATGCAATTTTATATTCTAACTATCAAATAGCTATAACAGAAAACTCCAATAAATCATATAGAACTTTAGTAATAGATAATATGGGAATGCTTAGCTCTTTATACCGTTATGCAAATATTGCTTTTATTGGAGGAGGCTTTACCGAAGAGGGTGTTCACAATACGCTAGAAGCAGCTGTATATGGAGTTCCCGTGGTATTTGGACCGGTTTATGATAAATATTTAGAAGCAATTAATTTAATTGAAATTGGAGGAGCTTTTACTGCTTTTGACTTATTTGAACTCGAAATAATTTTCAATGATTTATTATCAGATCACCAAAAAAGAAAAACTGCTGGAACTGCTGCCTTACAATTTGTAGTTGACCAATCTGGTTCAACCAATAAAATAATGGATTATATTCAAGAGAATCGCCTTTTGACCAAATGATCAAAATGCTTTACCGTATCATCGCTTTCTGCCCAACCCAATTTTACTTTTAGCTCACGCTGAATCCAATATTGAGCTTCAGGGTAAATTGTAAAACTATTGATTGTTTTTATACTTCTTTCGTACATGCTATCATCACCTCTAAAAAGAGAATTGGCAAAAAGATGTCGATCATTTATACTAATGGCTTTTCTCAAATCGCGAATAGGTGTTTCTTCTAATTTTGTTATTACTTCAACCCTTTCTTCTTTTAAATGATCATTTAGTTCAAAAAACTCATTTTTATTAATTAAATCGTTTATCGAAAAGACATCTTTTTTTTGCTCTTGCTCAATCACTTTATAAGGAAAATCTTGATGCTTTTGAGTAGGCATCTCAAAAGGAGTATCAAAAAGCGAGTTGGCTAAAGCAGGGTTTTCTACCTTAATTTCAGGAACTTCTACTCTACTCATCACAAAGGAAGGAATTACAACAGACACTTTTCCTTTAGAAAATTCCGGATTTTTATTGAATTGTAGCTCTGCCAATAACAATTGTGCGGTTATTGATAGACTTGCAGCATCAGTTTGCTGATCAAACTGTTCTTTTAATTTATTGATTAAAGTGCCAACTCTTTCCATTGGAAACAATACTTTTGGGGGATAACTGAAATTACATTCAGTATAGCTAGTAACGTTTAATTAATAAATTTATTTTGTTCGATGTTTATAGAACCTAATATGTGGGGCGAAAAAAGAGGCTGGATTGAAGTAATCTGTGGCAGTATGTTTAGCGGCAAAACAGAGGAATTAATCCGAAGACTAAAAAGGGCAAAAATTGCTAATTTAAAAGTAGAAATTTTTAAACCAGCAATTGATATTAGGTATGATGAAACTAAAGTAGTTAGTCACGATGCAAATTCAATTGTATCTACCCCCATAGATAATTCGCAAACGATTTTATTAATGGCTCAGGATGTAGATGTGGTGGGCATTGATGAAGCTCAGTTTTTTGATGATGAAATAATGAATGTTTGTGAAATACTAGCTTTAAGGGGTGTAAGAGTAATTGTTGCTGGATTAGATATGGATTATTTAGGTAAGCCATTTGGACAAATGCCGAATTTATTGGCCATTGCCGATTACATAACTAAGCTACATGCTATTTGCATGAAATGCGGTAGTATTGCCAATATCTCCTACCGAAAAACTGCTGAAGAAGGGCAGGTTTTACTAGGAGAAAAAGAAACCTATGAACCACGTTGCAGAAAGTGCATTCATGAACAATAAAACGATTATATTAACATTAATAAAAAAAGACATACTACTGGAAACTCGTCAGCAGTATACTTTTTACGGAATATTGCTATATATAGCTTCTACTACTTTTGTTGTTTACTTATCTATGGGATTGCCAGAAGATAAAGTTTGGAATGGTCTTTTTTGGGTGCTCCAATTATTCGTATGTATTAATGCAGTTGCAAAAAGCTTTTTACAAGAAAGCAGGGGTAGAATGCTGTATTATTATTCTGTTGTAAGTCCCAACAATTTTGTTTTATCAAAATTAGGGTTCAATGCAATACTTATGTTATTGATGAACCTATTAAGTTTGGCTGTTTTTACGCTTTTATTGGGCAATCCAATTAGCAAAATGGGCGAATTTATATTTATCAGTATTTTAGGAGGAATTAGTCTAAGCTTAGTATTTACTTTTTTAGCTGCGATAGCTGCAAAAGCACAACAGCAAGCAGCGTTGATGGCAATTATGGGTTTCCCTATTATTATTCCTCAACTATTATTATTGATGAAAATTAGTTCAGCAGCTTTTTCTTCAGTAGTGCAACTTGGTTGGTGGAATATGATCTGGATGCTAATTGGATTAGACCTTATGATAATAGCTTTAGCCTATATCCTTTTCCCTTTTCTTTGGAAAGACTAGAACCTAAGATGACGCACAGTAAGTCCTTTGTTGATCAATTGTTTTAAAGAATCAATCCCAATTTTCAAGTGCCTATCTACATATTCTTCAGTTACTTTTTTATCACTAGCTTCGGTTTTTACACCATCTGGTACCATTGGCTGATCGCTTACTAATAACAGAGCTCCTGTTGGTATTTTATTAAAAAAGCCAACTGTAAAAATTGTAGCAGTTTCCATATCAATAGCATAGGCTCTTACTTTAGTAAGGTACTCTTTAAATTCTTCATCATGCTCCCAAACCCTTCTATTGGTTGTATAAACAGTACCAGTCCAATAATCAACTTTATTAAGTCTGATGGTAGTAGAAATTGCTTTTTGTAGAGCAAATGCAGGCATAGCAGGTACTTCAGCAGGAAAATAATCATTTGAAGTGCCTTCACCTCTTATAGCAGCAATAGGCAAAATTAAATCGCCTAACTTATTTCTCTTTTTAAGTCCTCCACATTTACCCAAAAACAAAACCGCTTCGGGCTCAATAGCAGTTAAAAGATCCATTACAGTTGCTGCACCAGGGCTTCCCATTCCAAAATTAATTATGGTAATACCGTTTGCAGTAGCACATTGCATTGGCCTGTCCGCCCCCACCACTTTTACTTTATTCCATTCTGCAAACATGGTTACATAATTACTAAAATTGGTCAATAATATATATTTACCAAAGTTCTCAAGCTTTTCGCCTGTGTATCTTGGCAACCAGTTCTTAACTATTTCCTCTTTCGTTTTCATAACTTCAAAATTAAAATATTGATTAAAATGAGCAACCAATAGTAGATTAACTTGTGAATATACAAATAAGTACTCATTTTTACAATGAATAATCTACTATGAACATTGCTTATCCGCCTTTTTCACCTCGAATTAAAGAAGAGGAAGGCAAAGAATATATTTTTGATACCATTAGAAAAAGATGGGTTTTATTAACCCCTGAAGAATGGGTGCGACAAAATTTTATAAATTACTTACTTGTTAAAAAGCAATACCCTGCATCATTAATTGCTATTGAAAAAGAAATACTAGTTGGTGAAATGAGAAAACGTTTCGACATACTAGTGTATAAAGAATCTATTCCTTGGATGGTAATTGAGTGCAAAGAAATGCAAACGCCAGTTAATGAGTTGGTAGTAAAACAAGTGATGGGATATAATATACAATTACAGGTACCCTATTTAATTATAACCAATGGTAACAATACTTTGGGGGTTCTAGTTAAAGAAGGATTGATTTCGTCTTTAGAAAAAATGCCAAATTATGTTTAACAAAAAGCCCCTCGAAAATCGAGAGGCTATTTATATCAATTTTAAAAAGTACTATGGAAAAATTCCTAACTCATTATACGAAGTACCTACTTTATTAATTGCACAAACATAAGCAGCTGTTCGCATGTCTGGTATTTCAGGATTCTTATTCCAGATATCCATTATTTCTCTAGTTGCAGTGATCATTGTTTCCTCTAATCCACTATGCACTAAATCAACTTCTTCTGGTCCGTGTAAAATGAACTTACGTTCAGCATCGGTAACCGTTTTGCCAGTAAGGGCTTCAATTTGACCTAGAATATGTGTATTCATATTCTCCGTAAATCTTTTTTCCATTCTGCCATAGCGTACGTGACTCAAATTTTTCAACCACTCAAAATAAGAAACTGTTACACCACCAGCATTCAAGTACATATCAGGAACAACCAACATGCCCTTAGATGCAAAAATTTCATCTGCTTCTGGAGTTAAAGGACCATTTGCAGCTTCTCCAATAATTTTTGCCTTTACATTATTAGCATTGGTTCCATTAATTACGTTTTCTAAAGCAGCAGGAATTAAAATATCACAAGCCAATTCTAAAGCATCATTACTTTTAGCAAGGTTTGTTGCGCCAGGAAAATTTAAAATAGATCCTGTAGCTTTTCTATGTTGAAAAACTTCTTCTTCATTTAAACCATTCTCATTAAAAATAGCTCCTTCATATTCTGCTATTGAAATTACTTTAGAACCATGCTCACGAAAAAATTTAGCGCTATGATATCCCACATTACCTAAACCCTGTACAACTATTGTTTTCCCTTCAACACCAACAGTTAATCCAAGCTTCTTCATTATATCAGGCATATTGCAAACTTCTCTAATACCAAAGAAAACACCTAGCCCAGTTGCTTCTTTTCTTCCTCTTACTCCACCTTGTGTAATTGGCTTTCCAGTTACACAACCTGCTGCATCAATATCTCCTGGCTTTAAAGAGGCATAAGTATCAACAATCCAAGCCATCTCGCGTTCACCAGTTCCATAATCAGGAGCTGGAACATCAATCCCCGGTCCGATAAAATTTTTCTTAACTAATTCACTCGTATAACGGCGAGTAATTTTTTCTAACTCGTACACACTGTGTTTTTTAGGGTCAATTTTTATTCCTCCTTTGCCGCCTCCAAAAGGAACATTCACAATTGCACATTTGTACGTCATCAACGACGCCAATGCCATTACTTCATCTTGATTAACTTCGTTGCTAAAACGAATACCACCTTTACATGGAGATTTATGTTGAGAATGTTGTACTCTGTAAGCTTCAATTACTTCAATCCTTCCATCGTCCATTTTTACTGGAAAACGCATGCTGTAGACACTATTACAGGCTTTAATTTGCTCAAGCAATCCTTTTTCCCAAGAAGTAAATTTGGCTGCTTTATCGAAGCTTTTTTCAACACTTTGAAAAAAACTGTATTCATGTTGATTTGACATTGGCAATCGTTTTTATAGATTTATTACAATTTAAAAAAATATTTATTTTTGTAGATTTTCTTTTTCTAAACGAGTTATTTTTCTATCAATACTATTTACATAAGTAAAAAGACCTATTAGTATTATTACAACTACACCCATCACCACAAAAATCTTTCCATTACTTCTCATAATATCTTGTTCAGGCAAAGACTGTGCTTTAATAGTTGAAGTACAAATCAACAAGTAAAATCCAATAAAAAAAAGACTGATTTTATTCATTTGAAAACTTTTGTTCTGCAAGTAATATATACCTGATTTTTAACGTACTAATCCAAACACCTAATAAAGTCCACCCAATAACTGCAGGATAAAATACAGTTCTCATATGCATGTCCATATCTTTTCCATTGATACCAGGATTTCCCTCACTTCCTTCCCCGCCAGGATGTAAAGATTCGGTTAGTCTTGGTAAAATCCACAACATAGGAAAGAGCATAAAAAAAGCAAAAATATTATACACCGCTCCTATTCTAGCTTTCTTTTCATCATCATTCATACTGCCTCGAAGTACAAAATAAGCTAGATAAATTAATATTGCGATAGCTGCTCCATTTTGTTTAGGATCACCACTCCAAGGGCTACCCCATTGATAATTTGCCCAAAACGAACCAGTAATTAAACCAAGTACCCCAAATACTATACCACTATTTGCAAAGGACGATGAATAAGCATCATTTTTAATTGTTGGATTTCGAAGATATCGGATCGCATAAATTACAGATATTAACAAAAGAATCATCATTCCAAACCACATAGGAACATGAAAGAAAAAATTTCGAATAGATTCCTGCATTCTATCGTCGAGCTTGGGCACTTTTACAAAGAATCCATAAACACAAGTATAAAGCAGTAAAACAAATGACAATAATTTCCACCAATTTTTACGAATCATATATGTATTTAGTGTGACAAAATTAGGTAAAACAGATGCAATAATGCGAATCATTGTGTAAAAAATACCCTTCAAAATACCATTTCCGCTTAACTTGTGGAGAGTATGTATAAAAGCCTTTTACAAATTCAGGATTTATCTGTTTCTTTTGAACATTCAAATGGCTTAAAGCCTGCTTTAAATAATATTAATATTAAAGTAAATAAAGGCGAAATTGTTGCTATTGTTGGAGAATCTGGATCTGGTAAATCCATTACTGCTTTATCTATTCTAGGACTATTAGCCAGTCCACCTGCAAAATATATCAATGGAAGTATCAATTTTAGTAATAGTGGAGCAAATCTTGATCTATTGCAAATTTCTAGAGCTGATTTATCTGCATTAAGGGGAAATAAAATTGCCATGATTTTTCAGGAACCGATGACTTCCCTCAATCCTGTTCTTACTTGTGGGTTTCAAGTAATGGAAGCCATTCAAACACATTTAGGTTTAACAAATAAAGAATCAAAAGCCAAAACCATCGCATTATTTGAGAAAGTTCGGTTGCCTGAACCTTCAGTTATGTTTAGTAGGTATCCACACCAGATAAGTGGCGGACAAAAACAGCGGGTAATGATTGCTATGGCTATTAGCTGTGAGCCTGACTTATTAATTTGTGATGAACCAACTACAGCATTAGATGTAACTGTTCAAAAAAATATATTGGAGTTGATTAAATCGCTTCAACTAGAAAAAAATATGGGCGTAATTTTTATTACGCACGATTTTGGTGTAGTTGCAGAAATTGCACAGAAAGTAATTGTTTTATACAAAGGAAATATTGTAGAAGAAAATACTACCAAAGAATTATTTAACAACCCAAAACACCCCTATACAAAAGCATTACTTGCTTGCAGACCTTCATTGCATCCAAAGGGACAAAGACTGCCAGTAGTAAGTGATTTTATGGGTGGAGATGAATTTGCTATTGAGCAATTGGATGTAGTTAGAGGATCAGCTACAATTGAACGGGGTAATGCATCTTCCAATATTTTAATGCAAGTAGAAAACTTATCTATTCATTTTCCTACTAAAACAAATTTCTTTGGGAAGCATATACAGTTTACCAAAGCAGTGGATGATATTAGCTTTAATGTTTATGAAGGTGAAACATTAGGACTAGTTGGCGAATCGGGATGCGGAAAAAGCACATTAGGCAGGGCATTACTCCAACTTATTCCCGCAAGTGCTGGAAGTATTTTTTATAAAGGAAATGATCTTACTAAAGCAGATGCTTCTGCAATAAAAGCGTTAAGAAAAGAGATCCAAATTATTTTTCAAGATCCTTATTCGTCGTTAAATCCTAGGATGACAATTGGAGAAGCTATTGCAGAACCTTTAATAGTTCATCATCTTGCTAAAAATAAATCACTAGCAAAAGAGCAAGTAATTGAGTTATTAGAAAAGGTGAATTTATTGCCCGAACATTTTACTCGTTACCCTCATGAATTTAGTGGTGGTCAGCGACAAAGAATTGTTATAGCAAGAGCACTGGCACTTAAACCTTCATTTATTATTTGTGATGAAAGTGTTTCGGCATTAGATGTAAGTGTGCAAGCACAAGTGCTTAATTTATTGAATGATTTAAAAACTGCATTTAAGTTTACTGCATTGTTTATTTCACATGATTTATCGGTGGTTCGTTATATAAGTGACCGCATTATAGTAATGCAAAAAGGCAAGATGGTAGAAATTGGTGATGCCGATTCTATCTATTATCATCCTCAAGCAGCATATACTAAGGAATTGATAAATGCAATTCCTAAAGGAATGCTATAGTAGATTTTGCTCTTTTTACACTGATTATCAACCAATTACAAAGGACCGAATTGAATTGGAATTTACCTTCTATTTGATTACCTTTGCAGCCTTCTAAAAATTCATGCCGTAACATGAAGTTATCTCCTCCCAACTTGTTGGGACAGTAAACCGATTGTGGCTATCATCTAAAACAAGATTAGTTACATGAAATTATCACAGTTTAAGTTCGACCTTCCACTAAACCTCATTGCACAAAATCCCACAAAAAGAAGAGAAGACAGCCGTTTAATGGTTGTAGATCGTAAAAGTGGGCACATGGAGAATCGTAATTTCAAAGACATTTTGGATTATTACGACGACAAAGATGTGTTTGTAGTTAACAACACCAAAGTATTTCCGGCAAGAATGTATGGCCGTAAAGAAAAGACTGGTGCAAAAATTGAAGTATTCTTATTGCGCGAATTAAATAAGCCAAACCGCTTATGGGACGTAATAGTTGATCCCGCAAGAAAAATTCGTGTAGGAAACAAATTGTATTTTGGCGAAAACGAAGAGTTGGTTGCAGAAGTAATTGATAACACAACAAGCAGAGGCAGAACCATCCGTTTTTTATGGGATGATGATGATGCGAGCTTTAAAAAAATGTTGGAATTTTTGGGCGAAACTCCTTTACCTAAATACATTAAGCGCAAGCCTGATGAAGAAGATAAAGAAAGATACCAAACAGTATATGCAAAGCATGAAGGTGCTGTTGCTGCTCCTACTGCAGGTTTGCATTTTAGTAAAGAATTAATTAAGCGTTGCGAAATACAAGGTATACGTTTTGCAGAAGTAACCTTGCATACAGGTTTAGGAACATTTAGACCAATTGAAGTAGAAGATTTAAGCAAACATAAAATGGATGCTGAATATTATGCAATTGATGAACAAGCATGTGCTATTGTAAACAAAGCAAGAGAAACAGGCAAACGTGTTTGTTCAATTGGTACAACAACTATGAGAGCTATGGAAAGTAGTTTTACTGCTCAAAAATTATTGAAGCCTAGTGAAGGATGGACAAATCATTTTATTCATCCTCCTTACAAGTTCAATATTGCTGATAGTTTGGTTACTAATTTTCATTTACCAAAAACAAGCTTATTAATCATGACTTGCGCTTTTGCAGGATATGATTTGGCTATTGAAGCATAT
>Ga0209490_10005364_pt1 | contig 11692 bp, 11 predicted proteins | sample MAT06_FD_187209 | JGI IMG/M metagenome (GOLD analysis project Ga0209490, IMG submission 187209) | Freshwater microbial communities from Lake Fryxell liftoff mats and glacier meltwater in Antarctica - MAT-06 (SPAdes) (version 2) | ecosystem: Environmental > Aquatic > Freshwater > Ice > Liftoff...
GATGCCGGCCACCGGTCCCGACCAGGCGAAGTTGCGGTTGATGAGCAGGTCGCCGTTGCCCCGGGTGCCCTCGATGAGGTTCGCCACGGGCACCCGCGCGTTGTCGAAGATGATCTCGCAGTTGGACGCGAGGCGCTGGCCCGAGGTGCTGATAGAGGTGTAGGTGATCCCGGGGGTGCCGCGCTCGACGATGATCGCGGACAGGGCGCTCGTGCCCCCGGCGTCCGGATCGGTGCGCACGACCACCAGGTTCAGGTTCGCCCCCTGGTTGTCCCAGCCGCCCACGTTGCACGGCCAGTATTTGCGGCCGTTCACGACGTACTCGTCGCCGTCCAGGACGGCCGTCACGGCCATGCCGGCACCGCCACCGGCCGGAGCATCGAAGTTCGCGGTGCCCCCGGGGGAGCCGGGTGGCTCACTTGCGGCGTAGCCGACGATGAACTCGCCGGTGGTGTCGGCCGTGGCGGTGGAGATGAACCGCTGCTTCTGCTCCTCGGTGCCGTAGTACCAGACCGGCATGAGGCCGAGGCCGTTGACGAGGACCGTCGTCGCGAAGCCCGCGTCGACGGCGCAGATCTCCTCCGCGGCGATCACGAAGTCGACGTTGGACAGCCCGCCGCCGCCGTATTGCTCGGGCAGCATGGAAAAGGCGATCCCGCGCTTCACGGCTTCGGCGTAGGCGGGTTTGGTGAGGTTGAAGCCCTTGAGCGGGTCGGGCTCCGCATCAGCCTCCCGGATGATCGGCGCAAGGACGTCCTGCGCGAACTCGCGGGCCATCAACTGTACGTCGTGCTGGTCCTTGGTCAAGGTGAAATCGATCGCCATAACGCTCTCCCCGAGTTGGCGTGCCCCAACCCGAACGTAACCCCAGGACCAGCGCACGGAACCACCAGTCGGGTGTCGCACCGATGCCGAACGAGTGGGAAGGCAGGTCGCATCGGGCGGCACGCTTCACCGGCGGCGCTGCGGCCGGGGCTCCTGGCACGACCCACCCTTGCCGTACGGGACGCCGCTGGCGCGGGTCGGCGTGGCCGACGGCACCGGCGACCGTCCAGTGAGGTCACGGTTGATCTACAACGGGTCGGCGTGGCATCAAACGTGGTGCGAACAGCGGCGACCGGCGCGGACCAGTGAGCATGATGTGGCCGAGCGTCCAACGGTCGTCGCACGTAGAGGCCCATGTTGCCGCAGGTCATGGGCCGTACAGCCGGCCGCGCCGAGTCCGGGCGCCGTCGCAAGGTGCGTCCACGCGTGTTCGCGACTTCTCGCCGTTCGGCCTGGACACGTTCGAACACGACTCGAACGTGTCCAGGGTTCCCGGGCTTCGAGATACAGGCACGCCTCTGATCTGCGGTTATGTCGATTCACGTGTGTCCAGAATCGCCTCCCAGCTACGGAACGCGGGTCGACCTCGCACCGAGTCAGCACGGCCGCCTTCCTAACGAGCCGGGAGCCCGCCGGAGGCCGGCTACAGCGCCGAACCCGACCGCAGGGAGCCGTGAAGTCGGTAACCGACGACCTCGGCGGCGAGGATCACCGCGTTCTGGCCGAGCGCAAGGTGCTTGATCCCGATGGCATCGGGGGACGCCCAGGCTTCGCGCAGGGCGTCGGTGAAGACGCGGTCCTCGCCGTCCTCCAGCGCCATGTCGATGGTGTGGCCACTGCGGACGAAGACTTCGATACGGCACGTCATCGGACGATCGTAGAACGCGGCGGGCGGCGCTTTGGGCGACGGAGAGTGGCCGGGGCGACCGCCGGCGTGCCGCGCATTCCGAACCGCCCAACGCCCGGCCGCGGCCCGGCTGGGTCATCGAGGGTCAGCCGGTCTCCCGGTCAGTGGGCAGCAGGGCGACGTACAAAGTCGTTCTTGCTGGTCATGAGGCTTGTTGAGGGTCCGGTTGCAGGCCGAGGATGGTCAGGAGTAGGTGTGGGTCGTGGCGGAGCCGGCGGATGGTGGCGGCGATCTTGGTGTGGCCGGCCTGCCGGATCAACCCCACCGCTAGGTTACGGAGGATGATCATGATGCGGGGTCGGGAGCCGGTCCGGACTCGTGAGGCGTCTTCGCGGTAGGTGACATCGCGTAGCTTCTCCGCGGGTGGGCCTTGTAGCGGTGGCCGGTTTCCTCGCGTTTGCGCAGCTCAGAGGTTGATGAGGGGGACGTTAGCGAGCGCGGCAGGTGTGGTGCAAGCCGGCTCGTGGAGGTTCACCTGGTGGAGTGGGGAGCGTTGATGCGGGCCATGAGCTCGCGGTTCGCGGCGCGGGCTGCGTTGAGGTCCTCGTCGCGTTCGGCGAGTTGCAGGCTCAGGTCGATGACCTGTTGCTCCAGCCGGGTGATCTGCTGGTGGAGGGCGTCGACATCGGCTGGGTTGCCGAGCCCGGACTCGCGCCAGTTGGATCGTGGTCCGAGGACAACGGGGCGCCTCACGGAGAGGCGATGTTCGAGGTGCTGGATGCGGGTGTGGAGGCGGGTGGCGCGTTCGTGGGCGGCGAGCAGGTCGGCCTGCGGCGAGGCCCGGGTGACCGCCGGGCCTCAGGGCCCCGTTGGTGGTGGTGGGCGGCTCGGCGGCGAGGGTGTGGATCTTTCCGAGGAGGTCGCGGTGGCGGTAGAGGAAGCTGCGGTCGACCCCGGCGGCGCGGGCGATGGCGGACACGTTGATCTCGGCGCCCTCGGCAGCGGTGCGGTCGAGCGTGGTGGGGACGCGTTGTCGGCGGCGTGTGCTGTCGGCGTGGCGGCCCTCGCGCATCGCTTGCGCCCGGGGGTCTGGTGGTGCGGCAGCGGCGTCGCGGTAGTGGCGTCGGGCTTGCTGGTGGTGGCAGTGGTGGTGCTCACGCGATGGTCTCCGGGGCGGTCAGCGGTGCGGGTGTGGCGGCCCGGATGGTGGGCAGGCCGAGCGGAACGGGGTGGGCGGCGCGGTGGCGGCGAACCGCGGTGACGGCGTCGTCGATGTGGGTTCGTTCGGGTCCGGTGCCCATAGCGTGCGGGCTATCGAGGAACGCGTCGATCCGACGCCGACGTCCGGCGACGAAGGCCAGCGCGGCGTTCACGGTGTCCTTCTTCGTCGTGGTGCCGAGTTCGCGGGCGGCGCGGGCCAGGGCGTCGTCGTCAATGCCGATCATGGTCAATCAATACTCGATGGTGGATCCCCTCGTCACCGGGCCGCGCCGGGCGGAGGTGAGCGCAGCCGCGGCGAAACCGACGGCGGTGAGCGCCCAGGCCGCGGCGTCCAGGGCGTGGTTGGGGACGATCACCGCGAACACCAGGTGCAGCGGCTGCGAGACGATCAGCGCGGCCGCGGCCCAGCGGGGGATGCTTCCCCACAACGCGATCCCGAGGAGCACCGCGCCGAGCACATGTCCGATCAAGAAGACCATCAGGGCCAGGTTCGCGGTGGGTTGGGCTGTGAGCGCACCGTCGAGGGCGACGGTCTGCTCCATCGTCAGCCCGGCCTCGGCCGCCGCCGGGGCCAGCTGGTCGACGCCCACCGCCAGGAACAGGCTGAGGAACCCCGCCCACGCGACGGCGGCGGCGACGGTGCCGAGCACAGGCCGAGCCGCCATCGCGAGCCGCGCGGTGATCGCCACCCCGAGCGGCAGCGTCAGCAGGGCCGCGAAGACCAGCCAGATCACTGCTGCGGTCGTCGTGGGTGCGGCCTGGATGTCCGCGATGACCGCCGCAGGCTCGTCGGTGGTGTCGTAGGGCAGGATCGCGCGCACCGCGGCGATGGCCAGCGGCCCGGCCGCGGCGACGGCGACAGTGGCGGCGAGCCACGGCCCGGAGATGCGGGGCGGGGCGGGTGCGTGGACGTCGGCGGTGGACATGGCGGCCTCCTGGGGCGTGGGGTTCGGTCGCGATCACAGTGGCGCCACCGCGTGCCCGCCCACCACGGTCGGTATCCCAGGTCCGCCCGGGTGATCTCCTGGGTGGGATCGGGGGGCGACCCGGGACTTCGGCCCGGCCCAGGCGCGATGATGTGCCGGTGACCAGCACCGACGTCGACCCGTATGGCCGCACCCGCGCGCGGACCGTGCTGGCGGCCGGGGTGTTCGGCGTTGCGGTCGCGGAGGTCGCGACGGCCGCGCTCGGCGCCAGGCTGGCCGGGTTCTCCTACACCGACGTCCGGGACTCGTTCCTGTTGACGAACTCGGCGATCGCGCTGGCGTTCGCCGTCGCCGGTGGGTTGATCGCCGGGCACCGCCCGCGCAACGCATTGGGCTGGCTGCTGCTCGCCGCCGCCGTACTGCAGGGCTCGACCGCGGCCACCGCGCCGCTGCTGCTCGCCGGGCGGGAGAACGGCTGGCCCGCTGCGCTGACCCGCACCGTCGGGACCGTCGCCGCGTACGGCTGGCCGTGGTCGATCGGGCTGTGCATCCCGCTGGCGCTGCTGCTGTTCCCGACCGGCACGTTGCCCGGCGCCCGGTGGTGGCCGGTGGTGTGGGTGGCGGCGGCCAACAGCGTCGTGTTCACCCTCGCCAACGGTGCCGCGCCGGAAGGGCTGCTCGGCGGGCCCGACTCGCAGGCCTGGATCTTCCTGCCCGACCACGATCGCCTGGCGCCGCTGTGGGCGGCGACCGAGTACGTGAACCTCGCCGTGTACCTCGCCGCGCTGGTGGGTCTGGCGGTGCGCTACCGGCGCGGTACCGAGCCGGAGCGCCGCCAGCTGCTCTGGCTGGTGCTCGCGCTCGCCGCCGTGCTCGCCATCCTGGTCTTCTGGGGTCCCGAGCCCGGGTCGCCCGACGGACAGATCGTCCTGGTCCTGCTGGTGATCCCGTTGGTGCCGGCCGCGATCACCGTCGCGGTGCTGCGCCACCAGCTCCTCGACATCCGGCTGGTGTTCTCCCGTGCGGTGCTCTACACAGCCCTGACCGCAGGAGTCGCCGGCGCCTACCTCGGGCTGGTCACGCTCGTCAACCCGCTGCTGCGGGACGGTACGGGCAGCGCCGTGATCGCTACGCTGGTCGTCGCGATCGGGTTCAACCCTGTGCGCGTGCGGCTGCAGCGGGCGGTGGACCGCGCCCTCTACGGCGACCGCGCCGACCCGGTCCGGGCGCTGTCGCGGATGGGGGCGCAGCTCAAGGTCGGGAGCGAACCGGACGACCTGCTGGCCGCCATCACCGAGGCGCTGCGGCTGCCGTCGGCGGCCCTGCGGGTGGACGGGACCGAACGCGCGGCCGTCGGGACACCACCCGAGCTGCTGGAGGCGGTCCCGCTGCACTACCGCGATGACCGGGTGGGCGAGCTGGTGGTCGGGGTGCGGTCCGGACAGCGCCGCCTCGACCCGGCCGACCGCTCGGCGCTGGAGCTGCTGGCGGTGCCGCTGGCCGCCGCCGCAGCGGCCACCGCGCTGTCGGAGGCGGTGCAGCGCTCCCGCGAGGGGATCGTCGTTGCCCGCGAGGAGGAGCGCCGCCGGCTGCGCCGCGACCTGCACGACGGGCTGGGGCCGGTACTCACCGGGATCGCGTTCCGCGCCGACGCCGCGGGCAACCTGCTGCTGTCCGACCCGGCCGGAGCCGCCGAGTCGCTGCATCGGCTGCGGACCGCAGCCACCGACGCCATCGACGACGTCCGTCGCCTGGTCCACGCGCTGCGCCCGCCCGCGCTGGACGATGTGGGCCTGGCCGAGGCGCTGCGCCGGCAGGGTGCTCAGCTCGGGGGCCCGACGGTCACCCTGCACCTGCCCGAGCCGCTGCCGACGCTGCCCGCCGCCGTCGAGGTCGCCGCGTACCGGATCGCGACCGAGGCGCTGACGAACGCGGCCCGGCATTCGGGCGCGGGCAAGGTGGACATCTCACTGACGATGAACGGTGCGCTGGAGATCACGGTTCGCGACGACGGGACCGCAGGTGCGCCCGAGTGGACGCCGGGGGTCGGGCTGAGCTCGATCGGCGAGCGGACCGCCGAGCTGGGTGGCCGCTGGTCGGCCGGGCCCGTCGGCGGCGGCGGCGGGCTGGTCTGGGCGCGGTTGCCGGTCGGCCGGGAGGACGTGGGCAAGGATGGCTGAGCAGCTCCGGATCGTCGTCGCTGACGACCATCCCGTCGTCCGGGACGGGCTGTCTGCGTTGCTGGCCTCGGTGCCCGGCGTGGAGGTCGTGGGCACCGCGGGCACAGGCCGGGAGGCGGTCCGGGCTGCGGTGACGCTGCGGCCCGACGTCGTCGTTCTCGACGTCCAGATGCCCGACCTGGACGGGGTCGGCGCGGCCAGGGAGATCGGCCGGGTGGCTCCGGATGTCGCGGTGCTGATGCTCACGATGTTCGACGACGACGACTCCGTGCTCGCCGCGATGCGCGCCGGGGCGCGCGGCTATGTCCTCAAGGGTGCGTCGCAGCAGGAGATCGTGCGCGCGATCCACGCTGTCGCGGCCGGAGAGGTGATCTTCGGTCCAGGGGTCGCGCGGCTGGTGCTGGGGCGGCTGGCGGGCGAGACCGCCGCCGACCCGTTCCCCGAGCTGACCCGTCGGGAGCACGAGGTGCTCGAGCTGCTCGCCGAGGGGCTGCCGACCGCGGCGATCGGCGCCCGGCTCGGGTTGGCGACCAAGACGGTCGCCAACCACGTGTCGGCGGTGTTCACCAAGCTGCAGGTCACCAGCCGGGCCGACGCGGTGGCGCGGGCCCGCCGCGCCGGACTGGGACGGCCGGAACCGCAGCGCTGAGTGGCGTCCGGGTAAGCACTCATTGTGCCACGACCGACGGAAGGTCCCCTATGGGTAGTTAGGGGTGCATTTGAGTCGATGCTGTACGAGAGATGGAGGTCTGGCCCTCCGGGACCGCCCTTCGGGGGGTGGTCTCAAACCGCCGCATGCTGCATTGGCTGAAGACCGTTGTGGTGAACGATGTGGAAAAGGCGTCCGTGAGGCGTCAGGTAGGGACCGGGAGGCTTATTCACGAGGATGAATCAGTAGTCAGTCCTGCGTGGACTGGTCGGGATCGGCCCGTGCCGATGTGATCTACGCCTCGTTTGTTTTCTACGGCGTGTTGCGCTTTGGGCGCAACAGCTCTTCGTGTCTTGTTCGGTGTTCTCAATCATCGAGCGAAGATCGGCGAAGAGCTGTTGCGATACAAGGCTATGACAGGGCTGGACGATGAGCAACTCACCGATCTGGCGGTTCGAGTGCACGCGGTCTGCGGGGGCAGGTTCGTTTCGGCAGGCCGACCCGTCGTGCTGGGGTTGTTCGGGTCGGTGGCGATGGTGGTGTGCTTGATACGCACGAACGTGACCCAGGACTTCGCTGGAGCGATCTTCGGGGTCAGTCAGGCCACGGTCAGCCGCCGGTGGGACCTGCTGCGGCCGATCATCGGCGAGGTCCTCGCCGAGCTGGTGCCCGATCCGGCCGAGATCGTCGGGCGGGGAACGGTGCTGGTGGACGGCACGGTCTGCCCGACTTGGGACTGGAGCCACGTTCCGGACCTGTTCTCCGGCAAGGTCGGCTTCCCGGGCATGAACCTGCAGATCGCCGCGACCCTCGACGGTGTCCTCGTCGCGGTCGGGCCGGTCCCGGTGCGTGGCGCCCGCCACGACGCCCACGCGTTTGCCGCATCGGGACTGGCCGAGGTCCTCACCGACCATTCGACTATCGCTGATCTGGGTTGCGTCGGCGTCGATGGCATCCACATCGTACCGTTTAAGAAACCTGCAGGCGGGGGCCTTCACCCGACCGAACTCGCTTTCAATACTGGTCTCAGCAAGATACGATCCGCGGTTGAGCACGCTATAGCGCACCTCAAGACATGGCGGATTCTCAGTGAAGAGGGTGGACGCTACCGCGCACCGATCGAGAAGTATCCGAGCCTGCTCAAGGCCGTCGTCGGTCTATTCTTTCTCGCAGCTTATGAATAAGCCTCCCTAATTTTTTCCGGAATAGACTTTGTCGTCGGGACTGGGTCGGCGGTGGCCATCGTCGGCGGGAACGGTGCGGGGAAGTCGACGCTATTGTGGTGTGTCGTCGGATCGGACTCGTTGGACGAAGGCGTGATCCAGCTCGGCGGAGTCGAGCTTGACGAGTCGCGGGCTGCGACGCGAGCGGCCATGGCCTCATTACTGGACGACGTCGACTTCTTCCCGGATCTTTCGGTCGCCGAACATCTTCAGCTTCTGGCCTGGCTGCACGGTACCGAGCGGGCCGAGTCCGTCGTCGAGTCTGTCGTGGACGACCTCGGCCTGCGGAGGATCAGGGACCAGCTGCCGCCCACCTTGTCCAGCGGGCAGCGGCATCGCCTGGGGTTGGCCTCGTGCTTCGTCCGTCCGTTCGATCTGCTGGTGCTCGACGAGCTGGAGCAACGACTGGACGCCGTAGGTCGGGACTGGTTGCGCGGCCGGTTGTTGGCCGAGACGAGCAGAGGTCGAGGCATCGTCTTCGCCTCGCACGATGAGGCGCTCGTGGCTGCCGTCGCAGACCGTGTCGTCGAGGTGGGAATGTGAGTTCGACTCTCGCCACGAGGACGCCGACGGCGTCGGATGTTCGCGCCCGGATCCGACGCACGACGAGGTCATCGCTGTCGTGGCAGTCGAAGCTGGGCACCGCGTACGAGCTTGCTCTGTACGTCGCAGTGCTCGGCGGAATCACCTACGAGCTGCTGAAGAGTCAGCAGGTCACGAACGGCCCGGACACGAGTTCCGCGCTCTCGGAACAAGGGACCGGGTGGATCGTCGCCTGGTCGTGCGTCGTGGCGGGCTTGGTGTTGGCGAAGGTGCTGATCGCTTTCGGACCCGTTTTTGTGGGGCCGACCCGGATGTCGTGGATCCTGTCCTCGCCCATCGACAGGCGCGACGTCCTGCGGTCGAGGTTCTGGATCGTTCTTCTGGTGGGGTTGCTGGCCGGCGTGCTGTGGCCGGTTCTTGTGGCAAGTGTCGTGAGAGCGAACCCCGGTGCGTCCGGTGCGGCGGCGCTGGCATCCGCGGCCGCCGGTGTCGTCATCGCCGGTTCGGCAGTGCTGGTGCAGACCACGCGTCCTGCGACGGCGCGATTCCAGGCGGCGGCCAGCGTCGCGGCCACTCTCGCCATGGTTGCCGTTGGCTGGGGTGTCGTGGGCGACCCGCCGGTAACGGTCGGACTCACGCCCAGCGTCGCTCCCTGGCTCGCGGCGGGAACGGTCCTCATCGCGGTGACGAGCATCGCGAGAGCCTGGTGGTCGCTGGGAAGCCTGCGCAGGGAGTCGCTGAGCTCGGGTGCGGAACTGGCGTCGGTCGCGGCCGTGTCCATGATGTTGTTCGAGTTCTCGCTGCTGGGTTCCGTGCTCGTCGAGCGGAGGGCCCGCGTGATCGGGCGCGTGCGGTCCGCGCGCCTGCGGGGCTCACGGATCGGGGTCCTGGTGCGCGCTGACGTCCTGCGCGTCTGGCGTAGCAAGAACTACCTGTTGCTGTGGTTCGGGCTGATACCGCTCCCGGCACTGGTCGACCTGGCTGGATCGCCAGAGTTGGTTCCCGCGCTGCAGCTGGTCGTGGCTTTCCTGGCAACGGACCGGCTGGCTGGCGGCCTGCGGTTTGTCTGTCGTTCCGACGCCGTCCGGAGGATGCTCGGCGGCCCCGACCGGACGCTGCGGCTCGTGCACGTCGTCGTCCCGACTCTAGGGGCACTGATCTGGTGCGCGGCCGGCTGGGTGATCACGCCCGGCGTGTCGATCTGGAATGCCGGCGTATCGGCCGCCGGCGCCGTGATGGTCGTCTACCGCATCGCCACCCGGCCACCGCTCGACTACTCGGCCGTGGCCTTCGACTTCGGCGCCTTCGGCTCAACACCGGTCGGACTGATCGTCCAGTTGAGTCGTCCTGGGGTGGGCTCAGGTGGCACTGGTGCCGTGACCAGACCCGCCTGTGATCACAGTCAGCCGCGGGTGACCACTCACTGGCCGCCCTCAAGTCGATCCGGGTCGCCCGCCCGGACGGCGCGCTCGTGTACGTGATCACGGACAACCTGTCGGCGAACAAGACTCCAGCGATCCGGGCGTGGGCGGCACGCAATAAGGTCGAGCTGTGTGCCCGACGGTGCCCGCCCAAGATCGAAGAGCCGCTTTACCGACGTCGTTCGAACCGGCCGTGGCCGCGCTCGTCCTGGGTGTCGACGACGGGGATCTCGCTCGGACAGGGCCCGCGCGCGTCACCGACGTCGAGCCGCTGGTCTCTCGTTCGACCCGGGCACCTCCCAGGCCGACGTCCCGCTCGGGGAGACCCAGATCTGGCGGTTCGTCACCGACGTGCACAACCTGGAGCACGAGGACCTGGCGATGATGGCGACGATCCGGACGCGGTGAGCGTCAGAGGCCGGGGATCACCCGCGCGCCGTAGGACTCGATCGTGTGCTCCTTCGCGTCGTGCATGGCGTAGAGCGCGAACTGGTCCACGCCCAGATCGCGTAGCTGCGCCAGCTTCTCCAGCTGGGCGGCGGGTGGGCCCAGCAGGCAGAAGCGGTCGACGACGTCGTCGGGCACGAAGTTCGTCGACGCGTTGCCGGCGCGGCCGTGGTGGGAGTAGTCGTAGCCGTCGCGGCCCTTGATGTAGCCGGTCAGCGCGGCCGGGACCGCCGTGGACGCCTCGCCGTAGCGGGTGACGAGGTCCGCGACGTGGTTGCCGACCATCCCGCCGAACCAGCGGCACTGGTCGCGCGCGTGCGCCAGGTCGTCCGGGCCGTCGGCGGTGACGTAGGCGGGCGCCGCGACGCAGATCGTGATCGACGCCGGGTCGCGCCCGGCCGCCTCCGCCGCGGCGCGCACGGTCTTGACCGTCCACTCCACGAGGTAGGGGTCGGCGAGCTGCAGGATGAACCCGTCGGCGCCGCGCCCGACCAGGTCGAGCGCCTTGGGCCCGTAACCGGCCATCCACACCGGGAGCGACGCCCCGTCGGGCACCCAGGGGATCCGCACGGTCGTGCCGCCCAGGTCCACCGAGCGCCCCTCGGCCAGCTCCCGGATGACGTGCATCGACTCCTCGAGCCGCGCCAGCGTCGCCGGCGGGCGGCCCTGCACGCGCATGGCGGAGTCGCCGCGGCCGATGCCGCAGATCGTCCGGTTGCCGAACATCTCGTTCAGCGTGGCGTGCAGCGAGGCGATGACCGTCCAGTCCCGGGTGCCGGGGTTGGTGACCATCGGCCCGACGACCATCCGCGACGTGCGCTCCAGGATGCGCGGGTAGATGACGTAGGGCTCCTGCCAGAGCACGTGGGAGTCGAACGTCCAGCCGTGGGTGAACCCCAGCTCCTCGGCGCGCACCATCAGCTCGACGACCGTCCGCGCCGGCGGGTCGGTCTGCAGTACCAGTCCGATGTCCATGCTCACCTCAGGTACTGGCAGGTGTCGCGGCGCAGGAAGCGGCCGTGGCCCTTCGCGCCGAGGTACTCCCCGCGATCGACGATCACGCGGCCCCGGGACAGGACCGTCTCGGCCCTGCCGGTGATCGACCTGCCCTCGTAGCAGGAGTAGTCGACGTTCATGTGGTGCGTCTGCGCGCTCATCACCTGCACCGCGGCCGGATCGTAGATCACCACGTCGGCGTCGGAACCGGGGGCGATCGTGCCCTTGCGGGGGTAGAGCCCGAACATCCTCGCCGGGGTGGCGCAGGCGATCTCGATCCACCGGCGGCGTCCGATGTGCCCGTCGAGCACGGCCTGGTGCAGCAGGTCCATCCGCGTCTCGACGCCCGGCAGCCCGTTGGGGATCTTGGAGAAGTCCCCGACGCCTAGCTCCTTCTGTCCCTTGAAGCAGAAC
>Ga0209490_10005370_pt1 | contig 11683 bp, 8 predicted proteins | sample MAT06_FD_187209 | JGI IMG/M metagenome (GOLD analysis project Ga0209490, IMG submission 187209) | Freshwater microbial communities from Lake Fryxell liftoff mats and glacier meltwater in Antarctica - MAT-06 (SPAdes) (version 2) | ecosystem: Environmental > Aquatic > Freshwater > Ice > Liftoff...
TGTCATCGCCAACACCCGCGGCGGCGGCGAGTTCGGCCCCAACTGGCACCAGGCCGCCCTGCAACAGAACCGCCAGCGGGCCCATGAGGACTATCAGGCCGTGGCGCTGGACCTGATCGCGCGCAACATCACCTCCCAGCCCCACCTCGGCATCATGGGCGGGTCGCAGGGCGGGCTGTTCATGGGGGCAATGCTGACCCAGCGGCCGGACCTGATCAATGCGGCCGTGATCCAGGTGCCGCTGTTCGACATGCTGCGCTTCCACAAGCTGCTGGCCGGAGCCTCGTGGATCGCGGAATACGGCAATCCGGACATTCCCGAAGAGCGGGCGTGGATCGAACAATATTCCCCGTACCAGCGGCTTGCGGCCGGCCAGCCCTATCCCGAGGTCTTCATCCACACCTCGACCAAGGACGACCGCGTTCACCCCGGCCACGCCCGCAAGGCGGCGGCGCGGCTGGAGGAACTGGGCTATCCGGTGCTGTTCTATGAGAACACCGACGGCGGCCACGCGGCGGGCGCCAATCTGCGCGAAACGGCCCGGCGTCTGGCGCTGGAATACACCTATCTGAGCCGCCGCCTGATGGATCAGCCGGCGCAGGAATAGGCTGCCAATTTATCTGCTCATCCCGGCGCAAGCCGGGACCCAGTGCTTTCGTGAGGCATCGGCGGCTGGGATATGCGGGCTGCGATACCGGGGGCGCCGATCGCCCACAGAACTGGGTCCCCGCCTTCGCGGGGATGAGCGGAGTTGAGAATGCGTCACCTGATCCTGTCCGCCGCGATCCCGGCGCTGTTGCTCGCGGCTTGCTCGACCACGGCGCGGATTCCGCAGCAGTTGCTCGACGAGGCACCGGTTCTGATGGAGGCCCATCGTCAGATGGCGGAGGACCAGAAACTGAATACGCTGATGCCGCCTGCGCCCCCGCCGCCCCACATGCCGGCCGATCTGACCCCCGCCGGCGTGCGCGCCGCCGACGATCGTCTGGCGCTGGAAGAGGTTCACGGGACCGAGGCCATGGCCTTCGTCGCCGGCGAGAACGAGCGGTCGCTGGCGGCCCTGACCGGCGACCGGCGCTATGAGACCTTCCGCCAGCAGGCGTTCGACATCCTGTCGGCCACCGACCGGATTCCGGCACCGTCGTTCCTCGGCGCGGGAATCGGCAATTTCTGGCAGGATGCGGCCAATCCGAAAGGCATCTGGCGGCGGACGACGCTGGACAGCTATCGCTCGGCCGCGCCGCAATGGGAGACCCTGCTGGACATCGACTCTCTGTCGCGCGCCGAGGGCCGGGACTGGGTCTGGAAGGGCGCGGACTGTCTGGCACCCGACGAAACCCGCTGCCTGATCGGCCTCTCCGACGGCGGTAAAGACGCCGTGGTGATGCGAGAGTTCGACACCTCGACCAGATCATTCATGGACGGAGGGTTCGTGCTGCCGGAGGGCAAGCACCGGCTGGAATGGCTCGATCAGGATACGCTGCTGGTGGCGACGGACTTCGGTCAGGAGAACGGCGCGGCCACCCTGACCGAGAGCGGCTATCCGTTCGTCGTCAAGTCTCTCAAGCGCGGCCTGACGCTGGCCCAGGCGACCGAGGTCTATCGCGGCGATATCGGTGACGGGGGCTATGGAGTCAGCCCGTCGGTCTATCGCGACAAGGACGGCGCGGTCGAGGCGGTGATCGTTTCGCGCCCGCTGGACACCTATCGATCCGAGACGTGGGAACTGGTGGATGGGCGGCCGGTCAGGCTGGCACTGCCTAGCCAGATCTCGATCTACGGCACGTCCGGCGGCCTGCTGGTCTTCTCGCCGGACGAGGCGTGGCGCACGGGTGGGCGCGAGGTCGGGGCTGGTACTTTGCAGGCCTACAGGCCCACGGAGTTGCGCGAGGGTGGCGACGTTATCGTCAACAACCAGGCGCATGAGATCTTCGCCCCCGGACCGCGCCAGTCCATTGCCGGCGTCTCGCTGTTCCCGGATCGCGTGGCCGTGGCCATCAACGACAATGTTCGCGGCCGGCTCGCGATCTTTGCCAATCGCGGCGAATGGGGCTGGGCCGAGCGTCGGGTCTCCGTGCCCGACAATAGCTCGGTCTCGCTGGGCGACAGCTCCAAGGGCCGGGGCGAGCTGTTCGTCTCGTCGCAGAATTTTCTGACGCCACCGACCCTGGGATTGCTCGACGTCGACTTTCTCGTCGGCCGACGGGACGAGTCGACGCAGTCGCCCAACGCCATCGTCGAACTCCGTTCGGCCCCCGCGAAATTCGAGGCCTCGACCCATGTGACCGAACAGTTCGAGGCGACATCGTCCGACGGCACGAAGATACCCTACTTCGTGACGCGCCCGCGTGAGATGGACGGCCATGCCCCGACCATCCTGTTCGGCTACGGCGGCTTCCAGGTCTCATTCCCGCCCGCCTACAAGCCCGAGATGGGCAAGCTGTGGCTCGAGAACGGCGGGGTCTTCGTCCAGGCCAACATCCGGGGCGGAGGCGAATTCGGGCCGGTCTGGCACCAGAGCGTGCTGAACGAGAATCGGCAGCTGGCGTTTGACGATTTCGCGGCGGTGGCGCGGGATCTGGTGACCCGCGGGATCACCTCGCCGCGCAGGCTGGGCATCTATGGCCGCTCCAACGGCGGGGTGCTGACCTCGGTGTCGATCACCCAGCATCCTGAGCTGTTCAACGCCGCAGTCATCGAAAGCCCGCTCATCGACATGCTGCGCTATCACGAACTGCCCGCCGGGGCCTCGTGGATCGGCGAATACGGCGACCCGCGCATCCCCGAAGAAGCGGCCTGGATCGCTCGTTATTCGGCCTACCAGAACCTTCGTCCGGGGGCAGAGTATCCGCGCGTCTATATCACCACCAACACCCGTGACGACCGGGTCCACCCGGGCCACGCACGCAAATTCGCGGCCCGTCTGGGCGAGATGGGCTATGATCATCTGTATTATGAAGAGACGTCGGGCGGGCATTCGAATGACGCCGACCCGGTCGCCAACGCCCGCCGCTGGGCCCGGCACTATGTCTATCTGAGCCAGCAGCTGATGGATTGAGGAAAACCCCAACCGCTCATCCCCGCGAAAGCGGGGACCCAGCGCTGTCCAGCTTGACGCTGGTGTTTCAGGATGGGCGGGCGAGAGTCACGGGTGCCGCTACATCGCCCAAAGAACTGGGTCCCCGCTTTCGCGGGGATGAACGGAAGGGGGGAGGCGTGATCGACCCGCTCGAGACCGGACCCTAAACCGGTTCGAGCGCCTTGGTCTTTTTGGGCTTGGGTGGCTTGGCGGGCTTCACGACTTTTTCGGCCTTGGGAGGCTTGGCGGGCTTGTCGGCCTTCTTGGCCAGTTTTTCGGCCTTCCTGGTCTCGCGAGTGGCCTTCTTGGCGGCGCGGACCTCGGCCTTGGCCTTGGCGGGGGCGGCGTCGGCCTCGCCGGCCAGTTCGGCCAAAAGGTCCAGGAAGCCTTCGCGCTTGCCCTTGGGCAACAGGGACAGGATTCGCTTGTCGGCGGCCTCGACCTTCGGGCGGGCTGCGTCCAGCGCGGTCTGGCCGGCGACTGACAGGCGCACGGCCTTGGCGCGGGCGTCAACGACGGACTTTTCGCGGTCCAGCAGCCCCTTGGTCGTCATGCGCGAAACCAGGTCGGCCAAGGTTGAACGGTCGATTCCGGTGGCGCGGACCAGATCCGTCTGGGTCAGGCCGGATTTCTGACTGACGGCTTCAAGCACGGCGAACTGGCGCTGGGTCAGGCCGTTCGCGCCTGTCTCTTCGGAATAGATGTCGAGCGCCAGTTGCAGCACGCGGTGCATCAGATGACTGGGCGACGCACCCAGGCCGCTGCCACGTTTCGCCTTGTTTCCGGACTTGACCATGGACCGTATCCCCTCGGTGTGACGCTATAGCTAGCAGCCGCGTTTTACGGTTTGACGACGGACGATAACCCGCTGGTCCGGACCATACGCTACAAACCGGAATCCGGCGACACCGGTCCGGGTTCCTCGTCCTTGATCATATGTTTAAGGATGTAGGGAATCTGGATCAGGCCGAAGACGACGGCGGCGACCCAGATGAAGCCACGAAAGGCGACCCAGGTGTCGTCCGTCTGTGTGCGCCAGACGAATTCATTGGCGATGGCGATGGCGGCGAAATACAGGCCGTAGCGCATCGTCAGGCCCCGCCAGGCGTAGTCGGTCACCTTGATGGAATCGCCGAGCAGATATTTGAACGGATATTTGCCGAGCGGCAGCGAGCCCAGCAGAACGGTGGCCAGCAGGCCGTTCTGTATGCTGAGCTTGATCTTCAGCAGCGACGGATCGTGGAAAAACAGGGTCAGGCCGCCGAAGATCAGGGCGAAGCCGCCGGCCAGCAGCGGCAGGGGGGCGAGACGGCGCTCGACCGCATAACCGACGATCAGGGCGATGGCCGAGGCCCCGACCAGCACCCAGGTGGCCTGAACGATGGCCTCTCGGCCGTCGAGGCCGCGGGCGCGCAGGATCAGATAGGCCCCGGCGAAGGCGACCAGGGCACCGAAGTCGACGGCCTGGCGGATCCACTGGCGGTTCTTCGAGGGCGCAGGGGTGGGCGGTGTGTCGGTCATGTCAGTCCTCGAGCCCCACCAGTGATCTTGAAAAGGCCCGCGCGTTGAAGGGTTGCAGATCATCGACGCCCTCGCCGACACCAATCAGCTTGATCGGGGCGTCGGAGGCCTGGGCCACGGGCACCAGGACGCCACCGCGCGCCGTGCCGTCCAGCTTGGTCATGACCAGGCCGGAGACATAGGCCGTGCGGCCGAATATTTGTTCCTGGGCCAGCGCGTTGCGGCCCACGGTGGCGTCCAGCACCAGAAGCGTCTCGTGCGGGGCGTCCGGATCGATCTTCTTCAGCACCCGCACGATCTTGAGCAGTTCGTCCATCAGGGCAGACTTGTTCTGCAGCCGGCCGGCGGTGTCGATCAGGACGACGTCATACCCCTCGGCCCTGGCGCGGGTGTAGGCGTCGAAGGCGAGGCCGGCGGGATCGGCACCGTCACGGCGGCTCTCGAAGGTCGCGCCGGCGCGCTCTGACCAGATTTTAAGCTGTTCGCGGGCGGCGGCGCGGAGGGTGTCGCAGGCCACGACCATGACCTTGGCCCCCTGGCCGGTCAGATCGGCGGCGATCTTGCCCAGGGTGGTGGTCTTGCCCGAGCCGTTGACCCCGACGAACAGGGTGACGAAGGGGCGCGGGCCGTTCAGCGGCTCATAGCGCGCCTCGTGATTGATCAGCTCGGCGGTCACGGCCTCGGCCAGCGCCTCCTTGACCTCGCGCTCATTGGCCCCGGCACCGAAGCGAAGCTCGCGGAAACGGGCCACGATACGGTCGGTCGCGGCGGGGCCGAGGTCGCTTTCGAGCAGATGTTCCTCGAGCCCGTCCAGCGCGGCTTCGGACAGCGGCTCCTTTATGAAGGTGGCCACAACCTGTTCGGTCATCTGTCTGGAGGAGCGGCCGAGCCCCTCCGTCAGCCGCGAGAGCCAGCCCTTTTTCGGCGTGTCGTTCATGGGTTGGCTTTAGCGGCCACCGCCGCCGCCGTCACCCGCTCAATCTTCATCCTCGGACTCGATCCGAGGAAGAGACTATGCGCGCCACCGTTGTAAGGGATCAGGCGAGGTCATCGCGAACAGGGTGCGGCCCGGAGCCCGATCCACGGATCAAGTCCGTGGATGACGGTTGAGAGGGGCGTGGAAGTGACCGCCATGCCCGGACGCGCTAGAACGCTCTCAATCAGGATCACCGCCTTGCCGAAAATGCACCCGTTCCATTCCACCCGCACCCACGGCTTCGTCCGGGTGGCCGCCGCAACGCCGGTCGTCCACACGGCTGACCCGGCCGCCAATGCGCAGGAACACTCAGACCTGATCCGTTATGCCGGCGAACAGGGCGTGGACCTGATCGTCTTTCCCGAATTGAGCCTCAGCGGTTACGCCATCGACGATCTGTTGATTCAGGACGCCCTGCTGGCCGAAGTTGAACGGCGGATCGCCGAACTGGCCGAGGTCGCTGACGAGGCGGGGGTAGTGGCCGTGATCGGGGCCCCGGTCCGCAACGGCGACGCGCTCTACAACTGCGCCGTGGTGCTGGGGTCGGGGGCGGTGCTGGGCGTCGTGCCCAAGACCTATCTGCCGAACTACCGCGAATACTACGAAAAGCGCTGGTTCGCACCGGCCGCCAGCCGCTCCGAGGACTCCGTGGTCCTGAATGGTGAGACGGTCGATTTCGCGCCGGGCCTGATCTTTGAGGCCGTGAACCGTCCCGGGTTCGTTTTCTCGGCCGAGATCTGCGAGGATTTCTGGGCCCCGCAGCCGCCGTCGACGCGGGCGGCGCTGGCGGGAGCGCGCATCCTGCTGAACCTGTCGGCGTCCAACATCGTCATCGGCAAGGCCGAGGAACGGGCGGTGCTGTGCGCCAGCCAATCGATGCGGACCCTGTCGGCCTATGTCTTCACCGCCTCGGGCTGGGGCGAAAGCACCACCGACCTGGCCTGGGACGGTCAGGCGACGATCCATGAACTGGGCACAAGGCTGGCCGAGGGCGAGCGTTTCGCCCTCGAGAGCCATTTGACCCTCGCCGACATTGACGTTGAACGGATCGGTCTGGACCGGCTGCGCAATGGCACATTCGCCGACTGCGCCCGGATCGAGGGCGAGCCGGCGACGGTCGTGCCTTTCGAGGCGTCCGATGACGACGGTCCGGGCGATCTGATCCGCCCCCTCGATCGGTTCCCCTTCGTGCCCGACGATCCGGCGCGGCTGGATCAGGACTGTTTCGAAGCGTTCAATATCCAGGTGCAGGGGCTGATGCGCCGGATGAAGTCGACCGGGAGCGAGCGCGTCGTCGTCGGCGTTTCGGGCGGGCTGGATTCGACCCAGGCGCTGCTGGTGGCGTGCCGGGCGTTCGATCGCCTGAAACTGCCGCGCGGCAATATTCTGGGGTTTACCCTGCCCGGGTTCGCGACATCGGAAGGCACGAAGTCCAACGCCCATGAGCTGATGAAGGCGCTGGGCGTCAGCGCCCACGAGATCGACATCCGCCGCGCCGCCGAGCGAATGCTGGCCGACATCGGCCATCCGTTCTCCATGGGTGAACCGGTGCACGACATTACGTTCGAGAATGTGCAGGCCGGTCTGAGGACGGATTATCTGTTCCGGCTGGCCAACCAGCACGACGCCTTCGTGCTGGGCACCGGCGACCTGTCGGAACTGGCGCTGGGCTGGTGCACCTATGGCGTCGGCGATCACATGAGCCACTACAACGTCAACGGCGGCGTGGCCAAGACGCTGATCCGACACCTGATCCGCTGGGTCTTGGCCAAGGAGCACGCCGGCGGGGCTTCCGACGTGCTGCACGCCATTCTGGACACGGAGATTTCGCCCGAGTTGGTCCCCGCCGACGCCGACGGTAACATCCAGTCGACAGAGGCCGTCGTCGGACCCTATGCGCTGAACGATTTCTTCCTGTTCCATATCACCCGCTTCGGGCTGAAGCCTTCCAAGGTGGCCTATCTGGCGCATCAGGCGTGGCAGGATGCGGCGACCGGCGACTGGCCGGTGAACACGCCGGACGACGAGCGCGTCGCCTACGATCTGGCGACCATCAAGGGCTGGCTGCGGAAATTCCTGGTCCGTTTCTTCCAGACCAGCCAGTTCAAACGCTCGGCCCTGCCGAACGGACCCAAGGTGGTCACCGGCGGTTCGCTAAGTCCCCGCGGCGACTGGCGTGCGCCCTCGGACGCGACGGCGCGAGTCTGGCTGGACGAGCTGGAAGCGAATGTCCCGGAGGAGTGATGAGTGGTTAGTGGTTAGTGGCTGTCTGGTTTGGTGAAAGTGAGCGGACCACGACCACCGGCGGCTGCGCCATCAATCACTGATCACTAATCACTAACCACCAGTCACTCCCCCTCACGGCAGCTCCGACAGGAACGGAAAGATCGCCGCCTTGGCCTCGGGCTCGTCCAGCATGGGGGCGTGGCCGACGCCGGGAACTTCGACGAAATCCATTTTCGGGGCCCGCTTGCGCATCTTCGCGGCGATCGCTTCGCTGAGCAGGTCCGAGGTCTCGCCGCGGACCAGCAGCACCGGCCGCCCCTTGGCCAACCGGGTGAAGAAGGGCCACAGGTTGGGGACCAGGGCCTTGGCGCCCGCCGCGCGGATCGGGGCCATGATGTCGGGGTCATAGTCCGGCACCGGCGTCCCTTCGGTGCCGATGCGGAAGGTGCGCCGCGCGAACGCGTCCCAGTCGGCGTCCGTGTAGTGCGGCAGGGCGATCGCGTTGAGCGTGCGCACATGGGCCGCTGCCTCGGCCCAACTTCCGATCTCGACCGGCTGGCCGGCGTAGGCGGCGATGCGGGTCAGGCCTTCCTTCGCCACTTCCGGCCCGACGTCGTTGATGATGGCCGCAGCGACGACCTTCGACCGGATCGCGGCCATGGCCATGGTGATCAGCCCGCCCATGGAAGTGCCGAGGAAGACCGCGCGTTCGACACCCAGATCGCGCATCAGGGCCAGGACGTCCTGGGCATAGGTCACGGGCTGGTAGGTCATCGGATCGGGTGCCCGGTCCGACTGGCCGCGGCCGCGGATGTCGAGCGCCAGCACCCGGCGGCCGCTCTGGGCGATCAGCGGCGCGATGGCCCCGAAATCGGCCGAGTTGCGGGTCAGGCCGTGGATGGCGATGACCGGCAGCTTCGCCGGGCCCGCCGCCGCCGCATAGTCGCGCGCGTACAGGCTCAGTCCGTCGGAACTGGACCAGCGGCGCTCGGCGAAGGTCTGGGTCATGCAAGGCTCCGAAGGCTGAATCACCAGACTATTTCATGTCCGGGAGAATTCCCACCCGACGCGAACTGACCGCTGATGTCAGGCCTTCAGTGACCCAGGAGTTCCTGGACGAAGTCGAACAAATTGCCGCCCTCGAATCGAAAGCCCGGAACGCCGGCGCGGCGGGCGGCCTCCATGTCCGACGGCTGGTCGCCGATCATGAAGCTCCTGGCCGGATCAATGCCGTGCTCGGCGATGGCGCGCAGGATCATGCCGGGGTTGGGTTTGCGGTCCGGATGGTCGGGATGGATCCAGGCCTCGACCCGGCCCTCGCTGTGGAAGGGGCAGGCATAGACCGCGCCGATCACTGCCCCCTTGGCCGATAATTTGCGCACGATCAGGGTGTTGAAGGCCTTCATCTGGTCTTCGCTGAACAGACCCCGCGCCACGCCCGATTGGTTGGTGACGATGACGCATAGATAGCCGAGCTGGTTCAGCCGGCGCACAGCCTCGGGGGCACCGGGCATGAGGCGCAGATGTTCTTCGAGATGGGGATAGCCGGTATCCTCGATCAGCACACCGTCGCGATCGAGGAAGACGGCGGGAACGCCGGATGTCATGGTCGCTGCGCATACGCCGCTGTGGGCGGTCGTTGCAACCCGTCACGCGAAGTGACGGGCGCAGATTTGGCTTGGCGGTGGTCGATTTGGTAGGAGGCCGAGACCGCAGCGGCGCTGAACGCTCGCAGCCTCGCCGCGTGCGCCCTGAGATCAAGCTGAAATGAGCCCCGACATGAGCATTGCCTTCATCGACCTGCAGGCCCAGCGCCTTCGCCTGAACGGCAGGATCGAAGCCGCGGTGCAGGAAGCCGTGGTCGGCGGGGCCTGGGTCATGGGTCCGCAGGTGCGCCAGTTCGAGGCCGATCTGGCGGTCTTCGGTCAGGCCAGGCACGCGCTGGGCTGCGCCAACGGCACCGATGCCCTGATCCTGCCGCTGATCGCCTGGGGCATCCGCACCGGCGATGCGGTCTTCTGTCCCAGTTTCACCTTTACGGCCACGGCCGAGGTCGTGCCCTGGCTGGGCGCCACGCCGGTCTTTGTGGATGTGGACGCCCGGACCTTCAACATCGACCCGGTCCAGCTGGAGGCGGCGATCGAGGCGACCCTGAAGGAGGGCCGACTCAAGCCCCGCGTGGTCATCGCCGTCGACCTGTTCGGCCAGCCCGCCGATTATCCGGCCATCAGGGCCATCTGTGACCGCTATGGCCTCAAGCTGATCGCGGATTCGGCCCAGGGTTTCGGGTGCACCCTGAACGGCGACCATCCCATCAAATGGGCCGATATCACCACCACCAGCTTCTTTCCGGCCAAGCCGCTGGGCTGCTACGGCGACGGCGGGGCGGTGCTGACCGACGATGAAGATCTGGCCCAGGAAATGGACTCGCTGCGGGTGCACGGCAAGGTCGTCGCCAAGGATCTGAAGGCCGGCCAGAGCTTTGCTCACGATCCCAAATACCTGGCGATGCGCATCGGCATGAACAGCCGGCTCGACACCATTCAGGCGGCCGTCCTGATCGAGAAGCTGAAGGTCTTCGCCCAGGAGATCGAATGGCGCAACCGGGCGGCGGACCTCTATGCCGACGGCCTTGCGCCCCATGTCGCCAGCGTGCCCGCCGTGATCGAGGGCGGCGTCTCGATCTGGGCCCAGTATACGATCGAACACGAGAACCGCGACGGCCTCGCCGCGCATCTGAAGGACCTCGGAGTGCCCACCGCCGTCTACTATCCGGTCCCCATGCACCTGCAGCCCGCCTATGCGCGGTTCTCCGGCGGGGCGGGGAGCCTGCCGGTCACCGAACGGCTCATGGACCGGGTGATCAGCCTGCCGATGCACGCCGACCTCGACGAGACGACGCAGGATACGATCATCGCTGCCGTCGCCAGCTTCGGCCAAGGTCGCGCATGACCCAGAACCTTCCCCCCCTCAAGGTCGGCGTCGCCGGCGTCGGCGTCATGGGGCGCAACCACGCCCGTGTGCTGTCGGACATCCGCGACTTCGACCTGACCGCTGTCTTCGACCCCGACGCCGCGACGGCCGATGGCGTCGCCGGCCTGTATGACGCCGCCGCCTTCACCACGGCGGCGGACTTCGTCGCCGCCGGTCTCGACGCCGCTGTGGTCGCCACGCCCAACCGGCACCATGCCGAACTCGGCGTGGCCCTGCTGGAGGCCGGCGTTCATGTGCTGGTCGAAAAGCCGATCGCGGCCACGGTCGCCGACGCGCAGGCGCTGATCGACGCTGCCAAGGCGAACGACCGCGTGCTGATGGTCGGTCAGGTCGAGCGGTTCAATCCGGCGGTCGAGGCGGTCAAGCGCGCCATCGACGGCGATCAGGTCATCTCCATCCAGATTACCCGGGTCGGACCCTTCCCGCCGCGCATGGGCGAGGTCGGGGTGGTCATCGATCTGGCGGTACACGATATCGATATCATCCGTCATCTGACGGAATCCGAGATCGTCGAGGTCCAGCCCCAGCTGGCCCGCACCCGCGCCGAACGCGAGGACACGGCCCTGCTCCAGTTCCGACTGGCCAATGGGGCCATCGCCCACATCACCACCAACTGGGTAACGCCGTACAAGGTGCGCACCCTGCAGGTCGCCACGACCAATAAATTCGTGGTCGCCGATCTGATGACCCGTCAGGTCACGGAGTATTTCGGCCAGCAGGCCGACGGCTCCTACCAGACCCGCGCCGTCAACAGCTGGCCCGCCGAGCCGCTGAAGAAGGAGCTGGAGGCGTTCGCGCACGCCATCCGCACCGGCGAACCGCCCGCGGTGACGGGCGAGGACGGACTGCGCAATCTGGAAGTGGCGTTGCGGTGTCTGGGGGAGGGG
>Ga0209490_10005371_pt1 | contig 11683 bp, 8 predicted proteins | sample MAT06_FD_187209 | JGI IMG/M metagenome (GOLD analysis project Ga0209490, IMG submission 187209) | Freshwater microbial communities from Lake Fryxell liftoff mats and glacier meltwater in Antarctica - MAT-06 (SPAdes) (version 2) | ecosystem: Environmental > Aquatic > Freshwater > Ice > Liftoff...
GACTGATTTCCCTTGGGCCATGGCCGCCGGTGCCGCTGGCGATCCTGCACTCGTTCGCACCATGGGAGAGGCCAGCGCCCGCGAAGGGCGCACCCACGGCGCACACTGGACGCTCGGGCCGATGATCGACCTCGCGATCAACCCCAACAACCCGGTCGTCAACACTCGCGCCATCGGCAGCAACCCCACACAGGTGGCACGTCTCGGCTGCGCGTGGATTGACGGTATCCAAAAGGGTGCCCGCATGGCTGCCTGCGCCAAACATTTCCCTGGCGACGGCACTGACGACCGCGACCAGCATCTGTGCACATCGCTCAACACGCTCGACGTCCCTGCATGGCGCCGCTCCTACGGCCGCGTGTGGCAAGCGGCGATCAACCAAGGCACGATGAGCATCATGATCGGCCACATCGCGTTCCCCGCCTACGAACGTAAGTCCGCCGCCCGTGCCTTGCCCGCCACGCTCAGTCCGCGCCTCTTGAAAGATTTGCTGCGCAAGGAACTCGGCTTCGAAGGCGTCATCTTGTCCGATGCGATGGTCATGGCCGGTATCACCAGCCGGGTGCCATCCGACCAGATCGCCGTCGAGTTCCTCCGGGCCGGTGGTGATGTCGTGCTATTCGCTGATGTCGGGCGTGATTTCACCGCCCTACAAAAAGCCGTCGCAGCCGGACGCCTGACCGAGCGCGAGGTCTGGGAAAAAACCCGCCGCATCCTCGCCATGAAAGCGACGCTCGGGCTCTTCGATAAAACCGTCGAAAAGCCGCTCACCGCCGTCGAAGCAAAGCGATTCCAAGCTGCCGCCAAGGCGATAGCTGAAAAGAGTCTCACGCTCTATCGTGGCGACACCGCACTCCCCGCAAAATTAAAGAAGGGCGCAAAGGTTCTCACCGTCACCGTCGGCTACGAAGGCGGCGCAACCCAACTCAACTCCAAGCTGCCCGCCATCGACGAGGAGCTGAAGGCGCGCGGCTTCATCGTCGATCATCTCTACAACCCCGGCAGCGGCAAACTCCGCGAACTTGCGCCGCAGTATGACCGGATCTTCGTCAACGTCAGCGTGTGCGTGCACTCGAACATGGGCACCGTCCGCATGACCGCGCCCATCTACAACAACTTCTGGATGACGCCGTGGGTGGATATTCCCGGTAAGTTCGTTTTCACCGCATTCGGCAACCCGTGGCTTGCTCACGAGCAGCCTCACCTGCCCAACCTCCTCCTCGCCTACGGCAACAGCGTGGTCAGCCAGCGCGCCGCCGTCCGCGTGTGGCTGGGCGAACTCAAACCGACCGGCAAACTCCCCGTCTCCATCTGACCGCTCGACCGTCCGCCAAAGAACATCAGCTGCTTCGGCGACTCCATCACGGAATCCGGCTCCAGCCAAAAGGGGGCAAACCCTAATGATTGTGGTCGGCGCAGACAAACGCTGGCGCGATCTCTCCTTTGAAAACCTCCCCGTGCCCGGCGGCTTCCACCTGAGCGCCGAGACTCGCCACCGCCAAGTTCGCCGTATCCAGATTTCCAGCACGGCCAGTGCCACGCTACGCCTCGTCCCCGGCTTCACCGGCCCTTGGACGCTCGACGGCGCGCCGCAAGACGGCCCATTGCTCACCCTCCCGACCGCCCCTGGCCAACGCTAATGGAAGGTCAAGCAGGGACTGCGCGCCGTGGGCGACAATCCCTATCGCTACTACCGCTGGTGAACGACTTTGGAAATCCCGCCCGCCTCCCGGCTACGGATAACCCGGACGGTCGGGCCATCCACCCACGAGCCTTCGACAAACACTATCCGCGGATGTTCCGGCACTCCGCGCTCGTTGCGGTTGATCTGATCAACGACTAACTCCACGACCGCCACGTCGATTTTGTCGGAATGGTTGTTGATCCCTGCATAGTCGCTCACCCCCGGCATCACGCCTGCAACCGAGGCCACTCCGATATCCGCTCCCGGCCGCAACCCTAGGGTGGCCAAACCTTCGAGAGTCGCATCCACGTGGGTGGCGAGCACCGCGTCGGGCCGGCATTCTTTGACCCAGGCGATGAACTCTGGGTTCCCGGAAGTGTTCAGGTGAATCGCTATGGGTTCGGTAATTATGCCCGTCGCCGAAGCATAGTAATAGGCCGCTTCACTTTGGTGGCTGACGTAGTGATCATTGCTTTCAAACGACGCAAATCCGATGCGCCGGTAACCTAGCTTGCGCAACTTCCGAATGGCTAACAAGGTATTCAGGTAGGTATACGGTTCCACTCGATGCAGTTTGGGCCTCCATACTCCATGGCAGCACATGGCGGTTGCGAAATGGCTGAGGTTCATGGAGAGGTGACCTTTTAGATCGGGCCCAACAATGAGACCGGGAATACCTCGCGCGCAGAGAATCGTCGTCAACCGGCGACTGCTGATCCCCGGAGACTTGATCGAGAACGGCTCGATCCTGTAGCCGAGCTGGGCGGCACGTGCCCGAATATGGCTAATGAAACGGACATAACAGGAATTCCCCTGCCAATGTGCCTCGCTCGGATAGCTGGTGAGGAGCCCCAGCACGGTCGGCTCCTTATGCACTCGCTTAACCCTGAGCTGCGCAAAGGCCCGAGCATAGTTTGCATCTGCTTCATAGCCCATCTCTCGGGCGGCGCGCTGACATTTCTTGCGTGTCTCTTGCGAGACTCTGATGTCGTTGCGCAAAGCGCGCGAGACCGTTGAGACATTCAGGTCAAGGGCGCGTGCCAGGTCGCGCATAGTGGGAGAATCGGCCATGGCTGACCTTGCCCCTTTCCGGCAAAGAATGCAATCAATACAACTGTTGCACATTGCAAGACTTGCGGCGAGGAAGGGGAGCATCTATAAAAGACGAAAGATAAGAGGTAAAAAAGTATCGGTTCCACAACCAAGTCATAGAAACAATTATAAACCACCAGATCAATCCCATCCCAATCCCCAAAAACTGGAACTTTCCAAGACCTAACCTGGTAACAAAAAACCCACAACCCAGAAAATACAAAATGAAAACACAGAACAAAATGAAAAAAGTATCTAACTCACGTATGAAACGTTCACTCATGGCGGGTGCTTGCCTCGCCGGTGCAGTGTTCGCGGGCTGCCTCACTGCCGGTGCCGCTCCCATTGTAATCGACAATTTTAGCTTTAATGGAATTGGCGCCAACGAAACTCCTTCCGGCTGGTCCGGTGGCACGGCTTATGGCGACTGGTCAGACGCGAATTTAAACTCAGCGGTTGGCGTAGGTGGCGACGGTGCCTCCTTCATTACCGTCGGAGTGACTACCGAATCAAGATTTGCAATGTTCCAAAACACCACCTGGACCGTGCAAGAGGGTGATATCTTCACCTTCACTCTTGCGGTGGGTGAACGCATAGGTCAATCTTGGGACAAAGAATCTGCGGCCGACTATGTCGGCACCTTCCACTTGACAATGAACAATACGATTGTCGCGAGCAACATTCTAGCCAACACGGGGGATCCCATTGCTGGTGGTTGGGCCAATGCTTTCGTAAGCTACACCGCTACGGCAGCAAATGTGGGTCAAACCCTTGGCATCCAAATCGGTGGAATGGACGACCGTGGTCAGTTCGACAACGCCCGCCTCGATGTCCTCCCCATCCCCGAGCCCAGCACCTTGGGCTTGCTAGGCCTAGCCGGTGCCGTAACCTTGCTTATGATCCGTCGTCGGCGCGCTTCGTAAGCGCTTCATCGGTTTCTTCTACGAGCAGGTCTTGTCCTCGACGAGGCCTGCTTTTTGCTTTTACCCTCACGACCACCCGTAAACATGACACCCCAAAAAATCGTCTTCAACAGTTCGCTGCCCCGCTCCGGTTCTACCCTCCTGCAAAACATCCTTGCGCAGAACCCGCGCTTCCATTGCACGCCGACCAGCGGGTTATTTGAGCTCCTTTTTACTTCCCGGGAACAGTTCACGAAATTACCCTTCTTCCGCGCCCAAGACCCGGAGAAAATGCGCCTGGCGTTCCAAGGCTATTGTCGAGGTGCCCTGCGCGGCTTTTTCGAGGGCAGCACCGAGCGCCCGGTCTGCGTGGATAAATCGCGCGGCTGGTTGCCCTACTACGACTGGCTCTGTGAAATCCAGCCCCAGCCAAAGATCCTCGTTTGTGTGCGCGATCTGCGCGCGATTCTCAGCTCCATGGAAAAACGGTGGCGCAAGCATCCGCATCTCCAGCGCCCCGATGAAGATTCGACTGGTCTAAAAATGAGCACGGTCCAGTCCCGCGTAGCCCACTGGCTCAACACCGTTCCGGTGGGCAATGCCATCACCACTCTCATGGGTGCAGTCGAGGCGGGCCACCATCGCTCCGTGCATATCGTGCGCTTCGAAGATCTCACCACCAAGCCCGAGCAGACGCTCCAGCGCATCTACGCCTACTTGGAAGAAGTGCCTTTCGCGCACGATTTCGAGAACGTTGAGCAGACGACCCAGGAGGATGATTCCCACTACGGAATCTACGGCGACCACCGCATCCGCCAGAAGGTGGCTCCCGTCCCTCCCGATTACCACGAGACCCTCGGGAAAGGGCTCTCGAGTACGATCAAAGCTGACAACGCCTCCTTCTACGCAACATTCTACCCAGAGAAGTAGTCTCAATTGTAACGATGCTGTTAAGGTGGTGCGGAGCCCAAGCGGACTTCGATAAACCGGACACGAGTTGGAGCTACCCATCGGTTGACACCTCGACTACTTCAGCTCCTTCTGCGGACTGTCCGCCATGCCCTTCGTGTTCAACCCCGCCACACAAGCCGACCTCACTGTCACCGCTTGGGTCCGTCTGACTACCGCCAACGCCGGCGCGCCAACGATCCTCCAGCAGGAAGACGGCTCCGGCCCCGGTCGCGCTTGGCTCTACCTGAACCCCGCGGGCCAGCTCGCCAGCTTCTTGGGCAACACCGCGACTACCAGCAGCGCCACCTTATTGACCGGCATTTGGTATCACGTCGCGTTGGTCAAGACCGGCTCCGACCTCCAGATCTACGTTAACGGCGCGGCCAGCGGATCGCCCACCACCCGCACCGTCGAATCCTGTGTCGGCGCTATGCGCATCGGCACCCACAAGAGCACGACCAATCAGCATTGGGACGGCCTGATCGACGAGGTGCGATTCTACAATCGCGCCCTCTCCGGCTCCGAACTCGCAACCGTCGCCGCGTGGAGCCCATTGGCCGCCACCGGAGCACAAGTCTTCCGCACCACCCACAGCCTCGCCGCCAACGGCAGCCAAGACCTCCTCACCCCTGCTGGCGACGGCGTTGCGAACCTCCTCAAATACGCCTTCAACATGCTCGGCAGCGACACCGGCCAAGCCGCCGCGCTCGCCACGCCCAACGCCTCCGCCGGCCTGCCGTTCGTGGATGTTGATGGCACAGGAAAACTCCGAGTCACCTATATCCGTCGCAAGATATCATCTAACCCCGGCGTCACCTACGCTGTGGAGTTTTCCGACGCCCTCGCCACTTGGGCTGTAAATGGTTTTGCCACCGAAGGCACACCTACGAGTATTAATGCCACCTTCGAGCGCGTCACCATCACCGACTCCGTTACCGCCCCGGACAAACGCTTCGCTTGCGTCCGCGTAACGATCCCGTAAACCATTGAAAACTAAGTTTTTAGCACTAGCCATCCTACAGGGATTTTCCTCTCTTCGGGCCGCTATTTTCTATGTCGCTGCCGCCCGCGTCGGGCGGCAGCGACATAGAAAATAGCGGCACACTCGCCGCGCCTTTTGCCACCATACAAATCTTACCTCCTGCCCTCTCTGCTTCTCCATAGCCTGCCCACCTCCGGCGGGTGAAAAACTTTTGGTTTTCCGTGTTCTTCCCATAGGCGAGACGGATAGCGCCATGTTTTAAACTAATCTTTATCTTTCTTTTTAGGCTAAACATGCGAGCCATCCTGCGTCTTGGTGTTGAGCATTTTTATACCTTGCGCACGGTCGGGCCATCTTGCCAGATGCCTTCAATCATAACATTCCGAGGCACCTTCGGAACTCCCCTTTCATTACGGTTGATTTGCCCCACCACGACATCCACGGCGGCGCGGTCGATTTCCTCAGCTCGCAGGTTTATCCCGGCTAAGGGCAGATCCCACGCATTCACGCTCATCGAAACCAGGCCAATGTCTTCAGGTATCCTATATCCGTTATCCCGGAAAAACTTTAGGTGCCCAACCGAGGGTCCGACTAAAACATCCGGTTTTTCCGCCTTCACCCACTTTAGCAAACCTGCATCATCGAAGCCTTCGCAACTAAATGTCGGATTTTTCAACCTTGCCAATTGCGAATGAGTAGCATGATAGTAATGGTAAGCACCTTCCCACTCGTGACCCGTAGCGCGGTTCAGCCCCAAGAGCTGGACTAGGCCGATTCGGCGATATTTTCGGCGCGTCAGCTCCTTCATTACGGTCATCATGTTTTGGAAGTTGTGCGGCTCGACACGGTGGAGTTGTGGACGCCAGATGGCATGGCAATGTTGCACCACCGCCACATGCGCCAGGTTCAGCGAAAGGTGCTTTCCTCCCTGCGAAAAGTTGGGAGGAATAATGATGCCCTCAATTCCCCGGCTCAAAATGATTTTATTCATCCGCTTGGTCGTCATTTTAGGCTCTCTCATCCAAAGCTCGTCGATGCAGTAGCCCAACTCCATCGCCCTCTTGCTGATCGTCCGGCAAAATGCTTGGAAAGGCTCCTCACCTTCCCCCATCCTAGTCATTGATGTTAGAAGCCCCAACATCTCAGGATTACTTTGAACACGGCCCCGCTGCATTGCCATCATACCACGGGAGACGAGCGCATCTGGACGATAGCCTTCCGCTTCCGCCAATGCCCTCAACTTACGACGGGTCTTCACCGCCAATCGTGGATCATCACGCAGGGCGCGAGACAGGGTGCTGTGGTGAACCCCGGCCAGAATGGCCAAGGACCGCAACGTGGGAGGACTTTTCATACCAATAAACCCTACAGGAATGTATGCGGCATAAAAGCTAAAAGACATCTTTACAAGGTTTGAGGTCTCAAGGTTTTTAGCCTTTCCCTCCGCTTTCATAAAACCTTATTGATCTTCTGATAGGTGATCACCCACTTCACCATCAACCAAATCCGAATCGGCTCCTCTTCCAATTGACTCTGTGGTCTGTTCCCTGAGAGAACCCTGAATAAATATCACTCTGTTGAGCCCCCTCCTTGGTATAAGTTTTTTGGAACAGTGAACGATCACAGGTTCACTGCCCTCATTTCTATAAGCTAAATTGCAACTGGTGCATTAAAAACTTATTGTGTCTGATATATCGCGGTGGCAGACTTTTGACCGTTAAAACAAATAAGGAAAATTCAAACACAACAACCTAAAACACCAATATGAAAAAAATCACCCTCACCCTCGGATTGGCGGCACTGTTGCTCACCTCTCTCACCTCCGTTCAGGCCGCGCTTATCTCCTACGATGGCTTCACCAGCAACGTTTCTAACGGCGGAACTGGCTGGACAACGAATTGGTCTGCCTCTGGCAACGCCTTTAACGCTAGCAGCATCAGTTCAGGCAATGGCCTTATCTCATCAGGTGGCTCGGCCGATATCGGGTTTTATGGTGACGGCCAAGCAACCCGGACGTTTTCAGCCGCGCCCATTACCACGGGCACACTTTGGATCTCATGGCTTCAAACAAGCTCAACGGCAGTAGCAGACCCAGCCCAAATCCGACTTCTAAATAATGGTAATACCTTGCTCATGTTCGGCAAACACTTCGCCGATGCACAGACGTTCAAAATCTTTTCTGATGGTGGCGGCAGTGTTCAAGGGACATCTTCTGTAAGCAATCTTGGCACCAATTTCGTCGTCGCGTCGATGGAATTTGCCACCGGTCAAGTCAATCTCTACGTAAATCCCACCGGTCTTGGAACCGGAGGTGCACCGCTCACCGGACTTGCCACCTCATGGACATCGGGAGGGCACTTCGGATCTGGATTGAATCAATTCCAAACTGTCGGCACCGGTGGGGGCTTAATGTCACTGGACGAAGTCCGTGTCGGCACCACGTGGGCCGCTGTCTCGCCGATTCCCGAGCCCTCCACCTACGCCTTGCTTGCGCTTGGTCTAGGTGCGTTGTTTTTCCTACGTCGCCGTCGCGCGGCATAAGAGACACAATTAATTTTGTTCAATGATTAGGGCTGACTTGTTATGAGTCAGCCCTTTTTTTGTACTTAAGTCGATCGCTGGTAAGGCATCGTTATCCTGCGCATTCCTTCGCCGTCATCCGCGTATGACGACCAGTGGTCGCTCGACGGAGTGCCTCAAGACGGTTCTTTGCTTACCCTCCCGCCGTCCCGCAACCCAGACTTACGTCTTCACATCCGCCTGATCTGAATCGTCTTGAACTAAAGAAACACTATACTAACTCTCGGCTTGACCCTCAGTACGCCAAGTTTTTTCAGTGTGGAGCAGACCAGCGTTATCTGGTTCTTGTCAATTGGAAGTCGTAGTTTATATTGGACCCTAAAATTAGCTTTATGAAATTAATCAGCAGCACATCTCCCTCGTGGCTCTCGGCCTTTGCACAACCGCCACTCGATTTTCGCCCCGTTCCCTTCTGGAGCTGGAATGAAACCATGGAGCCCGCCGAGGTGCGCCGCCAGTGTCGCATCATCAAGGACGCCGGCTGGGGCGGCGCCTTCCTCCACGCCCGTATCGGCCTGCGCACCGAATACCTCGGTGAGGCTTGGTTCGAGGCCTGCGCCGCCGCCATCGACGAGTGCAAAAAAATCGGCCTTAAGGTCTGGCTCTACGACGAGGAAGGTTGGCCCTCCGGCATCTCGGGCGGCACCGTCCCGCTAGCGGACGAGGCCTTCCGGCATAAGGCATTATTTGCCCGTCCCGTGGGCGTGGCCGCACCGCCGGACAGCGTCCCCGTCGGCCTGCCTCAGCGCGGTTTGCAGGTTTATCATTGGACGGCTCCGCTTGGATCTTGGCGGTTTAACGGTGTTTGTTACGCCGACCTTTTAAGCCGCGATGCGATGGCCGCTTTCCTCGACGATGCCTACGCGAGTTATCACCGCCGCTTTGGCGCCGACTATGGAAACACCATCGTCGCCGAATTTCTGGATGAACCCTGCGCGATGGTTCATGTGCTCGTTCCCGCAGGCACGCTGCCGTTTACCGACTGTATTTTCGATGCCTTCATCGAGGATCACGGCTACGATGTGCGGCCTCATCTGCATCTATTATTCCAAGAGGGGGAGGGGAGCGCGCGCATCCGCATCCATTACGGTCGCACCGCAAGCCGGTTATTTGAAATTAACTTCACCAAACAACTTGCCGATTGGTGCGCCGCCCACGGCATCGCGCTCACGGGGCACTACATGGAGGGCAGTCTCTACGAACAGCAGTGCAAAGGAAACTCCATCCCGCAAAATTACCGCCACCAGCAGATTCCCGGCATCGACCACCTCTGTATGCAGGTCGCCGAGATCATCACCGCCAAGCAATGCCACGGCGTCGTCAACCAATACGCCAAGCCCCGCATGCTCTGCGAAACCTACGGCGCTTCTGGCCAGAATCTTTCCTTCGCCGACCGCTGGTGGATCGGCCTCCACCTCCTCAGCCTCGGCGTCACGCTCTTTAACCCGCACCTGAGCCTGTTCACCATGGCGGGCTGCCGGAAACGCGACTTCCCACCCAACCTCTTTTTCCAACAACCGTGGTGGCCAGCAAACCACGCCGTGGATGAACCTCTCTCGCGCCTCTGCATGGCACTCTCCCAAGGCCGCTGCCTCGCCGAAGCTCTCGTCCTCCATCCTCAAGAATCCGCCGCCGCTCTCGTCTGCGTCCGCACCGACTGGGACAACCCCGCCGCGCTCGATGGTGGCTCCGATGTCTCCGAGCCTGTCGCTCGCAAACACATTGATCGCCTCGACTCCGATTTCAAAACCCTCGTCACAACCTTGCTCGGTCAGCAACGCGTCTTCGACCTCGGCGATGAAATCATCCTGCGCGACGACGGCTCCGTGGAGCTCGACGCCGCTTCCCGACGCCCTCTCCTGCGCGTCGGTGTGATGAATTACCCCGCCGTGATTCTGCCTTCGATGGTGTCGCTGGCCGCCTCGACCTTCCGCTTACTCCAGGAATTTCAACGACTCGGCGGCCCCATTTTTCTCGCTGGCGAAGCACCCACCTTGGTGGAAGGTCTGCCTTCAGCTGAACTCGCCACCCTGCTCGCGGGCTGTCCACAAGTCGCTCCCTCCGCTCTCTCCAGTCTTCTGCCCTCTCCCTTCGTGCGGCTTGAAACGGAGAGCGACACCTCGGAGATTTTCGTGCAAGTCCGCGACCTGCCCGACGGCGACCGCCTCGTCTTCCTCGCTGATCGCCGTCGTGCGGGCTCTCCCGTTGAGGTCACTGTCCACCTCGGAGGCCACTTTGCATCCGTCCACTTGCTGGATCCATTTACGGGTAAAGAAACGCCGGTGGGTCGTTCGCTCAGTGTGTCTCTCATTTTCCACGCTTCGAGTGTGCGGCTGCTGCGCCTTTCGCAGTCTTCCTTACCTGAGGACATATCGCCGCCACCCATGGACGCGACCGTTGTCTTAAGGAGCGAGTTTATTCCCGATGAAAACTGGCACGTCGAACGCCTGGATGACAACTCCCTCACGCTCGACAACGCCACTTGGCGCGAGGCTGATTTTGCCGATTTTACCGCCACGCCCATTCCGGTCGTTGCGATCCAAGGCCGCCTCGATACCCTGCGCTACCGAGGCCCGCTCGATCTACGTTATGTTTTTCAAGTGACCGATCTCGCGCCTCATCGCAAAGTCCATCTCGTCGTCGAGTGTGCGGAGCGCTATCGCATCACGGTCAATGGCACGGAAGTCCGCCCCGCCGGCCTCCCGCCTTACTTGGATGACTTCCGCTTCATTCGCATGGATATTTCTGGGCTCATTCATTCGGGCGAAAACAGCGTTGAATTGCATCTGAGTGATTTTGTGTTTGCCGACAACGACGCTCCGCGCGCCCGCCAATCCGATCGCACCGGCACGGAGATCGAAGCGATTTATCTCGTGGGCGATTTCCACGTTTCCAGCCGTCCCGCCGTCACCGCCGAGACCGGTCCCAACCCGGTCACGAAAGTGTTCCCCTTTTCTGCCTACACCAATGAGCAACTTCCGCCGGTGCGGATGCACTACATCGCAGCTGACTCGCTCGCCCTCTCGGAACCAGGAGAGTTATTCTGCGGCGATGTCGTTGCGCAAGGCTTGCCCTTCTACGCGGGTCGGCTGCGCCTGACGAGTTCGCTGCCGAATCCGCTGGCTCATGAGGTGGAACTCTCTTTCAGCGAACTGGACGCCAAGGTGGCCGCGGTGGAAGCGGACGGAGTTTCGCTCGGTCACATCTTTACCTCACCGCTCTCCGTCACCGTGCCTGCGGGCACGCTTAACCTTGCGGTGACGCTTTATTCCTCGTTGCGCAACCTCCTCGGCCCGCACCACCACGAGTCTGGCGAACCCGTGAACACCGCCCCGTGGTATTATCTGCCCTCCTGCGGCGAAGGTCCCGCCCGCGCTGATAATACGTTGGCTTGGGCGAACGGCACGTTTCAATCCCCCAACCACCGCCCTTCTTACGCCTGCGTCTCATTTGGTCAGTTAGGTTCTATCACGCTTCATTCATCGCTAGAAC
>Ga0209490_10005381_pt1 | contig 11669 bp, 13 predicted proteins | sample MAT06_FD_187209 | JGI IMG/M metagenome (GOLD analysis project Ga0209490, IMG submission 187209) | Freshwater microbial communities from Lake Fryxell liftoff mats and glacier meltwater in Antarctica - MAT-06 (SPAdes) (version 2) | ecosystem: Environmental > Aquatic > Freshwater > Ice > Liftoff...
TGATGGTGCAAACCCTGTTTGGGGCAACACCACTTGTATAAACCCTGTATTCCGGCAACACACCTCCCACTAAATCAAAGTTTAGCGGGTAAATCAGGTTTTCCTCGGACGATGCAAGGGCATCATACAAACTAATACCTGCCGGGGCACTGGCTCCCAGTTTGATTACTCCATTTGAATTCAACACAAATTGGGTAAAAGTTGTTCCATTGAAACCGAAGGAAAAACCAATATTTTCCGGGAAAGAATTAGCATCATCATAACTACCAGAGATGGTGGTAATTTCAGTTCCATTGATTCCCAAATCCGTATAGATTGCGGAGGCATTAACTGCATTGGCAGCTATGTAATTGATCTGACTGTAAGAAAGATGTACAGAAAGAAATAAGGAGAAAGACAGTAGCAGATACTTCATATTTTCACGGTTTTTGAATCTCGAATCAAAATAAAAATAACATTATAAACGAAGACAAAGTACTAAAATTATGTTTCAGCCCAATTATCTTAAAAGATAAATGGTTTTGTACCGGAGGCAAACTGAATAGCAAATCCATCTTCTCATTGCTGAAAATCAACTAGTTAATATCATTTCAACTAAAACTTACTGCCTTGAATGAGACAGGTAGCCTGGTTTTTCCATATATATTTCCATAAAAACCTACCCAGCCTATCGTAGAATTGTGATAAATAACCATTTATTTTAATTCTAATGAAATATTTTTGTAGCCCTTAAAATCATTATTTTGATACAAACCTATATATATACAGGCGTTGCTTTTATCACCGGCTTTATTACAGCCTGGATAATACGCTCCGTCAAATTGAATAAACTGAGCAAATTACAGCGTAGCACCGAAGGGTATCTTGAAAGTGAAAAGCTAATGAAAGAAACCATTCAAAAGGAAAACCACATGGCCCACCAGATGAAACAGGCCGCAGAACTTGAATATGGAAAAAAACTACAGGAATCGCATGCATTGATCCGGACTTTGGATGAGAACATTTTACTGCTTCAAAAAAGCAATGAAGAAACAGAAGCTTTGATGAAGGCTGGTCTTCCTGAAATGTACGATCTGAAACTGAAATTAATTGAGGCCAATAATACCATTGCAAGGTATAAGGGCCTGGTTGAAAACAAATAGTTTTATACAGTTTACGAAAAAAGAAGGCGGATTAAAATAAAGGCAGCAACCAGCCGTAATTTCTTCCTATGCCCGTTAATTATGCCCCATTGGTAAATTTGGTTACAGACTCGTAGGCTATACCAGATAGATTCTGCGTTGAATCATTTAGCGTATAAATGCTTCTGCCAAACTTTACTGTTTTTAAATTAATTGTTGATTGATGTTTTGAATCATTGACCTTTGAATAATTGCAATCCAACAATTTGAAAAAAACCTACATTTTTAATAAAACAACATTCATCGCATTAGCCTCGTATCTGTTACTGGGTGGTAATGCAAAGGGATATTTTGTTCCACCTTTACCAATTGATTCCAGTAAAATATCTTCTATTGAAGAGGCAATTGCTTTTGTAGATGCCATCAAAAATTTAGCTCCAAGTGCCTATTGGCCCAAGGTAAAGCCGGGTCTGTTTCTCGAAAATCTAAAAACAAATATTTATCAACCGCACAGTCCTTACCAGGGAAGAGGTACCAATTTTTGCGGCTATGGGGCATTGACCTACCTTTTTATACAAAAAGATCCGCTGGGTTATGCTCAGTTACTTTTAAAATTGTACCAGGAAGGAAAAGCCAGCTATGGCACTACCCATTTTAAGCCATCCGATCCAATTAAAATAGCTGCAGGCAAACTAAGGTTTAAAGGCGTGCTAGACGTTCGCCCCGCTGAACAAATGTGGTATTTATGCCTGGCAGATCACTATAAAGGTTACCTGAATATTTTAAACCGGCGGTATGATCCCGGCGATGAAGACCGGATGTGGGCTTCGGTTAACTACGCCAAATTTAACCGCATGGTAAAAAAATTACTCAAGTATAAAGTAAAAGCAAAAGGTGCCGATCTGCTTCATCCCCATGTTGGCAATCTGTTTTCGTATATTAGCGAGCGACTTAAAACAGGCAGTGTGGTGCTGTATATCAATAACCGGCTAGTGCATAAAAAAAATAATGTGCGAATAAAACCTGGTTTTCCTACGCATTATATTGTGCTAAAGGAAATCAGGCAGACAGAAAATAAAATAACCCTTGTTTACTGGGATTATGGCGGTAGTACATTGATAGAGCTTACGGCGGCACTATTAAAGAAAATCACTTTTGGGGTAGCTCATTACACAAAAAAATAACCGAATGCGTGCGAAATATTTAATGGCAATTGTATCAGTCTTTGGGATCGTGGTTTTAAGCAGCTCCTGCAGTACTGCTAAAAACTACAGTACCCGTTACTATTATCAACATGAGCAGACACTTAGTAAAATAGAAACATCTTATTCATCCATCATTCAACAAACGCCGTTTAATATTGCATTTAACAACAAGGCTTTTACCACATTAACCTTTGAAATCAAAACAGACGCTCTCACTTATCGCTACGAGTTTGGAGCAACGGAACAACGGCTTACCGATACCCTGGTTAAATATCATTTAGATGCAGCCAGAATTACCCAACTGGTAGCTGATATGCAATCAATCCGCTGCATCTGGATCAATAACCTCGACTATTATGTGGACGATAAAAAGAAATCGCTTGTATTTATCTCCATCAAAACATCTGCTTCCCGATCGCTTTTTGGCTACAAAAAATATTATATTCTCACCTATTTTACTCAACCCCAATATTTTGATGAACAAGGAAGATTGATGCTAAGGAGGAAACGAAAAGAAATTCATAAAATTAACGGCGACATTTTCAGAAGAATCAATGACAAGATTTGCTACACCATTTCTGAACAATACCGATGATCTGAGATTGACAATCCAAAATTTCGGATATTTTATGAGCCACGACAAACAAGCACCTGTGCTTCCATATAACCAATACCAGCATCAGCTAAACTGTTGTTTTAGAGCAACTTTATTTACTTGATCCCCTTGTTTAAGCAACTCCTCATTAACTAATAAATTGGATTATACAAAAACTTAACATTGGATTAAATATTCTAATATTAAATTTGTGTTATCATTTAAAAATAAATTCCATGTCAGACAAAAAATTAACAGACAGTAAAAAAGAATCGGCCAAAGATATCATGCTGAAAGAAATTGTTGATCAATTAACGAAAGCATTACCAGCATTGAAGGAAAAAATTGGCGATAAAAAATTTGAAAAGCGAATTAAAAAAGCGGCCAAGCTATTAACAGAAGGAATTAAAGAAGAAGCCCCTGTGAAGGAGCCGAAAACCAAAGCTGCGGCACCGAAAAAGGTACCGGTTAAGTCTAAAGCGATCGCTCCCGCCAAGGCTAAAGTTGCTGCATCGGTTAAATCTAAGGTTGTTGCACCCGCAAAAAAAGCTACCAAAGCCACACCGGCAAAATAATTGTCTTAATTCCAACAAAATGGATTCCAAAGCTGCCTTTCAATGGCAGCTTTTTTATATCCCTATACCCTAACTTGAATATGACTCCAAATAAAACGGCTACGACTCCCGGTTGGTTGAGTTGGGGATTTAAAAAAAATTATTACATAAGGGCATCTCTAAAAACTTACCTTTTCCTCTCTTTTGTCGAAGACCCCGAATTTTTCGGGGGAGAGGAATTAAAGGTGAGGTAAAATAAAAAAATGAGTTTTTAGAGATGCCCATAAATAAAAATCAGCATTGTTACCGCTGTCTTTTGCATGTTCTACTCATTTATTAGACACCCGTTTATTCAATTAAAGCCCATCCGTTCTCCACTAGTCAAAATTCAACAGCACCCGATTCTCTTAAAAGCGATGCTGTGGCTATCCTTTAATCATCAAACGACTCGTTTGGCACCTGATTTTACCAGCGTATAAATTTAAAACGTAAGCTTGCGTGAAAAATTCGATTATTTTGCAAAAAATAATTGATGGAATTGATTACCATACCCGGGCTCTCAGCCGCATTTTGCACCACTGGCTCTTTTTTGCCCCAGTCAATTAAAACCATTCAAACAAAAGACACTTCTGGTATCTCACTTTCCATGTACTCCCTTTTTGCATTGGGCACCCTGCTTTGGCTTAGCTATGGATTGCTAACGAATAACCTTCCGGTAGCTATTGCCAATGGAGTCACTTTTTTATTTGCAGCCATCATTTTAGGATATAAAATCAAGTATAAATAATCGAATCATGAAACGGATCACTATCTTTTGCGGCTCAAGTATGGGCAATAAAGCAATTTTTAAAAACACCACGGAAGCCCTTGGACAAGCACTTGTGAAAAGAAATATTGAACTGGTATATGGCGGTGCAAAAGTGGGCATTATGGGCGCCATAGCAGATGCAGTGTTGGCCGCAGGCGGAAAAGCAATTGGTGTATTGCCCACATTTTTACAACAAAAAGAGCTGGCGCATCAAGGACTAACCGAGTTGATATTGGTAGAAACCATGCATGAAAGAAAAGCAATCATGAACGAACTCTGCGATGGAGCACTGGCCTTGCCCGGCGGCTTTGGTACGATGGAAGAATTGTTTGAAATGCTTACCTGGGGACAGTTGGGCTTACATAAAAAACCGGTAGGTATTTTAAATATGAATGGCTTTTACAACCCGTTAAACACATTGATACTAACCATGGTAGACAATGGTTTTTTAAAACCAACTAACAAGGAGATGTTACTGGTGGACGAAAACATTGAAGCGATTTTGGATAAGATGGAAAATTATGAAGCACCGGAAGTTGCAAAATGGTTAGCGCCCGGCACTGTTTAAATAACTCACCTGGTCTACCAATTCAAGGCGCTTTACAATGCTATTGGGCATAAGCAACGTGCCCGGCGATAATACCGCATTGGCGCCTATTTTACAATGATCGCCAACCAATGAACCGAATTTATTGACACCGGTTTGAATGATGGCTGAATGATAAACCACTGGAATTAGTTTATTTGCCCGTTCATTATAATGATTGGCGGTGATGGCACCAGCCTCAAAATTTACATTGCTGCCAAGGATGCTATCGCCAATAAAATTAAAATGGGCAATGGCAGTGTTGTTAAAAATGATACTGGTTTTTATTTCGCACCCTGGTCCTATTTTTACTGAATTTGCCAAATAAACACCGCCTCTTAAATAGGCATGAGCACCTATAAAACAATGCTCTCCTATCACCATCGGTGCTTTTAAAACGGCGCCGGATTCTACCGTAGCAGTGGTATGAATGGCAATACCATCTGCAATTGTATAGTTGCTATCCAGCCCGATAATTAGCTCCATTAAAATGGCAGGCAGGTCATTCGTAACTTGCCAGGGGCTTAAATGATTGTACTGTGCAAACTGCTCCGCAAATTGGGAGACAAAATCGTTCATGATAATCATCTGAAAAAATTATGCGGTAAAGTTAATCCTTTGCGGGCGTAACAGTTGGCTTATAAAAAAACGCTTTAAATAAATTGAAGGTCGGCCATTAAATTGTTTCAATAACTTCCTCTGCCAACCCAAAACTTAAAGTCATGCCAGCACCACTAAGACCATTTAAAATATACACCCCAGCTTCAGGCGACATAAAAATATCTGTTTCGCCATTGGTTAATTTTGGATAAATACCATTCCACGTTTCCAGCAACGACCAGTCTTTGAAATGGACAAATTGGTGCAGATAATCCAATATCATTTCATTGATAAATTCTTTGTCAAACGGATCAAAGGTTAATCCATATTCATGCGAATCGCCAATGGTTAACTCTCCCCTTCCGTTTTGCGACACCATCACATGAATGCCCCAATCAAGGTAGTCACTCATTTCATTTTGATAACGTTCTTTCAGTGCATTCAATGAAGGCGCTGTTTTAAAACTGTTGTAATGAATCAGTGATAAACCGCCACACAGCGATGTACCGATGCGCCAGTTATCGGGTTGCGTTACCAGCCGCATCATTTGCAGTTTACATTTGGTGATGGGGATGGCCGAAAAGATTTCCGGATAGAGCGTTTCAAAATCCTGACCGCTGCAAACAAATATGATGTCTGCTTCATGCTCTTCTTCATTGCCGATGTAAACCGTTTGATCGGCGACATAGCTAACACATTTACCCCAATGAAATTCGATACCAAATTGCTCTGTAAAATAGGCCGGTATTTTTGCGATGGCTTCTCTCGGATCCACAATTAATTCTTCCGGACTATATAATCCCCCGATCAAATTTTGCGGATTTACCGAATCATATTTTTGAGTGATTTCCGCTTTGCTGAGTAAAGATACTTTCCGTCCCTGCTGGTTAAAAATTTCATTCAGTTCTGTTAGCACCTGCATTTCATCTGCATGGTAGCCAAGGTGTAAACTGCCGGCTGCTTCATGCCAGATGCCAGCCGCTTCGCAGGTTTCCTGCCAGATTTGCCGGCTTCTCATTGCACGATTATACATCTTTCCTTCTGGTTGCCCGATGGGCCATACCATTCCGAAATTCCGGATAGAGGCTCCCACAGCCTGCTGGGTACGGTCAAATACTTTAACCGAAAAACCTTTTAGCGACAATGCCCTTGCAGTGGCTAACCCTACGATTCCGGCACCAATAACGATTGCCTGTTTATTTTTCATTTGTATGAAATTTATTGTTGAATATCGATTTAAAATACCAGGCAGAAATGAGGGTGCCAATCACACCCACAACGGATAGCACCATAACGCCGTAAGAATAAAAACTGGTCCAGCTCAACTGGATATGGAATACACTTTTGCTGAGCATTACAGCTACACTTCCCAGGTAGCCATACGAATCAGCCAGGTACATCAGGAAGCCTACATTGCCTGCATATTTAAAAGTGGCAATCATTCTTTCAAACAATACACAGTTGAATGGAATATAGCCCATATACAAACCAAGTCCTACCAGCATCATCCAGTAAAAAGGAGATAAATGTCCCTGCATAAATATTAAAGTAGATATGCCCGCCAATAAAAAACCGGTGCCAATGATGATATGCGAAATCATCAGCGCCTTCAGATTATTCCGGATATATATCATTGCTGAAATCAGTACCAACACTATGATGGTGGTAGGGATTTCAGTAGCTACAAACTTTTCCGGCTGGTTGGGAAAGCCCATCTCTACCCACATATCGGCTGCAAAATTATCCCGGATATCTCTAAAGATGGTAAGGAAAACATAAATGATCAACAAGGTAAGAATGCCCGGGAAAAAAGTTTTCACGTATTCTTTCCGTTCATGCAGCAGCATTGGTTTTCGCTCTGTACGCAACAATTTATCAGCTTCGGAAGGCGGCGGAATTTTTTCCAGTAACCAGATAAACAACAGGAGCGGAATTAAGAATGCCAGGCCAGCAAAAAAAGGCAGCCACATATCGGTAATGGCAAATTGCAACTGCAAAAAGCCGGTAACAGTTTTAACAAAACCAGAGGAAAATATAAAACTAACGGCAAGGGCTGCCCCAATAAAATCGGTTGCCCGTCTACCCTCTACAAATGAAAACACAATGCCCCAGATTAAACCCAACGGAAAGCCATTGAGTAGCAACACGGGAATATTGTAGGGTGCAGGAATTATGGCGAAAAAGAATAAAGACAGCCATGAAATCCCCACCAGCAACAAAATCATTTTACCCCGGCCAAATCTTTTTAGTTCTGCAATAAACTTAACGCCATAAAACTTACTAACCATGTAACCAACTACCTGGCTGATCACCAAACAACTTTTATAGGCAACGCCCCAAACAGGCTCCACATCCTGGTAAGTGGCTACTGTAAAGGGTTTACGAAAACCATATACCATCGCATAGGTAAGAAAAGTAATGACAGCCGCATAAACCGGCGTAGCCGATAATTTTAAAGCAAGCGGTGTTGGAGTTCCTTTGCTCACACTTTTAAATTTAAAATGGCCGGTAATTCCGCTAAAGACCCGATGATATAATCGGGAGAAAACTGCTCCAGTTCTTCCCGGCTGTAAGAGCCGGTTGTAACACTCACAATTAATCCACAACCTGTATTTCTTCCCTCTGCAATATCCACTTCTGTATCGCCTACTTTTACTACCTGCTTCACATCATCCAGATTTAACTGATCCATAATAGACCGGATCATAAACGGATGTGGTCGTCCCTGTGGCACTTCATCGCTTGATACAACCACATCCACCAGGCCATTTTTAATCCAGCCAAGGCGGTCCATAATGGAATCGGTTATAATTTTTGTAAAGCCGGTATCCAATCCAATTTTAATATTGTTGGCGTGTAGCAGGTAGAACATTTCCTCGGCAAATGGCAAAGGATGTAAATCCTGTGTTTGCAAATAATACGAACACATATCTTCCGTAAACTGGTTATGAATCTGCTGTATCAATGCCTCATTGGTCAACTGATCCGGATAAAATTTTTCGAGCAAAATTTTTATTGCTTCGATTTTCCGGTAGCCCATGATAAAGTTTATTTCGGCGGGCACCACAGGATAACCTGCCTTTTCAAAAGCGCCACTGAAAGCGGTGTTTACACTATCATTGTCAGTTACAGTAGTACCGGCTATATCGAATACAACGAGGGATGTTTGCATGGTTTGAAACGGTTGATGGTTGAAGATTGAAGGTTGGTGGTTGATGGTTGATGGTTTAGGTCGCAATACGTTAAAATTTATTGTTGGGCTAAATGTGTGATCATCATTTTTCTGTAATAATCCAAAGGAGGCAATGGAATGTTTTCCAATTTGGCCTGCTCATCCCATTTCCTTAATTGAATGTACAATGGATGCAGTTCATCTGCTTCAAATGCGGTAGCTTCTTCATCCGTCATTCTTCCTCCCTGAAACTTGAGTGTTTTTTTACTTGCATCTGAAAGCCGCTCAAAGTATTCAGGGTACTTCCAGGTGAGGTATCTTTTGGCGGGCACATGAGCTGCCACCAGCTTTGCAATTTTTTCTGAAAAGCCTTTCTGGCGCAAATAGTCTGCACCCATCAACTCATGATCTACTACACCATAACCACCCATCTGAACTGCCGGCATTACATGCTCCAACAAGTGCCCGATGTCATGAAAAAAAGCAGCCAATATTACTTCATTATCATATCCTCCTTCCTCAGCCAGTTGTGCACACTGGCACATGTGCTCTATTTGCGAAACCGGTTCACCAATATAATCCTGCTCACCAAAGCGTTCATACAATTTCAAAACCTCATCGGTTATTGTTTGATATTTAGGACTCATAATAATGCTGTTAGAAATATTTATAAATTAATTTCCATGGTTAAAGATGCACTTCTACCCATACCATTGATACCGCTGCCATGTGTACGATAATCAACATTAAAAATATTTTGAACCGCACCATAAAAAGAAAACTGGCGGATGGTATAATTACCATAAAAATTCAACAAATTCCATCCCGGCGTACCGCCCTTAGCTATTCTGTTATCATCCTTATCCCCCTTTGCCAGTCTGCCTTGTTTGCCGGCAAATAAATATTCTGCACCAAGGCCCCATTTATTTTTATTGTAATTTAACAGCACTCGTCCATTGAATGGCGGTATCCGGCGCATGGGTTCTTTGCCGGAAAGGTTCTGTCCATACAAATACGATGCATTGGTCTTTACACTAAGGGCATTGGTAATACTGTAATTGAAACTTAACTCGGTTCCTTTGATATAGGACTTCTGGCTGTTTTCTTTGGTGTACACATTGTAGCCACCCACCTGCTGACCGGGCACCTGCACCCGTGTAATCAAATCAGTCAGGTGCATATAAAAAAATGCCACTGATGATTGTATTTTTTTATTGATAAAACGGTAACCAATTTCTGTGTTGTAAGTCTTCTCAGGCTTTAAATCGTACGCCGGTATTTCGTACCTGAAATCAACCAATCCGAGCGATCCAAGATCATCAATATTAGGCGTTCTGTAACCGGTGCTAAAGGATGAATACACATTTTGATTGCTGCCAATATGGTAAAGCAGCGCAACGTTTGTAACCAATGATGAAGGCTTTACAGTGATATCGCCCAACTTGAATGCACTGGTAGCAGTATCCGGAATGGTAATGGCCACACTATTGTAACGAAGCCCGGCTTCCAACTCAAATTTACCATTAGTAAAATGATGTAAACTGTACACCGAAAAATTACCACTGGTGGCATTGTTGGGATACAAGCCCCGCTGGTTAAGCATTTGATTATTGGCAACCTTTATTTGCTGCTTGCTGCTTTTCACCAGGTCGTGGTAATATTCCACACCGGTGTTGGCTGTCCATTTTTTTGAAACTACAGAGAATACATCTGCCACATTACCCCAGGTTTTTACTTTATCTTCTTCAACAAATTTATTGACATTGCCCATTCTTTGGTAGTCTCTCCGCTCAAGGCTTTTTTGTAAAGAAGAAATAAACGTGATCTTATCCAGTAATTTATTTTTGCTTGTTAACTCCAGTTTTGCATACGTCATCCGGCGTTGTTGCGGATCGAAAAAATAGTAGGCAAAATTTTCCAGTTTAACCCGGTGATACAAAGGCACATCCGTTTGACGAAGCAACTGGTGAGAAACGGTGACCACGGCATTTGCTGCCAGTTGATACTTTAATTTAAAATCGATCGCCTGCTCTTTATAGCCGGATGGAAATTGGCGGCCTGTTGTATCGCCTCCATACAAATCACCAAATTTCTTATTGCTGTAACCCGCTACAATGGCTAGTTTCTCCGAACTATATTCCACCGATGCCCGGCCACTGTATTCCATATCCTGTGTAGTGGTTTTTCCCCGTAGTGTTCCATGCCAGCTTTTATCTTTGCTAAAAGCTGGATCTTTTGTAAATACCTGCACTACTCCACCCAATGCATCTGATCCGTATTGAACAGAACCTGTGCCCCTTGCAACCTCAATTTTTGAAACGGATGCTGCATCAATGGTATTAAAATATTGATTGGGACCATAGCGAAAAGTTGCGTTGTTTAGCCGAATGCCATCCTGTAAAATCAGCGTTTGGTTACCGGTTAATCCACGCACAAAAGGCGATCCGCCACCATGGTTGGTTTTCTGGATAAACACGCTGGTGGTGCCGGTGAGTGCTTCAGGTGTGGTTCGATATTGACGGCCAATTATTTCCTTGCTGCTTAACAGCGAAACAGCGTACGGAATGGAAAGCAGCTCGGTACTTTTTCTGGTAGCCGTGATGGTCACTTCACTTAAATTACCAATAGAATCAGTCAACTGGCTGTTGTTGCTTTCGGCTGTTGAAATGCTGATATCTTGCGCCAACAAACCTGTTATAAACCCCTGCAGCATTAAAACAAAAAAAAACTTTTTTATCATCATACTTATTTATTGCTTCCGCCCATGGTTTGATTTTGCTGATTGTAATGATCGGCCCGCATGTCTTTTACATCATCCATTTCAGGACCCTTCATAATTTTACGCCAATCTATATTTCTGTTGTATTTTTTCATTGCTTTCTCCACATCAAAAATACGTGAATCATGTTGCTCTAAAGTATAAGGTGTAAAGTCAGGCTTATCGGTAAAAAAATCCTGCAGTAAGGATGCGGTTACATCATACTGGTTTACATATTTCACCCCTAAAATATTATAAATGGTTTTTAAA
>Ga0209490_10005382_pt1 | contig 11669 bp, 11 predicted proteins | sample MAT06_FD_187209 | JGI IMG/M metagenome (GOLD analysis project Ga0209490, IMG submission 187209) | Freshwater microbial communities from Lake Fryxell liftoff mats and glacier meltwater in Antarctica - MAT-06 (SPAdes) (version 2) | ecosystem: Environmental > Aquatic > Freshwater > Ice > Liftoff...
TCATCTACTTTTCCCTTCTCCATGGCAAGCTACAAGCGGGTCGCCTTCAATGAGCATCTGCTAGAGCGATTTACTTCAAAGTTAGATTTAGACCTAACTTCGATTAAATCCCATCCCAACTATGAAAACCGCCGTTCCTACGGCATCATAGCCATTTAATTCTGTCCAGACTATTGTTACAACGATCGCGGGTAGGAAATTGTCTGCTGGGTAAATCGCTGCAAGATAGAGATTGCCGACTAGGGTTTCGCCTTCGCTTTAGGACGTGGCGCGATTCATGCCAAGTTTTGATATAAAACTTTGAGTTGCCATAATTGCCTCAGTAGTTAAAGCTAGAACAGGGTTAGCACCAACCTCAACAATGTTAATGAAAAGATACCACCGCACTGACAGAAATCAAGGACTTTGTTAGGTTCATGTTTTTCCCCGCTCCAGTTGAGTTCCATTACAGGATGGCTCAAGTTTAGAAAAAGCCCCATTAGGTAGAATCACGATTCCTGAGCTGTTTTGCTACCATTTTGCTCTGCAAATCATTTAGCATCAAACCACTGATTGAAACCAGCGATCGCGGATCGCACTTTTTACAGGTTGATTATTCTGCCAACCGCCTAAACTAGATCCAGCAGATGTGAGTAATTTGGGTTATGGCTAAACAAGTGGGCAAAGTGTATTTAGTTGGGTCCGGTCCAGGAGATGCGGACTACCTGACCACGCAAGCACAAGCCATACTCACCAGAGCTGAGGTGCTTGTTTACGACGCACTAGTAGACAGCGAACTACTGAACCTTGTGCCCGAAACCTGCCTGAAGCTGAATGTGGGTAAGCGCGGCGGACAGCCCAGCATGGCGCAACCCGAAATTAATCGTTTATTGGTGCAGCACTGCCAGCGCGGCTCAAAAGTGGTGCGGCTCAAAAGTGGCGATCCTTTTGTGTTTGGTCGAGCGCAGGCAGAAATAGAAGCATTGGTCGCGCAGCGCTGTGATTATGAAGTGATACCGGGCTTATCCTCTGCGCTAGTGGCCCCCTTGCTGGCTGGCATTCCCCTCACCGATCCTGAATTGAGCAGTTCGTTTACCGTTTGTACTGCCCACGATCCGGATGCGTTGAACTGGGTTTCGCTGGCAAAACTGGAGACCCTGGTAATTTTGATGGGCGGGCGAACGCTGCCAGAAATTGTTCGGCGATTGCGGGGACATGGCAAGTCGCCCAAAACCCCGATCGCGGTGATTCGGTGGGCAGGTCGGGCTGAACAGCAGATTTGGGAAGGCACACTGGGCAACATTTTGGTGGAAACAGCCAATCAGTCTTTGGCTCCCTGTGTGATTGTGATTGGCGAAGTGGTGAAACTACGATCGCTCCTCCAGCCAAAAGTGATTCGCAATTTTGCGTCTGAGCCAGAACGCGATCGTCCGCAGCGTGATCGCCCACAAAATCAACAATCGCGTGAATTTCGAGCAACTACTAATCCGACAGTTCGACCGCCAGAGCGCGATCGCCGTCCTGTTTTGGGCTTAGAACCATTCGATAATACTCAGTCGTTATCCTACCCAGTGCCGCCGCCAGGGAATGACGATTTGCCAATCATGCCAACCGTTTCTACAGAACCTTTGCCCCTAACCGATAGAACTATTTTGGTGACTCGCGCAGTTAGTCAGTCTAGCCAGTTTACCCAACTGTTGGAAGCGCAGGGAGCGACTGTAATTGAAATGCCAACTCTGGAGATTGGAGCACCTTCCAGTTGGCGAGATTTGGATAAAGCGATCGCCCGACTAGACGAATTTGATTGGCTGGTTTTAACCTCTACTAACGGCGTAGATGCCTTTTTCAAACGCCTTAAGACTCAAACAGGTGATGAATCGCCCTCCTGCAACATCAAGATTGCCGTGGTGGGTGAAAAAACAGCGCAACGTTTGCAACAATTAGGCATTTCTGCCGATTTTGTTCCACCGAAATTTGTTGCCGATTCCTTGGCTGCCAATTTTCCCGAACCGTTAAGCGGACTCCGCATTTTATTTCCTCGCGTCGAAAGCGGTGGTCGAGAAGCACTGGTGAAGGAGTTTACCAATCAGGGCGCTAAAGTGCGAGAAGTTGCCGCTTATGAATCACGCTGTCCGGCAGCGATCGCGCCCCAAGCCTTACAAGCATTGCGATCCCGATCAATCGATATTATTACTTTTGCCAGTTCCAAAACTGTGCAGCATTTTTGTCAACTGCTACAACAAGCAGACGACAACTGGCAAACCTATCTAGAAAATATCTGCATTGCGTCTATTGGTTCTCAAACGAGTGAAAGCTGCCAGAAATTATTGGGGCGGGTGGATATAGAAGCCGTTGAGTTTACATTGAACGGACTAACAGCGGCGATCGTTCAATGGGCAACTCCTGTTGAGGAAGAAAAACCTGCGATCGCTGATCCAATTCCAGAACCCAAAATTCAGCAGCCTGAAGCCACTCCAGACATCGAGTTCGTTCAGACTTCCGAAGCACTGCAAAGTATAGAAGCGCTTCAACTTGAAGATATCCAATCCGAAGATACCCAATCCGAAGATACCCAACCTAAACAGGACTTACGCAAATCAATCGAAATTTGCCCCCCAACCCCCAATTCTGGGGGAGCCAGAGATCAAAGTCCCCCAGAATTGGGGGATTTAGGGGGCGAGTGCGTAAGTCCTACTAAAGAAGGTATACCAGAAGCCGCCCAATCAGAGCCGAAAAACCTCCAAACGGCTCCAACCCCTGATAGTCAATCTGGAACGCCACAACCAAAAACGGATTGGCAAGAGACAGTTTTTACAGAGGAGATGCCTGAAATTGCAAAATCACAACTATCAAGCAGTATAGAGATGCTTTCAGATTTGCTCATACCCAAAGCACCAGAGCCAGAAATCTTGCAGCCAGAAATATTAGACGTTAGAAAACCCAATCAACGAAAAATCGGAGTAAAACGAACTCCCCTATCCGACCCCACAGATCTTGAGATTAAAGACATAGAAGTAATCGCAGTGGATAAAGAACATATCAAAAATCTGAAAATATCACCTAATCTATCTCAAGATAATGAGTGATGTGAGCCTAAATCTCCTCGCCATTTCTACAAAATTCCATTCCTTTATGCAGTTTTATTGATAATTTTTTAAAGGGCTAGACACAACTTCAAAAAGGTGGTACAAGTGTATCAAAGTACTACAACTCTGTCTTAGATCATGGAAACACTTACTCCAGCGCAACAAGAGCTATACGATTGGCTCATAGAATACATCCGCGAAAATCAGTATCCACCTTCAATTCGGCAAATGATGAAGGCAATGGAGTTAAAGTCACCAGCCCCCGTGCAAAGCCGTTTAGAGCACCTACGAACGAAAGGCTACATTGAATGGACGGAAGGTAAAGCGCGTACAATTCGAGCCACCAACGAAGTACCACGAGGAGTGCCTATTCGCGGCATGATCGCGGCGGGTAGCCTCGTTGATGCATTTCCTGATGCTGAGGTTGAGTATTTAGATTTGGCAGGTATTTCGCTGAAACCGACCTACTTCGCGCTGAGGGTGCGGGGAGATAGTATGGTAGATGCCATGATTGACAGTGGTGATATTGTCATTCTCAAACCTGTTGCTGATCCAAAAACACTTAAAAACGGCACGATTGTTGCTGCGAGAGTTCAAGACCAAACCACTTTGAAATATTTTCATCGTCGGGGCAGCAAAGTCACCTTGCAACCTGCAAACAAAAACTATGAGTCGATTGAGGTGCCTGCTTCTCAAGTTGATGTTCAGGGCGCTCTAGCGCATGTCTGGCGTGACTATAAATAACCACTTACAAGCTTATCTTGAAGCAGATGAAGTCATTGATTGGCATCATCCTAATATTTTGGAACTGGCGCAGCAACTCGCATTTGAGCAAACGACCGCGATCGCGATTGCCCAGGGTTGCTTTGAATGGGTGCGCGACAGGAATTTTCATAGCTTTGACTATCAGACGAGTCCTGTTATATATAAAGCGTACGATGAATTGCGGTACTGGGAAAAGCACCAGGGCGATCGCGCTAACTATGGCATGATGACTGAATCAAATTCGTCATCGGATTGTTTAGCTTAGTTAGTGGCTTGTATTCATGAACGCCGTCCAACCGCTTCTGAAGATTTTACGCAGCCGTAAAATGGCGGCACTACTGCTGCTGGGGTTTGCTTCTGGCTTGCCCTTGTTTTTAACCAGCCGCACCCTACAAGCCTGGATGAAAGATGAACAGGTTGACTTAGGCGTGATTGGTTGGTTTAGCTTGATTGGGTTGCCCTATACTCTTAAGTTTCTTTGGGCACCCCTTTTAGATCGGTTTGTTCCTCCGTTTTTAGGGCGACGACGGGGCTGGCTTTTGATTACTCAGGTTGGCTTAATGGTGGCGATCGCCACTATGGCACTTCAGCAACCCAAACAAGCGCTGCAACTCCTTGCAATAAACGCCATCATTATTGCGTTTTTGAGCGCAACCCAAGACATTGCTAGTGATGCCTACCGCACTGATGTACTAAAGCCTGCCGAGTTAGGAATTGGAGCTTCTACATGGGTATTAGGCTATCGAGTAGCCATCTTAATATCTGGTTCCTTGGCGCTCATTTTTGCTGACTATATTTCCTGGCAAATAGTTTATTTGCTACTTGCAGGACTGATGATGATTGGCGTATTGACAACGTTGTGGGCACCAGAACCCAGCGATCGCGGTGCCCCTCCCCAAACGCTTGAAGATGCTATATATCTCCCCTTCAAAGAATTCTTTGGACGCTCAGGGATTAAGTCTGCAACTTTAGTGCTTTTATTCGTACTGTTTTATAAGCTAGGCGATGCTCTAGTGGGTAACATGGCCGTTCCATTTCTGCTGGACATCGGCTACAGCAAAACCGAAATTGGTGCACTTCAAGGAACTTTTGGTTTTTTGGCGACTACCCTTGGAGTCGTAGGCGGAGGGATTCTTCTGACTCGGATAGGCATAAACCGAGCGCTGTGGCTTTTTGGCGGTTTGCAAGCCTTGAGCAACCTAGGCTATTTCTCCCTTACCCTGCTGCCCAAAGCAACCCAGTGGTTATTAGTGGCTATCACTTTAGAAAACTTTTGTGCAGGGCTAGTAACAGCCGCATTCGTTGCCTATTTGATGAGCTTGTGCAACCATGCCTTCACTGCTACGCAATATGCTCTGCTTTCTAGCCTAATGGCATCTAGCACTATTATTCTGGCGGCTCCAGCAGGCGATTTGGCAAAAGCAACCGGGTGGTCAGTCTTTTTCTTGCTAACTCTGCTGGCATCGCTTCCAGGGTTGCTGCTGCTGCCCTTAGTCGTGCCTTGGAATGCTGTTCTACCAGTCCAACTCCCGATGAGTGACGAAAATCTATCCTAAGGACGATTTAGTGTTTTTTCCGAAAGAACTTTAAGAAAAGCACTTCAAAAGCTGCAAATTTGGTAGAAGGCAATAAGTTTATTGCGGTAGTATGAAATGGGTAAGCGTTACAAATCTTGAGTTAAGTCTCACAAAAGCTTTCAGCGTTTAAACAAAAATATTTATACTGTAATTCCCATGGCGATTTTTCGGCAGTATGTGGCTCCCCTATTGATTGTTTTTGTCTTTTTGTTTGCTTTAGTGGCAGTGAGTTCCCGCAGCTTTATGCCGATGGATATGGCGGCTCCGGCACCCATTGAGGTAACAACGCCCCAAGCTCAAAATTCAGCATCATACAAACCAACAAATTTTTATGAAACTAAGAATCTGCCCCCATCCCTGTCTGCACTGATTACGGGACTAACGGACGAATCCACTTGATTTAGCTCCTGCCTTATAGGTGAATATTTGAGCGCCCCTTCAACGATCGCCGCATTTCCTTCTGGCTACCAAATTTTTCAAGGCTCCGGGTTGGATCGAGCGTTGTTAGTCAAATTCATGCAGCGTACCTACGCTGAAATCGAGCCTGCTGGGGCTTACTCTCATCTTGCTACTACAGTAGACCAGTACTTTTCTCAGGAAACGCCCCTTTGGTGGGTGAAAGCAAACCGCAGTGGCGATGATGAATACCCGGATCATCTAAACCATCTGATCGCATGCCTTTGGCTTGGCACCGCGATCGATCAAGTGAGTGGCGATCGCCATGCTCATATTTTTCTACTCTATGTTGCACCCGCCCATCGTCGCAAAGGGATTGGTGCAAGTCTGATGCATCAGGCTGAGCAGTGGGCATTAGCACAAGGCGATCGCAAAATCGGACTTCAAGTATTTCAAGCCAATCAACCTGCTATTCTGCTCTACAAACGCTTAGGATATGAAGTTCAATCGCTGGGAATGGTCAAGTCCTTAAGCCGCATTGAAACTGACCCAGGAAGAGAAGTAAATCCTCCATACATCAATTAATGGCGTTGCTGAATCGATCTATGAAGCACAGGTTTTACCCTCACCCTAGCCCTCTCCCAAAAGGAGAGGAGACAAGAGTTCTGGCTCCCTTCTCCCTGGGGAGAAGGGTTGGGGATGAGGGCATTTCATATCTGCATTCAGCAACGCCCAATTAATTTCCACTATAGCTACGGGTTGAACGGAGTCAAAACCTGGTCATTCGGCACTTCGTTTTTATGCCAGTCTCTTAGCGAAAGGCATCCCTACTATCATCTAGCGTTTTGACTGTAAGTACCTGAGGGGGAGTTGAGTCAGGTGGATACAAGAGATCAACCTGCACAATCCGGCGATCGCCTCCTGGCAAGTTCAGCGTCAACAAGGGTTCTCCTGCTTCTCCCCGCTGCTGAGTCACATGGATAAAGCGAGTTTGGGTTATACCCGTATCATCGGTATATCGTAACCGTACCGTACCCCGGAAAAATATCCGGTTCTCAGGTGGCTGATAAAATAATAAGCCCCCCTTACTTTTGTCATCTTTAAGGGGCGTTTGAATTGCCAACGTCACCGTTTGCTTCTGCTTTGTTGGATTATAAAGCGGCATCGTTAAGCTGTACTGAACACCATAATTCCCATGAGCTTGGTACGCCGTATCAGGATAACGCGCCAATAGTTTTGCGCTCTGAATTTGCCCCGTCCCTAGGGTGCCCCGGTACAGGGTACTTAAGCCGTAAGAAAATGCCCGTCCTTTTTTGGGAATCGTTAGGCGATCGCTCTTGGGTGCATCTGTAACCATGGACTGCCACTGAGACCCTACCGCGACCCCAGATACGCGCCCATAAAAAACCTTAGCTACATTCACATTAGGCAGTGTGGGCGGCAGATCGCGCGGCCCCGCCAGACCACCTCTCACCACCAGCGTTCGCCATTCTTCTAAAGTTGGGCTGCGCTCTCGCCCATCTTCGGTCAAAGGGGCAAACATGGCTAAACTTGCCCCGTACACAGAACCATTGCTTTGCAGGCGCATTAAAGTGGTGCGCCCGTTTGAACCGGGAGAACCGCTTACAGGAATGGGCAGATTCATCAATAGCTGACTTTCACCCGGTTGAATCACGGTCATTCGGGGCAAAGCTCCTTGGCGGCGACCTCGCAGCAGATCATTCGTCACTCGGCTCCCCGGTCCGGCATAGACCGTTCCTAAAGGGTCTTCCACATAGGCAGGCAACTGGATAAATGACGCATCTGGACGAGTGAGATAGCTAGCTCCCTGCAAAATCTCGATCGTTACAGGCTTAGAGGTTGGATTATTTAAGAGGATTGCCTGAAACAAGGTTCGTGGAGTGCCACTGCGAGATCTGGCAATATGATGAGAGAAAATATCAAACCGCCCCTGAAAGGCGTAGTTCAAATGAGCAGCAGGATAGGCTTTACCATCGGGTGGAAATGTGGATGTGAGGATGCCGTCAGTTTGCACCACTTCGGGACTATTGCTATTGAGGACAGGCACAGTGTCTAGCTGTCCGGGAAGGGGACGAATTTCCTGGGGTTGGAAAATTTCCTGCGTTTGAAGAGTAGGTTGGACAGGAAGCGATTCTCTGGGTAGGAGTAATTCTTGTGGAGTAATTCTCGGTAATGGCTGGGTTGGTAACGGAGAGGGCAAGGGAAAAACTTGAGCAAGTGTGACGAAGGAAAACAAAGACAACATGAGCGAATCTATCAATTCTTTTGGTTGAAGGGTAGGCTTAATTAAAAGCGTCGATAAACTGGTTTGACACTATTGCTAAACAAATAATCTAGATACTTGACACAATCTGGGCTTGAGCAAAATAAGCTTAAAAGTAGATAGATGAGTAAGAATTACGATCTGCAATCATAAATCGAGGATGCACCTCAAGAGCCGCAATTTCCCAACGGTCAATTTTTTGCTGACAATTAATATTAGAGTTAGTTAGATTTTCCCCTTGTTAGTTTTACTGTACTTTCTTCAAACTGTCCAATAAATGAAGCTTTGAACTTTAATTCAGTCCATTTTTTGGGCATTATTTACTCACTTTTCGTTTTCAAACTTTCCTATGGAGTTTGGTTCAAACTTTAGATAGTTGTCTTTGCAGCTTTGCTAAAGCCACTATCTAGACTAAGATTCTCTCTAAATGCCGGACTTATGCGACGACTTTCTCACCCATCGACTTCCTGTGCTGACAACTACCTGAGTATGCCCAGTTTTGGTGCGATCGCATCAAAAAAACGTTTGGCTCAAAATCAGGCAGCGATATTTGCGATCGCGATCGTTCTTGCAGGCGTTTCTATTTTTGATGCTGCACTGCCCGTTTTAGCCAATTCGCCGACTCTTTTAGCACTAAACTATTGCCAAGGAAAAACGCGAGATGATTTATTGCAAGGAAAAGGAATTTGTACGTTTCCAAGCGGTAATCGGTATGAAGGCGAACTGAAAAATAGTCAGCGTCAAGGAAAAGGCATTTTCACATTTGCGGATGGTACGCGCTGCGAGGGTGATTTTCGGAATGATTTACTGCATGGTAAAGGCGTGTGCATTTTTCTAGGTGGAAATCGGTATGAAGGCGAATTTCAGAAAGGTATCCGCGCAGGGCAGGGCACGTTTCTCTTCAAAAATGGGACACGGTGCCAAGGAACTTTTAGGGATAATGTATTAAATGGACTGGGAGTCTGTGTTTATCCTAGTGGTAATCGCTACGAAGGCAATTTTCAAAATAGTAAAAAGCAAGGGAGAGGGATGTTGATGCTGGCGGACGGCACTCGCTGTGAGGGAGCCTTTCAGAATGATTGGCTCAACAGTTTTGCAGTATGCAGTTTGCCGGGTAGAATGCGCTATGAAGGCGAGTTTCGCGCAGGTCGGCAAAGTGGAAAGGGCGTTTACACGCTAGCCAATGGAGCGCGGATTGAGGGCACTTGGAGAAATGGAAAGTTTGTTGAAACAAAAAATAAGCTCAATACAATTTAACAGCCTTCTCTGAATGCGTCTTGAGGCTAAAGCGTGGGGAAGAAGTATAAGGACTGTTAAGTAGTAAGTATTTTTCGCATCAGCATGGGTGAATAACTTGCTGATTTTTTGCGTTTCGTTAAGCTAAACCTTGAGTTTATTGATCTTTGTAAGGATTACTATCGGTCTGACGACGTAGTCATTTAGACTAAATCTCACTTCAAAACCTCCTCTTTAAAACGGCTTGAGTAAGATTATGTTTGAACCTTCCCTGCACGAATTACTGGTCATTTTTTCGTCTTTTGCTTGTATTGCTGGAATTATTCTGCTAGTCAGCGATCGCGATCGCACCAAAGACGACGTGGAAGCAGCCAACCACATACTGATGCTAATGACGTTTGCATATTGGTTAGTCTATTGCGGGGCAATGGGCTTGCAAAAGGTGATTTTACCAGAGTGGGAAATTGCCATGTTGAGTGCCAAATTCACCAGCGTGATTGCCTTTTTGCTCACCGCTAGCTGCATTCTGAGTTTGCCGCTCAATCGTGTTGCAGATCGACAAGCTGAATAAATGTCTGCTCTATCGAGTGAGAATCTCAGCGATCGCGGCTTCTAGCTCTGCTTGCTCTAGAGAAGCAATAATGAACACTTCTTGGACTGTTTTCCCTTTTCTAGCAATCAGCTTGAAGCCGCCTCGAATTGGAACAGATACTTTTAACGTCATTTTTGGAGCATGCGATCGCACAGGTCCGATTACGCCAGGAGTAATCGTTTGAACTCCCGCTTGTTGAGTCAGTCGATCTAAAATGGCGATTAGTCCTGGAATATGAGTGGAGTGATTGAGAACTAGTCTGCCAGTGGGACTCGCCATGGTTATATCCTGCTGTGAGGCTCGATTCTGCAAAAAACTAATTCAAAAATCAATCATGCCGCTTCTAAAGGAGCCATCGTTAAGTTTTCTCGCTCCAGTTGCATATGATAAAGCTCAGCTTGCTCCTGAGGTCCAATCCAAACAGTTGCCTGTCCTTCATGATGCACCTGGTTGGTTAGATCCCAAGCATAATCAGGAGTCATGCTGGGAATATATTTGAGCAAGCAACTGGAGACATGCTCGAAAGTATTGAAATCGTCATTCAACACAATCACTTTAAAGTTGGGGTAGGGTTGCTGCGTGGTTTGACCAGACTTTGCTGGGGCAAGGGTTGGAGATGCCGTCAGGGTAGGTGCCTTCGTCAAGGTTCGTATTGCCAACGCGCAATCACAAGAAAATCTCATACAGGTTCAGGAAGCTTTAGCGGTTATTCCTAGGGTATCAGTATCAGGCTGGAGTGATCGCCTTTCCCCCCTGATCTAAGCATTTTGCGATCGCACCCATTGAGCGACTCCAACGATTATTGCCAAGATGAGCAGTAAGGGCGTTAACCAATCTCCCCACCGAACATACCAAGTTTGAGTTTGGCGACGATAAATCGTTTCGGCATGAATATCGTAGATTTGGGGCTGTGATCGCCAGACAATTTGCCCATGGGGATCGATCACGCCAGAGTAACCTGTGTTGGTGGCACGCACTGCCCAGCGATCGGTTTCAATTGCTCGCATCAAATCTTGTGCCTGATGCTGTGCCATTAGCACTTCACTGTAAGGATCAAGATTGGAGGCAGTCAGGATAAACTGCCCGCCTCGCGCCGCTTGCCCCCGAAACACTTCAGGAAAAGCAGAGTCGTAGCAAATACTAGCGATCGCTCGACCAAACGGAGTATCCATCTGCTGATTCAACGTGCCAGGTAAGCCATTTTCCGCAACGGTTGTTAACTTGCCAACCAGCGTCCCCAGCCATTCTTGAAACGGAATATATTCGCCCAAGGGCACCAGCTTCACCTTGTCGTACCGACTCATTTCCTGCCCTTGCTCATTTAAAGTCAGCAAGCTACGAGCGACCCCACCCTTTTGAGCCGTAAATGTCCCTAACCAAGCAACCTTCTTTTGGTCTAGCACTGCCTGATAAAACAGACTGTTTGCTCGACTGCGATCGTTCCACAAAAACGGTAGCGCCCCTTCTGGGGTTAATACGGCTTCTGCCCCTTGCTCTACTAGAGTTGTGTAACCTTTGGCATATCCGGCTTCTGCCCGTTGCAACCCTTCTGAAAATAGCTTAATTCGGGTGGGCACATTGCCTTGAACGATGCCCACTTTCAGAGCAGAGGTCGCCAGATCATTCAATGGCTGACAATAGAGCCAGTAGCCTAACAGATGACAGGTGACGAATAGCAAAACCGCGAAAGCGCTCAGCGCAACGTAGTCGTTCGCGCCCAGAAAGGAAAACTGCCTGTCCTTAGCTCCTGCCTG
>Ga0209490_10005384_pt1 | contig 11666 bp, 9 predicted proteins | sample MAT06_FD_187209 | JGI IMG/M metagenome (GOLD analysis project Ga0209490, IMG submission 187209) | Freshwater microbial communities from Lake Fryxell liftoff mats and glacier meltwater in Antarctica - MAT-06 (SPAdes) (version 2) | ecosystem: Environmental > Aquatic > Freshwater > Ice > Liftoff...
TGTATGTGTTCGGCGATGTCTTGGGCGTAACCGCATTTGGGCATGTGGCGGTAACTGGAGAGCGCTTCTCGACCTTCGTGACCAACTTGCTCGACCAACTGGGTAAAGCACCTTCCACTGCGGGGATCGCAGACCCCTTGTCCCGTCTTCCTGGTGGTCTGATCTTGGCGATCCTTCTCGGATCAGCCTTGATCGCGGCATGCACGGTCGATCTGCCGTTCATGTTGGGTGAAGAGTTGGGCTGGCGCGGGTATCTCTATCGGGCTACTTCAGGATGGAACCCCTTGCATCGCGTGCTGTTCACCGGTTGTGTGTGGGGCCTTTGGCATGCACCGTTGATCGTCATGGGACATAACTATCCCGGTTCTCCGTTCATCGGCATCGGTATGATGGTGGTCTTTTGTGTCTTGCTGGCCTTTCTCTTCGATCACTCCCGTTTTCGTGTCAATAGCGTTTGGGGCCCCTGTGTGCTGCATGGCTTGATCAATTCCACCGCATCCACGACCGTCATTTTTGCTTGGGATGGTCACATCCTATTCGGGTCTGGTGTGGGTCTGGCAGGCTTCCTGACCATATTCTTGATCTTGTGCGCGGTTCTGGTGTTCGATCGCGGTTACCGTAGGATGCTTTTCCCGCCGCGATAATGGATCGGCTCGTTCGAAGTCGAGCACATGCTATAATGCTCGAACGATCCGACAGCTAAGCCGAACTTTGCGCGGCGATGAAACGATCCACCATTCTGCTCCTTGGTCTTGCCTTGTTGCGCTCGCCCGTGTTCGCCACGGAATACGTGGTGCCTGCTGGTGATGTGGCTGCGTTCTTCGCGAACCTGCCGAAAGATGCCACCTACGTTTCCTTTAGCGCGGCTGCTGTGTATTCCGCAGCAGGTGATATTGTGCTTCCCGAGCGGCAGCTGCTGGTGATCGATGGCAAAGGGTGCAAGCTGGACCTTGGGCCGAATTCAAATGGGTTCACTTGCCAGGTAGCCGACCAGAAAGAAGCGATGCGGCGCACGGCCAGCCGCTACACCATTCGCGATTTCGGCTCCATCAATGGTGGTAAGAAAGCGATCGACCTAAAGGCCACCTTGGGCAGCACCGTTATCAATTGTCGCTTCGTGGGACAAACCGAAACGGCCATCGATCTGCGGTTCTGCTTGATGGCCCGGATCGAGAATGTGCTGGTGACCAACCCCAAAGCGCGCGGTATCGTATTGCGCTGCGGGGATTGGCCGGGCGCCACCACATCCAACAGCCAATGCAACAGCACCGTGTTGGACCAATGCCGCGTTTACTGCGCCGCCACTACCACCGAAGCCTTCACCGTGCTCAACAGCGGCGGGGTCCACATGGTCGATTGCATCAGCGAAGGGGCCCAGGCCGATCACGATCTTTTCCTTTCTGCCTCCACCAACGGGGACGAGCAGCGTATGGCGAACAACCCCGTTGTGAAGTCCTTCACGCTTTCCAATTTCCATGTGGAACACAAGGTGCGCAAGGCGTCGCTTTACATCAACATGCCTGCCAAAGCCAGCGTGGACATCAGCAACGTTTACTGGAATTGCAAGCCCAGCGGACCGGTGATCCTATATGTTAGCGGCCAATTGGACCTGAGCAACATCGGCTGGTGGGATCCCGGTTTCCGTATCCACACCCGCGTCAACGCTCCACGGATCTCCATCGATCTTTGCCACAATGCCTTGCTCATTGCGGAAAAGGTGGTGGAGAATAGCAAAGCGGGTGCTTTGGAATTGGTGGATCCACTACCCGGCAATGATCAGCTGAAGTTGGGTTACGTCCGCACCACGCGCAGGGCGATGTGATCGGTGCTGCTCGTTCAAGGCAACTGGACCGACTTGCTTCCAACCACCAGGATCTCTTGTCCGGCGTAGGCTACCCGCTGCCCTGCCCTGATCTTGCAGGTCTTGCGCAACTCATTCTGGCCATCCACCGTCACTCCGCCCTGGGCTACCAGCATCTTGCCCTCGCCGCCACTGGCGCACAACCCGGCTAGTTTCAGCAGTTGGTTAAGCTCAACGAATTCGCCCTGTACTTCGAAGGTGATGGGAGTCATGGTTAAGCAAGTAACAGGGGTTCGGTATCGAAGAAAGGCTCCAGTGGATCAACCCATGGAACCAGTCCCAGCTCTGGTCTGCAGGCGGTCCAAGGGATCTATGTAGTCGTGCAGGAAAGCCGCCAGTTGGGATGACTCCACATTGGGGAAAGTGATGCAGGCCTTGCCAAGCAAACGGTCTATGGCGGTGCGGATGTCCACGATGCGTGCGTGTGTGCTGCGCGCGGCACCCAACTTATGATCCCGCATTTCCACATCCTGCAACCAACTCATCACCCGATCTTGATCTGCCGTATTAGGAAGTGTTGCAGGGTTTAGCATGGTCGTGAAGGTACGGGAACAAAAGACCTTTGTGGATCGAGCCTGCGCCTTGTTCTGCGGATCGGTGAAAAGACATTGAACAGAAGCCAGCAGATCAGGCCTTGCCCAATAACGGAAGAGGTTGCTACTGGAAAGCTGGAAATGCAATGATCCGCTCTGCGGACCAAAAGGGTAGGGATCAGGACGCTACGACCGGCTCCTCAACTGGAGCAACCTGCTTGCGCGCCGGCATGCGGTCCGCCGCACTGTTGAAGGTCCAATCGTACTTGCCCCCGCTGCGCGGCATGGCGTGGCATTGAGGGATCAGGTTCAGCATGTTCTCCTTCACCAGTTTCCGCAGGAACAAACGGAAATGCTTTCCTTGCTCGGTGTCCCGATCAACCAGCTTGCGATCGGCCAGCATCCCGTACAATTCCTCGCTCCGCACGTTCACTGTGCGGGAGTTCTCCAAGTGTTCCTGAATGGCTTTGCTGATGCGTAGGGCTTGCTGTATCTCGGCAGTGGTGAGAGGCATGGGCCAAAGTTCGACTTTTTTATTGACAATGACCGATTTTTCACCTTGAATTCCAGCGGTTCTGCCGTGAATGTTGGTGTCCCGTTGCCCGGCGGTGACGCCAACGCCCTACCAGGACCATCCCAATCGTAGGTCGAACACATCGGCCACGTGCCGGTGGGCTTTCAACGAGGTGCCCACGACCAGGTGCTTGGAAAGGGAATACAGCAATTGGTAACGTTGATAGATGGCGTCCGTTCTGCGCGAAGGGTTGAATGCATACCCACCCAACAAGAGGCCGCAGCGCACAGGACCCACGACCAGCTCTGGTCCGACCAAGAGCGCACCTTTCCACGCGCTTATCGGGTTCGCCTCGCCTTGGAGCATGGCGCTGCTGTATCCGTCATGCACCCATTCTGTGCCAGCGGAGAGTGCGGTCAACCGGCCCATACGCCAGCTGGTAATGGCTATGGCGCCCAACAGCCAGCCGCGCTCCCGTGTCGTATTCCCCAGTTCCAAGGGTAGCGTTTTCACCGAACCGGACAGCAGGGCGTAACTGGTGCGCTTGCGCTGGGACTTCCAGCCATCATCGCGCGCGGGGCGTTGGGGTGCCAACGGTTTCGGCGTGTAGGCCGCACCCAGACTGAAGGTAGGGAAGTTCATGCCCTTGTTCGGTTCCTTCATGCCGCCATTGGAAATGTGGTTGAAGTGGAAGCCGCCAACCGCCGTCCAATGCAGGTTGACCCGATACGCAAGGGAGGCGTTCACCAGGGCCAGGAAACTTACGCGGGAGCTGAAGAACAAATTGGTCGGATTGGTCTCCGCATCGTACACACGGCTGAGCCACGCCAGGCCCAACCCCAGCCGAATTGAGCCATGCAAGCGATCTTGCACACGGACCACCGGTTCCACGTAAGGCGAAAGGCCCAGCATGCGCCCCAGGACAGGTCCGTTGTTGAAGTCCACAGCGTGCAATGCAATGCCCTTGCGCGCCGCCATGCCCAGCGTTCGGGTGTGTGAAGGGGCAGCGTAAGTCCAGCTAAGATCCAGTTCCAGACCCAGAGGGCGCGACCCCGAAACATCGATCAGTTCCTTGGAGTGTGGAACGATGAAGCCACTGTGCGCATGCAACCCGATGGAAAGCGGTACACGCGCCACAGCGCTGGTATCCTGTGCAAGCAAGGCCGATCCCTGGCTGCACAGCAAGCATAGGATCACAAGGCCCACCACAGGCGAACCCTGTGTACCGCACGTGCTGGCTTTAGTGGAACCCATAGGCGTGCAAAGATCGCAAGCCAAAGCCGTGTTGGTGCTTGGAAATGATACACTCCGATCATATATTGGACCCGTGATCCAACGCAGCCCCATAGCCCCAAGGCCCGTAAGGCGCACCCCACGTCGCTCTGCGGAAGAGTTGCTGGTTGCACCACGAAGCCGAAGAGGGCGCATTGCCCGCACCGTTGCTTTCCAGTGGCACGACGGAGCGGGGGAGCTGCACTACGAGGTCTTGAGCCCCGCACAAAGTTGGCCGTATCTGCAGAAGGCGTGAATGGGGCGTGGAGTCCATTTGGGATCTCTTGCAGGATGGACCTCGAAACTGCTTTGAGGCCAGGTGAAGCCGAAAAAATTCACCGTAGCGGAGCCTACTGGGCATTTTTTCGGCGAAGCATGGGCTTATACCAATTCGCAGTACAGATCCGCCCGATCCCGCTAGGCGGGACAGTTCCTGCTTGCTCTTTTTCCGCATTACTTCTCCGAGGAGGTCGTCCCGTAGCTACGGCTACGCAACGACCTCCTCGGATCGTCCTGCGAATGTTTCATCCCGCCGACGGGGAAAATAGCGGCGCATCTTTGGGCGGATCTGTAATGCGAAATGGTATTAAAGGAGACCGAGGGGCGCCTGTGAAGAGATCCCAAATGGGTTCTTAGGACGAGTCAGCCCCCATGGTGATCTTTAGGATCCACCTTCGTCAAGCCGCAAACGTTACCCGAACCTCTTGGGCTCTGCCTCCCGCATGATCTCGTACACGGTTTCCACCACATCGTCTATGCTGGGCTTGCTGAAGTAGTCGCCATCGGTGCCGTATGCGGGGCGATGGGCTTTGGCGGTAAGGGTGCCAGGGGCGCTATCCAAATACCGGTAGCCGCCTTGCACTTCCAAGATCTGCTGTAGGATATAGGCACTTGCGCCGCCCGGCACATCTTCATCCACCACGAGCAGTCGGTTGGTCTTCTTCAGGCTTTCCACGATCTGGTGGTTCCGGTCGAAGGGGAGCAGGGTGCGCGCATCGATCATCTCCACATCGATACCCAGGGTGTACAACCGTTCGGCGGCTTGTTTGCAGACGTTGAAGGTGCTGCCGTAGCTCACCAACGTGAGGTCCTTTCCTTCGCAGACGATCTCGGGTATGCCAATGGGTATGGTGTATTCGCCCAGGTTGCTGGGGAGTCGCTCTTTGCTGCGGTAGCCGTTGAGGCATTCGATCACCAAAGCCGCATCGTCGCTCTTGAGCAAGGTGTTGTAAAAGCCGGCCGCTTGTTGCATGTTGCGCGGCACACACACAACAATACCGCGCGCAGCGTTGATGATCATGCCCATGGGGCTTCCGCTGTGCCAAACACCTTCCAGCCGGTGGCCCCGGGTGCGGATGATGAGTGGGGCCTTCTGGCCGCCTTTGGTGCGCCATTGTACCGTGGCCAGGTCATCGCTTATGCCTTGTATGCAGTAGAGCAGGTAGTCCAGATACTGGATCTCAGCGACCGGCCGCAACCCGCGTAACGCCATGCCCAGGCCCTGGCCCAGGATCGTGGCCTCGCGAATGCCCACATCGCTCACGCGGATCTCGCCAAAGCGGGCCTGCATGCCTTCCATACCTTGGTTCACGTCGCCGATCTTGCCTGTGTCTTCCCCAAAGGTGAGCAGCAGGGGTTCGCTCTCGAACAGCGCCGCGAAATTGTCGCGGATGATGATGCGGCCATCCACTTGTTCGTCGCTGGCGTATTTCACCGGCACTTCGCGCACCTTCAAGCTGCTTCGTTCGCTCTGGCTGTACAAGTGGCTGCCGTACCGATCGTGGTTGAGGGCGGTGTGGTTGCTCACCCACATGCGTAACGCTTCCCCTTCCGCTTCTTCAAGGGATGATGCTTGTGCGGCTCGTGCGGCCATCAAGGCTCTGCGGGCAGCGCTCATCACATCCTTGCGTCCGGGGTCCATGGCGTTGCGCAGTTCGTTGGCCAAACTGGTGCAGGCATCCACGCGCAGGCCTTCGATCAGCGAAACCACTTCATCCCGCTCTGCTTTAATGGGGGCACAGAATGCGGCCCAAGCGGCTTTCTGCGCGGTGCGCACTTCGGTACGCGCTTGTTTTTCGATGGCGTCCAGTTCGGCGGCCGTTGCAATGGGGTCGCCACCTGGCCTGAATTGCAAGATCCACTCACGGAATTTGGCCACGCAATCGAATTCCTTGTACCAATCGAGCAAGGCGTTGCTTTTGTACCGTTCGTGGCTGCCGCTGGTGCTGTGCCCCTGTGGTTGCGTTACCTCTTCCACATGGATCAGGCACGGCACATGCTCCTCCCGACAAAGGCCGATGGCCTCTTCGTAGACGCGATTAAGCCCGGCGTAGTCCCATGCCTTGGTCTTGTAGATGCGGATGCCGTTGGTGCCTGCTTCTTTCTCGAAGCCTTGCAACAGGGTGCTGATGCTGCCCTTGGTGGTCTGGTGGTCCTTGCTTACGCTGATGCCCCAACCATCGTCCCAAACGCTCATCGCCAGCGGCACCTGCAACACACCGGCAGCGTTCATGGTCTCCCAGAAATGGCCTTCGCTGGTGCTGGCATCGCCGATGGTGCCGAAGGCCACTTCGTTGCCTTGGTCGCTCAGGTGCGTATAGCCGTGCAAGGCCCTGTTCTGCCGGAATACTTTGCTGGCCTGCGCCAGACCCAACAAACGCGGCATTTGGCCGGCAGTGGGGGAGATGTCCGGCGAGGAATTGTATTGCTGCGTGAGGTCTTTCCATTCGCCCTGCGCATCCAGGCTGCGTGTAGCGAAATGGCCGTTCATTTGGCGGCCTGCGCTGGCGGGCTCGTGTTCCAAGTCGGCATGGGCGTAAAGCTGCGCGAACCATTGCTGCACGGTAAGCTCGCCGATCGCGAACATGAAGGTCATGTCGCGGTAGTACCCGCTGCGCCAGTCGCCCTGCCGGAATTGCTTGGCCATGCACACTTGGGCCAGCTCCTTGCCGTCGCCGAAGATGCCGAACTTGGCTTTGCCTGTCAGCACCTCCTTACGGCCCAATAAACTGGCCTCGCGGCTGCGGTGGACCAATTCAAGATCGCGCAGGATCTCTTCGCGGACCTCTTCCAAGGTCATCTTCTCTTCGGCAGTGTTGCTTTTCATCCGGGACATGGGTGTGCTTAGGCTACGTGGCGAAGTTAGGCTCCGCGTGTGTGCGGTGCCACCACCCCGGCCACAGAATCCGTTCTTTGCTCCCGCGTGCAAGCATCCAGCCCACCGTCACGGATCAAGGTCTACTTGGCCTTCGCCGCCATCTACATCATCTGGGGCAGCACCTATTTCGCGATCCGCGAGGCGCTTCTTGGCTTTCCGCCTTTCATGTTGGGTGGCTTGCGGTTCGCCATGGCCAGCATGGTGATGTTCGCTTGGTGCGGGTTGAAGGCGATACCCGTACGGGCAGGGAATGCCTTTTGGAAGGTGTTCGTGGTCGGTTTCCTGCTCCTGTTCGCCGGGAACGGTGCCGTGGTGTGGGCGCAGCAGACCCTACCCAGCGGTGTGGTGGCCATCACCATTGCTGTGGCACCCCTGATGTTCACGTTGCTGGACAAACCGCAGTGGGGCGTCAATTTCCGGAGTCCTGCCACCTTGTGGGGCATTGGCGCAGGCATATTTGGTGTCTGGCTGCTTTTCAGCGAAAGGTTGAACGCACAACTTACGGCAACGGAAGCTTCTCCCGAGCTGGTGGCGCTGCTTGTATTGACGATCGGTATCCTGGCCTGGCCGGCGGGTTCGCTCTACGCCAAATACAACCCTGTACCCTTGGCCAATACAGCGAGTAGCGGTTGGCAAATGGCTGTCGGAGCGGTTTGTTTCCTCGCTGTCAGCGTTGCTCGTGGCGAATGGAATGGCTTCGACTGGTCCGCTGTTCCCCCCCGCGCGTGGATCGCTGAAGGTTATCTGGTCGTCTTCGGATCCATCATCGGGTTCAGTTCCTATGTGTGGTTGTTGCAAGTGCGACCCGCTACGCAAGTGAGCACATACGCGTATGTGAACCCCGTGGTGGCCGTGCTGCTGGGTACCTACCTCGGCAACGAAGTGCTTAATTGGCGGGAGATCGCGGGGCTGGCGGTGATCCTCGGTGGTGTGCTGTTGATCAATTTGGCGAAGTACAGGACACGGCCGGGTTGAGGCGAAGTTGCCACATGTGGGGGCGAGAATGCCACATGTCGCAACCGTTGCAACCCTTGCGATCTCTGGCCCCGTTTGCATCCCAAGATCGTGGCGCGGTATTGCCGATCGCTGGATCAACTTTAACCATCCTCCCATGCGATCATACTTACCCCTGTTCCTGCTGTTCACCGCTCTACCCTTCGTAGCCAGCGCCCAGCCAGAATTGGAACTCGTCTTGAGTGGTTTTTCCGGACCTGTGGATGTGGTGCATGCAGGAGATGATCGTTTGTTCATCGTGGAGCGCGCCGGAAGGATCAGGATCCTTCGTCCCGACGGGCAGCTAGAACCGCTGCCCTTTCTGGATATAACGGACCGCGTGCTTTCAAGTGGTGGCGAGCAAGGCTTGCTAGGCTTGGCATTCCACCCGCAGTATGCCATCAACGGGCGCTTCTTCGTGTATTACACAGCAGGCACAGGCAATGGCTCCGTGCGCCTATCCCGCTTCAGCGTCAGCGCCGATCCCAATGTGGCCATCGCAACGCAGGAAACGGTGTTGTGGGGCGCAGTGAAACCGGAAAGCAACCACAACGGCGGTGATCTGGCCTTCGGCCCCGATGGCATGCTCTATCTGGCGCCGGGTGATGGCGGTGGATCGGGCGATCCGAACAACAACGCACAAAACTTGGGTTCGCACTTGGGCAAGGTGCTGCGCTTGAATGTGAGTGGTGCTACCTACACAGTGCCCGCAAGCAACCCGTTCATCGGCGTGGTGGGTGCATTGGCGGAGATCTGGGCAGTTGGTTTGCGTAACCCGTGGCGCTTCGGCTTCGATCGGCAGACGGGAGACCTATGGATCGGTGATGTGGGAGAAGGCGTGGCGGAAGAAGTGGACCGCTGGCCGGCCGGGAACAACTCCGGACCCAACTTTGGCTGGCGCTGCTACGAAGGCAGTGGAACCTACAACACCACCGGATGCTTGGCACAATCAAATTATGTGTCCCCAGTAATTTCCTTGCCGCATACCGACGGCGGTTGTTCGGTGATCGGCGGGCGGGTGTATCGCGGAACGCTATATCCCAGCCTTCAAGGGAAGTACATCTACACCGACTTCTGCCATGGACGTGTGCAAGCCTTACGTCCCAACGGAAGCGCATGGATCGCTGAAACGTTGACCGCCAGCGGTAGTGTAGGTATGGCAGCGATCGGCGAGGATGTGAGCGGTGAGCTCTATTTCGTCAACACACAGCAGGGGTCGTTGTACAGACTTATTGATGCCGCAGCCGTGGTGCGCGTTTCTCCCAAGGTGATCCTCTCCGGTGCGTACAATGTCGGAATTGGATCCATGAGCGACGGTCTGCGACTAAGTGGCCTTGTTCCATTGACGGAACCATACACAGCGTTAGGGTATCGGCGCGTGGCGAGGGGCGGTTCTGAGCAGACCAGTGCCGCAGTTCTTGGCTTGGGCGGCGGCAATGCCGTGGTCGATTGGGTACGGTTAGAACTGCGTTCGGCAGTGCAGCCGACCATGGTGGTGGCCACACGCCACGGCCTGCTACAGAGCGACGGTGATATTGTTGCGTCCGACGGAAGTTCGCCGCTCACCTTCCACGTTGGGCCGGGAAGCTACTTCGTGACGGTGCGGCACAGGAACCATCTGGGTTGCATGACCGGGGCAGCCATCTCGCTTACAGCTACCGCCAGCACGGTGGACCTGCGATCGGCAACCACGGCTACATGGGGCACGAATGCCCGCGAACAACTCGGCGCCCAACGGGCCCTTTGGGCTGGGAACGCAGTGGTCGACGGCTCCATTCGTTATACCGGCAATGCGAATGACCGGGATGCCATTCTGTTCGTCGTTGGTGGTGGGGTACCTACCAACACTGTGAGTGGCTATCTGCTCAGCGATCTGAACATGGACGGCGTAGCGAAATATACCGGTGAGAATAATGACCGGGACCTCATCCTGCGCGCGATCGGAGGGGTCGTGCCAACGAACACCATTGTCCAGCAAATACCATAGGTCGAGGAGCGCGACCGATCTTTTCTCTCCATCATCAGCCACGTCCTTTACACATCTGTACCGTTGATGATCCGGGCGCTCACATGCTGCTGTTACCTGTTGATCTCTTCGCTTGTTCATTCCAATTTAAGGGCTTTTCACTGTGGAAGCTGCATTGCGTGGTGATCGTGAGCGGTTGCCCGTTATCGAGCTGGTGAAAAGGGGCAACCGCTCGCAGAGCGAGAGTGCCAAGGTGTAACAGCGCAGGCTTGCACTCTTTCATCCTTCGCCGCATGGAACAGCGGAGTGCGGATCCACATCGCCGCTTCAGCGATCAGCATCGGAGGAATTCCTGTCGGTGCTAATTGAACATACCACAGGACTTCGCGCAGATCGTTACGGTCATGTACTACCATTTCGCAGAGCTTTTGAACGGTAGGCAAAAACAGGGTCACGCGTTGGCAGTCAGATAGGACTCCCTGAGCCGTCCGGTCCTACAACGGCCCACTAGGTCTTCAACATAGGACAGGAGTGGCACGTGTGCGTGGCCCTGATCGAAGGTGTGCAGGGTCGCAGCCATGCACCCAGTTGCTCTTTGCGAGCAGTGTAATACCATTTGGAAGCAGAAATGCATCCCATCCCGCAAGACGGGACAGGACGCATTTCTGCTTCCAAATGGCGTAATAAGACATGTACGCGTCAAGATGTGCCAGCGAAGGCACGTCACCCCATCACCGGTTGTCATGAGCGCGTTCTCGGCGGTTTCCTTGACAGATCTGGTCATCATCGATCATTCCATTTGGAACGGGATATTCCATGCGCAGTAACTAATACCATTTGGACTTAGAAAACAGTCGAATTATGCGCGGTAATTTTTCCCGCCAGCGGGATGAAACATTCGCAGGACGATCCAAATGGCTCGTTGCGTCCGCCGTCCGGCGGACCGGATGAACCATTCGTAGAAGTAGTGCGGATGCTTCGGCTTCTCTCAGCACAAGCAAAGAACAAGGCGGACCTGTCCCGCTTGGTGGGTCCGGATCGTTTTTTATGTCCCAATGGTCTTACCACTACTGGTTCTTAGGGGTCAAGACCTATCAGCTTCAGATTGTCTATCCCTAGTGTCTGGTTGGCCCGGTCGTTCCATCGCCGAAGTGGTCGCAGCTGCATGCCATTGGAGGTTTCGTACATCAATTGTGTGGTCATTTCCGCCAACCGCTTGGAGTGGTATGCATGGATAGCTCTGGCAAGCTGCACGGTTATCCCTCTTGCACTCAACCGGACCTCCATGGCTTGCCGTTCTACTTCGCACATGTCGAACCAAATGTTCATGAACGCAGGCGTCCATGGCAGGGTATCCAGTTCGATGAAGC
>Ga0209490_10005385_pt1 | contig 11665 bp, 11 predicted proteins | sample MAT06_FD_187209 | JGI IMG/M metagenome (GOLD analysis project Ga0209490, IMG submission 187209) | Freshwater microbial communities from Lake Fryxell liftoff mats and glacier meltwater in Antarctica - MAT-06 (SPAdes) (version 2) | ecosystem: Environmental > Aquatic > Freshwater > Ice > Liftoff...
GTTTGGCGACGAGCGGGTGGGTTTTGCCGACTGAGGCCAGGAGTGCGATTGCGCCCGGGTTGATGCGGATGCCGCGCGCAAGCAGGACGTCGCCGCGAGCCGCTTGGGAAGCGCGTTGGCGGATGGATGAGCCTGCGACGATTTTGGTGCGGACGGTTATGAGGTTGCCGGTGACAGAAACGTCTTCTTGTCGGATGACGCAGACTCCTGTCTCGGGCACCGCACAGCCCGTCGAGACCCGGAGCGTTTCGCCGGGCTCGGGCTGGCGGGGCGGATCGCCCGCGAGGATTTCGCCCGCGAGTCGGAGCGAGGCGGTGGCGGGCTCGGCAAGCATGAGGTAGCCATCCATCGCCGAGCGGGAGAATGCAGGGAGATCTTCCGGCGAAACGACATCCTCGTGGAGGATGCGCCCCGAGACGGCGTTCAAGGGGCCGGGCTCGGCGGAAATCGGCGTGCAGCGTTGCTCGATCAGGGAGCGGGCGTCGTCGACGGAAATCATGGCATCGAACCCATTTTCCAAATTGGCACATCGGTCTTAAGTCGGTCCATAAAAATTTCCAGAAAGCGAATGGCTTCTCTTCGGTGTGGGGAGAGAATGCGGACGCCGATGGCGATTTCTCCAACGGGAATTGTGCCGATGCGGTGGACGACATGCACTTCGCGGCATTCTGTTGCTGACTCGGCGATGATGCGGTGAATTTCGTTTCCAGCCATGGGTTGATAGGCCTTGTAGAGGAGATGCGTGATCGGGAGACCCGCCTCTGTGGCGCGCACGCGGCCAAGGAAAATCAAATCCGCTCCATCTTCTGTGCCAGTGGAAACGGGCGCGACGTCCTCGCGAACGGGAGCCTCGGAAATGTGAACGGCGATGACCATGCTAACCGCCGGAAACGGGTGGAATGAGAGCGATTTCGTCACCGGGAACGAAGCATTCGTCCGGCGTGGCGTAGCAATGGTTGCGCGCGAAGCGCGCCGTCGCCAGCACAGGAGCGAGCCCGACAAATTGGTCGCTGAGTTTTTTGCGGAGCTCAGGCTGAGTGATCGACGCGCTGCACGGCATCGAGATCTCCGAAGTGCCGGCGATGTCGCGGGCAGAACTGAAGAACAGGACACGGAGAGTGAGAGGGTCGCTCATCGTGATTGCAGGCGGCGTTGGGATGCGGGGTTGAGATGAAACACGTGGCCCTGCGGTGCGAGGTTGCCTGGCTTCGGAGGATTGGCAAACGCGATGCGGCCATTCGGATCAATGAGGGTTTGTGAATGGAGTTTGAGCTTGAGGAATCCAATGGACGCTTCGATGGCACTGGCATCCCAAAACCGGGAGTTGTCGTGAATGAGCCGACGGTATTTCGGGTCGATGAGGACAGTAAGAATCACGCTCAGGCCATCTTCGGAGAGTGTCTTCGCGGTGACTTGTCCCACACTGAGGTCGCGATAGACGACTTTCGCACCGGCAAGAATCGTCGTCGCGGGAGCGGAAACCCGAATCTCAAAACCCTGAAGTCCGGCGGCGACGGGATCGGAGGTTTTAACACCGACGAAAGATGATGAAGTTTCCGACCCTGATCCCGGCAGGCATTCGATGTAAACGCCGCTGATCATGGTTTCGATGCCCGTAATACCTTTGAGGGATATTTTTGGTTCAACGATGGCAAACGAAGAGCCGCTCTTCTGGAGGAATTCGTATCCGGCTCGCAATCGAGCGGTCACCTCGACTTTGCCATTGGCCGTGCTAAGGGACTCGACTAGGCCAACGGGGACGCCGAGGTAGCGGAGTTCAGACCGTCCCGCCAAGAGCCCGCGACCGGTTTCGAAAGTGATCCGGATCGGCCCCGAAGTGGCTGCGGCGAGCGCTTCGTTGTCGAAGAGCTCGAACACAGAAGCGGAGGGTGCAGGAGCGGCGGGGATGTTAAAAGTGTCGAACGCGACTCCACCTTGGAGGAGTGCCTCGATGCCTTGGGTCTCGACTTTGACGACACCTGGCCCGAGCGAGACGGCACTGGCCGGCACCCGCCAGAAGCGCGAGTTCTCGCGAAGCGCGTTGGCGTATTCGCGATGGACGACCACGCGCAGAACAGGGCGGGCATTTTCGTCGAGCGCTTTTTCCAGAACCGAACCGGCCACGAGCCCGCGGTAAAAAACGGGCGCACCTTTTGAAATCGAGGGGATGTTTTTTGCACTGAGTTTGATGGGGATGCCCGCTTGGTTGGCACTCGCTTTATCCCACTCTTCGTTGCTAACCGAGCGTCCGAAAAAGCTGGAAGCCAACTCGGTGGCGTTGCCGGGTTCTAGCGCGAGGTAGGCACCGGTCACAATCGTGTCGAGACCGCTCACTCCTTCGAGAGAGATGCGGGGTCGAACGAGGGTGAAGAGGGCCGACGCGCGGGCGAGATCTGAAAACGCCGATTCGAGGCGCACTACCGCCTCCACGCTCCGCGTCGCGGCGTTGACGTTGACGGATTCGACTAAGCCAATTGGCTGCCCGAGAAAGCAAACGCGAGTGGTGCCGGCAATGAGGCCCCGCGCGTCGTCGAGGGCAATGGTGAGGATAGGCCCATCCGCCCGGGCAAAGGTCTCGTTGCTATCGAGTTGAAAAACCGTCCCGTCGGTGGCCGATTGGCCGCCCGGGGTGAAGGAGTCGAAGGCAATGCCGCCTTGAATGAGAGCCGCGAGTCCAGCGACATCCAGCGACGCTCCGCCGGGTCCGAGATTAAGAGAGGCGGCCGGAAGAATCCAAAAGCGGGAGTGTGTGAGGACGAGCCCCGCAGTTTCCTTGTTGAAGTGGACCTCGATACGCGGCAGGCCGTCTTTGGTCAGGGTCTTTTCGCGCACGGCACCGACGACGACGCCGCGGTGATAAACCGGAGTTCCCCTCCCGATCAGCGGCATCGAGTCGGCTTGCAGTTCGATGGTGAGCGCCGGAGATTCGAGGGCATCAAGTGGGGCCGTCGAGCGGCCGTTGAAGCGTGTCTGAGGCTCGCCTCCGCGCGCGCGGGCCTGAATCGAATTGCCCTGAATCAGCGCCTCAAGGCCGCTTGTTTGAGTGAGAGAGATCACGGGTTGATCAATCCAAAAATCGGTCTCCGAGCGGGCGATGCCGTCGGCGAACGCCTTGAGCCTCACGGTAACGACGACCGATTTGAGGTTGTCGTCAAGGCGAACGTGTGTCACGACACCGGATGTGACCCCGCGATAGACGAGAACGGTTTTGCCCGGCTGCATTCCTGGTGCGCTGCCGAAGGAAATTTCGATTTCAGGTCCCAGCGATTTCCAATTGCTCCAAAAAAACCATACCGTCGTTGCGAGAGCGAGGAGGGGAAACACCCAGACCCATGCAGCACTTGATCCGCGGGACTTTACGAGTTGCCCGTGGTCGGCGGACGGCGGGTTCGAGGGTTCAGGTTCAGTCATTTTGCGGCGGATGTTTCTTCGGTTTCCCAGATGAGTTTTGGCTCATAGACCTCGGCGGCGAAAAGAGTGCATAACAACACTGCGGAAAAAAACAAGGCACCGGGCTCGGCTTGCACGCTGGCGAGGATACCGAGTTGGCCCACCGCGGCCAGAACGGCGAGCAGGAAGATATCGATCATCGACCATGTTCCGATCTGGTGGATGATCCGGTGCGCAGCGGCACGGTGGGGGCGAAGCGTGCTCGTTCCGTGCAGGAGGAGCATCCACGAGAGGCTCAGGAGTTTAAGAAACGGCACGACGATGCTGGCGAGAAACACGATGCCGGCAACGGGCCATAGTCCGGAATCGTAGAGTTCCTGAACGCCGCCGAGCACGGTGAGCGGCTCGACATCGCCTGCGACGGTCATGGTCATCACCGGAATGACGTTGGCCGGGATGTAGAGGACCAACCCTGAAGCGACCAGTGCCTGTGCGAGACGGACGCGCGTGAGATTTTTCACCCCAGTTCCTCGAGCCGACGGGCGACGATGGCACGGTCAAAAGTTTGGGAGACGACAAACGTGCAGACAGAAAGCAATGCGATCCAGAAGATCCCGAGATCCCATTGAACGGAGCCAAGCATGTCGAGTTTCACCACGGCGACAACGCAGGCGACGGCAAAGACGGGGACGAGGCTCCATGCTTCGATGCGTTCCGACGCGTGCGCGATCTGCCTGACCATTGGCCAGCGTTGTCCGAGGCAGCAGGCAGCGGAGACATACCAGACCGAAAGCAAGTGAAGAACCGGAGCGGCGATAGCACAAAAAAACACGAGAACGGCGACCGGCCAGTAGCCCTGCGCTCCAAGACTGAGAACGCCAGTGATAATCAAATTCGACTGCGTATTGCCGGCAACGTCGAAGGTCATCACGGGATAGGAATTCGCGAGGGCGGCGAGGATAAGCCCCGTCGTGGCAAACGCCCATGCCGGATGGAGCGAGCGAATGCGCCCCTCGCGCTTGAGAACGTGCGAGCACCGGCCGCAGCGGAGTTCCTGGCCGACTTCCAGCTCACGGTCCAGAAATCCTGCGGCACACGTCGGACACGAGTTTGGCGTCAGGTCGTCAGCCATCGGGCGCGGGTTTTGCTTCGCGCACGCTGGCAACGAATGCTGCCGCAGCGTGGGTAATGTCGTCGGCAACGTTCGCCCTCGCTTTGGCGAACCGGGGGCGGAACCATGGGAACAAGCCAATCACGTCGTGGAGGACAAGAATTTGCCCATCGCAAGCGGGTCCGCTGCCGATTCCTACGGTTGGAGCGGCGACTCTGCACGTGATGGTTTCTGCAAGCGGCGGGTGGACGAGTTCGAGGACGATCGCACTCACGCCCAGTCGGTCGAGGGTCAGGGCATCCTCGAGCAGTGAGGCGGCCTCCGTTTCGCCTTTGCCTTTGATCCGGTATCCGCCTTCCTCAACGACTCGTTGCGGGAGCATGCCGAGGTGTCCGATCAGGGGAAATCCAGCGGCCAGAATCGCCTCGATAATCGCCTGACATTCGCGACCGCCTTCCACTTTCACTGCGTCAGCGCCTGCCTGAATGAGGCGCCCGGCGTTCTCCGCTGCCATCGCGGGGGTTTCGTAGCTTTTTGACGGGAGGTCGGCAACGATCCATGTTTTTTTTGCGCCGCGCGCGACGGCTTCGGTGTGGTGAAGCATGTGCTCCATCCTGACGTGGGTGGTGTCCGGATACCCCAAAACCACCATTCCGAGAGAGTCGCCGACGAGCAGGAAGTCCAACCCGCAGTCGTCCAAAATTCGGGCCGTTGGGTAGTCGTAAGATGTCAGCGAGGCGATTTTTTGCCCGGCTGTTTTCCTTTCGCGGAGAAATTGGGTTGGTTGTTTCAAGCGGCTAGATAGGTAACTCGTTAAAGAAACGCTACGACGGTCGGAAGCATGATTTTCAAAGATCCGCAAAGATCACGAACTGAGCGGTGCGTTTGACCAATGAGGCGATCCGGGCAGATGTCACAGAGCGGGGCAAGAACAAAAGCGCGCTCGGCGATTCGTGGATGCGGCAGAGTGAGCGTGGCGTGCGATATTTGAAGTGAGCCGTAAGCTAGCAAGTCGAGATCGATAGTTCGAGGAGCGTGAAAGGCATGATCGGCGGGGCGACCGAGTTCGCGTTCCCAGAGTTGAATCACGGCGAGAAAATCGAAAGGAGGGAGGGAAGAGGAGAGTTCAACAGCGGCGTTGAGGAATGAGGGGGAGCCGGGCGGGCAGTCAATGGGAGATGTTTCGTAAACGCGGGAGCAGAGGAAGGGTTGATCGCCCTCGTGAATAGTCCGGAGTCGATCCTTCGCCGCGCGCAGGAGCTCTAGGCGGTTGGCGAGATTTGAGCCCAGCGAGACGGTGACTCTCATGGCAGGTTACGCCAGGCCCAAGACATCTTGCATGTCGTAGAGGCCGGGCGGCTGATCGAGAGCCCAGCGGGAGGCGCGGAGGGCTCCGATGGCAAAGGTGTCGCGGCTGGAGGCTTTGTGAGTGAGTTCGAGGCGTTCGCCGAGCGTAGCAAAAAGCACGGTATGATCGCCCACGACATCGCCGCCCCGGATGGCATGCATGCCGATTTCGTCAGGCGTGCGTTCGCCGACCATGCCTTCGCGACCGTGACGAACGTCGGTGTCGTAGGACAGGCTGCGGACTTCGGCTAGGATCTCGGCCAAGCGGCGGGCGGTGCCGCTCGGGGAATCTTTTTTGAGGCGATGGTGGGTTTCGATGACTTCGAGATCGAAGTCCGGACCGAGAATTTCGGCGGCCTTTTTAGTGAGCCAGAAGAGGGTGTTGACGCCGACGGAGAAGTTGGGGGCAAAAACGATGGGAATCCGGGTTGCGAGTGCGTGAATTTGATCGCGGTCGGCGTCGGAATGTCCAGTTGTGCCGATGACAAGAGCTTTTTTCGCATCGGCGCAGGCCCGAGCCACGGCAACCGTGGCCGAGGCATGGGTGAAATCGATGACGGCGTCGCAGAGGGGAAGCGAAGCGGCGAGGTCGTCACCCGCGTCGAGGGCGGCAGCGAGGTTCAGCGTCGGATCGAGCGAGATGCCTGCGATGAGGGCCTGGCCCATGCGGCCTTTGGAACCGTTAATAATCAGGCGAGTCGTGCTCATAATCCGCAAGCGGCGAGTGTTTTGCGAAGGCGGGATTCGTTTTCGGGTGCCATTTCGCAAAGCGGCAGCCGGACATCCGGCGAGAGGTTTTTGCTGAGCGAGAGCGCAAATTTTACTGGAACCGGATTTGGTTCGATAAAGAGATCTTTGAAGACGGGGTAAAAACGGGAGTGAATCGCGTGCGCCGCGGCCGTGTCCCCGGCGCGCCAAAGGCGAACCATTTCGGAAACTTGAGCGGGAATTAGATTCGATGCCACACTGATGACGCCCACGGCGCCGACGGAGAGAAACGGAATCGTGAGCGAATCATCGCCGGAGAGGATTTCGAATGCTGGCGGGAGGACGTTGCGGAGCTGGCTCACGCGCTCAACGGAGCCGCCCGCTTCTTTGATCGCCGTGATGTTCGGGCAATCGGCTGCGAGACGCACGACGGTTTCGACGCCAATCTCGACGCCGCAACGTCCGGGAATGCTGTAGAGAATGATCGGAATTTCGACCGATTCCGCGATGGCGCGGAAGTGGCGATAGAGGCCTTCCTGAGAGGGTTTGTTGTAGTAGGGTGCCACGAGGAGGGCGGCAGTGGCACCGAGGCGTTCGGCTTCCTGTGTGAGATCGACGGCTTCCGACGTCGCGTTCGAGCCCGTCCCGGCGATGACCTTGCAGCGGCCCGCGGCGGCGACGACGGCGGCGCGGATGACGGCGCTATGTTCCTCATGGCTGAGGGTGGGGGATTCGCCGGTGGTTCCGACGGGGACAATGCCCTCAACGCCGCCGGCTATTTGGTCTTCGATGAGCGAAGCAAAACCAGCGGAGTCGAAAGCTCCGGCACGGAACGGCGTGACGAGGGCGGTGTGAGTTCCTGCAAATGACATAGTTTTTCAGCCTACAATGGATAGACCCCGTCGAAAACAAAATCCGCCGGGCCGGTGAGGGTGACCTCGTTGAACGCGCCGTCGCCAGTCGCGGTGAATCCGACGGCGAGGGTTTCGCCGCCGCGAACCCGGACGCCGACGGGTGAGGGAGCGGAGGTTTCCAGGTGATGAAGAAGTGCGGCCGCGCAGACACCTGTTCCGCAGGCCAGCGTTTCGCCCTCGACGCCGCGTTCATAAGTGCGAAGAACGAGAACACCGTCCGGCATGGGTTGGGCAAAGTTGGCGTTCGTGCCTTTCGGGGCAAACGACTCGTGCCAGCGCAGGGCGGAACCCCAAGCGCAAACGTCGAGATTTTCCACATCCTCGACGAAGACAACGGCGTGTGGGACGCCAGTGTTGAGGAAGTGAACGTCGAGTTCGTTCCCTTCGATGAGCAAGCGGGATGGAGGACGCAAATCCTTCGGCGTGCTCATATTGATCGTCACATTTGCGGAATCGAAGCGCGCGAGAATAATGCCAGCGGGGGTTTCAAACGAGAGAACGCCAGGCATCGCGGGGAGGAGTCGGGCGGCAAACCGGGCGAAACAACGGGCTCCATTGCCACACATTTCCGCCTCGCCGCCGTCGCTGTTGTAATACCGCATCCGAAAATCCGCGCCGTCGTGCGCCGGCTCAACCGCGAGAAGACCGTCGGCACCGATGCCGCGATGACGGTCGCAAATGTGTTCAATTTGTTCGGGCGAAAGCGCGAGGGAGAGATCGCGATTGTCAACGAGAACGAAATCGTTTCCCGCTCCGTTCATTTTTGAGAAAGAGAGTTCCATGTTGTTAGCGCGGTGGCGCAGGCAAGGAACGTAGGGCGGCAGGGGCAGCTGGGCAAATAGAAACCCCGGCGGCGTGTGGCGTCACTGATCGTCCCAAAGGAAGTTTTCGAGTTGGATTTTGTTGATTCGCTGGCGGGCTTCGTCGACACGCGGGCCGTCGGTGGCTGCGAGGATTTCGTAGATGCGAACGGCTTCCTGCCAGCGGGTTTGAGTTTCGAGGAGGCGGGCCGCGTCAAAGCCGGCCTTGTAGAACCAGAAGTATTCGCCGTCCGCTTGATCGCCTGGGCGAGTAGTTTCGTAGAACGCGGCGATGGCGGCATCGGAGTTGCCGAGTTTCTCGTGAGCGGCGGCTGTGCGTGCGAGCGCCTGGTTTTTCCAGTTCGCGGAAAGGGCGGGATCGGACGCGATCAGTTTCCACGTGGAGATCGCGTCTGAGAAGGTGGCTGGATTTTTCGAACCTTGGAGGAACTGGGTTTTTCCTTTTTCCATCAGGGTGGCTGCGCGGGTTTCGGCATCGGGTTGGTCCGCAATGATCTTGTCCAGAATGGCAATGGCCTCGGCGGGGCGTCCGAGCGCGTTTTGTAGGACTGCTTGTTCGAGACGGGCGCGGGCCGCGAACGGGCCGTTCATTCCGGCCACCTCTTCATAGAGTAGCATGGATTCGGACGCGCCGTTGGCGTCGAGCAGGCGGGAGGCGGATTGGGCGGCCAAGAAGAGGGCAGGCTCCTCAAATCGAGTTCCGGCAGCGGAGCGCGCGAGGGTTTCGAATTGCATCCGGGCTGCGCCGAAATCGCCACGTCGGAAGAGGAGTTCACCGAGCTTGAGGTGCACGTCGGGTTCTGTTGCCGAGCCCGGAAAAGCTTTCAAAAATTTGTTCGCGGCGTCGATGGCGGAGTCGGTCGAAGCGGCGTCGCCCGAGTCGGCGAGAAAAATCGAAAGCGTGGCTTGGCGGGCCGGGTCGAGATCTGCGGAGACCGAGCGCAACGCGAGCGCGGCGGAGGCGCGGTCGCCTCGTGAGAAACTCCACTCGGCGAGGGCGAGGGCGGCGGGGGCGGCGACGGGGGAGTCTGGCAGTGAGGCGAGCGCGGAGAGGCGTTTGGCGGCGGTCGGGTCGTTTTTTGCGGCGGCGTCGAACCCGGCGAGGAGTTCGAAGCGATCCAACTTTGAGCTGGCCGGGAAGCGACGCTTGAGTTCGGAAAGTGAGTTTCGTGTCTTGCGCGGGATTTGGAGTTCGCACAATGCCGCGTTGAAAAGAGCGGTTTCGGCGAGTGCTTCGTTGGTTGCTGCGGAAGCAAATGCCGATGAGGCGTCCGAGGATTTGCCGAGGGCTTGGAGAGCGAGGCCGCGAACGAAGTCTGCGTCCGGGGTTTTTCCGAGGGGAGGGAGGACGGCGATGGCGTCGGCCGGTCGACCGGCTTCGATGGAGGCGGAAGCAAGTTCGACGGCGGCGCGATTGGCGAGAGTGTGATCGGGCGCGGTGGAGACAAAGGTTTTCAGAAGTTGCAGAGCGGCCTCTGGCTGGCCAAGGCGGCGCTCGAGGCGAGCGCGGTAGAAGAGAGCCAGCGTGCGTCGTGGGGAGGCGAGGGGATCATCGCTCCATCGGCGAAGTTCGGATGAGGCCGGCGCGGGATTTTTGGAATAGACGAGATCGAGGCTGGTGAAGACGGCGTCGAGTTCCGGAATGGTTGGGTGTTTTTCCAGAAATTCTTCGAGGAGATTTTCGGCATCAGCGAGTGCGCCGGATTGCTCAAGGGCAGCAGCGTGGCCGACGACGGCGGAGACAGCCATTGCGTTGCTGACGGGCTTGAGCGCGGCAAATCGATTGGCGGCCGCGACGGGCTCGCCGGTGGCGGCCAGCCAGCGCGCGGTCACGTAGTCGGCGACGGGTCGGAGGTGGTGAGGGAAGTCGCCGGCCGCGTCGAGTGCGGATTTCGCCGATTCGGGCTGGCCGAGATCGAGGGAGAGGGTGGCGAGCGCGAGGAGGGCTTCAGCGCGTCCGGTGCCGGGAGGCCACTGTTTCGCGCGGGCGAGAGTGGCGGCGGCGGACTCGGGTTGGCCCAATTCGCTCTGCATGTTCGCGACGCCGATGGTCGCCAGATTTGAGAGCACGGGATCGGAAGCGTCGGCGACCGCTTCGTAAAGGGACTGTGCTTCGGTAAATTTTCCGAGACCTGCGAGTGCCTGCGCCAGCCAGAATTTCGTTTCGGTTTTTTGCGGCGTCCCCAACGCGCGGAGTAACTTTTCGGCTTCGGACGGACGTCCGGCTTCGCAGAGAGCACGTGCGAGTAGGACAGTTGCGGTCGCGTCGTCGCGGCCTTTGCGAATGCGGGGAAAGCTGGTGTCGAGCCGGGAGATGGCAACTTGCGGGAGGCCATCGTCAAGCGCAGACCGCGCCGCGGCGATGGGGTCGGGTGCAGCGAGGACGGTGGCCGGGATGAGCAGGAGAAGAAGAAATTTCATGATGGGAAATACCTCGCGAGGTATCGTCCTGTGTGTGAGCCCGGAACCTTCGCTATGTCTTCCGGGCGTCCGGCGGCCACGATTTTCCCTCCACCATCGCCACCTTCCGGGCCGAGATCAATCATCCAATCGGCGCATTTGATGACTTCCAGATTGTGCTCGATGACGATCACTGTGTTGCGGGCGTCGCGGAGCTTCATGAGAACTTCTAGCAGTTTATGAATGTCGGCGAAGTGGAGACCGGTGGTGGGTTCGTCGAGAATGTAAACCGTGCGGCCGGTGGCGCGTTTGGAGAGTTCGGCGGCGAGTTTGATGCGTTGAGCTTCGCCGCCGGAAAGCGTGGTGGCGGACTGGCCAAGGCGCACGTAGCCGAGGCCGACATCCTGAAGGCGTTCGAGTTTCGGGCAAAGCGCGGGGACATTGCGAAAGAATCGCGCCGCGTCGTCAACGGTCATATCGAGCACATCGGCGATGTTTTTTCCTTTGTAGGTGACTTCGAGTGTCTCGCGATTGTAGCGACGGCCGTGGCAGACTTCGCATTCGACATAAACATCGGCGAGAAAGTGCATTTCGATACGGATAAACCCGTCGCCCTGACAGTGCTCGCAACGGCCGCCTTTGGCATTAAAAGAAAACCGGCTGGCATTGTAGCCTCGAACTCGGGAACTGGGCAACTCGCTGAAGAGATCGCGGATGGGGCCGAGCGCCCCGGTGTAGGTGGCAGGATTAGATCGCGGCGTCCGGCCGACGGGGCTTTGGTCGATGACGACGACTTTGTCAAACTGCTCGATGCCCGAAATGGAGCGGTGCAGGCCAGGGCGGGATTTGGCGCGGTTGAGGTCGCGCTCGAGCGCATTGCGGAGGATGTCGTTGACGAGCGTTGATTTTCCACTGCCGGAGACGCCTGTCACGCAGGTGAAACAGCCGGCGGGAAAAGACGCGTCGATGTTCTT
>Ga0209490_10005387_pt1 | contig 11664 bp, 13 predicted proteins | sample MAT06_FD_187209 | JGI IMG/M metagenome (GOLD analysis project Ga0209490, IMG submission 187209) | Freshwater microbial communities from Lake Fryxell liftoff mats and glacier meltwater in Antarctica - MAT-06 (SPAdes) (version 2) | ecosystem: Environmental > Aquatic > Freshwater > Ice > Liftoff...
CTTGTTGATGGTTGCGAGACGTTGCTCCGCCTCCACGATCGGGCCGGCATACGACTCGGGGTCACTCGATTGCCGCTGGTTATCCCGCAATTTGTTCAGCACGCTAACCGCCTGCTGGCCCTCCGCACGCAACTGTGTGAGCTGATTTTTTACCCCTTCGAGAGCCCGCTTCGACGGCGTGTCGTTCTGGACCCCCGATAACGTCTTCTGGTTTTGCACATTGCCGGTGACGAGCCGTTGCTGGCCCAACAGCCCCTGCGTTATGGCGTTATCCGGGCCTTTGGGGTCGCCAAGCATGGCTGCTACGCGAACCAACGCATCGCCCGATACACGCTTCGAGGTACCGTCTGAACCAATGACATACACCTGCCCATCGGGGCCGCGTTCGACGGTGGCACCGGGATCGTCCCGTTGGATGAGCTGCTCCAGCGTAGCAAGGACGGCCTGCTCGTTGACGTTGCGTTGCTGTATTGCGGGAACGCCCATCTTGTCATACGCGCCGACGGCCGCCGACGGATCGAACTGCCCCATCGCTTCGGCCAACCACGCACGGTACTCGGGCGTTCCCGGCGTCCAGCCAGTCTCCGCCAGCCCCTGCTGAAATGCATCGTTGGGGTCCGACAGGTACTGCTGCATGGCGAGCTGCTGCTCCAAGCCGAAGATGTCGCGCTCGTTGCCTGCGGACGTTTTGCGGTACCCGGAGTTAGCCGCCCCGACCTGATCGTCGTAGTAACCGGGCAGCGCCTCGCGCGCATCCTGCACACCGTACAGATCACGCAGCTGCACATCGGAACGATCGTTGGCGAGATCGGCGGTGCGAACCTTCTCCCACGCAGCGAAGGGCTCCATGCCGAGCGTTGCGCCTTTGGCGAGACCTGCGCCTACGCCACTCAGGCCCGAAAGAAAATCCATGAAGTCAGACATAGCTACACCCCGCCAAAGAGATCGACGTAATCGCCGCCGCTACCGCCGGCAAAATCCCACCAATCGACGCCGCCGCCCCAGTCGCCGCCCTCCCACCAGTCGCCGCTGTCGGTAGCACCCCAGTCGCCGCCTCCCCACCCACCGTCGCCGTACAGCCCGGTACCGCCCCAATCGCCACCCTCCCACCCATCGCCACCCTCGGTGTAATACGAATCACCGCCGTTGCTGGAGAGATACGTGGATGACCCGCCGCCGTATTCGCGCACGACAGCCTCAACATCGGCATCGGATGCAGCGGAGTTCTTACCAAAGAGGGCGTCTTTGATCGAGCCGAACAATCCCTTGTTCATGATGTCTTTCCACCCATCCTTACCGAACAGGAGGGGAGCAGCTGACATAAGCCCTGTTGCGATCTGCTGCCATCGCGCCGCCGTGCTCGGCGAGTTCGGTCGGGGCGTGCTGGGGTCGCGCGGGTAGCGCGGATTGCCACCATACCCATCATCGCGGTTATCGCGTACGCCACCGCGGCCGCGACCCCCGCCGTCGCCATCACCCCGACCACTCCGATCGCCCCGATCACGTCCCCCGGGCATCGGCGCCACGGGCTCCTTGTAATTCAGCCCTTGCGCCATGGCGATAGCACGCGCCATGGCTTCGTCTTGGGAAAAGCTGGACAGCCGCGGCGCACCGTAGCGCGACAACTCACGATCACGGCGATTCGTCGATGCGTCGAACTGGTTCTGGATCATGCGCGACATCTTGCGCTGGTCGTCCGTCAGGTACGATTCGCTGTCCACGCCGTACAGGGTGTTGAGCGGTGACGCCGTACCCGCCGGCACCACGGACGGCACCACGGGCGCAACAGGCGGCGGTACCGGCGCCACGGGGTACATAGAAGGTGGCGCCACCGGCGGTGCCCCATACAGCACCGGTGCGCGCGTTGGCGCGCGAGTAACAACTGCCCCGTTAGCCGTGGTGGCAAGCCCGCCGGGCAGCCCGGGTGGCACGATGGGCCGCTCCAGTCCGTAGATGTCAGATATGGCCATGGTCTATCCCGAGAAACGGTAGGGGTCATCCGCGAACTGTGTAGCCACCAAACTCGACTCGTTACTCGACGCCTTGGGCACTGACCCGGCATTGTTGAACGCACCCGGATTGTAGCCTGCGGCCGTAGGTGTTGGGGCCGCAACCGGCCGCGTAGGGCGTGGGGTTCGCGTAGGGGGTGATACCGCGTTGTTGATGGCTCGCGCCGTGGAAGGTGCCTTGGCTAGAATCCGTGACCACCAGTCGCCACCGCCAGCGCCTGCCGCGCCCGCCCCACCTGCACCCACCGCCCCACCGGCCAGCCCACCATACGCGCCCGAGGTGACGGCCGAAGACAGCCCGGCAACACCAATACCTGCACTGGCGGCCAACCCTGCGGCCCACGGGGCAACGAGCCCTATCGCTAGGGGGGCGGCGATCTCCCACCATGCCGGCTTGTCTTGTTTTTCGTTTTGTTGTGGCGTCAACCGCCCGTAGTACGGGTCGTCATAGACCATGTCAGGACGAGTCAGGTCATACCCTATATCCGCGGGCACGAGGCCGGCATGATCGTAGCGGTTGCCCATGCCCGGGCCTTCAATATTCGGTAGCTTAGTGACGTCGTAGTTCAGACGCCAACCCCCGGGCGTCTCGCCCCCCTCGTTGCTGTAGCTGGGCTCAAATGTCCACGACGCTGCGGGGTCGAACTGCCGCAGCCCATCCAGCAGCATCTGGCCGTAGTACTGGTAGTTGCCATCCGGCATCAGGCCGCCGTTACGCAGGTGCATTGCAAGCTGACGCAGCGGGGGGTCGCCCGTCGGCGTGGTGGCACCAGCGGGCGCAGGATCCTCGTTACGCGGGCGCGTAAACACGCGATCTAGGTCGGCCATATCAAGGCTCCCGCCATACGCTACGGGCCTGTTCCTCGGTGATCACGCCGAGCTTGATCAGCATCCCCAACGTAACACTGCGACGTGCCCATCCTTCCTGATCTGGTTTGGTCCCACTTCGAATTCCGTTCGCAATCTCTGCGTTCTCTTTTAGCGCCATCAACAGCGGCCGCACCTTGCTGTCGACCGACAGCGGCACCGCTGGTATCCCCGGCCGTAGAATAGTCATGAGTCGCCCTCGGTAAGGTCCTTCATGTTGGTGGCGAAGTGCAACTCCTGCACGTCGGCAGTCCCGGCCACTTCGATTACCCAATTCAAGCGCGGATTAAGCGCTGGCAGTCGGAACGGGGCTGGGGACGTAACGGCTCGTTCGAACACCACATGGTTGCAGTCCCCATCGAGAAGCCGCACCCTGCATGGGCGGGCGTCCTCGCAGCGCGCAACTACTTTGGCTGCACCGAAGCTGACCACGTATGGGAACACGAACTCCTTCGATCGCCACAGGTACTCCATGTAATCGGTGCCGCGGTCCCATTCGTACAGCGACGTCACCGTCAAATTCGACCGGGTGTAGTGCAAGCGCACGTCGGGCGCTGCGAACACCGCTGTTGCGTAAAACGGGATCGTGGTGATCAGCGCCTTGTTGTTTGCGCCTGATGCGCGATCGTTTATGTCGAAGACGAAGCCCATGCCGTTCTCGTTGGGGTCCGTGGTCTGCGTACCGCCGCGGAAGAACCCGTAGTAGAACCCGTCGTACACCGTGCCGTGCATGGTGTGTGGTTTCCACTCCGCCCAGTTGTCTTCGTCGAGAAGATCCTTAGACACCACGCTGACACCACCAGCGCCGACGAACGTAAGCCCCGAATCGCTGGCGTAATACACGCCACGATCCCCAGCCGATACCGACCGCTTGGACACGCACGGATACACGTCATTGACGCGGGACACCGACAGGTTCTGCGGGTCCATCCCGTCCACCAGATACGTGTACCCGGTCGTGAACACCACCACCGTGGTGTCGAACGTTGCCAACGCCACAATGGGGTAGTCGAATATCTTGACGTACTCGGGCGGCCACGCGTGCGGCTGGTACGGCACAGAGAACCCGACCTTGTTATCCCAGAAGCCGACGAGAAACCCGTTCGCTGTACCGATCAGCCCGATCATCTTAGGGTTGGGTGGGTAGTAGTACTGCGACACCAGTTGCTCGTTGGCTTTGATGTCTTCGTTGGTAACTGTGTCGACCCATGTGCCTGTAAATTGCGGCACCTCGAATACGAAGATGAACGGCCCGCCGTTGCTGCGATAGATGCGCACGTTCGACACATTGGTCGGCGGTATCGACGCAGAGAAGTTGATGGTGGTGGCAAGACCGTCCTGCACGTAGATGAGAGGGGACGGCGGAGACGGCACGCTCTCCTCCCCGAATGTAGACATCCACGTGTAGACGTACGAACGAAACTCCGCGGGGGATCCCGGCGCTACCGTGGATACCACTGGCGCCTGCGCGGGCGGGGTCAGCCCTAAACGGTACGACGACGTAGGCGTCGGCGCTTCGGAGGCCGCGATCACCTGTTGAATGACCTTGGGCACACCGTCGCCGGTGTAGTAGACCCGGCCTAGCGGTGCGTCAGGAGTGAACCCCAGCACCACATCGACGTCTTCCTTCCACGCCAACCACGCACCGGCGATGTGGAAGATGGTTTTGATCGGCGCGATCGGCATCTGGTCCGACAGCCGCAGCCCGTCACGAAACGCACGGACCTCACCCGACCACAGCTTGGTGTTCTCTGCAATCTGCGCTGCAGACAAGGGGAGCAGCCGCGGCGATACGCGCGGCGCGATGCCCCCCATGTTCTGCAGGCGGATGCTCGGCATGTTACGGGCCTACGCCAGCCTCAACGACGTGGAACGCCGTCGACACTTGGGTGATGTTGAAATTGCCCCATGGGCCCGAGCCCACCTGCGAATACACGAGGTTGCCGTCGAAGTACGTTCCGGCCGGCCACGTCAGCACACCGGTGGTGGCGTTGATGACGATGTCGGGGGCGAACGCTGGATCGACCGTGGCGCTATTGCCGAATAGCGATGCGTCGTAGCTGTTCGATATCACCAGCTGCATCACGGCATTTGGCACTGGGTTGCTGCCGAAGTTGCCGCGGATGCTGACGGTCACCTCCATCGCCGCGTCCTCAAGCAACGTCGTGCGCGGGTTTCCGCCTTGGTTGATGACCTGCAGGACGGTATTCGCCGCCACGCCGTTCGGATACGTGCGGTACCGATCCGTCAACGCGACCACGCCGAGCTCGACCTGTGACTCAGGCGGCAGCACATACAGGTTGCCCATGGCCGAACGTACCCAGTACTCCTCGGTGCTGCCGCTGCCACCGGCAATCGACAACCACGCCGATCCGGTCCAGTACCACAGCTCGCCGTTCGACGTGTTGACGTAGAACGCGACGTTGCCCTCCGGCGTGCCCGACGGGTCACCGCTGCCCGCAAGCACCCCGGTGCGCGTGTTGCCGATCTCGATCCAGCTGGCTCCATTCCAGTACCAGAACCGCTTCTGCAGATACATGATGGCGTAGATCACATTTGCCACCGGCGGTGCCACCGGCGGCTCATCAACCTGCACGGTGTTGGGCGGAATGGCGGATGAGTTGAACAGGTTGATGAACGTCTGCGTCACCAGCCCTTGGAGCTGCGCCACGTTCCACGCCACCTTGACGCATGCGCCAGCGGGGAACGACTTGGCCGTAGTGGCATCCTGCCCACGTTCGACGGTGATCGTATCGTTGACGACGGTGCCGGAGTTGGTGAACTTCATGATCTCGACCGAATTGCCATCCTCGACCGTGATGTACATGTAGTTGCCAGTGCCGATGGCGAAATACGCGCCACCGCCGGAAGCCAGCAAAAGTGACGTGCTGGCTGGAGTGATTGCGGCACGCAGTGTGGTACGTGCAAAGTTTGGGACCACGAGCATGTCGTTCTCCTAGATGTCGCCGATGATGTTGTCGCCGGCAATCGAAAACGCCGGAGTGCAACTGAGACTGCAACCTTGTGTGGCCTCTACGGCCACCACCGGGTCCGTCGTGTCGAAGTATGGCGCCGGCAAACCGCACTCGTCTGCAGCCGGCACAACTTCGCACTCGATGCCCCCGATCACACCTTCACCAACCGTGATGAGCATGGAGCACTCGCCCATACCGCACGTCTCGGCCTCGTATTCGTTATAGCAGGCGTCCGCCACCAGCTCGCAGCGGGGGATGCGAAAGCGTATCGAGAAGCAGTAGTCGCACTCGATGTACACGTCGCCTACATACAACCCCTCACACGCCGCAGTGAATTCACTGTCCCAGTAGAACCCGACGAATCCGTCAGCCGTCCGTTGGAATGCGGTGTAGCACGCCACGACGAACTCGCTGCCACGCCGCTTGATCTCGATGCGAATGCGCGTGCGCGTGGGGTCCATCTGGTTTGGCTGCTGCTGACTCACCAGCATACGGATGAATGTCTTCTTCACCGCGGGGGTGATGTCGATGTAGTCGCACTCGGCATACCGCCGACGCGGGCCTGCGCACGGATCGCAGGACGTGATACACCACGCCGCATCGTCCATGCCCGGCAGCAACGGCGGCGTGTAGCAGTTGGTGGCGCCCATTACGTGACCTTAAAAGAACGAACCGCGCATCATCAACGGACCCTGCGTCCGCTCCAGTACCCGCTTATTCTTGGCCCGAGTGACGCCGGCCTCGTACATCGTGTACATGCGGCTTGCCAGCCCTTGGTTGGTATAGTCCTGCTTGGGCATCTGCAGCAGCCGCGAGGCCGCGCCAATGGCGATCGTGTCGGAATATTCCTGCCACAGCACATCAGGCAGTACACATGCCCCGAGCAGCGGGGCGAGCCACAGCGACAGCTCCACGTACTCGCCATCCGGCGACATCGGCGCCGGATGGATCATCACCGTCTTGTTGTCAGGGACCGATACACCCCACGAACCACAGGAGCACACCAACGACGCTACCGACGGCTTGAATTTGCGCGACCCGATCTGCACATGCGTCAGGCACACGACGCGCGAATTCTCCGGTGTGTAAATGGGGTAGTCGGGGACGTTGTACTGCGTGGTGAACTGATACTTGTATTGCCACACGCCCGCGCGTTCGCACAGGTCGATCGCCGTGCGCAGCACAGCGTCTTCCGCTACGTTCTGCGCAGCCGTGTATGGCCCGCGGGCCCGTACGTCCTGAACAAATTCACTGAGCAGCTGAGCCACTTGCTGTCTCCCGTGTCGTCGCCGCCACCGGCACCGCGTCTTTATCACGCGGGGGAGAACCGACATACTGCATGAATGCCTTGTAGTGCGCCTGCGATTTCTGGAACGAGTCAGATGACTCGGAGTCCTTCGCAAACGCGCGGTACAGCATCCAGTCCTTCAACGCTTCCCGGTAGGTCTCCGGCGTCGTGTTGGCCATGATCACCGCATCCGTGGGGCCGGTGATCTTGTTGGGGGCCAACCGAACCAGCGCCCAGACAGCGGGCAGCGGGCTCACATTCGGCACGGGCGGGTCGACGTAGAAGTACGTGTCGTTCTCAGGGTGAACGGAATACGATCGCACTCCGTACCCGCCGTTGCGCGTAATGGCGCAGGACGGGCGTCCAAGGGCACGGGCCGCTGAGAGGGAAGATTGCGAAACAAACTCCCCTTGGGAACCGTCGGCGTTAAGGTTGTACAGCACATCGACCAGCTCGGAATACGCGGCCGGCACAGACTGCACCGAGCCACCCGCCAGTCGTAGCGGAACGAACGAGGTATACAGCGTAGGCTTGAGCGCAGCTACCTGCGCAATCGCACCGGTGAGGTACTCGGCTAGTTCTGGCAACGTCCAGCGGACGTGTTCATTCCCGGGTTCGAGGTCGTTGAGCTCGTACCCACAGCTGGTGAACAGGTCGCCGGCAAGAAGCATCAGGTCGGGAACCCGTCCAGCACCTTGGCGGACAGGTCGGCTTTGGCTTCAGCCAGCTCCTGCGGACTCATGTTGCCCAGATCACCCACCGAAATGCCAAGCGACGTCGCCAGTGCTGCGCGCGTCTCCGGGGGCAACGTCGTCGGTGAGATCGTCGGCACGGGCGCCGCGGGCGCGGCCGACTTCACCGGCTTGTCGCAGAACTTGAGCGTGCCGTTGGCCAGCAGCTCGTCGAGGAACATATTGTACGGGTACGTGTGCTTGCCGTCCGTCACGTACCGCCCGATTTCTTGTTGCTCTTGCATACCCACCCCCTTAAAAAACGGCGGGAGTTGTTCATGCTCCCGCCGCAAGACCCACTACGGAGAAACCGTGTTACGCGTTGCCGTTGAAGTCGTACGAACCCCAGTCGACCACCTCGGCCTGCACCGCGACAAACAAGTCGGTGAGTGCGTTGCCGGTGCCGGGAACCGCAACAACCTCGAACGAGACCATCGACGTCTCGAGCAGCGACGAATCGATCCGCTGGCTGAAGAAGATGCCGGCGGTGTCGCCGATGTCTCCGTCGTCCAGCGGGGAATTCGCAGCCGTCGCGATTGCGATCGACGTCACCGCCGGGGAGCCGGGGCAGAAATTCTGCCGGCGCAAGATGGCCAGCTGCAGCCCCGTGCGCGGGAGAATCACTTGCGCCTCGACCCACTCCAGCCGCGTGTACGGCACGATCGTGATGAGGTTGATGAAGTCGCCGACCTCGACGTCGGTACCGAGCGCCAGAAGATCCTTGTACCAGCAGTAGTCCTTCTGGTCGACCGGGCCGTCGAGACCGCCGTACGGCAGGCGGGCGCGGAAGTCGAGTTGACGCGTTACCGCGTACGACCGACGACGCTGGTGATCCGCGTAGCCGGTGATGGAGCAGGGCAGTTGCTGGGGGATCAGACGATGGTCCGTGTTCCCCGACACTCCACCCATGAACAGGTTGTACTCAGCCATGATTTATTTCCTCTCGTTCGTTTGGGTGGGGGTTAGGAGAACGTCGCGTAGAGACCGGCGAGCCCTTCCTCCTGAATGACCTTGGAACCGTACACGGTCATCCCTTGGAGGTACACGTCCCACGAGTCTTTGTCGTTGTCGATGATGCGCGTCTCCTCGATCTGCATCGCGAAGGCCGTTGCACCACGCCAGCCGGCGATGATCTCGTACGCGATATCCGAACCGTCGGTCGCGGAGAAGACGTTGTGCGAGATGTACACGTCGAAGCCGGCGATCTTGGCGGGGATCTTCCCGTTCAGGATCGCGTTCGACGCCACTTCGCAGCAGGCACCGGCGAGGCCAGCATTGGCCGACAGCATCGGCGAGTTGAGCAGGATCGGCAGCGCCACATCGGGCAGCACGAGGAACAGGTCTTCCATCGGGAGACACTGCTCACGGAGCACGCCGGCAACCTGCGTCAGCACCTGCCAGATGTTGTCCGAGGTGATGGCGACAGGGGCACCGACTTCGCCCATGTTGTACGAGTGCGTGCGCACGCCAGCGGTGGGACCCTTGTTCTGCGAGTCCGCTTCGACGAACATCTTGGCCAGCAGCTCTTGGTCGATCGCTTCGCCGATGTTGTACGACGCTGACTTCAGAAGCGACGTCTGCCACGCATCCCAGTTGCAGATCTGCTTGACGTCGATCTTGGCGATCTTCACCGAGAATTCCAGCTCCTTGTCGACCACCATCGTGATCGGGCAGGTGTCGATCGTGTCGTGCTTGATCGTGCTGTCCTTCTGGCCGCGACGGACGCGGACGCGCGGGGACCGGAAAAACGTGATCTGGTCGCCGCACTTGTTGAGTTCACCACTGTATTCCGTGGTGGTGATGTCCGCGTACGTCGAAGAACAGTAGAACTGCTCGACGAGTTTCGACGAGAACATCGGGGGGATCAGTGATCCCGAGTAGCTGGGATAGCCAGATGCAGAAGGTACGCCTGCCATGGAAATTCTCCTTGAGTTTGGTTACCGGATTTCTACGTCCATATCGACATTGCCCGATGCGATCGCCTGATCCCATCGGGCGCGAAACGCTTCCCACTCCGCCTTCGGCAGCCGCTTGGACGTGAAGTCCTTGAGGTTCTGCTTGTACTCCGACGCTTTCATCTTGTCGGGAGTAGGGGCCATGGGTGCGTTGCCGCCGGTCTTGGCAGGGACCGACAGAGAATCCAAGGAAGGTTGCACTTTGCGAGAGTCGTAGAACCCGCCGATCACGGTGCGAATACCAACCGCGTTCGACGACTGACGGTGGGTCTGCAGCAATTCGCCAATCTTGTAGCCACGTCCCGGTACCGCTTTCTGGAGGTACTCTTTCCATTCCGGGGTGTTGCGCACGGTCTCGAAGTCGGCGAAGTACGGGATAACCTCCGTACGCAAAAACTCCAACTCCTTGGCGCGCGCGTTGCTCATGTGGGCGACATTCGCTGCGGATTCCAACATCGGGACCTTCGCATCGAGTTCCTTCACACGGCCCAGCGCAGTCTCCATCGAGGCCAGCTGCTCGAGTAGCGGGCGCATTACGCCAGCCATCGATCGCTTCACAACACGTTCGACAAAGTCGATCCCCTCCGGCCCGTATTCCTTGGTCTGCTCGGGCGTCGGACCGGAGTCATCCAGCGAGGCCGCGATAGACGACGTCGCGTTCTTGCGGGACATCTCGGTGTTCTGGGATTGGAGGGCTTCGATCTGCTGAGACAGCTCGCCGATCTTGCCTTCCAGAAACGTGCGGTTGCCGTTGACGAGTTCAAAACGCTGTTTGAGTTCCTCGACTTCACGAGTGGCTGCTGACGCTCGACCACTCTGCGTAGACTCCGCGCTCTCCAGTTCGGAGATGCGGGCACGCAAGGCAGCGGAGTCATCGGGGGTACTCGCAGGTGCAAGTGCCACGGGGTCGATTGCGCCCGGCGCGGGTGCGCCAGATTGCATGTCGAGCGGCGCGCCGTTGGGGTCAAGCCCTTGGGCACGAAGTTCGGCTGCGTCACGTTCGATCCGTCGAGCTACTGCACCGGGAACTGGCATGGATTTCTCTCCTGATCAGGGCCGATTATTCGGTACCTGAAAGTCGATATGCTACGGTTTCCAAAACTGCAGCACCGTGCCGAGCATCTGCGCCTGCCCCTGAAGCATCCGCATTCTGTTTGGATCCTCCATTTGCACCAACGCGCTTTGGATTTCGGTCATGGATGACTGCAGATACTCAAGGACGAGCGCCCCCTCGGGACGAGCGGCGATACGCGCCATTGCCTCGACAACATCCGCGGTGGGCTTGCGCATCCGTCAGGCTCGCTTACCGCAACACGTGCTGGAGGGCGACGGGCGCGGGGCACTTGCCTTGGGGGTGGGTACGGACAACTTGCCCAGAGGCCGCGAGGTCTTGGCGACCGACGGTTTGGGCAGCGCGTACGCCGGTTTGGTACCGCCTCCGAATGCCATGGAGCACCACCTTTCTGAAAATTACCCCCAGCGACGCCGGGGGGCGGGCCAATTCTGTTGGAGTATTTGGGGTATGTCAAGCACCTACGCAATAATAAGCATCACGCGACCATCGACGCCGTCCACGCCAGCTATGCCCGCGCCGAACCCAGTACCGCCGGTGCCGCCGTCGGCGGTAATCGTTTGGATAGACGCCACATTGGCCGTCTCTGTGACGATGCCAAGCCATCCGCCGCCGCCGCCACCACCACCACCCGTGTTACCCCCAATGGTATTGGCACCGTTACCGCCAGCACAAGACAGCCGTCCAGAGCCTGCGATATTGCGCGCCAAGATACCCGAAACGCCACCACCACCACCGCCGGGGCCCCCCGCGCTACCGCCGTCACC